>Ga0209698_10004585_pt1 | contig 15101 bp, 11 predicted proteins | sample LitLauG_LLR_2012_FD_187203 | JGI IMG/M metagenome (GOLD analysis project Ga0209698, IMG submission 187203) | Freshwater sediment microbial communities from Pennsylvania, USA - Little Laurel Run_MetaG_LLR_2012 (SPAdes) (version 2) | ecosystem: Environmental > Aquatic > Freshwater > Creek >...
ACGAGGACCGCTTCGCCTTCACCGCAGTGAAAGGGCGCGCATATTCGCTGAAGGTCACCGCCGCACGCATTGGCTCACCACTCGATGCGTGGCTGAAGATCGAGAACAAGGATGGCAGGCAGCTTGTGACAAACGATGATGCCAACGGCTCGCGTGATCCGGAACTCACTTGGACTGCACCTGCGGATGGCACCTTCACGGCCACTATCGGTGATGTCTCGCATCATGGCGGCGAGGATTTCCTCTACCGCCTCGCGATCACCGGAGCCGCGCCGTCCGCCGCCGCCACGGTCGCGATCCACTCATTCAGCGTGCAACCCGGCAAGTCAGTGGATGCAAAGGTGAGCGTGAAGCGCACGAATGGCTTCAAGACAAAACTCCAGCTTACCGCGAAGAACCTCCCCGAAGGCGTGACCGCCGCCCCTGTGGATGTCATGGACAAAGATGGCGACGTGACGCTGAAACTCACCGCTGCCACCGATGCAAAGCCAGCGGGCCAGCCGTTCACGATCATCCTGCGAGAGACGGAAAGCGGCACCGAACATGCCGCGCGCTATTTCATGACTACGGATGGTGAAAACAACGGTGTGCCCCAAGGTTACGCCGAACTCGTCATTCCCTCGACGGAGCTACTTTGGCTCACGGTGCTCGCGGAGGCGAAAAAGTAGCGGGCAACAGGCAGGAAGGATGCGGTGTGCCGTGAGCGCTATTGCGGCGACAGCAGGAATGCGATCAAGTCTGCCATCTGCCCGATACTAATCGCGGCATCGAGTCCCTCGGGCATCAGCGAGAGGCCGGTGCCGGTGATGCTCGCGACATCGCTGCGCAGAATCGTGTCGGCTGCGCCGTCGGCGCGCTTGAGCGTGATGCCCGACGCGGTTTCGTCGGCGATGATTCCGAAGAGCGTGCGCCCGTCTTTCGTCTCGACGGTGTAGCTCATGAAATTCGGCGCAACCTCGCGGTTTGGATCGAGGATGTTGATGAGCACCTGATCGGGATTCCAGCCTCGGATGGTTGCCAGATTCGGACCGACATCCTTGCCGATGTCGCCCGCGCGGTGGCATGTCGCGCAGACGGTCTCGAAGACTTTCCTGCCGCGGTCCGCATCCCCTTTCATCGCGAGCGCGGGCTGATACTTCGCGATGGCCTCCTTGCGTGCGCCGGGCGCGGAGTCGCTGAAAAGTTTTGATGCGAGTTCCTTCACTTGCGCGTCGGTGCTGCGGAGAAGCAGGCCGCGGCGTGCGAAGGGAACCTGGTTTGCGGGAATGTCGCCGCGTTCGATGGCCTGCAGCAGCGGCATCACGCGACCGCGACCGCCGAGCATCGCGGTGATGACCTCGGCGCGGATGGATGGAGTCTGTGCGCGCCAGTGCGCGAGCAGCATCGGTGCGGTTTCCGGCGCAGTGAAAGTGCCGGTGGTGGCAATGCCGGCGCACTGGATTTCCTGCGGCTGCCTCGGATCGAGCAACGCGGCAAGGGTTCCCTTCACTTTCGTAAATTCGTCGTAGGCGAGCAGGCGGATCGCCTCGGCGCGCGCGTCGGGCGTCGCCTGCGAGTCGGCGGCGGTGTGCGCGGCCTGTTCGAGCAGTGAGTTCACCGCTTCGCCCGCATCACCGGTGAATCCGGCGCGACGAAGGCTTTTGCCGGATCGTTTCAGGCCGTCGCCGATGCCGGAAAACACGTGGCTGAATGCGGGCGCGCCTTGCGCCGCCTTGCCGCCGATGGCAGAGAGCACGTGCTGCATCTCCGGTGTCCTGTTGCGCGCACCGACGATTTGCGCGAGTTCGCGGATGAGTTCCGTCGAGGCGGGGTCCGCGGAAAACTTTGCATCGGCGAGCAGGCGCACAAGTAGCTCGTCGCTGCTGTTTGCGACGGAACTCAGCACGGCGGTGCGAATCCACGGATTGGCGGCATCGCGCCTTGCGATGGCGGCGAGTGCGTCGGACACGCGCGGGTCGGAAACTTCGCCGAGTGTGAATGCGACTTGGAAACGGACACGCGCATCAGCATCGGCGGCGAGTGAGACGACCTTGTCCAGCATCGCGGGCAATTTCTTCAGCTGCGGCTCTGCGAGGCGCAGCGCATTCTCGCGGACGCCGGGCACTGTGTTGGCAAGCCCGGCAAGCAAATCCCCGTCGGTAAGTTCGCCCAAACCGTCGAGTGTCCACAGTGCGTGCAGGCGCGCTTGCGGCGATGCGCTTTTGCTCACCATGTTGTGCAGCGCGGGCGCGGCGCTCTTGTCCTGCCGTTCGAAGAGCAGTCGCTGCGCAGTCTCACGCCACCACGAGTTTGGGTTTTCCAAAGTCGCGACGAGTTCGGCGGTGCTCGCGCCGCCGAGGTGCGGCGGTTTTTGCGGTTTGAAATCGGGAGGCGTAAGTCGCCAGATGCGACCCATGTCGCGGCCGGCTTCGAGGTCCACGGCCGCGTGGATGTCGTCGGGAATGCTCCACGGATGCTCGATGTTTTCGCGATACATGTCCATGACGTGCAGCGTGCCGTCGGGCGCGTTGACGAGATTCACGGGGCGGAACCAGTTGTCGGTCGAGGCGACGATCTCTGCTTTGCCGTCCACGCGATTGGCTTTGAAAGTCGGCCCGTCGGGCGTGAGCGCGAGGCGGTAGAAAAGATTGCCCGCGCACTCGCAGACGAAAACATTGCCGCGATATTTTTCCGGATACGCGGCGCCGCGGTAACTCGTGATGCCGCTTGATGACGTGACGACACCCGCGCCGACGAGTTCGCTGCGCGGCATCACGATGTCGCGTTCGCCGGCCCAGCGCTTCGCACGCAGCACGCGCCACGGCTCGGGTTGTGAGACGGCGTACACGGGCAACTGATCGCCGGACTCGGCCATGTCGTTGAGCGGGCCGTGTGTCGCGAGGAACGGATTTCGCGCGAGGTAGCGAGCCGGAAGCACGATATGCTGCGCGGGGTTGCGGATGTTGCAGAGGAAACGGTTTCCCCAGTCGTCGAACGTGCCGCCGAAACGCGCGCCGCCGGAGAGCAGTTCGAGCTGCATCGTCACCGGATCGAATCGGAAATCATTTCGCGAGAGCACGAGCGGCTTCGCGCCGGGCATATCAAAAGGAAGATTGCCGGGACGGATTTGCCCGCCGTTGCTGCCGCCTGCGCCGTGGATGTGGTTGTCGAGCGCCCAGACGAGATTGTTCATCACAGCCTGCACGTTGAGTTTTCGGAAGCCGGTGAATACTTTGATCCGCACGTCGGCGACGCCGTCGCCTTTGATGTCCTTGAGATACCAGATGTCCGGTGTGGCCGCGACGAACACGCCGCCCTTCCAGCACGCGATGCCCGTGGGCCAAGAGAGGCCGTCGGCAAAAATCGTCGCCTTGTCGAATTTCCCGTCGCCGCGCGTGTCTTCGAGCAGGCGGATGCGGCCAATGGGCGCGTCGGTCGGGTTTTCCTGGTTCGGCTTGTGATGCGCTTTGTCGGTGTAGGGATAGTCGCGCATCTCGCAGACGTAGGCGCGGCCATTCTCATCGTAAGTCATCGCAACCGGACTCGCGACGAGCGGCTCGGCGGCGAGCAGTTCCATGCGGAAACCGTCGAGCGTGCGGAAGGTCTTCGCTTCCTCCGCGGCGGATTTCGGAGGGATGCGCGGGAGCTTTTCCGTGAGCGGCTGCGCAGGTGCGGTGGTGGGCTCAAGCGCCAGGACATCGGGTGCGAACAGCGCTGTGAAGATGCCTGCCGTGAGCACGACGATGATTTTCGACGCTGATCGGGAAACTGCGAAGTTCATGCGCGGTTTGGGAAACAGTCAGCAGCGACCGAGGAAAAAGCGTGCGTTCCTGTTGGACACCGCCGCGAGTTGCGCATCGGTGAGGGCGGATTCCTTCAGCTTCAGCTTTGCCGATTCGAAGTAGTAGAACGGTGAGCCCGAACCGAACAGCAGCGTGGCCGGATCGATCTCCGCGAGCATCTTGTCCACGCCTGCGACGAATTCGAGCGTCGCGATCTCGAAGCGCGCGCCCGCCTTTGCGAGCACCTGCAGGGGCGCACCGCGCAGCGTGCGGAAGGCGTTGAGCAGTTGCACGCGCGCTTGCGGGAACTTTTGCAGGAGCGGTGCGAGCGGTGCGGTGTCGGTCGGCGGCACGTTCACGAGCGGATGCAGCGTGCGCTCGTCCTCCATGCTCACGGCAATTTGCACGGCGAGGCTGCGCTCGGAGGCAAGCTGGAGCACGCGTTCGAAAATGGGGTCGGCGAGCTTGAAGCCGTGATAGTTCGGGTGCAGCCGCACGCCCCGCATCCCGTGAACTTCTGCACAGCGGCGGAGATCCTCCTCCCAATCGGGCAGCATCGGATTCAGCGCGCCGAATGGCATCAGCATGCCTTTGCCGTGACGATCACAGTCCTCGGCGAGGCGAGCGTTCACCGTGGAGATGTCCTTGTGCAAGAGCGCGTCGAAGCTGCCTGCGCACGCCTGCGTCACGCCGTTGGCGCGCAGCTTCGCGACGAGCGCGGGTGTCTCGTCGAGCGGCAGGCGGCGGAACGGCCAGCGGTGCAGGCTCACGTTTGTGTCAATGAGCTCCGTGCTGTTTGTGACAGCGGGCTGCGTCTCGCCCGCGCAGGTGTCATGGGGATGCGCGAGCGCTGCTGCCATTGCTCCTGCTGCGGCGATGAATTCGCGCCGATCCATTTTGCTTCGAGTGCGCAAGTTCATGGCGTGATTCCCTTCGCTTTCAAAATCGGCGTCATCAGCCGTTGGAGATTCCCGCTGAAGATCAGTTCCTTCGCCGCATCGGGAACGTCCGCGCCGAAGACCTTCGCAAGCTGCGAGGCAAAGCTCCGCCCGCCCGCGTCGCTGCCGTAGATCACGCGGTCCGCGCCGAGTTCGCGCACGGCCATCTCCGTGTAGCCCGCGCACGGCTCCGAGCCCGCGAGGTCTGCGAACACATTTTTGAATCCCCGGATCGCGCGGATGCCGCGCTCAAAGTCCCCGCCGGTGTGGCCGCAGATCAGCGGGACATCGGGATGCCGCGCGGCCAGTTCCGCCATGTCGAGCGGCGTGGACTCGCCGGGATCGTTGCCGTTCACCTTGAACCACGTGTGCTGGAAAATCACCGCCTTCAGTTCCGCGGCGCGCCGGATGATTGGGTCGAGTTCCTTTGCCGAACACCGCTGCGCGACCCACAGTTTCACGCCGACCATCGGGCCGTTCGCCACGCAGCGTTCGAGTTCCGCGAGCGAAGCCTCCGTGTGCTTCGGATTCAGGTACACAAAGCCGAATGTCTGCTTCGAATACTTCGCGATGGCGCGGAGCACTTCGTCATTCTCCCTGCGGAATTTTGCGGGCTCTGGGTCCTTCGACCACTGCATGCCCATGTACACGCATAGCCGCTCGATGCCCATGCGCCCCGCGATCTCCACGAGCCGCCCGATGCGTTCCTCGGGCTCGTCGCCCGGCACGCCGGAGAGATGGCAATGGAGATCCCAGATTTTCATCGGCGGATTTGAGCGGAGCGGGGGACATGGGCAGGGAGGGCCTCCATACGCGAAAGGCTAAGCGCTCCGGTGCGCTCCGGACAATCGCGAATTGGGACTCAAAATGCGGGTGGGAGGCAATCTGCTCCATTGTGGGCAGCTTGCGTTGGAAAATGGACAGCCCGCGTTTTGACAAGCCCAGCTGTGGATTGGGGCTCCGAGTTTTCAGTGGCATACCGATCTTCGTTTTCTGCCATGCCGCGATTGACGAGCAGGGTTGAAATGGTGTGCCTTTGTTGTTCCCAATCCCACACCCACGATGCGCAAGCTCCTCCTGTCCCTCCTTTCCTTCGCACTTGTCTCAGCACTGCCCGGCCCCGCGATCGCCGCGGAATACAAGGCCGTGGCGAACTGGTATCATCTTGCGGAGGGGCGTCCGCAGATGGGGAACATGCACGGTGACATCGCGGTGGCCTCGAACGGCGAGGTGTATGTGAGCACGATGGACCCGAAGGCCGCGCTGCAAGTGTATGCGGCGGATGGGAAGTTCGTGCACATCGTGCCGAATGCGCCGCCGGATTTCCACGGGTTCGTCATTCACAAGGATGCGGACGGGGAGTTCATCTACGGCCCGCGGCTCGGCACGGGGAACATCCTCAAGATGACACTCGACGGGAAGGTGGTGCTGGACATTCCGCAGACTGCGATTCCCGATGAGTTCAAAAACAAAGCGCCGAAGAACCTGAAGGGCCCCGATGGCAAGGAGGTTCCCAATCCCAATGCCGGCAAGCCATTCGTGCGACTGACAGCGATGGATGTCGCGCCGAATGGCGATCTCTACGTGACGGACGGCTATTCGAGCAGCTATGTGCATCACTTCGACAAGACGGGGAAATACATCAAGTCATTCGGCGGGAAGAAGGAGCCGTACAATTTCAGCACGCTGCACAAGATTGCGGTGGACACGCGCTTTTCCCCGCCGCGCATCATCGCGTGCGACCGTGAGAACAAGCGTGTCGTCCACATGTCGCTCGACGGGGATTTCCTCGGCGTGGTCGCGAAGGATTTGCTGAACCCCGCAGCGGTGGCTGTGCAGGGCGACCTCGCGCTGATCGGCGAGATCAAAGGCCGCGTGACGATTCTCGACAAGGAGGGGAAGGTGGTCACGCAGTTCGGCGCGAACGATCACGCGGACGAAACGGGCAAGAACTCGACGCCGCCGGACGTGTGGCGCACGGGTGTCGTCACCGCGCCGCACGGCGTGGCGTTCGACGGAAAGGGCGATGTGTACGTGGCGGAGTACAACATTTACGGGCGCATGCACCGGTTCAACCGGGAATAGCGGAACATCCATCCGAACGACGGGCGTGCGTTCGCTTCAACGGGAAAAACCTCGCGCACACGGCGGGCCGAAAGCTATGCACCGGCCATGAGGATGCCGGTCTTTTTGCTCTGCTGTGTCCTGCTTGCAGGATGCAAACGCCATGTCGAGGAGCCGCCACCCGCGGCCAGTGCAGATGCAACGGCGAAGCCAAAGCCGGAGATTTTGCACTCTGATGGAAAGCGCATTCCCATGCCCGCTCCCATGCCTGCCGCAGGGACCCCCGAATGGTATGGGGAAGCCGCCGCGCGCGGTGATGTCGCGGCGCAGGCAAAGCTCGGCACCATGTATGCCGAGGGCAGCGGCGGTATGCCGAAGGACGAGGCGAAAGCTGCGGAGTGGTTCCGGAAGGCTGCCGACAAGGGGAATGCCGATGCACAGTGCAGCCTCGGGATGAGTTATGCGATGGGCGAAGGTGTTCCGCAGGATGAAGCAAAGGCAGCCGAGTGGCTTCAAAAATCCGCCGAACAAGGAAATGCCACGGCGCAGTTCAGCCTGGCGCTCATGGTTTCCCGTGGTACGGGTGTGCCCAGGGACGATGCGAAGGCGGCGGACTTGTTTGCAAAAGCCGCGGCGCAGGGGCACGCGGTGGCACAGTTCAACATCGGGATGATGTACGCCACCGGCAGGGGCGTTCCGAAGGACGAGACCAAGGGGGTGGAATGGTATCAGAAATCTGCGGCGCAGGGGTACGCCCCTGCGGAGGCGAATCTCGGAGGCATGTATGCCGAGGGACTCGGCGTCGCGAAGGACGAGGCCAAGGCCGTGGAATGGTTCCAGATGGCGGCCTCGCAGGGGCACGCGGTCGCGCAGTTCAATCTGGCGATCCGTTATGCCGGCGGCATCGGCGTTTCAAAGGATGGAGCAAAGGCCGCGGAGTGGCTTCAGAAGTCGGCTCTTCAGGGATACCCCGCGGCGCAGTTCAATCTCGGCGTGATGTATGCAAACGGCATCGGCGGTCCAAAGGACAATGTGCGCGCCTTCGTCTGGTACAGTCTGGCGGCCCGGCAAAACGATCCCGAAGCTGAGGTCGAACTGCCTGTGGTGACTGCACTGATGACTGCGGAGCAGAAAGCGGAAGCGGAAAGAATCCTGTCGGAACTGATCGGGAAAATGCCGGGCAGATAGCGCGTTCTTGCCGAAAAAAGAGCTCGCGTTGTTCCCCTGTTCTCCTGCAAGTATCCGCCAGTCGTGGCCGCGGGTGCCGGACTCATTGACGCAATCCCTAATGAGCATCGTATCCTCGACACCGGCCTTGCAGATTAAGGAATTGCGAGTGGACTACGGGAATCTCCTGGCAGTGGATGACTTGAGTCTGGAGATCGCGCCGGGGGAAATCTACGGGCTGGTCGGTCCCAACGGTGCTGGGAAGACGAGCACCTTTCGTGTGCTCGCCACGCTCATGAAACCTACCTATGGTGAGGTGTCTTTTTGTGGCTTCGATCTCGACGAAAAGACCGCGGATGTGCGGCGGATTCTTGGTTACATGCCGGATCTTGCGCCGGCTCCTTCCGACATTCGGGTATGGGAATTTCTTGACCTCTTTGCGGCGGCCTACGGACTCCGATCCGCTGAGCGCAAGTCGCGCATCGAAGAGTGCCTGAACGCGGTGGAACTGGCTGACAAGCGCGACACGGTCTGCCGGACTCTTTCCCGCGGCATGACGCAGCGGCTGGTGCTTGCGAAGACGCTGATTCATCGCCCGCGCGTGATGATTCTCGATGAGCCTGCGAGCGGCATGGACCCGATGTCGCGCATCGCGCTGCGGCAGACCCTGCGCTCGCTCGCTCGCGACGGCACGACGATCGTCGCCAGCTCGCACATTCTGAGCGAACTGGCCGAGATGTGCACGAGTCTCGGCATTCTCGTGAAGGGACGGCTGGTCATTTCCGGCACCGCGGCGGAGGTGCGCCAGAAGCTTGGTGGCGGCACCCGTGTGATTGAGATCACCGTGCTGGAGGAAGTGCATGTCGAGCGGGCCACATCGTTTCTGACGGGCCTGCCCGGCGTTGCCGCATTGCGAAAGGAGAAACTGCAACTCCGGTTTGATCTTGCGGGTGATGAGCGCGAGCAGGCGGCGTTGCTTGCAGGCCTCGTGCGGGAGGGAATCGCAGTGCGCCGTTTCGAGGAGCGGCAGGCGAGCTTCGAGGAAATCCTGATTCAAGTTTCGCAGGAGGCCGCACAATGAGCGAGCCACCTTCCGCCGCAAACCTTCCCGGCAACCCGATTCTCCGCCGTTACTGGCGCTCACGGTTGCGGCCCGTGCGGCTTGGGATCACGATTGTGATGGCGCTGGTGATCGCCGGTTTCATCGCCACGCTCTCATACCTGCCGCTGCGCTACCGCGGAAATCTCAGTGGAGCGGATGCTGCGCGTGCTGCATTTCTTCCACTGCTCATCCTCCAGGCAGTCCTTGTGATGTTCGCTGGCACCGGCGCTGTCGGCGCGGGGATTCTCCAGGAGGCGGAGGAGGGGATGATCGAGTATCAGCGACTCACGCCGCTTTCGCCGCTGGCGAAAGTGCTCGGCTATCTTTTCGGTCTCCCCGCACGGCAATACGTCTCCTTTGCCGTTACTGCGATCTTCAGCGCGCTGTCTGTAATCATGGGGCAAATCCCACTGAAGGCTTGGGGGGCGGTGTATCTCGTCTTTTTCAGTTCCGCGATCCTCTACCACCTGCTCGCGCTCATCACGGGCCTGGTCATCAAGTCCCGCTGGCGCGCCGGTGTGATTTCGCTCGGGTTCGTTTTGCTCCTGAATTTTGTCCTGCCGAATCTCGCCAACTTCGGTTTCATTGTCTTTTCCCATCTCACGATTCGCCCGGTGATCATGGCGAACTTCATTGATCTCACGCCGCACTGGCGCGGCATGCTGGGCAGCGTTCCTCAGACCATTTCGAGCCCCAGCGTGCTTTTCTTCGGTCTGAACGTATCGCACCTCGCATTTTCCCTGATAGTGCAGGGTTCGTTGATCCTGACCTTCGTCGTCATCCTCGTGCGCCGCTGGCGGGATGAACAGGCGCACCTGCTCGGCAAGTGTTATGCGGTCAGTTTCCTGATTTGGATTCAAGTCATCCTTCTCGGCAACGTGCTCCCGCTGCTTGAACGCGGCAGCTTCATCAGCGGCGTGTTAGGCAGGCGCGGAATAATCATGCCCGATGTTATCAGCATCAGTGGACGCTACGAAGCACGCGCACTCGGCATCATCTACGGCGTCATCAGCCTGCTCCTGATGATGCCTGTGATTTCCTGCATCACCCCGCGGGAAGACACGCAAATGATCGCCTTTCGCCGGAGGAAAAAATTCGTGCAATCCCACATTCCGTGGCTCTCCGACGGAGCCACCGCCGCACCTTTCGCGTGGATTGCCGCCGGGATATCGGGTGTGGCGTGGGCGATCGTCGCACGACATCTGCTCACACTGCCCGCATTCGAGGGCACCGGATTTCCGGTTTCGGCGTGGGCCATTTTCACCGGCGTCATCCTCGTCGTGGGTGCGCTTTTCCATTTCCTTATCGAAACCGCCGGACGCCGTGCGGCGTGGGTGGCCGTCTTTCTCGCTGGTTTCATCCCATTGTTCACCAGCCTTGTTCTCATCTCGATCCACAACCGCTACTTCAACGCTGCGCAATACATCGTGGCATTGTCAGCGCTCAGCGCGCCGTGGCAACCTTTCCAATGGATCAGTCAACTGGCAAACGGCGACGCCGGATCTTTCGGTCCCCTAGCCCTGTTCCTCGGCGTCCACCTCGGCCTGTGTGCGCTCGCGAGCATCGCGTGGCGCAGGAGGCGTCGCGAGCGCGACGCACGGGCATAAGGTCCTTACAGGTGGTGGCTTGTGTTGGCTTCATGATTTCAGCCAGCCGCGCCTTTGCGATGCTGAAGTGCGAGGTTTCGAGACTTTTCCAAAGTTCTTTGCCGCCTGCGTACGCCTTGGCATAGTAGCGCTCAGACGCATGACGCACAAGATTCTGAACGGAAGTTTTCTGCCACTTCGGAATGGTTTTTGTCGCCTGCATTCGGAGACCGTAGAAAAAGCAAATCCTCAATTTATGCTGATTCGCAAATATTGTTAATCAAGTGAACGGGCCTGTAGCTCAACGGTTAGAGCAGGGGACTCATAATCCCTTGGTTCCGGGTTCGAATCCCGGCGGGCCCACTTTTCGATTGCGGATTGCGGATTGTGCATTGTGGATTTGAATGCTCGCGATGAATCAGAGTTCTCCATGCAAAATCGCAATCGTCGGTTCGGGTGCGGTGGGGTGTTACTATGGGGGAATGCTTGCGCACGCGGGGCACGATGTGCATTTCCTGATGCGTTCGGACCTCGACACGGTACGGCGCGACGGGCTGGTGATTTTCACCAAGGGCAGCGAGGTGCGGCTGCCGCGAGTGCGGTGCGCGGGGACGACGGCGGAGATCGGGCCGGTGGATTTGGTTTTGATTTGCGTGAAGGCGACGGCGAACCCTGAGTTGGAGCGGTTGCTGCCACCGTTGATCAGCGAGGGCACGGGGCTGCTGACTTTGCAAAACGGACTGGGCAACGAGGCGTTCCTCAGCGAGCGATGGGGCGCTGAGCGGGTGATGGGGGCGCTGTGCTTTGTGTGCATCAACCGCACTGCGCCGGGAGTGATCCGGCACATGGATCACGGCTCGATTTCAATCGGAGAATTCCGCCGGCCCGTTTCGGGGCGAGTGCGTGCGGTGGCGGAGGCGTTCAATGCGGTGGGTGTGGAGGCGAGTGCGGTGGACGATCTCGAAGGCGAGCGCTGGCGAAAGCTGCTGTGGAATATCCCGTTCAACGGCCTCTCGATAGCAGCGGGTGCAAATGTCGCCGGGGTGCTCGCCGATGCGGGCCTGCGCACGCTGGCGCGTTCGCTGATGGACGAAGTGCTCGATGCCGCGCGGCGCATCGGGCACGGGATTCCGGATTCGTTCGCCGACTGGCAGATCGAGCGCAGCCATTCGATGGGACAGTACCGGCCGTCCTCAATGATTGATTATGAACTCGGCCGCCCGGTCGAGGTGGAGGCGATCTGGGGCGAGCCGCTGCGGCAGGGTCTCGCCGCAGGTGCGAAGATGCCTAAGTTGGACATGCTGCACGGAATCATCCGGCATGTGACGGAGCGGCGCGCGTTGCGCGGGAGTTGATCCTCGCATACTGATGGCGCGTGCAGCAGCCCATCGTTTCCATTCGCAATCTCTCGAAGGTGTACCGCCAGGGCGAAATGGAGATCGCGGCGCTGGACGATGTGAGCCTCGACATTACGCGCGGCGAATTCCTTTCGCTCATGGGGCCATCCGGATCGGGCAAGAGCACGCTGCTGCACATCATCGCCGGCGTGGATCGCCCGACGTCCGGGCATTGCTTTGTCGAGGGCGTGGAGGTGACTTCGCTGAACGAATCCGAACTCGCGGACTGGAGGAATCAGAACGTGGGGTTCGTTTTTCAGAGCTTCAATCTCATTCCGGTGCTGACGGCATACGAAAATGTGGAGTTGCCGTTGCTGCTGATGAATCTGTCCTCCGCGCAGCGCCGCGAACTCGTGAACACGGCGCTGGAACTCGTGGGTCTTGCCGACCGGCGCAAGCACTTGCCGAAGCAAATGTCCGGTGGCCAGGAGCAGCGCGTGGCGATCGCGCGCGCCATCGCCACGGATCCGCGGCTCATCGTCGCCGACGAGCCGACGGGAAATCTCGACAGCGCGAGCGCGGACACCGTGCTGGAGATTTTGCAGACACTGAGCCGCGGGGCGGGCAAGACGGTGATCATGGTCACCCACGATCCGCGCGCGGCCTCGCACGGCTCGCGGACGATTCATCTCGAAAAGGGGAAGCTGCTGCCGTGAGCGGCACGCGAAGATGAGCATTCCGGGTTTCATCATCCGCAATGCGCTGCGCAACAAGCGCCGCCTGCTGCTGAGCGTGCTCAGCTCGGGGGTGAGCCTTTTTCTGCTCGTGACGCTCATGGTGCTGCTGCGCGAACTGACGCAGCCGCCGACGGATGCCGACGCCGCGCTGCGCGTGGCGGTGCGCAACAAGCTGTCGCTGATGAGCACCCTGCCACAGCGGCAGCGGTTCGTGATCGAGCGCGTGCCGGGCGTCGAGGTGATGACGCCGTTTCTGTGGTTTGGCGGGAAGACCGAAGCGGACGGACCGATCCGGTTCGGGACGTTTGCGATTGATCCGGCAAGACTGAAGCGGCTGTTCCCGGAGATTCGCTGCGATGCCGGCGACTACGAATCGTGGCTGAAGGATCGCGCGAGCTGCATTGTGGGGCGCGACACGGCTCAGCAATACGGCTACAAGCCCGGCGACCGTTTCACGCTCGTGAGCGGACTTTTCCCGGCGAGCATCGAGCTGAGGGTCGCGGGCATTTACTGGGGCACGGTGGACGACCGGAACCTGTTCTTTCACCACAGGTATCTCGACGAGGCGATGCACGACTGGGGGCAGACCGGGATGTGGTGGCTGAAGGTGTCGTCCACGGAGGTGATGCCGCAGGTGATTGACGCAATCGAAAGGGAGTTCGCCAATTCCGCGAATGAAGTTCGCGCGGAGAGCGAGCGCGCGTTCCAGGCGGCGTTCGTGTCCATGTGGGGCGGGATCAAATTCCTCATCGGCAGCATCAGCGGCTTCGTGCTGCTGACGCTGGTGATGGTGACGGCGAGCACGATGAGCATGGCGGTGCGGGAGCGGTTCCGTGAGCTGGCGATTTTGAAGGCGCTGGGATTTCGCCGGCGCGATTTGTTCGCGCTGATTCTCGCGGAGAGCTTCGGGCTCGCGGCACTCGGTGCGCTGCTCGGCGCGGGAGGCGCGTGGCTGCTTTACTCCGGCATGGATGTCCCCAGGGCGACGCACGGGATATTCGTCTCGTTCGAGGTCACCGGGCAGATGCTCGGCACCGCCGCGCTGGTCGCCTCGCTGCTGGGAGTGGTGTCGTGTCTCGCGCCTGCAATTGCGGTCGCGAAAATGAGCGTCACGGAGGGGCTAAGGACGCTCGATTGAATGCGCGTCGCCGCGCATTTCAGAACGTGTGGATGAAAAGGCCGGAGCGCAGCTTCGGTTCGAACCACGTGCTTTTTGGCGGCATGATCTGGCCGGCGTCGGCGATGTCCATGAGCTGCTGCACGGTGGTGGGGAACATGGAGAAGGCGACGGCGGCCTTGCCGGCGTCCACGAGCTTCACGAGTTCGCCGGGGCCGCGGATACCGCCGATGAAATCAATGCGTTTGCTGGTGCGCGGGTCGTCAATGCCGAGCACGGGCGCGAGCAGGCGGTCCTGGAGGCCTTCCACATCGAGGCGCGAGATGGGGTCGGCATCGGGCGCGTGCTGCCAGCCGAGGGCATGCCATTTTCCGCCGAAATACATGCGGATGTCGCCGGGCTTCGCGGGCGTGTCGGTGGCATCGGACGTGACGGTGAACTGCTTTTCCACCGCGGCGAGAAACTGGGCGGGCGTGAGGCCGTTGAGGTCCTTCACGGCGCGGTTATAGGGCATGATCTGGAGCTGGCTTGCGGGGAACAGGACGCAGAGAAACCAGTCGGAGTCGGCTGTGGACTGGCCTTTCGCGCGCAGTTCGAGTCCGACGCGCGCGGCGCTCGCCGTGCGGTGATGACCGTCGGCGACGTAGGCGGCCGGCAGCGCGCCGAATTCCGAGATGAGCGCGGCGATCACGTCCGGGGCTGTGATTTTCCAGACGGTGTGCCGGATGCCGTCGGGCGCGGTGAAGTCGTTCACCGGTGCGCCGGCGGTTTCCTTCGCCACGATTGCGTCAATCTCACTCCGGTCGCGGTAGGTGAGAAAGACGGGGCCGGTGTCGGCGCGCAGCGTGCCGATGAGTTTCGTGCGGTCGTCCTCCTTGTCCTGCCGCGTGCGTTCGTGCTTTTTGATGATGTCGCGCGCGTTGGCATTTGCGAACCGTTCGTGAACGTAGTCGTCCACGTGGCACACTGCGGCGAGCCCGGTCTGCACGTGCGCGCCCATGCGCTGCCGGTAAAGGTAAACGGCGGGCGCGGTTTCGCGGCGGAGTGCGCCGGCGGATTGGAGGCGCGCGAAGTTCGCCTTCGCACGCTCATAGACGGCACCGGAGTAGGGGTTGGTTTCCGGGGGAAATTCCAGTTCGGCGCGGTCCACGCGGAGCAGCGTGTTGGGCTTGCCTTCGGCGAGGACGCGGGCCTCGTCGGTGTTCAGCACGTCATAGGGGACGCACGCGATGTCGGGGACTTGGGCGGGATCGGGGACGAGACCCCGGAAGGCACGGATGCGAAGCATGGGG
>Ga0209698_10004586_pt1 | contig 15099 bp, 16 predicted proteins | sample LitLauG_LLR_2012_FD_187203 | JGI IMG/M metagenome (GOLD analysis project Ga0209698, IMG submission 187203) | Freshwater sediment microbial communities from Pennsylvania, USA - Little Laurel Run_MetaG_LLR_2012 (SPAdes) (version 2) | ecosystem: Environmental > Aquatic > Freshwater > Creek >...
GGTTTGGCGACGTCGATCAACCGGGCTCCGCCGGCCGTTGGAAAAACTGCGACCGCTTTCATGACGCTTTCCTCTCATCGCCGCTCGCGCGCGACGGCGCTTCGGCCGCCGGCGCGCCGGCCTCGAACAGTACGGTGCGTCGCAGCGGAATGCTTCCCGTTCCGCGAACCGGCGGGCTCTTAATCTTCGTTAACGTGCCGTCACGCGTAGCCGTCACGGGCGGATCCCCTCGACGTTGAAGCGCACGCGGTAGATGCTGGTGAGCGCGGCGATGTAGAGCGTCTTGCCGTCCGCGTCGCCCCAGGTGAGATTGTGCGGTTCTTCCGAGGGAACGATGCGCCCGATGATCTTGCCCGACGGCGCGAATATCCATAAGCCGCTCGGGCCGGCGACGTAGACGTTGCCGAGTTTGTCGACCTTCATGCCGTCGAGCGCGTCTTCACCCGGTTGGTTCGTCAGATCGGCCCACAGCTTACCGTTCGCCAAATCGCCGTTTGGCAAAACCTCGTAGCGGTTGATCGCCTTATGGTGGTCGTCCCAGTCGTCGACGTAGAGATACTTCTCGTTGGGCGAAAACGCCAAGCCGTTCGGCCCGGTGAAATCTTTGCTGACGAGCTTCACGTGGCCGTCCTTCACGCAGAAGACGCCGCTGTACGGCAGCTCCTTTCGGCGGTCGTCGAAGACCTTCGGCAAACCGAAGGGCGGATCGGTGAAATACAGCGTTCCGTCCGAGCGGTACACGAGATCGTTCGGGCTGTTGAAGCGCTTGCCCCGATAGTTGTCGGCGAGGACGGTGACGGTGCCGTTCTTCTCGATGCGGACGACGCGGCGGCGGCCCATTTCGTCGACGGTGAGCCGGCCCTCCGCGTCGAGCGTGAGCCCGTTCGAGCCGGGCTGGAAATATTCGCCGATGTCGAGGCCGGCGTAGCCGCTTTTCGCGCGGTAGATCGACACTTGACCGTCATCCGGCGACCAGCGGTAGATCGTGTTCGCGTTCGGGTCGCTGAAGAGTAGATAATTCCCGTCCCGCACCCAAACGGGACCCTCGGTGAATTCGAAACCCGTCGCGACCCGTTCGATCTTCGCATCGGCGGGCAGCGCGGCGTCGAGCGCCGGATCGAGACGAAGGATCTTGCCGCCGGCGTCGGGCGCGACGCGCGCCAGCTTGCCGGGCTTGTAGAAGTCGAGCGTCGCCGACCGAACCCAAATATAATTCTCCGGAGCGACCGAGATCGGCCCGTTTACGCCGAGCACCGTAATCGTGAACTCTTGGCCGGGCACCACGCCGTGCGCCACGACGACGCGATTGGGCGCGTTCCAGCCGGGAATGACGCCGCCGCCCGTCTGACCGAGCACGAGCGGCATCTTCCCGTTGACGGAAATTTCCGAGTAGTCGTCCACAACGATTTCGAAGACGACGTCGTCGCCCGTGGGATCGACGTTCCCCAAACGCTGCGGGATCGTGAAGTGCAAACGGTACCAGTTGAACGATACCTTGCCGGGTCCGCGACGATCCTCGAGCGATTCCGGGGCGATCGCCCGCCAGCCCGAATCGTCGAAACCGGGCGTCGTGGCGGCGGGATTCAGCCGGTATGTGGTGTCGGGCGCCCCGCTCGGTTTGCGATCGGCGCCGGCCAGGCGGAACGGCGCGTCGACGATCTTCGCGTCGCTGTACCGCCACTGTCCCCGCACGAGCGCGACGCCCGCGGAGGTTCGAAGGTCGACGACCGATTCCGCATTGACGGCCGGCGTCGGCGGCGTGGCCTGCGCGAAGGCCGCCGACGGCAGCAGCGCGAGCGCGGCCGCCCAGACCAACCGGTTCGTCCGCAGGTGCATCATGGGCGGGACCCGAGCGCTTGCGCGCCGGCTTTAGCAACTTCTTCATCCTGCTGCTGGCTCGCCGTCCCGCTGACGCCGACCGCCCCGACGACCTCGCCGCCGACCACGATCAGCACGCCGCCTTGCAACGGCGTGAAGTTCTGCATCGCGACGAGCGTCGTGCGCCCGCCGTTGATCGCCTTTTCGAACTCACCCGTATTCTTGCGGAAGACCGCCGCGGTGTGCGCCTTGCCGATTGCGACCTGAGCCGCCTGCGGGAACGTGCCGTCGAGCGAAACGACCGCAATCAAGTTGCCGCCCTCGTCGACGACGGCGATCGCCCCGTGCGATGCGTCGCGCTTGGCCTCGGCGACCGCTGCGTTGATGACGCGCTGCGCGCCCTCGAGCGTGATTTCTTTGTGTTCGGCGACGTCGTCGGCGCGGGCTTGTAGGGACGGTGCCGCGACGATTGCGAGCGCGGCTGCCGCCGCAAACATGAGGCGCGTCATTGCGGGGTCACCGTCACGCGCATGACTTTGGTTACGTCGAGAAAGCGCGAGTCGCTCGTCGCGAGGGTCACGCCCGGCTTCGCGTCGGGTGGACCGAAGCGGGGATGCGGCTGACGCGGCCCCTGACTCGGGCCGATGCCGAGTTCTTCGTCGGCTTCGGTGCCGGCGTCGTACAGTTTCACCTGCGACGTCACGTCGCCGCCGAGCGCTTTGCCGTTTGCGTCGAAAAGCGCGATCCCCGGCGTGCCGTAAAACCAATCGTTGGATTGGCCGAACATGCTCGCGAAGTGGAGCTTCTGGCCCGCTTCCGCCGCGACGTAAAACTCAAAGTGCTGCCCGGGCAGAATGCCTTTGGGCTTGGTGCCGCCGACGGGCACGAGAAAAGCGCCGGCCCCGGGATAGGCCCGCTCGGCGTACGCCGTCAGCGCGACCGGGTTGCCGTCCTCCGAAAGCGCGCGCAACCCTTGGGCGCGGTCCGGCGCACCCAACGTGAAGAGCGGGTTCGGCTTGGACGTCACCAAGAACGGTCCGGGCGAAAACGGCAGCGTCCACTTCGTGCCGTTGGACGCGGTGAACTCGTTCGCGCTCGAAACGTTATCGATCCGCACCATGAAGCAACGATGCCCCTCGGCGGAGGGACTCGCGAGCCGCATCCTGCGCGCGGCGGCTCGACAGCCGTTCGCGGCCTCCATTTCGTGCGACAGGCGCATCAGGCCGGGAGACGACGTCATAGCGCCGTCGGCGCGTATCATCGAATTAGCCGCGCCCGTTTCGGCCGAAGCGAGACCGCCGCCAAGTGCCGCAACGGGCACGAAAAAGAATATCATCGGAAGAAAGCGCATGAGCGAATATCCTCGTTCCCATCTCGTGAATGCTAACGGAGTTGAATGTATCGCAGGAACGCCGTGCGGCGCTGTGGCCGTGCTTACACGTCGATCCCTCTAGCCCGCGCTTGTAGCGACGCTTACGGCGCGCGCGCGGGTCCGGCCGTATGCTTCTCGTGACCATGGCGGATCGTGGATTTCATTGGCGCCACTACGCGATCGAGGCTTGGGGCCTGGGAACGTTCATGTTCGTCGCCGGCGCGGTCGCCGTCGCTCTTCAAGTGCTACCGGCGCCCGTCGGGCCTTGGCTCGCGGCCCATCCGCTGGCCGGTCGCGCCGTCTTCGGTGCGGCGATGGGGAGCACGGCGGCGGCGATCGTCTATTCGCCGTGGGGCGCTCGCTCGGGCGCGCATCTCAATCCCGTCGTGACGCTCACCTTTGCGTGGTTAGGGAAGCTTCCTCGAAGGGACGCGCTCGCGTACGTCGCAGCGCAGTTCGTGGGCGGCGCGGCCGGCTTCTGCATCATCGCCGCCCTCGCCGGAAAGGCGCTCCTCGATCCGCCGGCTCGCGCGATCGTGACGACACCCGGATCCTGGGGAACGGCCGCGGCGTTCGCCGGCGAAGCGACGATTTCGTTCGTCTTGATGAGCGTCGTGCTCGCCGTTTCGAATTCGACCAAACGGCTCGCACGCTTCACCGGCGTCGCCGCGGCGACCCTCGTCGCACTGTTCATCACCTTCGAAGCACCGCTCTCCGGTATGAGCATGAATCCCGCGCGCACGCTCGCGTCGGCGCTGCTAGGCCGCGACTTCACGGATATCTGGCTCTATTTCACCGCGCCGCCGCTCGGCATGTTGCTGGCCGCTTTCGTTTACGTGAAACTGCGCACGCCGGACGCGGTTCGCTGCGGCCGCCTCAATCACGCCGGAACGCATCCGTGCATTTTCCACTGCACGTTCGATCGGCTGGCGTAGGCGCGCGCGCGCTACCGCGAGCGGACCTCGACCAAGTGACCGTCGGGATCGCGCAGCAGGCACCCGCCCGGCAGGCGTTGCGCCTGCGCGAAACGTTCGCACAGCGCGAGCGCGCGCGGCTCGACGAGTTCGGTTCGCGTCGCCGCAAGGTCGTGCGGGAGCGCGCTCTCTCGTTGCTGCGACGACGCGGGACGAACGTAGTGCAAGAATTCGATGCCCGGCGCTTGCGCGAAGCGGACGGCCGTAATGAGCACGTGCGCGCCCGGAACGCCGCTCAGCCGCGCTTGCTCGATCCCGTAGTTGTCGCTGCGACCGCGCACGGTCAGGCCCAGCGCTTGGTAGAACCGCGTCGACGCGGCCGTATCGGCCACCGCAATCGCCGTGTGATCGATTCCTAAGAAGAGCGGCGCGGCGGCGTGCCATTGCGGCGCGCCCTTGCCGGGCGGAAAGTGCAGCAATTCGAGCGGATGACCTTCGGGATCGCGAAAGTAGACGGCCGCGATGCCGCCGGCGTTCGGGTTCCATTGCGGCAGCACTTGCGGCGCCGCCGACACGTGCCGAATGTTGAAGCGCTCGACTCGCGTCCAGGCGCGTTGCATGTCGCTGACGATGATCGCGATGTGCTGAAAGTCGCGATCGCTGCTGCGGGCGGAGCGTGGTATCGGCGCACCGGGCTTATCGAACCGGACCAGATCCAAGCGCTGCTCGCCGAGCGCCAGGCGTTCGACGCGACCGCCGACGATCCGGTGACTTCCCAGATCCGTAAATCCGAAGGCCTGAGTATAGAACCGCCGTTCGGCCTCGCCGTCGCTAACGACGAGCTCGACCGAGTCGACGCGCGGCACGGCCGAACTCGTTTGCAAGGCGGCGATGAGCGCGGTAGTAGCAAGAAGCATGGATACCCCCGGCTTCACTATAGCGCATAAGAGTAAAATCCGGTGTAAGCACGACCACGGTGCCCGGACGTGAGCCTAGGGCACGAGAACGAAACGGCCTCCGTCCGTGAAGAGTATCACGACCAGCATCGACACGAGCGTCAGGTCGTACGACCAGCCGAGCCCGTCCTTTCCCCAGAAGCCGGTATTCCAGACAAATATCTTCTGCACGGCACCGAGCACGATCAGGATCGAGCCGATCGCGGCAAATTGCTGGAGGACGCCGAGGATCGGTGCCGCTCCGCCCGTACCGCGCGCGACCGGATCCTTCAGGTCCTCGAATCCGCTGTCGGCATAAATCGCGCCGGCCATCATGACGAAGTAACAGCAATCCGAAATCGGTGAATTGCGTTAGATGCAGCACGCGTTGACGACCTTTCGAGAATACTTAGGCTCTCGACTACCGAAAATCATTTGGGATGGCGGCATCGGATCTCCCCGGCGCCTCTCCGCCTGCGCGAGCCTGCGCGGATGCGTTCGTAACTTTTGATCGCCTCCTTAATTTTGAGATTCGTATCCTTTTTTCCACGCCGATTCACGCAGTAATCGCGGGCGGCCGCGCGTGCGGACGAGTCGTTCGCGAAGGAGGGCGGCCGAGGGCTGCGAATGGCGCCCGACGGTGCCACCCCAATGAGCGCGAGTCCCGAAGAAGGACGAGACCGTCGAACGGCGGCCGGCGATACGGCGCTGCTGGCCAGGCTGCGGGCGGGTGACGAAGACGCATTCTTGACGCTCGTCGATGCGTGCGCGCCCGCTATGCGCAAGCTCGCTCGAGCCTACGTTCGCGACGACCAGACGGCCGAAGATATCGTCCAGGAAGCGTGGCTCGCCGTTTTGCGCGGCCTCGAGTCGTTCGAAGGCCGCGGCAGCTTGCGGGGCTGGATCTTTGCGATCGTCGCCAACCTGGCGAAGACGCGCGGCGTGCGCGACGCGCGGAGCGTGCCCTTTTCGGCGCTCGTGCGCGACGAGGTGGAGCGCGACGATCCGTCCTACCCGGCTGAGCGCTTCGCGGGTCCCGCTTCGCAGTGGCCCGATCACTGGCGCGGGTTTCCGGCAGTGTGGGGCGAGCATCCCGAAGAGCGGCTGCTGAGCTCCGAGATGCAATCGCACATCGAGCGCGCGATCGACATGCTGCCGCCCGCGCAGCGCGCGGTCGTCCTGTTGCGCGACGTGGGCGGCCGTTCCACGGCCGACGTGTGCGATTTGCTGGAGCTCAGCGAAGCGAACGCGCGCGTTTTGCTGCACCGCGCGCGCGCCAAAGTCCGGCGCGCCATCGAACCCTACGTCACGGGGGCCGCGGCATGACGAACGATATGCACTGCAAGGAACTCGTGGAGCTCAGTACCGAGTATTTCGAAGGCGCGCTCGCGCCCGCGGATGTCGCTCGGCTCGAAGCGCATCTTGCGGATTGCGACGGCTGCGAGGAGTATCTGCGGCAGATGCGCTTGACGCAGGAAGCGCTCGGCCGGATCGACGCGACGGCCGTTCCGGCTCCCGGACGCGATCGGCTGCTCGAAGTCTTTCGCGCCTGGAAGCAAGAAAAGCGAACGCCCCGGGAGGAGTAGTCCCGAGGCGTTCGCAGGGCCGGCTCGCCACGCGAGGTGCGGAGCGGCAAGCGATTAGCGGTTGAAGACGTTATCCGCTTTGTCTTTGCTCGGCCGCTCGTCGATGAACGCGACGGGCGGACAGTTCACGACGAACACCGAGCCGTACGCGGCGCCGCCGGGACCGGTGAGGTAGCCCTCGCCGACGAGATTGAGGATCTCGTTCTCGTCCGTTTGCAACGTGTTCTTGCCTTCGGCGATCGCCTTGGGCGTCCACTGACCGAGCTGCACGTCCCACAGCGGACTGTAGGCGTTCGCGTGGCGCGGGTCGTCGAGCGACGGGAAGTCGCCCTGCACGTTCAACGACGTGAGCAGCGTGCTCGAGTTTTCGAGCGTTGCGTCGAGGTTCAAGTTACCGTCCTTGGCGACGTGCTGCAGGCCCTGCGCGTTCGGATTGTTCTTACCGGTCTGGCCGTTCAAGAACACGAAGATCCGTTCGCGCGACGAGCCGAGGTTGTCGTCGCCGTTGGCAAACGGCGCGTGACCGAGCAGCGGCACGTACGTCGCGCGCTCGACGGCGGCGGCGCCCGGATCCGACGCGTCGGTGCTCAAGTACAAGATCGGTTGACCGGAATCGAAGCCGCGGGCGAGCAGCAGCGTCGCTTCGGGACCGTCGTCGTCTTGCTTCGTATCGATTGCGAGCACGCGCTCGGCGGTATTCGTGTGATGGGTCACGTCGAAGGGTCCGTCGCCGACCGCGATGATCGGAGCGTTGTAGATGACGGGCGAACCGGCGATGCGGATGAAGGGCGAGTACTTCGCGTCGCCCACGGCGCCCGGCGCGGCCTTCGCCGGCGGGAACCCGTCGGGACCGGGCGTCAAGACGCGCGTCGGACTGAAATCCGGAATGCCGGCGAAATTGACCACCGCGTCGTTGTTGAATTTTCCGGACGGTTTGCCGAGCGTCACCTCTTGGACGCATTCGGGACAGCCGATCGTCAGGTTCGCGAGTTTGGCGGAGTAGTGCACGTCGAGATCGCGAGCGATTCCGAAGTCCGAGGCGTCGGTCAGGATGTACCAGACCGTCTTGCCGTTGAAATTACCTTTGTGGATCGGCAACACCGCGGTTTGGTTCTTCACGTCGACGTTGCGCGCGCTCTTGAGCACGACGTGATCCGCCGGCAGATACTGCGACTGCGCGGAAGCGGACTTCCCGAGCCCCGGCAGGACGAGCGAGAGACCGACGGCGCCGAGCGCGACCGACGCCGCGAGCGACTTGGCCGGCAGATTGAAATTCATTGGAGGCTTCCCCTTTCGTAAAGTACGATTGCTGACGGCGCGTGTGTGCCGTCTGCAGCGTACGTCTCGCCGCGCCGCAAAACGTTACAGCCGGCAAACGTCGCGCGCGAACGAGGCGCGCACCGTAAGCGCGCTTACGCGCGGCGATCCCGAAACGCGCTATCATCCCTCCCAAAAAGGAATGAGAGGACTCGCTCCATGACCGCATCTTCGAACCGCACGTCGAACCGCTGGGCCGCCGCGCTTTTCGTCGCGGCCGCGTTGCTCGCGCCCTCGCTCGCGGGCGCCGATCCCAGCGCCGCTCCGGCGGCTAGCGTCCACATCAAGGACCTCGCTTTCGTGCCGAAGGTGCTGCACGTCAAGGTCGGGACGACGGTCACCTGGACCAACGACGACGACGTCAACCATACGGTTACCAGCGGCACGTCGAGCGACGACGGCGTCTGGACGAGTTCGCCGCCGATCGCGGGGGGCAAGACGTTCTCCCACACCTTCGATAAGGCGGGGACGTTCCCATATTACTGTAAGCCGCACTTCTACAACGAAGCGATGCACGCCACGGTCGTCGTGGACGAGTAACCCGCGAACGTTTCTCGATAACGGGGTCGACGGCGGGCGAATGGTTAAAATTTAGTGGTTTTCCGTCGCCGAGGGAACGCGTGCCCTTGCGCGAGCGTCACATTTTTCTTAGAATACTGGTAATTTCTCACGGACGCTCCTCGCGTGCACGGTAGCACGGCGGGCCGGCGAGCGCGAACGACCGGCGCCGCGCGAACGATCGAAGATTCAGGAGAACACCTTGCCATGACCGAGCCCGCGCTCGCGACCGTCGCGGTCCCGCCGCCGCATGCCGCCCGTTCGAAGCGAACCGGCGAGGCCGAGAAATTGCGGCTCCGCGTGTGGTTGAGGTTGCTGGCATGCACCAAGGACATCGAGACGGAGATCCGGGCGCGCCTCCGCGCCGAGTTCGAGACGACGTTGCCGCGCTTCGACGTTTTGGCGCTCCTGGAACCGGAAAAGAGCGGCCTGACGATGGGCGAGTTATCGACACGGCTGAAAGTAACCAGCGGCAACGTGACCGGGCTCGTCGATACGATGGAACAGGAAGGGCTCGTGCTGCGCAAGCGGCACCGCACCGACGGCCGCAGCACGCTCATCGTGGCCACCGCCAAGGGTCGCCGCCTCTTCCTCACCATGGCTCCGGCCCATCACGCGTGGATCGACGATATCTTCGGCGGCGTGTCGAACGCCGATCTCTTTGCCTTGTTCCGGATGCTCGAGAAACTGCGCGTCGCCGCCAGGGTCGGAGCCGCTAAGTAACGGGAGCCGCCCGCTCGCGCACCGTAAATCTTAGGTATAAAGGACTCTAGTCTAGGCGAGCTACGCGATCGGGGGATCGTGCCCTGAGAATCGTTTGCGTCGGCGGCGGCCCGGCCGGACTCTACTTCGCCCTTCTTATGAAGAAGGCCGACCCGTCGCACTCGATCGCCGTATACGAGCGCAACCGTCCCGACGACACGTTCGGCTGGGGCGTGGTCTTTTCGGACCGGACGCTAGAGAATCTGCGGGGAGGCGATCCCGCGACCGAAGCGCGCATCGTCGAGCAGTTCGCCCACTGGGACGACATCGACATCCATTTCAAAGGGCGCGTCTTGCGTTCGGGCGGGCACGGGTTCTCGGGAATCGCGCGCAAGAAACTGCTCGAGATCCTGCAGCATCGCGCGCGCGAACTGGGCGTCGAACTCACGTTCGAGCGCGAAATCGACGACCTGGCCGGCTTCGCGGGCGCCGACCTGATCGTCGCCTCCGACGGCGTCAACAGCCGCATCCGCCAGAGCCGCGCGGCGGCCTTCGGCACGGAGATCGAGTTGCGCCGCAACCGCTTCGTCTGGCTCGGCACGCACCGGCTCTTCGATGCCTTCACCTTCATCTTCGTCCCGACGCCGCACGGCTGGATGTGGGCGCACGCCTACCGCTTCGATCGCGACACGTCGACCTTCATCGTCGAGATGCGCGACGAAACGTGGCGCGCCGCGGGCCTCGACCGCGCCGACACGAACGCGACGCTCGCGTTTTGCGAGGAGCTGTTCGCACCGTGGCTCGACGGACACGCACTTTTGGCCAACGCCGCGCACTTGCGCGGCCGGGATTGGCTGCAGTTCCCGCGCGTGCACAACGCCTCGTGGATCGACGGCAACGTCGTGCTGGTGGGCGACGCCGCGCACTCCGCCCACTTCTCCATCGGCTCGGGAACGAAGCTCGCGCTCGAGGACGCGCTCGCGCTGGCGAGCGCCTTCGAACGGCACGGCACGGTCGCCGAAGCGCTCGCCGCCTACGAGGCGGAGCGCCGGATCGAGGTGCTGCGCATCCAATCGGCGGCGCGCAACTCGACCGAATGGTTCGAACACGTGGACCGCTACGCGCACTTGGAGCCGGAGCAGTTCGCGTACAGCCTGCTCACCCGCAGCCAGCGGGTGGGGCACGAGAATCTGCGCATGCGCGACTCCACGCACGTCGAGCACTTGGAGCGCTGGCTCGCAAAGCCGTGGAACGGCGCCGCGTCCGTCGAGCCGGGCGGCAAGACCGTTCCGCCGATGTTTCTGCCGTTTCAACTGCGCGACATGCGGCTGGTCAATCGCGTGGTCGTCTCGCCGATGGCGATGTACAGCGCGCGCGACGGCGTGCCGAACGAGCTGCACCTCGTCCACTTCGGCGCGCGCGCGATGGGCGGCGCCGGCCTGATCTTCACGGAGATGACGTGCGTTTCGCCCGACGCGCGCATCACGCCGGGCTGCGCCGGCATGTGGAACGACGAGCAGATGGAGGCGTGGGCCGGCGTCGTGCGCTTCATCCACGAGCACTCCGCTGCGAAGTTTTGCCTGCAACTCGGCCATGCCGGCGCAAAGGGCTCCACCAAAGTCGGCTGGGAAGGAATGGACGAGCCGCTCGATTCGGGGAATTGGCCGCTCGTCGCTCCCTCGCCGCTGGCGTGGAGTCCGCGCAATCAGGTGCCGCGCGAAATCGACCGCGCCGGCATGGAGACGGTGCGCGACGCGTTCGTCGCGGCCGCGCGGCGCGGCGAACGCGCCGGATTCGACATGCTCGAGCTGCACGCCGCGCACGGCTACCTGCTCGCGGCGTTCATCTCGCCGATCCTCAACCGCCGCACCGACGAGTATGGGGGCTCGCTGGAAAACCGGCTCCGCTTCCCGCTCGAAGTGTTCCGCGCGCTGCGCGGGGTGTGGCCGAGCGCGAAACCGATGTCGGTGCGCATTTCCGCGACCGACTGGATGGCGGGCGGAACCACGGCCGAGGATGCGGTCGAGATCGCGCGTGCGTTCGCAAACGCCGGCTGCGACCTCATCGACGTTTCGGCCGGTCAGACGTCGCGCGAAGCGCGGCCCGTGTACGGCCGCATGTTCCAAACGCCGTTCGCCGACGCCGTTCGCAACGAAGCCCGCATCGCCACGATGGCCGTCGGCAACATCACGGACGCCGATCAAGTGAACTCGATCGTCGCCGCGGGCCGCGCCGACCTCGTGGCGCTCGCGCGCACGCACCTTTCGGACCCGCACTTCACGCTGCACGCGGCGGCGAAGCTCGGCTACACCGCACAGCGCTGGCCCGTACAGTACCTCACCGGGAAAGACCAGCTCGAACGCCTGGCCGCGCGCGCCGACGCCGCGAGCGCCGGTCCGATATGAGCGCGGGCGTGCTCGCGGGAAAACGCGCGTTCGTGACCGGCGGCAGCCGCGGCATCGGCCGCGCGATCGCCGAACGGCTCGTGGCCGAAGGCGCGCAGGTGACGATCGCAGGCCGCGACCGCGCGGCGCTCGACGAGGCCGCGCGCGCGCTCGGCTGCGACGCCGCCAACGCCGACGTTACGGATGCGCGCGCGCTCGACGCCGCGCTCGCGGCGTGCGGACCGCTCGACGTGCTCGTCAACAACGCGGGAGCCGCGCTTTCGAAACCGTTCGCGCGCCACGGCGACGACGATCTCGCCGCGATGCTGGCGCTCAATCTCACCGCGACCTTTCGCGCTTCGCGCGCCGTCCTGCCCGGCATGCGCGAGCGCGGCTGGGGCCGCGTCGTCAACGTCGCGAGCACCGCCGGGCTCAAGGGCTACGCCTACGCCGCCGCCTACTGCGCGGCCAAACACGCGGCGATCGGTCTGACGCGCGCGCTCGCGATCGAATTCGCGGCGAGCGGCGTGACGATCAACGCCGTCTGTCCGGGTTTCACCGATACTGATCTGACGCGCGAGGCAGTCGACGTCATCGTCGCCGCCACCGGCATGGATGCCGAGCAGGCGCGCTCGGCGCTCGTGGAGTTCAATCCGCAGAAGCGGCTGATCGAGCCGGCGGAAGTCGCCGAAGCCGTCGCCTACCTGTGCCGCCCGGCCGCGGCGGCCGTCACCGGTCAAGCGCTCGTCGTCGCCGGCGGAGAAGTCATGTGAATCGCGATCCCTTCGATCCGCAGCATTTCCTCTACGCCGTGGACGGTGCGGTCGCGACGATTACGCTGAACCGGCCCGAACGCAAGAACCCGCTCACCTTCGAGAGCTACGCGGAATTGCGCGATCTCTTTCGCGCGCTGGCGTTCGCGCCTCACGTGAAGGCCGTCGTCCTGCGCGGCGCGGGCGAGAACTTCTGCTCGGGCGGCGACGTGTACGAGATCATCGAGCCCCTCACGAAGATGGCGATGCCCGAGCTGCTCGCGTTCACGCGCATGACGGGCGACGTCGTGCGCGCGATGCGCGCCTGCCCGCAGCCGATCGTGGCCGCCGTCGACGGCACGTGCGCGGGCGCGGGCGCGATCCTCGCCATGGCCTCCGACCTGCGCCACGGGACGGCGCGCGCGCAGGTCGCCTTTCTCTTCGCGCGCGTCGGCTTGGCGGGCTGTGACATGGGTGCGTGTGCGATCTTGCCGCGCATCGTCGGGCACGGCCGCGCCGCGGAGTTGCTGTATACGGGCCGCGCGATGGACGGCCGCGAGGCGGAACGCTGGGGATTCTTCAACGCGCTCCACGCGCCCGAAGCCTTGTTCGGCCAAGCGGACGCGCAGGCGCGGCGCCTGGCCGAGGGTCCGACGTTCGCGCACGCCATGACGAAGGCGATGCTGCATCGGGAGTGGGCGATGGATATCGACGGCGCCCTCGAAGCCGAAGCGCAAGCGCAGGCGATCTGCATGACGACGAACGATTTTCGACGAGCGTTCGAAGCGTTCGCGGCCAAGCGGCGACCCGAATTCGGAGGCGACTGATGGCCGACGAAAGGTATCGCGCGTGGCCCTTCTTCGAGGACCGCCATCGCGCGTTCGCCGCAGATCTCGAGGCGTGGGTCGCAACGCAGCCCGCTCGAAGCAAAGCGGGCACGGACGATGCGTGCCGCGCGTTTGCGGCCGCGCTCGGCGCAGGAGGGTGGTTGCGGTACGCAGTGCCGGACGCGCCCGAAGCGTTCGATTTGCGCTCCATCTGCCTGGCGCGCGAGATCTTGGGCCGCTGGTCCGCGCTCGCGGAGTTCGCCTTCGCCATGCAAGGACTCGGCACGGGTGCGATCGTCCTGTTCGGCACGGCCGCGCAGCGCGAGCGATTCTTGCCCGCGGCGCGCAGCGGCGCGTCGCTCGCGGCCTTCGCGCTCTCCGAAAGCGAGGCAGGCTCGGACGTCGGCGCGCTGCGCGCGCGCGCCGTTCGCGAGGGCGACCGGTGGCGCATCGACGGCGAGAAAACGTGGATTTCGAACGGCGGCATCGCCGGCACCTACGTCGTCTTCGCGCGCACCGAAGGTGCGGGGCCGAGCACCAAGGGGATCGGCGCGTTCGTCGTTCCGGCCGACACCCCCGGTTTGCGCGTGGCATCGCGCATCGAAGCGACCGCGCCGCACCCGCTCGCCACGATCGCCTTCGAGAATTGCCGCGTGCCGCACGACAATCTGCTCGGCGCTCCCGGCGACGGTTTCAAGATCGCGATGACCACGCTCGACGCGTTCCGGCCGTCGGTCGGCGCCGCGGCGCTCGGGCTCGCGCGACGCGCCTACGACGCGGCGCGGCAGCGGGCGCTGACGCGCCACATGTTCGGCGCGCCGATGGCCGCGCTGCAGCTAACGCAGGCAAAAATCGCCGACATGGCGACCGCACTCGACGCGAGCGCGCTGCTCGTCTATCGCGCCGCGTGGCTGCGCGACACGCAAGGGGCGCGCATCACGCGCGAAGCCGCGATGGCCAAGATGTTCGCCACCGAATCCGCCGGGCGCATCGTCGACGACGCCGTGCAGATCTTCGGCGGACTCGGCGTCGAACGCGGCCATCCCGTCGAAGAACTGTATCGCGAAATCCGCGCGCTGCGCATTTACGAGGGAGCGACGGAAGTGCAAAAAATCGTGATCGCGCGTCAAGAGCTCGACGGCGTCGCATGAACGCGATGACGTTCCTTCGGCCGGCGCACTGGCCCGAGCCCAAAGGCTACGCCAACGGCGTCGTCGCCGCGGGCGAGACGATTTGGCTCGCCGGACAGATCGGCTGGGACCATCGCGGCGTGCTCGATCGGGGTTTGGCGGCGCAAGTCGAGCGAACGCTGCGCAATATCGTCACGATCTTGGCCGAAGCGAACGCGCGCCCCGAAGACGTCGTGCGCATGACCTGGTATTTCATCTCGATCGCCGACTACAAAGCGCACCTGGACGAAGTCGGGACGGCGTACCGTGCCGTCTTCGGCAAACACTATCCCGCGATGTCCGTCGTCGAAGTCGTCCGCCTGGTCGAAGCGGGGGCGCTCGTCGAGATCGAAGCGACGGCGGTCCGGCCGCCGCGGCTGCCGTGACGCTCCGCGCCGCCGCGACGGATCGTTTCGTCGCCGAGCGCCTGCCGCCGCGCGAGGCGTGGCCCGAATTGCTGTTCGACTTGCCCGAACTGCGCTACCCCGAGCGGCTCAACTGCGCGGTCGCGCTGCTCGACGACGCGCTCGCGGAAGGGCACGGCGAGCGGCCGTGCTTCATCGGCGCCGGCGCCACATGGACCTATCGCGAGGTGGCGGAGCGCGTGGCGCGCATCGGCAACGTGCTGCGCGAGCGCGGCGTCATTCCCGGTTCGCGCGTGCTCTTGCGCGGGCCGAACAACCCGATGATGTGCGCGTGCTGGCTCGCCGTCGAGCGCATCGGCGCGGTCGCGGTGGCGACGATGCCGCTCTTACGCGCGCGCGA
>Ga0209698_10004587_pt1 | contig 15099 bp, 9 predicted proteins | sample LitLauG_LLR_2012_FD_187203 | JGI IMG/M metagenome (GOLD analysis project Ga0209698, IMG submission 187203) | Freshwater sediment microbial communities from Pennsylvania, USA - Little Laurel Run_MetaG_LLR_2012 (SPAdes) (version 2) | ecosystem: Environmental > Aquatic > Freshwater > Creek >...
GAGATGATGGGCGAAAAAGACCGCGCGCGGCGCGAGATGAAAGCGCAGGGACTGCCGACGATTCCCGGCAGTGACGGGATTGTGGAAGGCGAGGAGCAGCTCGCGAAAGAGGCGGATCGCATCGGGTTCCCCCTTATTTTGAAGGCGGCGGCGGGCGGCGGGGGCCGCGGAATGCGGATGGTGCGCAATAAACAGGAGCTTCTGCCGGCTTATCAGACGGCGCGCAGCGAGGCGCAGCAGGCGTTTGGCACACCGGATGTATACATGGAGAAGTTCCTGGAGCATCCGCGGCATATCGAGATACAGGTGTTGGGCGACCAGCACGGCAAAGTGATCCACCTGGGCGAGCGCGAGTGCACCATCCAACGGCGGCACCAGAAGCTGATCGAGGAGTCTCCATCCCCTGCGATGGATGCGAAACGCCGCAAGGAATTGGGCAATAAGGTGGTGAAGGCGCTGGAAGCGATTGACTACACCAACGCGGGCACCGTGGAATTCCTGATGGACACGGACGGTTCGATCTACTTCATTGAGATGAATACGCGCATCCAGGTGGAGCATCCGGTGACGGAGTTTGTGACTGGGGTGGACCTGGTGAAATCGCAAATTCGCATCGCCGCCGGGGAAAAGATGCAGGACGCGGTGGGCGAGATGCACTTCAGCGGGCATTCCATCGAATGCCGCATCAATGCCGAGGACCCGGAGACATTTGTTCCATCGGCGGGGCGTATCACCACGTTCCAGGCGCCGGGCGGCACCGGCGTGCGCGTGGATTCGGCGGCTTATTCGGGCGCGGTGATTCCGCCGTACTACGATTCGCTGGTGGCCAAGCTGATTGTGAAGGGGCGCGACCGCGCTGAAGCCATCGGGCGGATGAAGCGGGCGCTGGAGATGTTCGTGATCGAGGGCATCAAGACCTCCATTCCCCTGCAGCGCCGCATCCTGGCGCATCCGGATTTTGAAACGGGGAAAATGGACACGCACTTCATCGAAAAAATTCTAGGCACGAACGGAAAATAGCCGTTCATGCGCCTTGTGATGCCCAGGCTGTATGTGATATTAGACGCAGGAATGTTAACGGAACCAGCCGGGGAAATTGCCAGACAATTGATGCAAGCGGGCGTGCGGTTGCTGCAATACCGCAATAAGGGTGCGGGTGCGCGCGAACTGCTGGCCGAATCGCGTGCGATTGCGGATGCGGCGCGTTCGACGGGCTGCGCATTTTTTGTTAATGATCGCCCGGACGTGGCGTGGTTGGCCGGCGCCGATGGCGTGCACGTGGGGCAAGAAGACCTCGCTGTGGAGCAGGCGCGCGAGGTGATGGGCGCGGAGCGGTGGGTTGGAGTTTCGACGCACGACCTCGAACAATTTGAGCATGCGGCGGCCAGTTCGGCGGATTATATTGCCGTGGGGCCGATCTTTCCGACCAGCAGCAAAACGAATCCCGATCCAGTTGTCGGATTGGAGTTGCTGCGCCACGCACGGCCGTTGACGCGCAAACCAATCGTGGCCATTGGCGGCATCACGCTTGAGCGCGCGCCGGAAGTGATTGCGGCAGGCGCCGATTCGGTGGCGGTGATCAGCGGCATCCTGAAGGCCGGGGATCCCGCGACGCGAGCGAGGGGATACATTGAAATATTGGAAGCCGTGAGGCCCGCGGCGGACGAGCGGGGTTAAGGACGCATGGCCGACGTTAGCAACGTTAGCTCGAATCAGGCAGGCGGAGAGAAGCACGAATTTGTGAGAGCCATCGGCTTGTTCGATGGCACGATGATCGTCGTCGGCTCGATGATTGGTTCGGGGATTTTCATTGTCGCGGCGGACATCTCGCGGCAGACAGGTTCCGCGGGCGGATTGCTGCTCACCTGGATTTTGTCGGGGCTGCTGACGATTGCGGCCGCGCTTTCCTATGGCGAGATGGCCGCGCTGTTTCCACATGCGGGCGGGCAGTATGTGTATTTGCGCGAAGCGTTTTCGCCGCTGTGGGGATTTTTGTACGGTTGGACGCTGTTCCTGGTGATTCAGACGGGAACGATTGCCGCCGTGGCCATCGGCTTCGCGCGCTATCTGGGCGTGTTGTATCCCTCGATTTCTCCTGCCACCTGGGTGATTCCTCCGATCAATTTTTCGTCGAAATTTGCCATCAGCCTTTCCGTGCAGCAACTCGTGGCTGTGCTGATGATCATCTTGCTGACGTTTCTGAATACCCGTGGCGTGAAGCTGGGCAAGTGGATTCAGAATATTTTCACTTCGGCGAAGATGCTCTCACTGCTAGGGCTGATCCTGATTTGCGTGTTTTTGGCGCGCAACGCCACGGCGATTGCCGACAATTTCACGCACCTGTGGGCTATTCGCAATGCCAACACGATTGAGCCGGGCTTGGGATTCCTGAAAAACGTGCTGCCAACGGTGACCGCGGGCAGCGGCTGGTACGGCCTGCTGCTGGCGCTGGCCGTGGCGCAGGTGGGTTCGCTGTTTTCCGCGGATGCGTGGAACAACATCGGATTCCTCGGCGCGGAGGTGAAAAATCCGAGGCGCGATGTGGCGCTTTCGATGGCCTTCGGTACGGTGATCGTGATTAGTTTGTACTGCCTGGCGAACCTGGCGTATCTCTGCGCGTTGCCGCTGGCGCAGATTCAGAATGCGCCGGATGACCGCGTGGCCACCGCGGCGCTTTCGGCGGTTTTTGGAGCCAAGGGCGCGGTGATGATGGCGATTGCGATCATCATTTCCACGTTTGGCTGCAACAACGGATTGATTCTGGCGGGCTCGCGCGTGGCTTACGCGATGGCCAAGGATGGTTTGTTCTTCCGCGCAACGGGCAAGTTGAATAACAAGGGCGTGCCGGGTGTGGCGCTGATTTATCAGGGCGTGTGGATCGTGGTGCTGATTCTGCTGCGGACACGTAAGCCGGATGGAAGCTACGGCAATCTCTACAGCAATTTGCTCGACTACGTGGTGTTCGCGGCGCTGCTGTTTTACGTCCTGACGATCGTGGGCATTTTTGTGTTGCGCATCCGGCGGCCAGAGCTGGAGCGGCCGTACAAGGCATTTGGGTATCCGTTGCTGCCGCTGTTGTATATAGTGGCTGCCAGCGGAATCATGGGCGTGCTGCTGCTGTATGAAACTTCAACCGCCGGCATGGGCATGCTGATTGTGCTGCTTGGTTTGCCGGTGTATTGGCTGTGGGCACGTCAGAAGCGTGCCGCCGGCAGTTAGCGCAGGGGCTGCGTTCCGGTCACCAGTTCTGTAAAAGTATTCGGCCAGCAAAGTGAACAAGGAGGAGTTGCATGAGCAATCCGCTCTTCGCAACAAAGTCGCTCGACGTGTTGATGCGGGAGGCTAGCGATACCGGCGAGCACTCACTGAAGCGCGCGTTGGGGCCGGTTAACCTGGTGACCCTGGGAATCGGTGCCATCATTGGCGCGGGCATTTTCGTGCTGACGGGTTCCGCGGCCGCGCTCTACGCTGGCCCCGCCATCATGCTGTCGTACGTATTGGCGGGCCTTGGTTGCGTGTTCGCGGGACTTTGCTACGCGGAATTTGCCTCGATGATTCCCATCGCGGGCTCGGCTTATACCTACGGCTACGCCACGCTGGGCGAGATTGTCGCCTGGATCATCGGCTGGGACCTGATTCTGGAATACGCTTTCGGCGCTGCGACCGTGGCGAGCGGGTGGAGCAGCACACTGGTGGCGTTCTTGCAGGACTATGGTATCAGCCTGCCGCCCCAGATTTGCGACGTTCCGGGAGCCAAGTGGGTGCAATTCGACGGCCGCTGGTCGCCCGTGACTTCCGTGAACCTGACGCCGGAACAATTGGCTGGATTGCCACAGGCCACCGCGGTGTTCAACTTGATTGCGTTTCTGGCCATCATGGCCGTCACGACGATCCTGATCATCGGCATCAAGGAATCCGCGAATTTCAACACCGGTATCGTCTTCGTAAAACTGATTGCGGTGATCACGTTTATCGCCGTGGCGTTGCCATTTGTGTTGAAGCATCCTGCTTTGGCCCACGCCAACTGGCATGAGTTCTTGCCGCCCAACACGGGATCGTTTGGCTCCTTCGGCTGGTCGGGTGTATTACGTGGCGCCGGCGTGGTTTTCTTCGCCTATATCGGATTCGATGCAGTTTCCACTGCTGCGCAAGAAGCACGCAATCCGCAGAAGGATATGCCCATCGGGATTCTCGGCTCCTTAATCGTTTGCACCATCCTCTACATCATCGTTTCGGGGCTGCTGACCGCAACGGTGCATTACTCCCGCCTGAATATCGGCGCACCCGTTTCGCTGGCGATCCGCGAGACTGGCGTTAAGTGGGGCAGCTTTGTGGTCAATGCGGGCGCGCTCGCGGGCTTGAGCACGGTGATGCTGGTGATGCTCCTGGGACAGTCGCGCGTGTTTTATTCCATGGCCAACGATGGCTTGCTGTGGAAGTGGGCCGGCGAAATTCATCCGCGATTTCGGACCCCGTGGAAGTCCACCGCGGTGGTGGGCCTAGGCGCGGCGATTTTTGGATCATTGGTGCCGATTGGCAGCCTGGGACAAATGGTGAGCATCGGAACATTGCTGGCGTTCGTGATTGTGTGCGCTGCGGTGATGATTCTGCGTGTGCGCCGGCCGGACCTGAAACGTCCGTTCCGAACGCCGTTCGTGCCCGTCGTCCCGATCCTGGGGATTATCGTTTCGCTGGGGTTGATGGCCAGCCTGAACGCAATCACCTGGGTGCGGCTGATCGTCTGGCTGATTATCGGCATGGTGATTTATTTCACTTATAGTGTGAAACACAGCAAGGTACGAAGCCGACAGGGCTGATCCGCTCCCGAATTTTTTCGGAGGCAGCAAATCGGCCGCCCATCGATTGACGAAATGTGCTCAGACGCCCTCGTCGAGATGCGGCGAATCGGGTAAAGTGTCTTTTCTGACTTTGCCAACATGAAACCAACAGCCACGTATCAGGAACCATTCTGGAAAAGCTTGTCGAAACTCGACTGGTTGGCACTGGCATTTTGCATTGCCGGCCTGGTGGCGGCCACCGACCCACTTGATAATTTGCGTGGCGCCGGGCTGTTGCGGTTGCTCGGGCTTCTGGCCGCTGGCTACATCGTGTACCGATATTGGAGCCGGTGGCGGGCCGAGTTGATGTGGAGCCTGCGGAACCGGCTGATCGTGACATATGTGTTCCTCGCCGTCGTGCCCATCGTCCTGCTCCTCATTCTCGCCAGCCTGCTCGGGCAGATTCTCTACTCGCAATTGGGTGCATACCTGCTCTACCACGACATTGAAGACCGCGTGACGACGCTTGCGGATGAAGCCGAGGAACTGGCAGCAATGAAGTTGGCCTTGCCCGCTTCCCTGGATGAGGCGACCAAGCGGAAAATGCTGGCGCGGCATGCCGAATCCACCGTGGGCAAGCAATTTGCGAATCTGCAGGTGGAATTTGAGGTGAAGCCCGAATTCTTGCGGATGGTGGCGGGGCCTTCGGGTCATGGGTTCGCGGGGCTGATCCAGAACGGAAGCCAATTGCGGTTGGTGGGCATCCGGGAGGCGGACAGCGGCGCAGCCAAGCAGATTATTGAGGTGAGCGCGCCGTTCACCAGCGATTTGCTGGAGAGCGTGGCGCCCGACCTGGGCCCGATGAATGTTGCGTTAGAGCAGACCGTGGAAGGGACCTCGACGTCCAACGCGGTGCGCATCGGCAATAAGGATTATCGGGTAGTAGGCCGCATCGTTACCCGCAAGCGAGTGCTTACCGCGGCGGAATCATGGATCGACCCGGAAGTAGATGGCTTTTCAAAGCTAGAGGCGATCTATATTTCCGGGGAAGGGGCAGTCGAGCGCGCGCATCCGGTCTTCGCGTTTTACCAGGCGCGGAGGTCGCACCTGAATCGCCGGATTTTCGCATCCGTGGGGGAGTTCAGCAGCGGACAGATCCTGAAGATTCAACTCCTCGCTGTGGTGTTTTTGGTTATTGAGCTGGTGGCCCTGGGAATCGGCATTTTGCTGACTCGAGAAATTACGCGGACGATTTCAGCGCTTTACCGCGCGACACAATTTGTGCAGGAAGGGAATTTCGCCCATCGCATCCCCATCGAGCGTACCGACCAGCTCGGCGCGCTGGGCGAGTCGTTCAATTCGATGACCGGCTCGATCAGCCGCCTGATCGAGGAACAAAAACAACTCCAGCGGCTGGAAAATGAAATTTCGATCGCGCGCGAAGTGCAGGACCAGTTGTTTCCGCGAGGCTTTCCGCATGTGGAAGGCGTGGAGATCGAAGCGATCTGCCGCGCGGCGCGTTCGGTCAGCGGCGATTACTACGATTTCATTCAGCTGGATCCCACGCGCGTAGCCATCGCCCTGGGCGACATTTCGGGGAAGGGAATCTCGGCGGCATTGCTGATGGCCAGCTTGCAGGCAGCCCTGCGCAGCCAATTGCTGACGCCGGGCAGCGAGCAGATGAGCACGGCGGAGTTGGTAGGGAGATTGAACAAGCACCTGGTGCGCAACACCGGCGAGGACCGCTTCGCCACGTTTCTGGTGGCGGTGTATGACATCACGACGCGCAAATTGCGCTATACCAACGCCGGCCATCTGCCGGGATTCTGTCTCTCGGAAGGCAAAGCCATGCATCTGGACGTGGGCGGTATGGTGCTGGGGATTCTGGAGGACTATCCTTATTTGGAGGGCGTGGTGGATGTGCCGCCGGACGCCGTCTTCATTGCGTATAGCGACGGTTTGGTGGAGCCCGAAAACGCGTATGGCGAAGAGTTCGGCGTGTCGCGATTGGAAGCGGCGGCGCAGCGCGTTAGGCAGGCGGATCCGCGAAGGATTGCGACGGCCTTGATGACCGCGGCGGAAGAATGGTCCAGCAGCCCCGAGCAGGCCGACGATATGACCGTGATCGTGGCCAAGCTGAAATAGCAAGAGTAGAAACCGGAAATTGGGTCTGTTGAGGTAGAGTGGAATATACTTCCACGATTTCTTGCGAGGAGACGAATGGCGCTGCGAAACCGGGTTGCATTGGTGACAGGGGGAAGCCGGGGAATTGGCCGGGGGATCGCGCTGCGCCTGGCGCAGGAGGGCGCGAGGATCGCGTTCGCTTACCGCGCGAACAAGGCGGCGGCACAGGCGGCGCTGCGGCGCATGCAGGCGATGGGCGCGGATTGCGTGGCCGTGGAAACGGATATCACGGAGCCGGGCCGGGCGGAACAACTGGTGAACACGGTGGCGGACCGCTATGGCCGCATTGATATCCTGGTGAACAACGTGGGCGATTTCCGCTGGAACACGCTCGCGGAATCTTCTGTGGAAGAGTGGCGGAGCATTTTCGATTCAAACGTGATGAGCGTGTTTTTCATGTGCCGCACGGCGCTGCCGATCATGCGCAAAGGGCGCTGGGGAAGAATCATCAATTTGGGAGCGGTGGGAGCGGAGCGCGCTTTTGGGCAGGCGAAGATCAGCGCGTACGCTTCGGCGAAGGCCGCGGTGGTGGCAATGTCGCGTTCGCTGGCGCTGGAAGAGGCGAAAAACGGAATTACCGTGAACGTGGTGAACCCCTCGAGCATGGATGAAAAAGACCTGACCGTGGAAGAAGCGCGGAAGCTGCGCGATGCACGGTATCCGATTGGCCGGCCGCCGACGGTGGAAGATGTTGCCGCTTCCGTGGCGTTTTTTGCGTCGGAAGAGGCGGAGTACGTGACCGGGCAGGTGCTCAACGTGAGCGGCGGCTGGATGCTCTGATCCGCGCGCGACGAGATTCAAAATGAAGGCCCTGACAGCGGCGGAAATGCGCGAGGTGGACCGTCTGACGACGGAGCGTTTTGCTATTCCAGGGCTCCAGTTGATGGAAGCCGCGGGGAAAAGCGTCGCGGAAGTTTTCCTGGAAAAATACGTTGGAAAGAACGGGAAACCGCCCGGACGGGTGTGCGTGCTCTGCGGCAAAGGCAACAACGGCGGCGATGGATTGGTGGTGGCGCGCCACTTGAAGCGTCGTGTGGGGCAGCTAACCGTGTACCTCTTTGCCGAGCCGAACGACCTGCGGGGAGATGCCGCGAAGAACTACGAGCGGTGGCGCGAAACAGGTGAAACGGTCACGGTCATCCGCGGTGAAGAAGATTGGATCAAGTCCTGGCGCGATGTGGCGGCCAGCGAAGTGATCATTGACGCATTGCTGGGAACGGGGATTCGTGGGGGTGCCAGCGGCTTGCTCGGGATGGTGATCGAGAACATCAATCGCTTCTCACAGGATGCCAAAGCCGCGTGGCCTGCATGGATCGTGGCCGTGGATACGCCATCGGGATTGCCCTCGGACGGGGAAGCGGCGGAAGGGCCGGTGTTGCGCGCGCACTTGACCGTGACGTTCACAGCACCAAAAATTGGGCAACTGATTTCGCAGGACGCGGGGAATTGCGGCGCGCTGATGGTGCGCGAAATCGGCACGCCGGCCGCGCTGGTGGAAGAGGTTGGCAAGGGCAAGCTGCGCTGGGCAGGTCCGGAAGAGTTTTCAGAATTACCGCTGCAGCGGTCTGCGGAGGCGCACAAGGGGAATTTCGGGCACGTGCTGCTGGTGGCGGGTTCGGTGGGAAAAACGGGCGCGGCGGTTCTCTGTGGGCAGGCAGCACTGCGCGGCGGTGCGGGGTTGGTGACGGTGGCCACGCCGGAGCCTGCGCTGGCTACGATTGCCGCGGCGCAAGCGGAGTACATGACGGAGACGCTACCGGCGACGGCTTCGGGCACGATTGCGGCGGAATCAATGCGGCTGGGCGGATTTGCCACGCTGCTGCACGGCATGACCGTGGTGGGCATGGGACCTGGAATCGGCACGCATCCCGAGACGCAAGAGTTCGTGCGCAGCGTGGTGGGGCATGCAGATTTGCCGATTGTGCTGGATGCGGACGGACTGAACGCGTTCGCCGGACAGGCGGAAACTCTGGCGAATCGCAAGACGCCGCACCTGGTGCTGACGCCGCATCCGGGTGAGATGGCGCGACTCTGCGGTTTGACGACGCCGCAGGTGCAGGCGGACCGCATCAAGATTGCCGCGGAGTTTGCTGGGAAGTGGAATGCCGTGGTGCTACTGAAAGGATTTCACACTGTAATTGCGGCTCCGAATGGCGATGTGTTTGTGAATACCACTGGGAACGCGGGCCTGGCCAAGGGCGGATCTGGCGATGTGCTGACAGGTTTGCTGGCGGCGCTGATCTCGCAGTTTGGCACCGCGGATTTGTATCGCGTCGTGGCGTTGGGCGCCTATCTCCACGGGCGCGCGGCGGAGTTGGCCAGCGCGGGTATCGATGAATCAGGAATCCTAGCTGGCGAGGTGGCTCAGGCAATACCGATGGCGCGGCGCGATTTGCTGCGGGAGTTGCAGAGGCGTGGCTGAGGAAGTGATCACCCACTCTGCCGAAGAGACGGTGGCGTGGGGACGCGCCCTGGCGAAGACACTGCAGTCGCCCATGCTGGTACTGTTGAGCGGCGAACTGGGCAGCGGAAAGACTACGCTGACGAAAGGCATCGTCGCCGGGTTGCAGGCTGCCGAAGAGGACGAAGTAACCAGCCCGACGTTTACGCTGCTGCATGAATATGGCCCCGGCGGAAAGGTGTTCCACGGGGATTTGTACCGCGTGGAAAGTTTCCACGACTTCGAAACGCTTGGCCTGGAAGACGTCTTCTCGAAACCCGCCATTGTTATCCTGGAATGGTCCGAAAAATTCCCCCTGAAAACCGAGTGGCCGCAAATACGTCTGCGCCTGGAGCATCTTGGCGGCGACGCCCGAAAGATTAGCCGCCTTTAAGTGTCCTAAGCGACAATCCTGCCCTAACTTTCTGGCCACGACTGTACTTTGGGTTCCTTGCGGGCAGCACCACCCGCTGCTAGGTTGAAGGTTGGCGGGGTGTGGCGACACGCATGGCGAATGAACCTGGCAATCCGGGATCGGCCGAAAGGGCGCGCGACGCGCTGAAGAGCTACAACCTCACGCTGCCGATGGGGTCGCTCTCCATTGGCGTGGACAACATCCACCACGATGTCTTCCTGAGCCCGAAATTCGTGCAGGTGGCGCGGGATTACCTGTTCGACCTGATCCGGCAGAACACTAGCGGCACCTACCTTTCCGGGATCGAATTCCGCAACGCCAAGGCAGTGGATTCTTCCGTCTTCCGGAGACTTCTTACCGAGTTATTGCAAAATTCCCTGGGGAAGGCCAAGCAGCAGAAGAATATCGAAATTGACCTGCTGTTCCGGCTGGCAATCCTGAAATTTCTCAGCGCGGAGCTAGTAAGCCAGTTCGGCAACGTGATTCTGGACGTGAAGGAGTACATCCGGAAGCGCGGGGAATATTTCGAGCGCAGCCAGCAGGCGCACGTGATCAAGGCGCGGCTTTCGGAGATGCAGTCGGCTCGGAGAGACGTGCTGCGCATCATCGGCCAACTGGTGGCGCAGATCCTGCTTGACATCGAAGAGAACATGATCGCCAAGGCGCGCCGGGCCCTGTTTGGCGAGGATTATCCGTATTACGAAATGTTGAAAAACCGCCTGGTGTTTCTGGACGGCGGGCGCGACGATTTTTATTTCCTCGAGCACTATGTGCTGCTGGGGAATTACGCGAAGGACCCCGACCGGCTGGAAGCCATGGATGCGATATTCCAGGATTTCCTGAGGGAAGCGGGAATCCCGGTGGCGCCGGACAGTTCGCCGTCAAAAGGCGCGCAGGAATACCGGACGCTGTTCGCGGAAGCAGAGCGCATGCGCGGCGAAATCGCCGCCCTGGAAGAGCAGCGCGAAGGCTTGCGCAAGCGAATGGAAAAGGGCGACGGGTTGCTCAACAAGTTTCTCGCGTCGAGCGATCCGGCGGAAGTGAAGGCTTCACTGGCGGACGTGGAAAACCGACTGCGGCACTTCCAGAAATCGCTGGAGGAGATGGGGCCGCGGCTGGATCGCGCCAAAAAGCAGGCCGAATTCGTGCAGAAAGATTACGAAGGGAAGCTGGGCGATTATCTGAACGAGCCGGAAAACGCGCGGAAACTCTTTGACGTGACCAATGCCAGCGAAGTTGAACGGCCCATACGTGCCAGGCTACTGGGGCAATTGACGGCGCGGCTGGAGCAGCATGAACTGATCGCGCACCTGATGGCCGGCTACGAGATTCGTCCGATCGCCAGCGATTATTGCCCCCCGGTGCACTTGCAGCAATTGCGCAAAGCGCTGGTGTCGAAAGAAGAGGCGAAGCGGGTGGAAGAGATTTTGAAGCAGGTGCCGGCGCGGCGGCTGACAATGAAGCCGCTGGACGAATTGTCTCGCCGCATCCGGAAGTATTCGCGGGACGAGATCCAGGCAGCGGTGCAGCGTTTTGCGATCGATTTTCTACGGTTGCGGCGGGATTTGCGCGATGCCGAGCATCTGGCGGCATGCATGGAGCGCATCAATCTCGTGACCGCGGAAAAGGTACGAGAGCTTTCGCGGCTGAATAACCGGTTGTATGAGTGTTTGCTGAAGGAAGAGGCGAAGGGCGAACATGACCAGGTGGTGTCGCATGTGATCATCAAGGCCGATGTGCGCGGCTCCACGAAGATGACCCAGGATCTGCTGACCAGGGGACTGAGCCCGGCGTCGCACTTCAGCCTGAACCTGCACGAGCCGGTGAAGAAACTGCTGGACCGTTATAACGCGAAGAAAGTCTTCATCGAAGGCGACGCGATCATTCTTGCGATTTTCGAGACAGAAGCTACACAGGGCGACGCGCGACCGGTGGCGAAAGCCTGCGCGCTCTCCAAGCAGATTCTGGCGGTCTGCAATTCGTATAACGACGGAACGGCCACAACGCACTTGCCGCCACTGGAACTCGGCATCGGTATAGCGTTTCAAGGCTCGGCGCCCACCTATTGGGTGGACGGCGATTCGCGGATCATGATCTCGAAGGCGCTGAATCTTTCCGACCGGCTTTCGGGTTGCGCAAAACTGGCGAAACGCATGTTGGCGGGCCAGAAGACGCATTTTTCGGTGTTCCAGTTCTTGACTGCGCTGGAAGGGGCATCGGCGGAGGAGTTGGACGAGTTTTTGGTGCGCTTCAATATGAACGGCATCGAGTTGAATGAAGAGGGATTCCAGAAGCTTTCGGAAGAGATTTCATTGGAAAAGCTGGTCGCTAGCTTGGACATGCCTTGGGGCAAGCAGGAACTGACGTTGCATTACGGCGAAGTGCCGATGGGCGAATCGGTTGAGTTGCTGGTGGTACGGCAGGGCCTGGCCAGGGAATTATTGCCCGGTGGGAAGATCGGGAAGCCTTCGGATCATTATTACTACGAGATTTGCACCAGTCCCGCGATCTACGATCTGGCGTCGGCGCTGAAGCGCACACAGGCGCTGGGAATGGAAACGGTCCGGGCTTGAGACGCGCCTGATTTCTACAAACAGGAACTCAACCGAGAAACTGCATTGGTTCCATACGTTGAGATCCTTCGAGTCGCAAAAGGAGCGGCTCTTAGGATGACAAGTTTGGGCGGGGATGTCCGGTTGAGTGCAGAGTCACTTTCCGACGGAATGGCTGGCTGAGAGAGTGGATTGCGTCAAGCTCCGGACGTCCAACTCGCCCTTCTTTTCCTTGTCGAGCCTCTCAAATTCCGCTTCCATAAATTTCATGTATTCCTGTTTGGTGACCATGCCACTGGTGTCGGACTTTATGAGAAGCAGAAGGTGGCGGACATCTGCCTCACCCATGGTGAGGCAGTCTTGCACTCTGGGTACGGAAGCTTTTTGCGCCACGGCGGTCGTGAGCAGGATTCCAGTGATGGCGAAGACGGCAAGAATTGCGAAGATCCATGTTCGGGGGGCCGGTTTGCGCATAGTGAACTCCTTTACGATTGCGGAATGTGGGGCGCGGTGACGCTGCCCGTTGCAGGCGAATGTAACCTGAGCTTTGCGTGCTGGGCGACGCAAAATACGCATGGCAAGAATCGAAAAAGTTGAGGAGTGGACTGGAAGGCCCACGAGGAATTGAGCTGGCTGGGTTTCTGGCAGCCCCTTAGTCTAATGGTATCCTGACGTGGGGGCGAAAGGGGTCCGGTGACCTTCCCGGCCTTCAAAGCCGGCGACGCGTTCCTTCGCGGAACGGGTGGTGGATTCGACTTCCACACGCTCCCGCCAACTTATTTACTTCGAAGCACTTGCTGTCTGCGCTTATTCCATAACCGGAACTGTTCCAATTGAAACCGCTTCCATCGCATCGCGCTGGCTTTGCGGAATGACGTGAGCATAGACCTCAAGCGTTGTCCGTACATCCGCATGGCGCATCCGTTTCTGCAAGACTGGAATCGGGGTGTTTTTGTCGGTGAGTTCTGTCGCTAGTCCATGCCGGAACGCATGAAGCCCAGCGTACTGCGCTGGGGATTTCCAGCTTCATCAGCACCGGCCGCAGGCCGTATTTGACAAGGTTATCTCGACGGCGCGGTAGCGCATCCCGGCGATCCCCCCTGCCACTACCAAAATCCCACATACAAAAGACACTCCAAATCCATAAGCAGCCTATCCAGGCTGAATCAGCAATAGGGCTGCTTGCGCTCACGGACGATGGAACGGCCGGGATCTTGCAAGGTCGGGATGCAGTCTCGAGCGCCCAACTCCTGAAGAGTCCCGGACCGTTTCTTATTTCTTACTGTAACCAATATTTTACTGTGGTATATTCGCGCGCAATTGCCGTGGGGTAAGACCCGATGGCAGCTCGATTTTTCCAGGCCTTGCAAGGACCCAGTTCGAGCAGCACTGACATACACCAAGGGGACTTCGTCCGCTCGCTTCTGAGTTCCGTTCCGGAGGTGCACATTGCCAAAACCCACTGAAAAACTGCGCAAGATCGTCTTGCTGCTGATCACCTGGGGTGTGCTCCTAGGATTCTTTATCGGGTATGAGAACTATTTTGTCGCCGGGCAGCAGGAATATTTGATCGACCAGGAATTTCGGAATCTGAGCCGGCTTGCCACCCAACTGACTGCGGAATTCGACCGCGCGCGCCTTTCGGTAAGCTCGCTGGCGAGAATCATGGACGCCACGGAGGATAGGGGGCTCGATGATTCCGCGATGCTGGATTGCCGGGATCGGAAAATAGTCACGCAGTGCTTTGAGGCGTATGCGAAAGACTATCTCCCGGAAGTCTGGGATGGCAAGACACCATCTGCGGAGAAACTCTTGTGCCTTGGGGAGCATGCTGACAATATCCACCTGCAAGCGGAAATCAAGCTGCCCGGCCTGAGAGTTGCGGTCTCCTGTCCAGCGCCTCCGCAATCAAAACCGAGCAGCAGTCAGCAGCCCCCAACAAAACCCAGCACCGGCAAGAAACCTCCAATAAATCCCAGCGTCAGTCAGAATCCTCTGGACGACACACCCGTACTGCGATTGGACATGAGTCCTTGGGTACAAGGCGCGTTTGCCGAGTACAAGAATTCCTTCGAAGACCTACTCGTTACCGATGTGTATGGCCACGTGCTGCTCCAGCAGTCCACCAATGGGCCGCGAATCGCAGAGTTGCGGCCGCTGCTCCAGAGTGGCACTGACATCAGCGTTAGGCCGAACGCCTTTGGATTCCTGAACTCGGGGGCCTCCTCGGCAGCGACCGCAAAGCCCGGCGAAGCGAGTTCGTCTGGTGGAGGCGCGAGTACGCAAGATGGGAAAGATGCGAAGCCGGAGCCGGAAAAATTAGAAAGGTTGACTCATGGCAGCTCCGCGACCCGCGTTTCTATTGGCGGGCACAGCTATCTCCTGTTTGCGCAACCAACGCAGGTGGCGATGGGGAATGTCACCGAAAAGGGTGCGACCTGGCCGCTGGTGCTGGTGGGGCTGCGGTTGGGATCGAGCGTCGAAGCGGAGAGCCACGCCTTGCCCTATTCGGTCCTGATTTGGTTGGCGTTGTGCGCCACGGTGCTGCTGGGTTTCAGCTGGCCGTGGTTCAAGCTGCAATATATGAGCAATACGGAGAGGTTTCGCCCGCGTGACGGGTGGATCCTGCTGTTCACGCTGCTGCTGGTGAGCGCAGGAGTGATGTTGATGCTTCTGAACGGCAGCTACCTGCTGAGGTCGCGAGACGCAACGGACGTGGCGCTTCAATCG
>Ga0209698_10004588_pt1 | contig 15096 bp, 12 predicted proteins | sample LitLauG_LLR_2012_FD_187203 | JGI IMG/M metagenome (GOLD analysis project Ga0209698, IMG submission 187203) | Freshwater sediment microbial communities from Pennsylvania, USA - Little Laurel Run_MetaG_LLR_2012 (SPAdes) (version 2) | ecosystem: Environmental > Aquatic > Freshwater > Creek >...
GTGGTGGAGCCGTGGGGGGAGGCGCCGGCGGACGATCCGGTGCCGCCCGGCGATGACGGGGGCCGGGCGCGACCCGGCGAGGCGGCCGTGGCCGGTCTGTCCGGCGGAGACCCCTCGGACCCCGTCGCCAGGGTCGTCGCGCCCGGCGCGTCCCCGAGCACGGCCGAGGCGGGCGCGCCGGAGGTCGGCGCGGACGGTCTGCCGCCGGTGGACACCGTCCGACGTGGGTGGGGCCCCCCGGAGGTGGTGGCAGCCACGAGCACGGCCACGATCGCGATGGCGGCGACCCCGGCGAGCAGCGGTCGCCGGTGACGTGCCCATGCGCGGCTTCGCCTGTCCGTGGCGCCATCTGCCATCCCGGCCGCTCCCGTGGGGTCCGGCGTGGCGGCCGATCCGGCCCGTCCCGTGGGGTCCGGCGTGGCGGGATCAGCGGTGGGGGGACCTGGTGCAGGCACCGGCGCGACCGGGGCGCCCCGCCTCCTCGTCGCCGTCTCCGGCTCGGCGGCGGGAGGGAGCGGCTGGAGCCCGCCGGGCACCGCCATCGGGGTGACGGGCAGTCCGAGCTGGCGCTGCGCGTCCTGGAGCGCCCGCCCGAAGGCCTCGGCGCTCGGGGTGCGGGCCCAGGAGTCCTTGGCCAGCGCGGCCTCGATCACCTCGCAGATGCGATCGGGGACGCCCCGGGCGCGGAGGTCGGCCGGCGGCTCGTTCATGATCCGCATGATCATGGGGTGGAGGGTCGTGTCCGTGGCGCCGTGGAACGGCGTGGACCCGCCGAGGATCGTTGCCGCCGTCGTGCCGAGGGACCACACATCGGAGGCCTCGGTCGCAGGGACCCCCGCGAGCACCTCGGGGGCGGCGTGCGCGATGGTGCCGGTGATCGCGCCGGTCGCGCTGAGCGTGCCGTCGGGTGGCCGGGCGACGCCGAAGTCAGCGAGCAGGGGCTCGCCGTACGCGCTGAGCAGCACGTTGTCCGGTTTGAGGTCGCGATGCAGGATCCGGGCTCGATGGGCCGCGCCGAGGGCGCCTGCGATCTTGATGCTGAATGCCACGCCCTCCTGCCAGGGGATCGGCCCCTCCGTCAGGCGCAGCGCGATCGATCCGCCGTCCACGAGCTGCATGATGAGGTAGGGCCGTCCGGCGTCGGAGACCCCTGCGGCGTGCAGGGTCACGATGTTCGGGTGGTCAGACAACGACCCGAGGGCTCGGCACTCGCGATCGAAGGACCTCCGCGCCCCGTCGCTAGCGAGGGAGGTCGACAGGACCTTGACCGCGACGTCGCGCCCGTAGGCAGGTTGTGAGGCGCGATAAACGGTCCCGAAGCTCCCCGCCCCGATGCGCACCGCATCGTGCACCCCTTGGATCCCGAGATCGATCGCCGCGTCAACCGTCATCCCTGCTGACCGTACGCAGTTCGCCCACCGCGGTCCACGGCTGTGGCGAGCATCGGCCACAACGGAGCATCCGCGTATCAACGTGCCTGCGCCAACCTCGGTGAGGCCTGCGCGAAGGTGTGCGTCACGAGCGTCACTGCCCGAACGGGCACGGAGTCGTGCCCGCGCGCCCGCCCGGGAAGACCTTGTCGCGGTCGCCCGGCTCGGCCAGCCTGGGGACGGTCGACCCGGTCGAGGAGGAGGGCCTCAATGCCTCAGTATCTGTCACCAGGCGTGTATGTCGAAGAGGTCGACTCAGGCTCCCGGCCCATCGAGGGGGTCGGCACCGCGGTCGCCGCCTTCGTGGGGCTGGCCAAGTCCGGGCCCTTCGACCAGGCCACCCTCGTCACCAACTGGAGCCAGTTCACCAACGTCTTCGGTGACTTCCTGGAAGGCTCGTATCTGGCCCACGCCGTCTACGGGTACTTCCAGAACGGCGGAGGGAGCTGCTACATCGTGCGCATCGGGGGCAGCGGCAACGGGGCCGCCCTGCCCGCCGCCGTCGCGCAGCTCACGACCGGCGCCGACGACAAGATCGGGGCCTACCGGGTGAGCGCGCTCGAAACGGGCCCGGCCGGCAACGAGATCAAGGTCGAGGTCCAGCACCCCGAGGGGGAGGGGGCGAGCGAGGACACCTTCAGGCTCGTCGTCAAGCAGGGCGCGAACGTCGTCGAGGAGTTCGACGGGCTCACGATCAAGCGCGGCCGGCAGAACGCGGTGACCGTCGTCAACGCCCAGTCGAAGCTGATCCGGCTCGAGGAGATCGCCGAGGCCTCGGCGCTGACCAGGCCCGCGGCGGGCTCGGTCACGCTGGCGGGTGGGTCCGGAGCGCCGGCACCGAGCCATCTGTCGCCGGACGACTACGTCGGCGACCCCGCCGACCGCACCGGCTTCGGCGGGCTCGAAGCCATCGACACCATCACGATGGTGTCGGTGCCCGACCTGATGGCCGCCTACCAGCAGGGCATGATCGATCTCGAAGGCGTGCAGGCCGTCCAGCTGGCGATGATCGCCCACTGCGAGCTCATGAACGACCGGGTGGCCATCATCGATCCGCCCCCGGGGTACAACGCGCAGCAGATCCGCGAGTGGCGGATGGAGAAGGTCGGCTACGACTCCAAGCAGGCCGCGCTCTACTGGCCGTGGGTGAAGGTCTTCGACCCCGCCAGCGGTCAGAACATCCACGTCCCGCCGAGCGGGCACCTGGCGGGGATCTGGGCCCGCAACGACGACACCCGCGGCGTGCACAAGGCGCCCGCCAACGAGGTGATACGGGGCGCGATCGCGCTCGAGCTCAACATCACCAAGTCCGAACAGGACCTGCTCAACCCCAACGGCATCAACTGCCTGCGCGCCTTTCCCGGGCGCGGGGTGCGGGTGTGGGGGGCGCGGACGCTGTCGAGCGACCCCGCGTGGCGGTACCTGAACGTCCGCCGGCTCTTCAACTACCTGGAGAAGTCGATCCTGAACGGGACGGACTGGGTCGTCTTCGAACCCAACGACCAGGCGCTGTGGGCGAAGATCCGCCGCACGATCGCGTCCTTCCTGGTCATGGAGTGGAGAAAAGGTGCGCTGTTCGGTGCCACGCCGAACGATGCGTTCTTCGTGAAGTGCGACGACGAGACCAACCCGGCCGAAGGGATCGACCTCGGGCAGGTGGTCTGCGAGATCGGCGTCGCGCCGGTGAAGCCCGCCGAGTTCGTCATCTTCCGCCTGTCGCAGTTCTCCGGCGGCACCAGCCTCGTCGAGTAGCAACCCAACACCCTTCAGGAGGTAATGCGCCATGGCCCTGCCCGACATGGACGGTGCGGTCGGTCACTCGTTCGGTCTCGACTTCGACGGTGTGATGATCAAGCAGATCCAGGAGATCACCGGGCTCAAGATGGAGCAGGACGTGATCGAGCTCAAGGAGAACACGTCCGACGGCAAGTACCTGATCAAGAAGCTGCCCGGTCGGTGGAAGGCCGGCGAGGTGACCCTCACGAGGAGCCTCACCGCCAACAACAGCTTCGAGAAGTGGGTGAAGGACTCCCAGGCCGGCAAGATGGGCAGCGCCCGCAAGGGCGGGTCGATCGTCGTCTACGACTACGAGGGCGCGCCCATCAAGCGCTACAAGCTCGTCAACGCCTGGGTGAAGTCACTCGAGATCGGTTCCCTCAAAGCCGGCGACACCAGCGTGCTCACGGAGAAGGTGACCGTCACCTTCGAGCAGATCGAGGTCGAATGATGGCAGCGGCGCCGAGCGCGGCCGAGGTGGCAGAACGCCGGGACAAGGCGGCGCGCCCGGACGGTGATGCCTTGCGCACCGAGTTCGAGTTCGAGCTGCCCCGTGGCTACGTCGACGCCGCCGGTGTCGTGCACCGCGACGGGGTCATGCGCCTGGCGACCGCCAGGGATGAGCTCGTCCCCCTCCACGACGACCGCGTCCGGGAGAACCCCGCCTACCTGACCGTCGTGCTGCTGGCCCGGGTCATCACGAGGATCGGCACCATCACCGACGTCCACGCCGGCATGGTGGAGAACTTCTTCGCGTCCGATCTGGCGTTCCTCCAGGACGTCTACCGTCGCATCAACGCCGAGGGGCACACCCGCGCCGCCGTGTCCTGTCCCGCCTGCCAGCACCAGTTCTCCGTCGACGTGGCCGGTGGTCGCCTGGGGGGATCGTGACGTACGCGCCCGAACGCCTCTACGAGGAGGTCGCGTACGTCGCCTACCACTTCCACTGGTCGCTCGACGAGATCCTCGACCTCGAGCACCCTGTCCGGTTGAGGTTCACCGACGAGATCGCCAAGATCAACCGGCGGATGTCGCGGGAGGACTGACATGGCCGGGTGGGTACGCCGCCTCTTCGGCCGCCCCGGATCCGACCCCGCGCCCCGAGCGCCGGCGCCTCCCGGTGACGTGCTCAGGCCGGCCACGGCGTCCTGGAACGAGGTGGGCCCCTTGCAACGGGTGCTGACCGGTCCGCCGCTCGTGGTCCAGACGTCTCGCTTCGAGCAGGCTCTGAGCTCCTGGGCCCGTCCGACCTTCGTCGACTCCCTCGGCCATCACGTGTCGCCCGATGCCCCGAGCGGGATCGTCGAAGGGTTGATCGTCGTCGGCCCGCCCAGCTCCATGGGCGCGCTCCCCCTCGAGGAGGCCCTCCCGGTGGTCCGGCCGCCGAGGACACCGCCGCCCGCCGCCCGGATGTGGAGCGGCGAGGCCTCGAGCGCCCCCCCTGGCCCCGGCTCGGCCGACCCGATGATCCAACGGTCGGCCGAGCCGTGGCGCGTGCTGGAGGCCCACCCGCCGGAGCCGGCCTCGGTGCCGCTGACCCGCGGGCCCGACGTCGGGGGTCCGACGCGGCACCTGCCGACCCTTCCCGCCCTCTCCGGGCCACCCGTGCGCCCCTCGGGGCCGACACCGCCCGACGTGGCCCTCTCCGGCCCCGGTGCCCGCACGTCGCAGGCGCCCGAGCCAGCCGTGTCCGGTGCCGCGGAGCCGGTCGGGCACCCGATGGGTGATCACCCTGTTGCTGATCTTTCCCTGCCGGTCGCGGCGGGTGCGGCCGCGCCGGCGGTCGGACCGGTCGTGTCGCGGTCCCCCGAGACCTCCAGGGCCCCCGCACCTTTCGGGGCGACGGACCAGCCGGGCGCCCCGTCCGAGCTCGGCTCGCCCCCGCCGCCTTCGTCCGCGGCCCAGGTGTCGCCGACCGGCACGCTCCGGACCGCCTCGCCGCCGGTGCCGTCGTCGTTCGGCCAGCCGTCGGCGGGGTCTGGGCCGACCGGTGGTGATGTGCCGACCGGTGGTGATGTGCCGACCGGTGGTGATGTGCCGACCGGTCGTGATGTGCCGGCCGGTCGTGATGTGCCGGCCGGTCGTGATGTGCCGGCCGGTCAGGGGTCGCTGGCGGGGGCGGGTGCGGCGACCGACGGGCGCGTCCTGCGCCAGGCGTCCCCCGGTCCCGGGGGCGCCCCGGCGCCCCGATGGGGGGCAGGCGCGGATGGCTCGTCGGCGCCCCGGCCGGTCGTGTCGCGACGGCGCCTCGGTCTCGGGGAGCCCTTGCGACCGCGGCCGGCCGAGGAAGGTGCCTGGCCGGCGCCGCCCACCGAACGCGGCCCTGCTCCCACACCGGGGCCGCAGCCCGCGGCGGGCGCCCCGGTGGTGTCCCGGCGGCTGCTCGGGCCCGGAGCGGAGGATGCCACGGCAGGTCCGGTGACGGCTCTGCCGGCCCCGTCGAAGAGCCGTCCTGAGCCTGCGCCGGGCGCCGCCGCACCCTCGCGGGCTTCGCTCGGGTTGGCGCGCCGGCCAGCGCCGCCCGGGCTGTCCCCCGAGCCGGGCGAGCCGCACGCCGGGCTGGTGCCGTCCGGCCGATCTGCGGGCGCCCCGATCCTCGGCGAGCTCTCCGTGGCGCTGCCGCGCCTCGCGCCATCGATCGTCCCTGCTGGCGACTGTGCTGCGCCCGCCGGGTCCCTCGATCCCGTCGTCGCCGACGCGGCGGCGCCTCTCCAACGCCTTCCGGTGACGTCGGTTCACGGTCCCGCCGGCGGGACGATGCAGCCGCCGGCGACGTCGGCCGACGTCCCCCTGCGTCTCTTCGGGCTCGCCGCCACCCGCCCCGATCTCCCCGCCGTGCCGTTGCTGCGGACGCGCCCGCTCCAGCGCGTGAGCGTCGGAGACGACCGGGCGGCGTCCGATGCCGGCAGCCAGATCCCGGGCTCGGGCCCCGGTCGGCGAGGCACGCCGAGCGCCTCCACGGATGCCGGATCGGACGGACCGGGGCGCGTGCCCAACGTGGCGGTGCTCCCGGTTCCGGGCGTGGAGCACCTCCCGAGCCGTCTCGACGCCCACGCCCCGCAAGACCGCGATCTCCGGGTCGCGGCGACCCCCTCCCCGGCGCTCCAGCGGGTCGCGATCGCGACCCGCGCCGCGCCCGGTTCGGCCACGCCCCACCTCTCGGTGGTCGCGCCGCCGCTGCCACCTGCCGCCCCGCTCACGCCGGTCCCGTCCGTCGTGGGCGCCGCGGCGCTGCAGCGGGTTGACGCGCCTGCACCTCCACCCCCGCCGGTGTCCTCCGGTGGGGCGGGTGGCGGAGGCGGGGGCAGCGGCGCCCCGTCGTCGGTCCACGGTGCGGGTGCCGCGCCGGGCCTGAACCTCGACGAGCTGAGCCGCCAGCTCTACCCCCGACTCCGGGACCGCTTGCGGGCGGAGCTGCGCATCGACCGTGAGCGGGCCGGCACGATCGCCGATCCGTTGGGCTGAGAGATCCGAGTGAGGCACCCATGTCCGTGAGCGATCCCGCTGTCACTGTCAGCTTCGTCGTCAAGATCGACGACAAGCCCTTCGGCAGCTTCATCTCCTGCGAGGGCCTCGGTGTCGAGGTCGCGGTGGAGAAGCACGAGGAGGGGGGCAACAACGACTTCGTGCACCAGCTGCCTGGGCGCATCACCTACCCCAACATCAAGTTCACCCGCCCGATCAACAACGAGAGCTCCAGGGTCTCCGACTGGCTGGCGGAGATGTCGGCGTCGAGGGTCAAGCGGCACACGGCGAGCATCCAGGCCATGACCGCAGACGGCACCGTCGTGTGCACATGGAACCTGCACGGCGTCATCCTCGTGCGCTGGACCGGACCCCAGCTCGGCGTCGAGGGTCCCAAGGTCGCGACCGAGACGATCGAGCTCGCCCACCACGGTTTCCTCCCCGGGAGCTGACGTGTCCGACAAGGCGTACATCGCGCTCATCAAGCCCAAGGCGGCCGGCGGGGCTCCCGGCGGTGGGACCGAGATCGGCCGCGTCACCTTCACCTACAACCCGAAGGAGTTCAGCTACCGCAAGGCGGCGACCTGGGAGCGCAAACCGGCCAAGGGGGCGCGCAAGTCGGCGCCGCCGGAGTTCAAGGGGGCGGAGCCGACGACCCTGAGCGTGGAGGTGTTCCTCGACGGCTACGAGGCGGGCAAGGACGTCAGCGCGGACATCGCCCTGCTCACCAGCTGCTGCGTGCCGCTGGACGCGACGATCAGCAGCAAGAAGCCGAGCCCGCCATGGGTGATCTTCGGCTGGGGCAACCAGGTCCACATCACCGCCTACGTGAAGAGCGTGGACGTCAAGTGCACGATGTTCACCCCCGAAGGCGTGCCCTTGCGGGCCACCTGCACCGTGGCGATGGAGGAGATCCCGCCCCAGGTCGCCCGCCAGAACCCGACCTCGGGCGGGGTGACGACCCTGCGCTCGAGGTTGGTGGTCGAGGGCGACACCCTGCCGTCGGTCGCCTTCCAGGAGTACGGCCTCCCGAGCGCGTGGCGCGTCCTGGCCGAGGCCAACGGCATCGACGACCCGTTGCGGTTGAGCGCCGGGCGACGGCTGCTGATCCCGGACCTGGACCAGGCCCTCGAAGCGGCATCGACCTAGGAGCGGGGATGGACGTCCAGCAGAGTGCCGGCAAGTTCAAGGTCGAGATCGACGGCTCGGAGATCCCCGAGGACGTCGATCACCTGCTCGACCACGCCACCGTCGAGACCAACATCAACCAGCCCGATCTCTTCGTGCTCGCCTTCCGGGATGCGGAGCGCGTCGTCCTGCAGAAGTCGGGCGCCAGGATCGGTGCCAAGGTGGTCGTGACGGCGTTCTCGGATCTCGGCGGCAGCGGCACGAGGCTGCTCGCCGGCGAGGTGACGGCGCTCGAGGTCGACCACGACGCGACCGGGACGTTCACGATCATCCGCGGGTACGACACGTCCCATCGGCTCTTCCGCGGGCGGCGCAGCGAGACGTACCAGAACGTCACCTACAGCGATGTCGTGCGCAAGGTGGTGGGCAGGGCCGGGCTGGACGCCGGGACCATCGATGCGTCGACGCCCGTCCACCCGACCGTGGTGCAGAGCAACCTGAGCGACTGGCAGTTCCTCCAGACCCTCGCGCGCGATGTCGGGTACCTGGTGGCGGTCGTCGAGGGCAAGGTCGACTTCCGCAAGCCGGCCAGCTCGGCCGACGGTCCTGCGGGCGGTGACCTGCGGTCGGCGAACCCGCTCGAGCTGACCATGGGTGCTCACATCCTCCGGCTCCGCAGCGTTGTGACGGCCGCGGAGCAGGTCCCCCGGGTTGAGGTCCGCGGCTGGGACCCCAAGCAGAAGAAGGCGGTGGTGTCCACCGTCGACGCTACGACCACAACCGCCACGTTGAAGACCACCCCCGCCGATCTGGCCCGACAGTTCGCGAGCACCAAGCTCGTGGCGACGTCGGTCCCCTACAGCACCCAGGCCGAGGTCGACGGCGCGGCGAGAGCCCTCGCGGACCACGTCGCCGGGACCTTCGCCGAAGTGGACGGCGTGGCCCGTGGCAACGCCAAGCTCAAGGCGGGCACGCCAGTCAGCCTCAACCTCGTGGGTGAGCCGTTCGATGGCAAGTACACCCTCACCTCGGCCTGCCACGTGTACAGCCCCCACGACGGGTACACGACCGCCTTCTCGGTGAGCGGTCGCAACCAGCGCTCGCTGCTCGGCCTGGCTTCGGGTGCGGCAGCCGGGTCGGGGTCGGGGGTTTCGCCCATCGCAGGGGTCGTCCCCGCGCTCGTCACCGATGTCAACGACCCGGACCGGCTCGGTCGGGTCAAGCTGCAGTTCCCCTGGCTGTCCGACGGCTACACCTCCGATTGGGCGCCGGTCACGCAAGCGGGCGCCGGCAACCAGCGCGGCACGGCCTTCCTCCCCGAGGTGACCGACGAGGTGCTCGTCGCGTTCGACCAGGGGGACTGGCGCCGGCCCTACGTGATCGGTGGACTGCACAACGGGGTCGACAAGCCGTTGCTCGGCGACGACCTCGTCGACGGATCGAGTGGCGCGGTGAAGCGCCGGGGCATCGTTTCCAAGCGAGGGCACCTCCTGGTCTTCTTCGACGACGCGTCCAAGGACGGGATCGCCATGCTCACCGGGGACAAGAGCCTGCGCATCTCGCTCAACAAGAGCACGACCACGATCAAGATCACCAGCAGCGGCGAGATCAAGATCGAGGGCTCCAAGGACGTCACGATCAAGTCCGATGCGAACCTCACGCTCCAAGGCGGGCAGAAGGTGTCGATCTCGGCGCCCAAGGTGGAGGTCAGTGGCAGCTCCGAGGTCGCCGTCTCCGGCGGCCAGATCAAGCTCAACTAGCGGGAGGCGGCCATGGGCGGCGAGTTCATCGGCAGGGGCTGGGCGTTTCCGGTCAGGACGGATGCGACCGGTAGCATCGCGCTCGTGTCGCGCGAGCGCGAGCTCGAGGAGAGCGTGCGACTCATCCTCGGGACGGCCTACGGCGAGCGACCGATGCGACCCGAGTTCGGCTGCGCCATCCACGACAACGTGTTCGCACCCGCCGACGCGACGACGGCAGGGCGGATCGCGTACGAGGTGCGGGTATCGCTCACCCGCTGGGAGCCGCGCATCGATGTCGTCGACGTCGTCGTGACCCATGACCCCGGGCGTCCCGGCACCTTGTACATCGACATCCGCTACGTCGAGCGGGAGACGAACGATCCGCGCAACCTCGTGTTCCCCTTCTACGTGATCCCCGACGAGGGCGAGCCGGGGCCGGCCGAGCTGACCGCCGCGGCGCGCGGCTCCCGGAGGTAGGAGATGCCGCTCCCGGTCCCCAACCTCGACGATCGTCGCTTCCAGGATCTCGTCGACGACGCGAAGCGTCTCGTGCAGCGCCGCTGCCCAGAGTGGACCGACCACAACGTATCGGACCCGGGGGTCACCCTGATCGAGACCTTCGCCTACATGGTCGACCAGCTCGTGTATCGGCTCAACCGGGTGCCCGACCGCAACTACGTGAGGTTCCTCGAGCTGATCGGCGTGCGCCTCTTCCCTCCGGTCGCGGCGCGGGCGGCCGTGACGTTCTGGCTGTCGGCCCCGGTGCCCGACGTCGTGGGGGTCCCCGCAGGGACCGAGGTCGCGACGGTGCGGACCGAGACCGAGGACGCGGTGGTGTTCACCGTCACCGACGGCCTCGACATCGTGCCGTGCCGCGCCCAGCAACTCGCCAGTCAGCTCATCGACGGCACCTTTCGCGACCAGCGCCAGACCCTGTCGGGCGGCCCGGGCTTCGGATGCTTCAGCCCGGTGCCGCAGGAAGGGGACTCGCTGCTCATCGGGTTGTCGGATCCGCTGCCGCGCTGTGCGGTCGCGCTGCGCTTCGAATGCCAGGTCGAAGGCGTCGGGGTCGACCCGCGCTTTCCGCCGCTTCGCTGGGAGGCGTCGAACGGCCAGGACTGGATCCCGTGCGAGGTCGAGCGCGACGAGACGGGAGGGCTCAACCGACCGGGAGACGTGGTGCTGCACCTCCCCGCCGCGCACGCGGCGTCGGTGGTCCAGAGCCAGCGCGCCGGGTGGATCCGCGCGGTGGTCGTCCCCGCCCAGGAAGGCCAGCCTGCGTACAGCGCGTCGCCTCAGATCCGACGACTCGAGGCGTTCACCATCGGAGGCACCACCGATGCCGTCCATGCCGATGTCGTGGACGATGAGATCCTCGGCGTCTGCGAGCACGTCCCGGGCCAGCGCTTCGTCCTGAAGCAGGCACCCGTCGTTCCCAGCCGGGGGCCCACGGTCCTCGAGGTGGCGGCCGATCAGGGCTGGGAGGACTGGACCGAGGTGAGCGGCTTCGCCGACAGCGGCCCGGAGGATCGCCACTTCGTCCTCGACGCCCGTGCGGGCGAGATCGCCCTCGGGCCGGCGGTGCGCCAGCCCGACGGCACGCTCAGCCAGTACGGAGCGGTGCCGGCCAAGGGCGCGGTGCTGCGGCTGCGGTCCTATCGGACCGGCGGCGGGAGGCAGGGCAACGTCGCGCGCGGTGCGATCAGCGTGCTGAAGTCCCCGATCCCTTTCGTCGCCCGCATCGAGAACCGGGCGTCGGCATCCGGGGGCGTGGACGGTGAGACGATCGAGGAGGCCAAGGTCCGCGGCCCGATCGTGATGCGCACCTTGAACCGGGCCGTGACCGCCCTGGACTACGAGCAGCTGACCAGGGAGGCCGCGCCGGAGGTCGCCCGGGTGCGGTGCGTGCCGGCTGGTCGGATCGGCGAACCCGACGGACCCGTGGATGCGGTGCGTGTGCTGATCGTCCCAACCTGCGTGGCCGACGAGGTCGGTCGGCTCCGCTTCGAGCAGCTGGTCCCCGAGGATGACACCCTCGAGCGCGTGATGCACTACCTCGACGAGCGCCGGGTCGTGGGCACCCGGGTGAGCGTCGAGCCCCCGACCTATCAGGGCGTCACCGTCGTGGCCCGCGTCCGCGCCCGGCCCCGGTTCCGGCAGGCCGCCATCGAAGAGGCCGGGCTCCGGGCCCTGTACGAGTACTACCACCCGGTGATCGGCGGCCCCGACGGGACCGGCTGGCCGTTCGGCCGGCCCGTGCACGTCGGTGAGGTCTACGCCGTGCTGCAACGGGTGGAGGGCGTGGAGCTCATCGAGGACGCGCGCCTGTTCGGCGCCGATCCCATCTCGGGGCAGCGCACCGACTCGCTCCAGCGCCTGGATGTGGAGGAGGGTTCGTTGGTGTTCTCCTACGGGCACCTCTTGCGGGTGGAGAGCTGAGGAGGCGGCGTGCGTGCGAGCGTGACCGGTCTCGGGACGCCGTACCGCCTCGGCGGTCTCCTCCCGGCGATGTTCCAGGAGGACGAGTTCGTGCAGCGCTGGTGCGACGGCCTCGACGAGGTGCTGGCACCGGTCGTGTCCACGCTCGACTGCCTCGACGCCTACTTCGACCCGGCGCTCACCCCTCTCGACTTCCTCGACTGGCTCGCCGGGTGGGTGGGCGTCGCCCTCGACCAGAACTGGCCCGAGGAGCGGCGCCGGGCGCTGGTCCGGCGCTCCGGCGAGCTGTACCGCTGGCAGGGCACGGCTCGCGGCATCGCCGAGCACATCGCCCTCTACACCGGGATCGTGCCCGAGGTCGTCGACAGCGGGGGCGCGGCGTGGTCGCCCTCGCCGGCCGGTCCCCTGCCGGGCTCACCCCGACCCGAGGTGGTCATCACCATCCGCGCCGGCGATCCCGCGACCCTGGACCTGCGGCATCTCGAGGCGATCGTCGCTGCGGCCAAGCCGGCGCACGTCGCGCATCGGATCGAGGTGCTCGCGCCGTGATCGTCTGCGTCAGGTGCGGCGCGCACAACGCCGATGGGGAGCGCTTCTGCTCGTCGTGCCAGAGCTTCCTCGAGTGGGACGGCGAGGCGGTCCCGGAGGCGGTCCCCACGGCCCCCGTCCTCCCGGTCGAAGCGCCGGCCCTACCGGTTCGGCGCCCAGGTTGGCTGGCGCGTCTGCGCTCGGCACTCGGAAGGGACTGACCAACGGTCACTTCCAGTACTCGAAGACCGAGGAGCCGTCGGGGTTGTCGGCCAGCGTGGAGAACTTCGCGTTGGTCCCGACCCAGCAGCGCTGGGTGTGCGCCTGGGCCAGCTTGGCCCCGAGCAGCGCGTCGGCGAAGTTGTCGAAGGACTGGATCGAGAACACCGGCTTCACGGAGGTATCGGCCAGCCATGGATCGGGGTGCGTCGCGTCGGGAGGTTCCGCGATGAGGGTCTTGGGCGAGTTGGTGTAGTTGTCACACTTCGCATGCACGGTGGCCGGCAGGTCCGGGAGCCCGGCCTCGAACGGCTCCAGGGTCATCGCCCGCAGCTCCGGAGGGCCCCCGTTGCCGATGTAGCAGACCTGGTTGTACTGGGTCAGGATGCTCTTGACGACCTCCGCGTCTGCGTCGCTGGCCATGCGGAACGAGACCTGGCCGTTGGCCGCGGTCACCTGGAAGAGCGGCACCGCGGTGGTGCTCGTCGCCGATGAGGTCGCCGGGACCACGACGTTGACGCTCCCCGGGTCGTAGGTCGTGCACGCGAGGGCGCCGGTGAGGCCCGGCTCGATGGCGGCGCCAGGCGTCGTCGTCGTCGTCGCTCCTCCCGGCGCGGTGGTCGGCCCTCCCTTGGTGGTCGTCGTCGCCCCGCCCCCGGGTTTGGTGGTTGGCGGTGGGACAGTGGTCGGGATCGTCGTGCTCACCACCTTGGCGACGTTGGACACCTTGGCCTTGTGGTTGGCGTACAGGAGGGTGCCGACGACCGCCAGGGCGACCACGGCCGCGGCCCGGGGCAGCCACCGGGGGAGGAGCGCGCGCTGCAGGAAGGACGCATCGAGCACCGACGGGGTCGATCCGCCGGGGTCGACGCGGATCTGGAAGGGCCGAGGCTCTGCGACGCCGAAGGTCTTGGTCCGCCTCGGCTTGACGTCGACGCGGGCTCTGACCTCGCTGCCTGCCGATGCCCGCACCCGGACCGGGCGGATCCGGAAGGTGAGCAGCTCGTCGGGATCGCTCGCCGAGATGGCGGCCTCGACGGGCGTGTTGCCACGGTTGGAGACCCGGATCACGTGGTGGCCGGCCCGGGCTCCCCGCGAGGTGCGCGGCGTGCACGCCGCCGTCACCTCGCTGAACGCGCGCACCGTCAGCTCGCCCTCTTCGACGGCGGTGTCGTCGGGGTGATCGGTCGGGAGGACCTTCACCGCGAAGGGGTAGCTCGTGGCGGTGGTCGCGGCCGCCCGGGGCGGTCGGAAGGTGACGGTCACGGTGCGCTCGGCGTCGGGGAGCAACGAGATCGCGCCAGGATCGACGCTGGCCCACGCCCCGGCCGGCCCGAGGACGGCGAAGCCGTACCTCTCGACGATCGTGCTGGTGTTGCGGACGCTCAGCGTGCAAGACGCCTGGCCGCCGGGATCGGCCTCGAGGGAGCCCGGTTCGAGGGATGTGATCAGTGGCACGGGGCAGCCTCGTCGATCTCCGGCCGGGTCATGTCAGCGCGAACAGTTCGACCTGGTCGAGCGTGTAGGTCTGGCCCTGCCGCTCGGGTCCGGTGTACAGGTCGAGCACGAACAGATCGATGCGGCTCACCTTCGTCACGCGGAAGGCGTGGCTCTGGAACGTTGTGTCGTCTCGCAGGGCCCAGGTGATCCTGGCCCGCTCCTCGCCTTCCTTGCCGTAGGCGACCACGACGATGTCATGGGGCGCCGGGTGCTGGGGCGGTGCCTCGCCGACCACGCCGGCGACCAGCCCGATCTTGAACAGGTCCACGGGCCCGTTGTCGGCGTTCCCCCCGGACCCCACCTTGACCGTCACGACGCGCTGGCCAGGACCGGTGATGGTCGAAGGGAATTCCTTGCTCCCGAGGAGGATGGTCTTGTCGGTCAGCTCCGGCTCGGGGTGCAGAGCACCCTCGGGGCCGCTCGAGGCCCGCTCGCCGTCGATGTAGGCCGCCGTAGGGACGACCTTGCGCCGGAGACTCGTGAGATCGGCTGAGACACGGGAGCGGTAGGGGCCGACCGCGAGGATGATGCCGACGAGGGCGACGAGAGCCACCCCACCCCGCACGACTGTCGAAGGGGCGATCCCGGCACCCCGGTTGCGGGTGGCTTCGTGACGACCGCTGCCGGTGGTGCGTTCGGGGGGCTGCCGCCGGAGCCGGGCGACCAGCCGGGACCACCAACCTGGCGCCGGAGGCGCCTGCGCCTCCGGCACCAGCGACCGACCGCATCGGCGGCAGAACCGCCTGCTCGCGGGGTTGCCGGTGGCGCACTGGGGGCAGACGACGTCGCCAGGGTTGATCGGCTGGGCCGGCCCGGCCGGGGCGGCGGGAGGTGGCTGCCAGGCGGGAGCGGCGGGCAGGACAGGGCGG
>Ga0209698_10004590_pt1 | contig 15078 bp, 2 predicted proteins | sample LitLauG_LLR_2012_FD_187203 | JGI IMG/M metagenome (GOLD analysis project Ga0209698, IMG submission 187203) | Freshwater sediment microbial communities from Pennsylvania, USA - Little Laurel Run_MetaG_LLR_2012 (SPAdes) (version 2) | ecosystem: Environmental > Aquatic > Freshwater > Creek >...
GGTGTCGGAGGGAATCGGCGGGGTTGCAGGCAGTCGAAACGCGCCGTCCTTGCTGAACGTGCAGTGGCAGCGAGAGCTCTTTTGGGACGGCCGTAGTTCCTCTCTTGCAGACCAAGCGATAAGGCCCCTTTTCAATCGAGCTGAGCATGGTCTGCGCGGCGAAGCGGAACTGGTCGATATTCTCAATGCCGACGCCTGGTACGTCCAAGCATTCGAATCAGCATTTTCCGGTTCACCACCATCGGTTTCAACAAAGCACGCGGCGCAGGCGCTGGCTTGCTTCGAGCGAACCCTGATCGCCGCCAACTCGCCCTTCGATCAATACGAGTTCGAGGGGAAGAAAGATGGCATGTCGGCCGCGGCCGTCAGGGGGCTTTCGCTTTTCCGGGGACGGGCGAGATGCACGGGTTGCCACCAAATCGAGCAGCAGGCGGCGCTTTTCTCCGACAAGTCGTACCACCGGCGAGGCATCGGGTTGCAAAAGTTGCGGGTGCCGGTCGGGGAACTCGTCAAGCAGGCTCAGGCAATCCCTCGAGGCGAAATCGACTCGGCCTTGGTCACTGACCCGCAGCTCGCGGCGCTTGGGCGTTACTTGGTCACCGGCGACCCGGCCGATATCGGGCGCTTCAAGACCCCAAGCCTGCGTAATGTCGCACTCACCGCGCCCTATATGCACGACGGCAGCATTGGCACGCTGCAGGACGCGGTCCGCGCCGAGGCGTACTACGGGCCGGAAGAGGGTGCCTCGCCTGTTGTTCTTTCGGCCAGAGAGGTGGACGACCTTGTCGAGTTTCTTCGGTCGCTAACGAGCGCCTCGCTGCTCGATGTGCGTCCGATGTCGGCGCGAAAGTGACGGCGATGCAGGCGAAGCGAGCCACATGCATTCGGGCCGCTGAGGAATTGCAATGTGGTGTGGGAATTCAATCGTCAGTAAGGGGCAGCGCATGCCAGCAATGAGACGCGAACGTAGCCTGCTCCTGGAAGGCACTTCGTTGCGGTCAATCCGGAAAATGTGGACTGCTCGCTGCACGATTCGCTTCCCCGCTGGAAGCGCCGCCCGCACGCGCGCCTCCTTGGCCGTTGACGCGCACGGTATTTCGTGCGTCGCGTTGCGGAGCCGTGAGTGCCGTTTGGCAAGTCTTCTGATTGGCCTCTGCGTCTCCTCGACGCTATGTTCGGCAGCGGTTCCAGGAGCGCCGACCATTGGGACAGCGTCACCAGGAAATGCGACAGCGATCGTAACGTTTAGTGCACCTTCCAGCGATGGTGGCGCAGCGATCACCGGGTACACCGCAACGTCAAGTCCTGGCGGAATTGCGGGGACGAGCTCGACGTCGTTTCCTGGAGCGCTGCTGCATTTTGATGGAACGAATGGGTCGACCACGTTCACCGACGTGCAGGGGCACAGTTTCTCTTCAGGTAATGGTGCGGCCCTTTCGACATCGCAGCTGAAATTCGGCACAGCTTCATTAGACCTTAACGGCTCGAATCAGTCGATCAGCACGGCCAGCAGCACCGACTTCGATTTGCAATCAGATTTTACGATCGAGGCATGGATTTACTACAACACGGTCAACACATCAGTGGCGCAGGCACTGATAAGCCGGGACAACGGGGGCGGGTCCAACAACAAATGGGGATTCGGGCTGAACGTCTTGTCGGCCGGCAATTTCTCTTTGCATCGGAATACTACCTCTGGGACGCAATACAACTTGAATTGGCCATGGTCGCCCAGCGCGAGTACCTGGTATCACCTGGCGATTGTCAGACAGGCAAACAGCTGGACCGTGTACGTTAACGGCACGTCACTGGGTACGCTCACGGACACCAATCCGATGCCGCTGACGACTGCACCGCTGGTGATCGGGGCGCTGGGTGAGGGACTTTGGTACACGAATGGCTACATCGACGAACTGCGCATCGCCGGCGGCACGGCGGTGTACACGGCAAATTTCACACCTCCGACAGCCCCGTTAAGCCCGGTGGCGCAGGCCGGCCCGATTATCGTCAATGGCTTGACGAACGGCACGGCATATACATTTTCCGTCAAGGCCACTAACGCCAGCGGTACGGGATCGGCTTCGGCTGCATCGAACAGCGTGACGCCTGCCGCGGCCCCGCTGCCTGGCGCACCGGTAATCGGCACGGCGACAGCGGGAAGCGGTAGCGCCACAGTCACTTACGCGGCTCCGATAAGCGACGGGGGCAGTGCGATCACTGGCTATACGGCAACGTCTAGTCCAGGTGGGATTGTCGGTACGAGTTCGGCGGTTTATCCCGGGGTCCTGTTGCATTTCGATGGTGCCAACGGCGGGACAGCCTTTCCCGACGTAATTGGCCACGTGTTCTCGATCGCAGGCGGAGCACCCGTGACGAGCACCAGCACCGAGGAGTTTGGCAGCGCATCTTTGCTACCAGGATCGAACGGATACATTAGTACGGCGGGGACCAACGACTGGGTGTTCGCAGGCGATTACACGATGGAGATGTGGCAGTACGTCCAAAACACGACGGACGTACGGCGAATCATGGGGCAATCGAGTTGGCAGTTTCATCACAACGGGCACATCTACTTTTACGACGGCGCGTGGCGGGACCTTGGCGCGTTTCCAGGTACGAATGTCTGGTATCACGTGGCGGTCACTCGACAGGGCGCCAGTTGCTACGGATTTGTCAATGGCAGTTTGGTCGCAACGTGGACAAATAGCGCCTCGTTTGGGAGCAACGCCGAGGGGCTGTGGATCGGCCACGTCAACGGCTCGGTTGAATACGCACCGAATATGTATGTCGATGAAATTCGCATTGTGAATGGTACGGCGGTGTACACGGCGAGTTTCACGCCGCCGAGCGCGCCGCTCGCCCCGGCCGCCCAAGCCATTCCTATTATCGTAATCGGTCTGACCGGCGGCAATTCCTATACTTTCACCGTCACTGCGACCAACGCTGGCGGAGTTGGGCCAGCGTCGGCATCGTCGAACATTGTGATTCCGGGGGCAGCGACGGCACCAGGTGCGCCAAGCGTTACCTCAATTCATCCCAGTAACGGCCAGGTGACCGTCACTTTCTCCGTCGCGGTCAGCAATGGGAGCCCGATCACTGGCTACACGGTCACGGCAAGTCCTTCCGGCGGTGTCGACGGCAACGCCGGTACGACGAGCCTGAGTCATTTGGTCACGGGACTGACCAACGGCACGCCTTACACCTTCACGGTGAAGGCAACAAATGCACTAGGGACTGGGCCGGCGTCCCCACCTTCGAATAGCGCAACGCCGGCAACCGTACCCGGACCGCCGACGATCGGAGCGGCGACGGCCGGCAACGCCAGTGCGACGGTGGCATTTACCGTGCCCTCCAGCAATGGGGGTGCGGTCATCACGAGCTACACGGCAAGTTCCGCCCCAGGCGGGATTACCGGCACGGCGTCTACAAGCCCAATTTCAGTGACCGGACTGACTGCTGGGACTGCCTACACATTCACGGTGACTGCATCGAACCTGATGGGATCAGGCGCGGCATCGGCGGCGACTAACAGCGTCACCCCGACGGCAGCTACAGCGCCCGGCGCCCCAATGATTGGGACAGCCATCGCGGGCAATACCAGCGCGACGGTGAGTTTTCTTGCGCCGGCGAGCAACGGCGGCAGTGCGATCTCGAGTTTCACCGCGACGTCGACACCCGGAAGCTTGACAGGCAGCGGAGCAGCCAGCCCGATTGTCGTGGCGGGTTTGACCAACGGAACAAGCTACACATTTAAGGTGACGGCCACCAATGCCGTCGGAGTGGGAACCGCGTCAGCGTCCTCGAACAGCGTCACGCCGACGGCAGTGCCGGGGCCCCCGACGATCGGCACGGCCACCGTCGGCAACGCCAGCGCCACGGTTTCATTTGCCGCTCCCTTCAGCACTGGCGCAAGCGCAATCACGCAGTACACGGTGACCTCATCGCCGGGCGGTCTAGCGATGAACGGCACGACGAGCCCGATCACGGTTTCCGGCCTGACCAACGGCACGGCTTACACGTTCACCGTGACAGCGACCAATGCCTCGGGGACGGGCCTGCCGTCTGCTGCCTCGAACAGCGTTACGCCCGCAGTTGCGACTGCGGTTCCGGGAGCGCCGACCATCGGAACAGCGTCTGGAGGCAATAGCAGCGCGACGGTGAGCTTTACACCTCCGACCAACACTGGGGGACGCCCGGTAATCAGCTATACAGTTACCTCCAACCCGGGGGGCATTGTGGGGCTCGGGACGACAAGCCCTGTGACGGTCTCCGGACTGACTAACGGAACGCCGTATACGTTTACGGTCACCGCGACCAACGCGATCGGCATTGGCAGCGCCTCAGGTGCATCCAATAGTGTCACGCCGTCGGCGACCGGCACGGTTCCAGGTGCACCAACCATCGGGACCGCAACAGCTGGCAGCGGTCAGGTCACCGTGTCGTTTACCCCACCGACGAACAACGGCGGAAGTCCTATCACAAGTTACAAGGTCACGTCCGCACCGGGAGCTCTGTCCGGATCGGCCAGCGCCAGTCCCGTTACAGTGACCGGTCTTTCGAATGGAACTGCCTACACCTTCACAGTTACCGCAACAAATGCAACCGGGACGAGTGCGGCCTCCGCGGCCTCGAATAGCGTAACTCCGGTTGCCGGCGTCATTCAGTTTCACTACGACGCGGCTGGTCGATTGACCGAGGTGATCGACGCGTCGGGCAACAGTGCCCAGTACGCATACGACGCCGCCGGAAACATTACGTCGATCACTCGAAACACGGGCACTGCCGTTGCGATCTCGGACGTTGAGCCAATTTATGGCCAAGCGGGCAACTCCATCTCCATTGACGGTACGGGTTTTAGTACGACGCCGTCGTCAAACAGTGTCAAGTTTAATGGAGTATCGGCGACCGTTGTTTCAGCAACTCCGAGCCAGCTCGTTGTAACTGTCCCGGCCGGCGCCACCACTGGTCCGATTAGCGTCATTGTAGGAAGCTCAAGCGCGACGACGCCCTATTCGTTCACGATCACCTCGAGCCTTGCCCCGCCAACGATCACATCGTTTTCTCCCACGATCGCAGCCGTGGCAGCTCCCGTGACCATTTCGGGCACGAACTTCGACACCGTCACGACAAATGACAGTGTCTATTTTGATGGCATCGGGGCGCCGGTGACGGCTGCCACGCCGACGAGCTTGACGGCCTTGGTGCCGGCATATGCTGCGTCGGGACCGATTTCCATTTCGACCTGGAACGGATCGGCGACCAGCACGACCGATTTTTATGTTCTACCCCCCGGGGTCGTAGCGAGTCAAGTCGGGGTCACGCAACGCACGACCGTTAACGCAACTCCCCTTGTGGTAAACATCCCGGCCGGTCAGCAGGCGTTGATTCTGTTTAATGGAGTTCAAGGACAAAACCTGGGTCTGGCTGTCGCGCTAACCAGCACGACGCCGGCGGCTGGCAGTGTTTCCGTTGCGGTCCAAGCGCCTAGTCGCCAGACAACGTTGATCAATTGCGGAATCGACTACGCCCCGCCCGGGGGTTACTACCCCGCTGGGGCGAAATGTGTCTTGCCGCCTCTTCCAGTCACCGGTAGTTATTCGATTCAGGTGGCCACCCCAGCCGGGCAATCGGCGAGTCTTACCCTGACACTGGCAAGTGAAGTGACAGGGACGCTGGTGGCGAATGCGGCGCCGACGACGTTTAGTACGGCGCGGGTTGGTCAGAACGCCCGCTATACATTCAGTGGCACGGCAGGAGAGAGCGGGACTGTGACCTGGAGCGGAACAACGTTCCCGGTGTCGTGGACTTCCGGAAGCATTGTTGTGACCAAGCCGGACGCCTCGCAGCTGTCGTTGGCGTACTTCGACAACAGCAGCAGCAACGCTAGTGGTTCGATCGTATTGCCGGATCTTCCGGAGACCGGCACCTACACGGTTTGGGTGGTTCCGCCTAACCTAAGCACTGGTCAGATTAGTGTTGGGTTCGAAGCCGACGCAAGTGGCGCGCTGACAGTGAATGGGTCGGCATCGAGCTTGACCTTGGCAGCGGGACAAAGCGCCGACTACAACTTCTCGGGCACGCAAGGCCAGAACCTGGGCCTTGGCGTGAACATCACCAGCACGACGCCGGCTGGCGGTTCGGTGACGACGCTGCTGATGGCACCGGACAGGAAGACAACGCTGATCGGCTGCGGAATCACGTACGCGCCCAGCAACGGCTACTACCCGGCGGGCGGCAAGTGCGCCTTGCCGGCACTGCCGAGCACGGGAACGTACACGGTACGGGTGATCACACCAGGAGACCAGGCAGCGAGCCTGGCGTTGACGCTGTCGACCGAGGTGACCGGGACGCTGGTGGCGAATGCGGCGGCCACGACGTTCAGTACGACGCGGGTTGGTCAGAACGCCCGCTACACCTTCAGCGGCACGGTTGGTCAGAACGGCACGGTGACCTGGAGCGGCACAACGTTCCCCGTGTCGTGGACTTCCGGAAGCATTGTTGTTTACAAGCCGGACGGCTCGCAGCTGTCGTTGGCGTACTTCGACAACAGCACCGGCAACGCCAGTGGGTCGATCGTACTGCCTGATCTGCCGGAGACCGGGACCTACACGGTGTGGGTGGTGCCACCGAGTCTGAGTACGGGTCAAATCAGTGTTGGCTTCGACACCGATGCCGGCGGCACGCTGACTCTAAACGCTGCGCCGCTGACTGTGACACTGGTGGCGGGGCAGAGTGCCGACTACACCTTCTCGGGAACGCAGGGTCAGTACCTGGGCCTTGGCGTGAACATCACCAGCACGACGCCGGCTGGGGGCTCAGTGACGACGCAGATCATCGCGCCGGATAAGAAGACGGTGGTGATCGGCTGCGGCAGCACGTACGCGCCCAGCAACGGCTACTACCCGGCCGGCGGCAAGTGCAACTTGCCAGCGCTGCCGAGCACAGGAACGTACACGGTGCGAGTGGTCACGCCAGGAGACCAGGCGGCGAGCCTGGCGCTGACGCTGTCGACCGAGGTGACCGGGACGCTGGTGGCAAATGCGGCGGCCACGACGTTCAGTACGACGCGGGTTGGCCAGAACGCCCGCTACACCTTCAGCGGCACCGCGCTGCAAAACGCAAGTCTTGTTTGGAGTGCGACAACGTTCCCCGTCTCATGGACCTCCGGAACGATGTACGTGTACAAGCCCGACGGGTCGCAGCTGACGTCAGCAATCTTTGACAACTCGGGCAACGCAAGCGGAACGATCACGCTAAATGACCTACCCGAGACTGGAAGCTATACCGTTTGGGTGGTTCCACCCAGTCTGAGCACCGGTCAGATAAAGATTCAGTATCTGCAGTCGGGGAGCTATTCGCCCGGAAGTGAAACCGTGAACGGAACCATTTCGGTCAGCGGCACGGCTCTGAACATCAACCAGGCAGCCGGAACGACCTACAACTACACGTTCTCCGGCACGCAAGGCCAGCAGCTTGGCCTCGGAGTGTCATCTGTGACGACGACTCCGTCTAACGGATCTGGCTACATCGGCGTCACGGTCATTGCACCGGACAACGCGACCACGGTGATTAACTGTGGGGGATTTGGTCCGGCTGACGCTGGTATTGGGGGAGCAACTGCGACGGGAAGCAAGTGCAATCTGCCGCCGCTGCCCAGCACTGGAACGTACACGATACGGGTCTCGCCTGCCGCGGGCTATTCGGCCACGGCGACGCTGACGCTCTCGGGTGAGGCGACTGGAACGCTGGTGGCCAACGCGACGCCGACGCTCTTCAGCACGACGCGGGTCGGACAAAACGCTCGCTATTCGTTCAGTGGAACGATCGGCCAGAACATCAGCGTGGCCTGGAGCAGTTCGACTTTTTCCGCTGGCGGTCAGATCTATGTCTACGAACCGGACGGCACCCAGCTCGGCACTGCAACGTTTGGCGCGGACAACTACATTGCGCTGACGAGCCTTACCGAGACCGGCACCTACACGGTCTGGGTCGTACCCACCAGTCTTTATACGGGCCAGGTGAACGTCGCCCTGACGGCGGATGCGAGCAACACGCTTACCGTCAACGGTTCGGTCCTGAATGCTAACTTGGCCGAGGGCCAGAGCGCCGACTACACGTTCTCCGGCACAGCGGGCCAGAACCTAAGCTTGGGCATATCGACGGTGGTGACGAATCCGTCGAATAACTATGGATACGTCGGCGTGACGGTGCTCGCGCCTGACGGAGTAACCACGCTGATCAACTGTGGTGGCTTCGGTCTTTACTACAACGGCGTTCTGGACGGCGGAAAATGCAGTCTGCCGCCGCTGCCCAGTACCGGGACGTATACGGTGAGAGTTTCACCCGCGTCCGGCTATTCGGCCACTGCGACATTGACGCTATCAGCAGACGCCACAGGAACGCTGGTGGCTAATGCCGCGCCGACGCTTTTCAGCACGACGCGGGTGGGTCAGAACGCCCGCTACACCTTCAGCGCCACGGTTGGCCAGAACATCGCAATAGCCTGGAGCGGATCGACCTTCACCGCAGGCGGGCAAGTCTATGTCTATCAGCCTGACGGCATCGTACTTTCCAACGTCACCTTCAGCGGCGACAGCTATATCGCGCTGACCAGCATTCTCGAGACCGGCACCTACACGGTCTGGGTCGTCCCAAGCGGCCCGTACACCGGGCAAGTGAACGTGGCGCTTTATGCCGATGCGACCAACACCTTGGCGGTCAATGGGGCGGTGGTCAACGCGAGCCTGGCCGAGGGACAGAGCGCCGACTACACGTTCTCCGGAACGATCGGGCAGAACCTGGGCTTGGGAGTGTCTTCTGTCGTAACGACGCCGTCTAATGGGTACGGCTACTTCGCGGTCACTGTCATCGATCCGGACGGCGCAACCACGCTGATCAATTGCGGTGGTTTTGGTCCGTACAACGATGGGACAGCTGCCGGAAGCAAGTGCAGCCTGCCGCCGCTGCCCAGTACCGGAACCTATACGGTGAGGGTCTCACCTGCGTCCGGATATTCAGCCACGGCGACGTTAACGCTGTCCGGGGAGGTCACCGGAGCTCTGGTGGCCAACACAGCGCCGACGCCTTTCAGTACGACCCGGGTGGGTCAGAACGCTCGTTACTCGTTCAGCGGCACCATTGGCCAGAACGTCACAGTGGCCTGGAACGGATCGACGTTCGCCTCGGGCGGGCAAGTCTACGTATACCAACCGGACGGTAGCCTACTGACCAACGTGGCCTTCAGCACCGACAGCTTTGTCGCGCTGTCGAGCCTGCTCGAGACCGGCACTTACACGGTCTGGGTCGTACCTAGCGGGGTATGGACGGGCCAAGTCAATCTCAGGCTCGGCTTGGACGCGCCGGGGTCACTGGCGACGGATGGCACGCCTTATGACGTCAGCTTGCTTGCGTGGCAAAACGGAAGCTTCACATTCACTGGCTCCGTTGGCCAGGCGTTGACACTGACTCCCACCAACGCACTTACAGTGCCAGCAAATCAGCCCGTTGGCATTCTGGTGCTGGCTCCTGATGGGCTGACAACCATCGCCAACTGCAATGTGATAGGTCCATGCCCACTACTTCGATTGACTGTTCCAGGGACCTACACCGTCAGAGTTCTCGACAGCGGCAATTACACAACAACGCTGACGCTTTCGCTTCAGTAAGCCAGGATCGCGACGCCATGATCATGCCTATCGCTTCCCAGTTCGATCTTCCAAGCACAATGCAATGCCTGAGCCGTTCCTTCGCTCTGCGAACGGTGCTGATCGCCTCGATCGTTACTTCATTGACTGCCGCGCCCAGTGGCGTAGGTGCGATCGAACCGCAAGCGATGATCTCGGCGACGGCGGAATCATCGATTCCGCCGATGGACAAGCTCGACTCGGTTATTGCCCAGTCCGAGCCCGAGCAAGGTTCGACTACTGCAAGAGTCGATCAACCGGTGACGCTGACTTTCAGCCACCCCATGCAGCCCAGTTCCTTTACCGAGACCTCGGTCACGCTAATTGGCCCCCTAGGCTCAACGAAGGTCGCGCTTTCATTTTCAGAAAATCATCGCCATCTAACGGTAACCCCCGCCGAAGATTTGTACCCGGGCAGCGGCTACACACTTCTGATGCAACGGGCGAGGGACATTGCGGGTCGTCCGCTGTCGCTTGCAACGCTCGATTTTCGTACTGCAGCCCTTTTGCCTGAAAGTGCGACTTCGGTAGTTAGCGATGCGAGTGGAGACGATGATGAGGCTTTCTCTCCGACGCGGGACTCGCCTGGCGTGTGGCGCTCCAGTCGGCCGCTTCCAGCCTTCGTGGAGGCGCGAATGCGTCTGCCGCGGTCAACGGCAGGGGCCACCGGAGTGTCCGGGATCGTTCTGCGGCTAAGCGACCGACCCTTGGCCAAGGCGACCATTTCCGTGGATGGTGCATCCACGCGCACGGACGAAGGAGGAAGGTTCGTTTTGACCGGGCTATCTCCTGGTCGGCACGAGATGATTGTTGATGGCTCCAGCGCAAATTGGCCCGACCATGAATACCCACAATTAGCGGTGAACGTTGAAGTAAAGAGTGGAAAGCTTACTGAGCTGATCCACCCCATATATCTTCCACGCATACGCAAAAAGGACTGGTTCGCGATCACTTCACCCCTGGATAAAGACCTTGTTATCCGCCATCCGGACATCCCAGACATGGAGATCCGTATCCCGAAAGGGACTGTTCTTCGGGATCTCCAAGGCAAAGTCCTAACACGATTCGCAGTGCTACCGGTTCCGATCGAACGCTCTTCGATCCCACTCCCGGTCTCCCTCCCGATTGCGGTGTTGTTTCACCCGGGTGGGACAAAGATTCAGACGCTTTCCGGTCCTCCTGGCAGCGGAGGCATCGACCTCGTCTATCCGAACTACGCTCACATGGCCCCAGGTACCGAGCATCTGTTCTGGGCCCACTCGCCAAACGACAACGGGTGGATGGTCTATGCCCTTGCAAAGGTCACCGACGATGGCAAGCAGGTAAGGGCGGACGCAGGTCCGGGCTTGCAGGAATTCGTCGAGTGCGGGGGGCCAAGTCTTCCGAATAGGCCAAATCCTCTACCAACGGTTCCACCGGTGAAGTGTACGGGGGGCGACCCGGTGGAATGCAGTTCCGGCGTTTTCTTACATCAGCGCGTCGACGTATTCCTGCCCGACGTCTTGCCAATACAGATCGAACGGACGTATCGACCGGGCGATTCTGTTGTTCGGCCATTTGGAATCGGTACAACTCACAATTACGCGATGTATTTGCAGGTTAGCCCCAGCGGGTATAGCACTGTAAATTTGGTTCTGCCCGACGGAGCGATCATCGACTTTCACGCTACTACCGTGACATCAAATGGGCTCGGTACCCAGACCCTGTATCAGCATACAAGCTCGCCCAGCGAATACTTTGGAGCAATGCTCTACGGGTATATTTCGGACCCACAGGTTGGCGAGGCTTGGAAGTTGACAAAGAAGGACGGCACACAATATTTCTTTATCAACAACGCAACAGGGCAGTTGGGCTACGTTGTCGATCGCAACGGCAATCAACTATCATTTACCTACAACGCATCAAACCAACTTGGCGTTCTTACGAGCCCTAACGGGCGGTACGTAAGCTTCGCCTATGATTCTGGTGGTCGCATCTCATCGATCCAAGACAATTCAGGTCGCGCATGGACTTACACCTATACGGCGGCCACGGGCGGATATTTGCAGCAGGTTACGTATCCGGATAACACCACCGAAAGCTACGCGTACGACGGCCTAGGTAGAATGCTTACAGTGACGGACCGTCGTGGCAATACGATGGTAGCCAACACCTACGATTCGAATAATCGGGTCACCCTGCAGACGTATGCTGACGGGACCACGAATGCGTTTAGCTATACGACCACTGCCTCTGGTCAAGTCACTCAGACCAACATCACCGACGAAAGAGGCTACATCAAACAAATCCAGGTGAATGCCGCGGGCTATCCGACGTCCGTTACCAAAGCGCTCGGTAAACCCGAAGTCCAGACATGGACGTACGCGCGAGATCCGTCTTCTAATCTTGTGTTGTCGGCGACCGATTCTTTAGGTCGAGTCACAACCTACGCGTACGACTCGCTTAGTAATGTCCTTCAGCGTACTGAGCTGTATGGAACTTCGGCCGCTGCGACGTGGTCCTATACCTACCAAGAGGCTCTTGATCGGATGTTGACCTCGACTGATCCCCTCGGCGCGACGACGTACATGAGTTACGACGTCAACGGCAATCTCATCCAGGCCACCGATCCGCTCGGACATCTATCGAACATGACATACACCAGCTCCGGCCTGCTTTCAAGCGCTACCAAGTATCCCGGCGGCGTTGCTTCGACGACGACATATGGCTACTCGGGCGCGGACTTGATAAGCGTAACTGACCCTCTCGGTCGACAATCGAGCTTTGATACAGATGTTCTCGGTAGACGCATCGCTCAAAGAGACCCTCTGGGAAATCTTACTGAGTTTTCGTACGATGTTATGGGACGGCTAGTCCAGCAAATCGACGCGCTCGGCGACGCTGTGGCCTATAACTACGACGGTAATGACAATTTGCTTTCGTTTACGGATGCACGGGGCAGCATCACGACCTGGCAGTACGACGTCCGGAATCGTGCGACGACGAAGATCGACGCGCTTTCGCAGGCCGAGGCATATCATTACGACGCCGCTGGAAACTTGACGCAGTTGATGGATCGAAAGGGACAAGTAAGCGGCTATACCTATGACGGAATCAATCGCAAAGCCACGGCGGGCTATGGCGCCACCAATAACAATCCGACCACGTATACCAGCACGATCGCGTACGCATGGGATGCCGGTAATCGGCTCACGAAGATCGTCGACTCGATAGGCGGCACTTTGACGCGAGGCTATGACGGATTCGATAACCTAACGTCGGAAACTGGACCTCTCGGCTCGATTGGAGCTACCTGGGACGCAACGGGCAATCGACTCACGCTTACGGTCAGTGGACAGGCATCGGCGGTCAACTACACGTGGGATGCGGCGCATCGCTTGAAGCTCATCAATCAGGGCGCCGCGAATGTTTCATTTGCGTACGACGAAGTTAATCGCCGCACGCAGATGGCCCTGGCCAATAACGTTGTCGTCTCCTACGGATGGGATCTTGCCAGTGAACTCTCGTCAGTGACTTATGTCAGTCCAACTGGGACCACGCTTGGGGACTTGAACTACGGTTACGACCTCGCGGGAAGGCGCACGAGCATCGGAGGAAACCTCGCCAGCGTTAATCTGCCTTCGGTCGTGACCTCGGCCATCTACGATGCCAATAATCGCATGACTACATGGGGCAGTTCGAGTCTGGCCTATGACCCAAACGGCAACATGCAAAACGATGGGACACAGGCATATACATGGGATGCGCGTAATCAGCTGTCTAACGTCGGGGCCGCGAGCTTCACCTATGACGGAGTGGGTCGTCGGGTCAATGCGACGGTAAGTGGATCGAGCACCTCCTTTCTGAACGATGGCTGGCAGGTTGTGCAGGAATTGTCTGGAAGTACTATAACGTCCAACCTGCTCAATGGGCCTGGCACTGATCAGTTGCTTCGAAGAACTGTGGGGACAACTACGAGCGACTATTTGGCGGACGCTCTGGGAAGTACGTTGGCTCTGACAAGTCCGACTGGAGCGGTCGCTACCAACTATTCCTACGGCGCGTTTGGCAGTGAGACGTCGACCGGCTCGGTAAGCGACAATCGGTACCAATACACTGGCCGCGAAAACGATGGAACGGGGCTTTATTACTATAGAGCGAGATACTATCACCCTGGATTCGGGCGGTTTGTGCAATCCGACCCCATTGGACTGCAAGGCGGGGTTAACACCTACACCTATGCCCGCGACGATCCGATGCTATGGTCGGACCCTACGGGCTTAGTGACGTGCACGCGAGTATCGGAGTTGATGCTTCCGTTCGCTCGGTGGCCAAAGCCAAGACACGAAGTACCACCTCCATCTGTACCGGAGGCGTATTTCCTTTGCATCTACCATTGCAAGGCGTATGAGCAGTGTCCGCCGCTCGATTACTTGACGGTCAGATTTGGGTGGTTCCCCGCCTTCGCCGGATGCCCTTTCTACGCGCAGGATTGAGCGTATATTTCTGGAATGATGAAGGGATTTCGGATCTCAATTTCAGCGCGGGCGCAATTGTTGTCCATGCAAGTGGATAGCGCGGGCGCTTCTCTTCTACCCACACTTTTCTGGACGCGAAACCTAACTGTTTCGTCACAAGGTGATGTTTCAGAGTTAACCGAAGAGATCTTTGGCGTCGGACACTATCCGAGGACTCATGTGAAGAACCTTGGGTTAACTGTTGAGGTGGACGGGGTGGAACTAGTTATTGCGCAGTCGTCTTATGAACGGCTCACAGGGAAAGTTCTTGATTTCAAAAACGGGAAATTTGTTTTAGACGATGATCTCGCGGATGAAGTTCAGGGACCATCTTGATGCATCGCGAGATGCCAGCGCGACCTCGATGGAATCTGGATCAATCGGCGTTGAGAATCATCAACAGGTGTTGGGGAACGACTTAGAGCACAGTCGCTTTTGGTGAGATGTCGCGGTAGTCTCGTTCTGTGTGCACTGAGGGAGTGGTCGGATGCGCGGAAGCGACGGGGTGCAGGAGTCGCTGTTCATGATGGCGAAGCTGGACGATTTCGTTCCCTCGGATCCCCCACTGCGCAAGATTCAGGGGGGGGGCGAACACCGTGCTGTCCGGGCTTGATGAGTTGTTCGGCGCGATGTATGCGTAAGCGTCGCCTCATGGCCGAGGCCGTGTGCAAACGCGTTGTTGAGTTTCCCAGCCACTCCCCAATTCGACTGTAGTTCGTTCCTGTGATCGAGGCGAGCAAAGCCCGATCAGGCCTGCATCGCCTGCATCAGGTTTCGCACGCCCAGAATCGCGATCACCCGCTTCATGTTGTACGCCAGAACGTGCAAGCTCATCTCGGTTCGCACGTTCCGTAATCGTTTAGTTAGGAAATGCGTCGCCCCCATCCAGACCTTGATCG
>Ga0209698_10004591_pt1 | contig 15074 bp, 13 predicted proteins | sample LitLauG_LLR_2012_FD_187203 | JGI IMG/M metagenome (GOLD analysis project Ga0209698, IMG submission 187203) | Freshwater sediment microbial communities from Pennsylvania, USA - Little Laurel Run_MetaG_LLR_2012 (SPAdes) (version 2) | ecosystem: Environmental > Aquatic > Freshwater > Creek >...
GCCCGACCAATTCCGCCAGCGCCGCCGGTGATGAGCGCGACGCGGCCTGCGAGCGACCTGGGCTTGGGCATACGCTGAAGCTTGGCCTCCTCCAGCAGCCAATATTCGATGTCGAACGCCTCCTGCTCGGCGAGCCCCACATATTTGCTGACGCTGGAGGCGCCGCGCATCACGTTGATGGCGTTGACGTAGAATTCCGACGCGATGCGCGCCGTCGCCTGTCCTTGGCGAAGGCCAGCATGCCGACGCCGGGGACCAGATAGACGAAGGCGTTGGGATCGCGCATTGCGGACGAGTTTGGCCGTTTGCGCGGCGGCGTTCAGGCCGTCGAGGGCGCTCTCGCCAGAGGGAGCGCCGAGGGCAAGTTGAAGACCCGTTCGTTCAACGACAGCCGCACGCTCAACATCGAGGCCAAGAGGGCGATTGCGCGGCTTGGCGTCGAGATGTGCGCGGACGGCGACGCCATTGTGATCAACGGCGGCACCACGACGTATCAGATGTGCGAACCGCTGCGCGAGCGACGTGTGAAGGTGCTCACAAACTCTTATCCGCTCGCCGAATGTCTCATCCACGAGACGGAGAATCGCGTCGCCTTGCCGGGCGGCGAGGTCTATGGCGATCGGAAGTTGATCGTCGCCCCGTTCGAAGACGACGCAATTCAGCGCTATTCCGCGAAGTTCATGTTCATGAGCGCGCTCGCCATCGGTCCGCCGGGGGTGATTGAAGGCGACCCGCTGATCGCGCGCGCCGAGGCCAAGCTGCTGCGCCGCGCCCAAAGACTCGTCCTGCTCTCGGACGGATCGAAATTTTATGTCAAGGGCAGCCTGGTTGTTTGCCCGCTAGCGCGTATCGATACGTTGATCACCGATCCGTCCGCGCCGCCCGCGGCGTTGGCGATGCTGCGCGACGGTGGAGTCAGGGTCGTCGTCGCCTCATTGTAACAGGTATTGGCCGCGCAACAAGGGGCGCGCGGTTGAAGTCAATCAATCCATTTGGAGGAGACAGACATGATCACCCGCCGCGACAGTTTTCGACTGATTTCCGCCGCCGCGCTGGCATCCGCCGCGCCCGGCGCGCTTTTCGCCGCCGACAAGATGCGGATTGCGATGGTCGTGAACGCGCTGGGCATTGGCTTCTTCGACGCCTGTCGCGACGGCGGACTTGAGGCGGCCAAGGAACTGGGCGACGTCGAGCTTATCTACACCGGGCCGACCAAGCCGACGGCCGAAGACCAGATCGCGGTCATCGATAGCCTGATCGCGCAAAAGGTCAACGCCATCGCGATCTCGGCCAACGACCCCAACGCGCTGTTTCCCGTCTGCAAGAAGGCGATGGCGAAGGGCATCACCGTCATCTCATTCGATTCTGGCGTCGCCGAGGGCGGGCGCATCATGCATCTCAATCCGTCGAACAACCATCTCATCGGCGCCAAATGCGTGCAGATGATGGCCAAGACCCTCAACAACGAGGGTGACGTCGCCATTCTCTCCGCCACCGCGCAGGCCACCAACCAGAACATCTGGATCGGCGAGATGAAGAAGGAATGGGCCAAGGCCGAATATGCGAAAATGAAGCTTGTTTCGACCGTCTATGGCGACGATCGGGCCGACAAGAGCTACCGTGAGACGCAGGGGTTGTTGAAGGCCTATCCTAACCTGAAAGGGATCATCGCGCCGACTTCGGTGGGGATCGTCGCGGCGGCGAAGGCGGTCGTCGATGCGGGCCTCGTCGGCAAGGTCTATGTGACCGGCCTCGGGCTGCCGTCCGAGATGAAGAGCGCGGTGATTGCCGGCGCCACGGATACTTTCGCAATCTGGAACCCCATCGATCTCGGCTATAGCGCGACCATGATCGCGTGGCTGATCGCGTCGGGAAAAGCGACGGGCAAGCCGGGGACAAGCGTCCACGCGGGTCGCATGGGCGACATCGCCATCGGGGAGGACGGCTCCGCGGCGATGGCGGACCCGTTCACTTTCGACAAGACGAACATCGAGAAATTCGCCAAGATGTTTTGATTGCAACGCCGCCGGTTTGTCATGTCCATCTCTTCCCAGATTGTCGAACCGGCGCTTTCACTGGCTCATGTCACCAAGCACTTTCCCGGCGTGCGCGCGCTGCATGACGTCGCGCTGAAACTCTATGCGGGTCAGACGACGGCGCTGCTGGGCGAGAACGGCGCCGGAAAGTCGACGCTCGTGAAGGTCATCACCGGCCTCTATCAACCCGACGGGGGCGAAATCCGCATCGACGGGCGTCCGGTAATGTTCAGGAGCCCGCGCGACGCCTGGAATGCAGGCGTCGTCGCGATCCATCAGGAAGCGGTGATGTTCGACGAGCTCAGCATCGCCGAGAATATCTTCATGGGGCACGCCCCGACGCGCCGTTTCGGACGTCTCGATTGGCGCCAGATGGTCGAGCGCACGCGCGCCCTGCTCGCCACGCTTGAGAACCCGCTCGATCCGCTGCTGCCAGTCAAGAAGCTCAGCGTAGCGCAAAAGCATTTGGTGGAGATCGCGCGCGCCCTCTCTCATGATGCCCGCGTCGTCATCATGGACGAGCCGACCGCCGCGCTTTCCGCGCATGAGATCGATGAGCGTTATCGTGTCGTCGGGCGGCTCAAGCAGGATGGGCGTGCGATTCTGTTCATCAGCCACAAGTTCGATGAAATCTTCCGTGTGGCCGACCGCTGGACCTGCCTGCGCGACGGCGAGCAAGTCGGCGAAGGGTTGGTGTCCGACGCCACCGAGCGTCAGCTTGTGAGTTTGATGGTGGGGCGGTCAGTCGATCAGGTATTTCCGAAAGTGGAAGTGGCGCCCGGCGAGACGGTGCTTGATGTGCAGGATCTCTCTCATCCGACCGAGTTTGATGGAATCAGCGTTTCTCTGAAGCGCGGGGAAATTCTGGGGATTTACGGCCTCGTCGGATCGCGGCGCTCCGAGGCGATGCAATGTCTGTTTGGTCTCACGAAGCGCTCACGGGGGGAGGTTCGGATCGACGGCGCAGGGGTCGAGATGGGTTCGGCAGCGGCGGTGGTGGCGGCGGGGCTCGCCTATGTGCCCGAGGACAGGCAGGTGCAGGGCGCGGTGCTGCCGTTCGGCGTACGCGAGAACATCACGCTCGCCGCGCTTGACCGTTTCGCAAGCGCGGGCTTGGTGTCGAAGGCGCGCGAACTCGACGAGACGCGGCGGTTGGGCGCGCGGCTGGCGGTCAAGGCGTCGAATTGGGATCAGCCGCTCGGTCAATTGTCTGGAGGCAACCAGCAAAAGGTGGTCATCGGCAAATGGCTGGCGACGAACCCGAGGGTTCTTATCCTCGACGAACCCACCAAGGGCGTCGACATCGGCTCCAAGGCCGCTGTTCGCGCCTTTATGAGCGAGTTGGCGCGCGAGGGCCTCGCCGTCATTCTTGTTTCCTCTGAACTGCCGGAGGTGATGGGCATGTCGGATCGCATTATCGTCATGCGGGAAGGCCCCATCGCGGCGCAATTCGAACGCGCAGGGTTCGCCGCCGAGGCTATCGTGCGCGCCGCTTCCGGTTGGGAGGCGGCGGCATGAAGCGCGAGAGATGGTTGGCCGCGATCATTCTCGCACTCGTCGTCGGTGTCGGCTTTCGAGCGCCAGCATTTGTCACGCCTTCAAGCCTCATCGGCGTGCTGACCGACACGTCTTTCCTGTTCATGCTGGCGCTCGCCGAAATGACGGTTTTGCTCACGCGAGGGATCGATCTCTCCATCGCCGCAAATCTTGCGCTGACCGGTATGGTGACGGCGCTGGTCAACCGGGCGGCGCCGGGCGTTCCGATAATTGCAATTATCGCCTTGGCGATCCTGGTCGGCGCGGCGCTCGGCGCCTTTAACGCGGCCTTGATCGCTGGCTTTGGCATTCCGCCCATCGTGGTGACGCTCGGCACGCTCGCCACCTATCGCGGTATGATCTTCGTCATTGCGAAGGGCGCTTGGTTGACGAGCAAGGACATGAGCCCGGCGTTCCTCGCCGTCCCGAAGCTGGAGTTCCTGGGCCTGTCGAGCCTCGTCTGGATCGCGGCGGGGGTCGCGTTCGCGGCGTGGGTCTATCTCAACCACACCAGCGCAGGCCGTGCGCTTTACGCCGTCGGCGGCAACCCTGTAGCCGCCCGCTATTGCGGCGTCGATCTGGCGAGCCAACAGGGGGTCGTCTACACACTTTCGGGCGCGGTCGCGGGCCTCTGCGGTCATCTGTGGGTGTCGCGCTACGGCATCGCCTATTCCGACATCGCCATCGGTTATGAACTCACCGTGGTCGCCGCCGTGGTTCCTTACCGGGCGCATCGGCTCGACGCGGCCCAATATCGCGATGGGCTGGGGGCTGGAGGCGGTGACGGTCGCCATTCTCGGCGGCGTCTCCATCCCCGGCGGTTCGGGCACAATCTCCGGCGTCGTGTTGGCCGTGTTCGTGCTGGGCCTGACGACCTTTGGCCTTTCGCTGATGAACGTGCCGGGCGTCGTCATCAACATGTTGCTGGGCGGCTTGCTCATCGTCTCGCTCGCCGCGCCGATCCTCGCGCGGCGCTGGCTCGACCGGAGGAGATGATGCCCCGTCTCGCCTTCAAGATGTTTCTTCACGCGGGGCAGGCGGAGGAATACCGCCGCCGCCACGACGAAATCTGGCCGGAGCTGAAGGCGTTGCTCAAGCAGAGCGGGATCGGCAATTACTCCATCCACCTCGACGCCGATACAAACACCTTGTTCGCCTATCTGTAGCACGGCGAGCAGCACAGCCTCGATGCGTTGCCCGCTGATCCCGTGATGCGGCGCTGGTGGGCGCATATGGCCGGCATCATGGCGGCGAACCTGGACGGAAGCCCGGTGACGGCGCCGCTCATCGAGATGTTTCATCTGGAGTGACAAGCGATGGCCGGCGGCGTCGCGGTGCTCGACATCGGTAAGACCAATATCAAAGTCCTCGCCTTCGATGCGCTGGGCGCCGTCGTCGCCGAGCGCAGCCGCCCCAATGCGCCGCTGCCGCCCGACGCCGACAATCCGTGGTTGCGGCTCGACCTGGAAGGCGCCTGGAGTTTCCTGCTGGGCGCGCTGCGCGAGATCGGACCGGTGGAGCGGCTGTCGATCTGCACACATGGCGCGGCGGGCGTGCTGATCGACGACGAGGGGCGCGCGGCGGCGATCGACTATGAGTGGGACGGGTTCGACCCGGCCTACGACACTTTGCGCCCGCCCTTTGCGGAGACCTTTTCGCCGGGCCTGCCGCGCGGCCTCAACCTCGGGCGTCAGTTGTTTCATCTGATGCGCGGCGAACGCTCGGCGCGGGCGCACGCGTTCCTTACTTATCCCCAATATTGGGCGTGGCGGCTCAGCGGCGTGATGGCCTCGGAGGCGACGTCGCTCGGCTGCCACACCGACCTCTGGAACCCCTGCGCATCCGCCTTTTCCAGCCTCGTCACGCGCGGGGGCTGGCGGCCCCTGTTCTCGCCGGTGCGGCGCGCGTGGGAGACGCTGGGCGCGCTGCGGCCCGAGATCGCGGTCGCGACAGGGCGTTCGCCCGATACGCAAGTTCTGTGCGGCGCGCATGACACCAACGCCGCGATACGCCGCACCTCGCCGCACGGAGCGAACCGTTCACGCTGGTCTCGACCGGCACCTGGGTCGTCGTGATGGCGGTGGGCGGGCAAGGCGAACTCGATCCCGCCGCCGACATGCTCGCCAACGTAGACGTGCGCGGCGATTTCCTGCCCTGCGCGCGTTTCATGGGCGGCCGGGAGTTCGAGGCGCTCGCGGGCGAGACCCCGCCCGAGCCGGACGCCGCCGACGTCGCCGCGCTGGTCGACGTGAGAGTATATGCACTTCCGGCGTTCAGCGGTCAGGGGGGCCCGTTCGCATCGCAGAAGGGCTGCGTCGAAGGCGCGGTCCCGCAAACGCCACGCGCCCGCGCGGCGCTTGCGACACTCTACACGGCGCTCATGACCGCCTATTTGATCGATCGCCCTGAGGCGCAAGGCGAAATCGTCGTCGAGGGCGGCTTTGCGCGCCATGGCGCGTTCGCCGGGGTGTTGGCGGCGCTTCTGCCGAATCGGCAGGTCGTCGTCGCCCTTTCGGATTTGGGGGCGGCGGAAGGCGCCGCCCGTCTCGCCCGCTGGCGCGAACCGACCCCGCCGCCGCGCGTCGCGCCAGCGCCCGTATGGTACCTGCCCGACCTTATCGCCCACCGCGCGCGCTGGACGGCTTGGGCGCACAGGACTTGAGACCGGTCCAGCTTGGCGAATTGGCGGGCGTGCTATACAACGCGCCCATGACCGAACGTCTCGGCCACGGTGAGCATGTTTCAGCGGCTTCGCGGGTTTTCCGCAAGCCATGTAGCGCATGTGAAGATTGCACGGTGCGCAAGCAGGCGATCTGCGGTGCGCTGGCTGACGACGAGGTCGGCGCGATGGAGGCGATCCTCAGCAACGCGTCGCTTGAACCCAATCAGACCCTGGTGTCCGAAGGCCTGCCGCGCATGCGCGTCTTTAGCCTTACCGGCGGCGTCATGAGGCTGTCGAACCTGCTGCCGGACGGACGCCGCCAAATCACCGGCTTTCTTTATCCCGGCGATTATTTTGGCCTGGCCGACGACCAGACTTACAGCCAGACGGCGGAAGCCGTGACCCCCGCCCAGCTTTGCAGCTTTCCGGTCAAGCAGATGGACGCGCTGATGGAGCGCTTCCCCAAGCTCAAGGACCGGCTCTTTAAGCTCACCCGTGAGGCGCTCTCCAGCGCCAGAGAGAGCCAGATGATGCTCGGGCGCCTGGCGCCGGTGGAAAAGGTCGCCTCGTTCCTGCTGCTTTGCTCGCGCCGGGCGGAAGTCGCCGGCGAGCCGATCGACCTCCTGGATCTCCCGATGACGCGCACCGACATCGCCGATTATCTGGGGCTCACCATCGAGACGGTGAGCCGCAGCTTCACCAAGTTGAAGTCACAAAACCTCATTCAACTCCCCGACCCGCACCACGTGAAAATTGTCGATCTGCGCGCGCTTGGGGAAGTGGCGGGCTGGCGGGCCTAGTCCCGCATTGTGCGTAGCAGAGCGCATTCGCACCAGATCATCCCGCCCGAAATCCGGCATTGATTGAAATCAAGGCGCATCCAATACGCCGCGCTTAGTAATTTCCGCCTGCGACGCTCGCGCAGACGGGAGATCCTCGGACATGAGAGAGGACGTGATACGACGCTACGGCGCTCTGCCGGCGCCGCGTTACACTTCCTATCCGACTGCGGCTGATTTCAGCGCTGCTATTGGGTCCGCCGAAAAGGCCCGCTGGCTGGAGACGCTCGATCCCTCCGCGCCCGTCTCGATATACCTCCACATTCCCTATTGCCGCGAGCTGTGCCACTATTGCGGCTGCGCGACGAAGGTCGCGATACGCGATCACGTGCTTGACGATTATCTCGATTGTCTCAAGGCCGAGATCGATATCACGGCGAATCATTTCGGGCGCCCGCCTCGCATCTCGCATCTGCATTGGGGCGGCGGCACACCCTCGATAATGGGCTATGAGCGTCTGCGCGCGGCGCTCGACGCGCTGTCCCGCCACGTGCGCTTCGAGCCCGGTTATGAGCACGCCATCGAACTCGACCCGCGCGGGGTCACCAAAGAGTTGGCGCATGACCTTGCACGGCTTGGCGTCAATCGAGTGAGCCTGGGCGTGCAGGATCTCGATCCGGACGTTCAGCGCGCCATCGGCCGCATCCAGCCGCTTGAGGTGCTGGAGAACGCTTTCGCGGCGCTACGCGCGTCGGGACTCGACGCGATCAACGTCGATCTGATCCACGGCCTGCCCAAACAGACCGTCGCCTCGGCCACAGCGACGGCGCGACAGGTGGTCGCGCTTCAGCCCGACCGTGTCGCCTGTTACGGCTATGCGCATCTGCCCGCCAAATTGAAACACCAGCGATTGATCGGCGAGGCGGACCTGCCTGACATCGTGGAGCGATTCGCGCAGGCCCGCGCCATGGCTGCGGCGTTTGAGGATGCGGGCTACGATACCATAGGCATCGACCATTTCGCGCGGTCCAACGATCCCCTTGCGGTCGCGCGTCGGGAGGCGCGGCTGAAGCGAAACTTTCAGGGCTATACCGACGTCGATGTGGAGAACCTCATCGCCTTCGGCGCCTCCGCGATCTCCTGTCTGGCGCAGGGCTTTGCGCAAAACGCCGCCAATCCAACCGATTATTCCAGCGCCGTGCGCGAGGGGCGCCTGCCAGTGAAGCGCGGCCACAAACTCACCGAAGACGACCGTCTGCGCGGCGCTATCATCGCTGAATTGATGTGCGCGTTCCGAATTGATCTCAAGCGCCACGCCCCGCCCGGCGCTTTCTCCGATGAACTCGCGCTGCTACGGCCGATGGCTGCAGATGGCCTCACCGTGGTTTCGGACGAAGTCATCGAAATGACACCTGAAGGGCGTCCTTTTGTACGCGTGGCTGCGGCGGTGTTCGACGCATTCCTGTATAGGAACCCGTCCAGCCAGTTCAGCACGGCCGTCTAAGCGGCTCGAACGTACAAGGTCGCTCGACATGCCGCAAATTGGCTCCCAAGGTCCGGCGCAAATCGATTCTGCGTCCGAAATCGCATTGCTCGACCGCTATTGGCGGGCGGCCAATTATTTGTCGGTCGGTCAGATCTATCTGCTCGACAATCCGCTGCTACGCGAGCCGCTGCTGCCCGAGCACATCAAGCCGCGCCTGCTCGGCCACTGGGGTACGACGCCGGGGTTGAACTTTATTTATGCGCATCTGAACCGGGTCATCTCCAGACGCGACGCCAACGTGATCTTCGTTTGCGGCCCCGGCCACGGCGGTCCCGGAATGGTCGCCAACACGTATCTGGAAGGGATATATTCCGAGATCTACCCGAAGATCGGCCAGGATGCGGACGGCCTGCGGCGTCTGTTCCGGCAGTTTTCGTTTCCCGGCGGCATTCCGAGCCACGCTGCGCCCGAAACGCCGGGCTCGATCCACGAGGGCGGCGAACTGGGATACGCGCTGGTTCACGCCTACGGCGCCGCATTCGACAATCCCGATCTCACCGTCGCCTGCGTTGTCGGCGACGGCGAGGCGGAGACCGGGCCGCTCGCGGCCTCGTGGCACTCCAACAAATTCCTGAATCCCGCGACCGACGGCGCCGTGCTGCCGATCCTGCATCTCAACGGCTACAAGATCGCCAATCCGACGATTCTGGGTCGGATGCCCGTTGAGGATCTGACGGCGCTGTTCACCGGCTACGGCTACGCGCCGTTGTTCGTCGAAGGCGACGATCCTGCGGTCATGCATGTGCGCATGGCGCAAGTGCTCGACCACGCCTTCGAGCGCATCGCCGCGATTCAGGCTGAGGCGCGCTCGGGCGCGGGCGGCCTCATGCCGCGCTGGCCGATGATCGTGCTGCGCAGTCCCAAGGGTTGGACCGGCCCCAAGGAAGTGGACGGCAAGAAGGTCGAGGGTTTTTGGCGCTCCCATCAGGTGCCGGTCGATAATGCGCGCGGCGACGCGGGCCATCGCGAGATTCTGGAACGCTGGATGCGCAGCTACCAACCAGATGACCTATTTGACGAGGCAGGCCGTCTGAGGCCGGAACTCGCCGCGCTCGCCCCCAGGGGCGCGCGCCGAATGGGCGCCAATCCGCACGCCAACGGCGGCCTGCTGAGGAAGGTGTTGAAGACGCCCGACTGGCGGAATTTTGCGCTCGACGTCTCTCAACCTGGGGGCGCGACGGGCGAGGCGACGCGCACGCTCGGGCGTTATCTGCGTGATGTCGTCACGCTCAATTCGGGGGCGCGCAATTTCCGTATAGTCGGGCCGGACGAGACCGCATCCAACCGACTCGATCCCGTGTTCGACGTCACCGAGCGGGCCTGGATGGAGCGCATCGAGAGTTACGACGTGCATCTGGCGCCGGAGGGCCGCGTCGTGGAGGTGTTGAGCGAACATCTGTGTCAGGGCTGGCTGGAGGGTTATCTGCTGACGGGCCGCCACGGACTGTTCTCGTGTTACGAGGCTTTCATCCACATCATCGATTCCATGTTCAACCAGCATGCGAAATGGCTCAAGGTTTCACGCGGGCTCGCCTGGCGCCAGCCGATCTCCTCGCTCAACTATCTGCTGACATCGCATGTCTGGCGCCAGGACCACAACGGCTTCAGCCATCAGGACCCCGGCTTCGTCGATCTCGTCGCCAACAAGAAGGCCGATATCGTACGCATCTACTTCCCGCCCGACGCGAATACGCTGCTGTGGGTCGGCGACCATTGCCTGAAGACCTTCGACCGCATCAATGTGATCGTGGCGGGCAAGCAGCCCTCGCCGCAATGGCTCGACGCGGACGCGGCCGCCGCGCATTGCGAGGCGGGCGCGGGAATCTGGGACTGGGCGGGCACGGCGGACAATGGTTTCGAGCCCGACGTGGTGATGGCCTGTTGCGGCGACGTGCCGACGCTGGAGACGCTCGCCGCCGTCCAACTTCTGCGTGACGCCATTCCGGAACTGCGCATTCGCGTCGTCAATGTCGTCGACTTGATGACGTTGCAATCGCAGGACGAGCATCCGCACGGGTTGTCGGACGAGAAGTTTGACGCCTTGTTCACGCGCGACAAGCCCGTGGTGTTCGCCTACCACGGCTATCCGTATCTGATTCACCGGCTCACCTACAAGCGCGCCAACCACGACAATTTCCATGTGCGCGGCTTCATCGAGGAGGGCACGACCACGACGCCGTTCGACATGGTTGTGCTCAACGAACTCGATCGTTTCCATCTGGCCATGGAGGCTATCGAGCGCGTTGAAGGCCTAGCCAACCGCGAGGGCGACGTGCGCGTCGCGTTCGCCAATAAGCTTGCAGAACACAGGGCCTATATTCGCGAGCATGGCCACGACATGCCGGAAATCGAAGGTTGGGCGTGGAACGGACGAGCGACGTGACAGACGCGGTTCTGGCGCTCAACGCGGGATCGTCGAGCGTCAAGTTTGCGTTGTTCGACGTCGAGCGCGAGCGCCCTGTCGAACGGCTTAGAGGTGTGCTGGAGGATCGCGGGACGGCGCCGCGACTGACGGCGCAGGACGAAAACGGCGCCGAGTTGGTGGACCGGCGCTGGCCGGAGGGCGCGACGCATGAGGACGTGTTCGCCGCCACGCTCGACTGGATAGAGACGCATCTGGGGGAAACGACGCTGATCGGCGCCGGGCACCGCATCGTGCATGGGGGCCGGGATTTCGTTTCGCCGCTTCGGTTGGACGAGGAAACCATCGCAGCGCTCGACCGCTTGACGCCGCTGGCGCCGTTGCATCAGCCGCGCTCGCTGGAGCCGATCCGCGCCCTGCGGACGGTGAGGCCGGACCTGCCGCAGATCGGTTGTTTCGACACCGCGTTTCACGCGAACCTGGCGCCGCCGGTCACGCTTTATGCGATCCCGCATCGTTTCGCCGATGAGGGCCTGCGCAAATACGGGTTCCACGGGTTGTCCTACGAGCATATCGCGGGGCGGCTCGCCGAAGCCGGGCTCTCCGCCAAGCGCACGGTGGTCGCGCATCTGGGCGGCGGGGCGAGCCTGTGCGCGATGCGCGAGGGACGCAGCGTCGACACCAGCATGGGGTTCTCGACGCTCGACGGCCTGGTGATGGGCACGCGCACGGGTTCGGTCGATCCCGGTATCGTCTTTTATCTGGCGCGCGAGCATGGGCTCCCGCTCGAAGAGATCGAGCGGATATTCTATCTGGAGAGCGGGCTTAAGGGCGTCTCCGGCGTTTCGTCGGACGTGCGAACCCTGTTGGCGAGCGACAACCCCCGCGCAGCCATGGCGCTGGACCTGTTCGCCTATCGGGCGTCGCGCGAGATCGCGGCGATGGCCAATTCTCTGGGCGGCCTGGAGCAACTGGTGTTCACCGGCGGCATTGGCGAACACGCGCCGCCAGTGCGTGCGGCGATTTGCCGGCGCCTGGTCTGGCTGGGCGCTTCGCTCGACGAGTCACAAAACGCCGTCGGCGCCGCGAAGATTTCCCCTGACGGCGCTGGGCTCGATATTCGCGTCATGGCGGCGAACGAGGAGCGCGTGATCGCCGCGCACACGTTGCGAGCGCTTTCACGCGGGCTCTGATACACAGGCGCCATGCGCGCCCTGCCCACCGTCGAGACCCTCGTTCTTCCGCCGCGCGCGCGCCTGATCGGCGTGGATCTGGGAACCAAGACCATCGGCCTCGCGCTGTCGGACGTCGAGCGAAGCCTCGCCTCGCCGCTGTTCACCATCAAGCGCACTAAATTTGGCGTCGACGCGCAGGCGCTGGCCGACAAGGCGCGCGAGTTCGAGGCGGCGGCGCTGGTGTTCGGCCTGCCGCTGGCGCTTGACGGCGGCGACAGCCCGCGTGCGCAGGCGACGCGGGCTTTCGCGCGCGAATTCGCCAGACTTCACACGATTCCGCTGGTCTTCTGGGACGAGCGCATGTCGACTGCGGCCGTCGAGCGCGACCTCATCGCCAACGACGTTTCGCGAGCGCGGCGGGCGGAGGTGATCGACAAAATGGCGGCGGCCTATATCCTGCAAGGCGCGCTGGATCGCCTTGCAAATGCTCGCGAAACTCGACCATAAGCAAGCAAATCTCCCGCAAGTCTCCCGCAAATCGCCCGGAACTTGCGCGGCGCCGCAAAATGTTTCATAGAACGCGCGCAAGTTCTTGTTTTGTGCCAAGCAACTCTGTGCCAAGCAACTCATTGTGTGCGGCTATTGTGCGCAAGGTTGAAACCTAATTATGGAGGCCGTCCTGTGTCCGGTCCGCACCCCCAGGAACCCGTCTACGAGACCGAGTCGGAGGCCGCCGATTGGGGCCCGCTCGCTGACGAAGACCAGACGCGGGCGGTTGCGGATTATCTCGGCGATATGATCGGTCAGTTGGAGGATATGGCGCGGCGCTCTCGTCTGGACCTTCTGGTTTATCTTCTGTCGATGGCGAAGGCGGAGGCGCAGGCGCACGCGCGCTTTGGAATTACGGCGCGCCCGGACGCGTGAGCCGCAGACCCTTCTTCGCCGCGCTCGCAGCCTGCCGGCCGGTCTCGAATGCGCCGTGCGCCGTGGAAAAAAGATGCGGCGAACATGCCTCGCCAGCGAAAAACAGCCGGTCGTCGATGGGCGCAGCCAGAGCGAGCCGGCTCGCGACCCTGCCCGGCTTCGCATACGAATAGGCGCCGCGTGCGAAAGGGTCGTCGCGCCAGCCGTAAAAGCACAGCGGCCGCAGGCGCCGTGCGACATCGGCCCCGAACAGGCCGACAAGTTCGCTGAGCGCGAAATCCCATGCTGCGCCTTCGCCGCCGCGTTCGAGCGCCTCGGCGCATTCGCCGCCGAAAAAGCCTTCGATCAACGAACCGCCATGCGGGCGGAAATGGTAGGCGCCTGTCCCGCGCCGCCCGAAGGCGCCGAAAGCGCGGGAGTCTGCGGGAAAATCCTGGGGGGCGAGCAGCTCCATATATATTTTGTTGGCCAACCCCAGCGGCAGGTCTGCGGCGGCTTCCGTCTTGTGGGGCAACGCGGGACGAAACAGGTCGGGCGTCTGAGCGATGACGTCGCTGGGCAAAGTGACGATGACGGCGCGAGCGGCGATCGTTCCTCGCGAGGTTTCGACCGAAATCGCCTTGCTCCCGTGGTCCACGGCGCGAACTTCGCAACCATAGCGCACATCGACTCCGCGCGCGATTTGCGCGAACACGGCGCCGTAGCCGCCCCGCACGCGCCAGTTGACGCCGGTGTCGTCGTAGGCCGCCAGATCGGCGGCGGAGATCTTGTGAAGCTCCGCGCCGCTGTAATACGTGCTGACCGCGTCGATCATCGGGTTGAACGGGTCTTCGGGCGTCAGAAGCTCGTCGAGCGCGACGTCGGTGGCGTCGGCGGCGCGGTTTTCGACGCGCTCTCGAAACTCCGCCATCGCCGCGCCGAAGGCGGCCATGCGGTCGCGGTTGGGGCCGATATGGGCGTCGTTGCGCGCCCAGGGCGGGGGAGAGCGGTCGATCTCGCGGCCCTGTCGCTCGGCTATCGCAACGAGCGGATTGTTGTCGGCCGAATGCAGCCAGCCGCAGCCCAGATCGACGTCTTCGCCGTTGGCGAGCGTTTTCGTCCAGGCCCGCCCGCCGGGACGCTCGCGGGCCTCCAGAACAACATGGCTCACCCCGCTTTGCGCCAGCGTCAGCGCGGCGCCGAGCCCGGCGGCGCCCGCTCCGATGATGGCGACGTCGAATTCGTCATGCGGCATGGACGCCTCCGTGGGGGACAGCGAGGGTTTAACGCCATCCGCTCGGCTTTGCTCCGCCTGCGCATGGACTCGTCGAGGCGGCGGCGCTAGAGCGCCGGGCGATGCCTCGTCCCGTCGCCCTCGTCAACGCCCGTCTCGTCGATCCCGCCACTGGCGTGGAGACGCGCGGCGGAATTCTTGTGGTTGACGGTCTCATCGTCGGGTTGGGCCCGTCGGTGACAGGCGGCCCCGAGGGCGCGCTGGTCGTCGATTGCGAGGGCGACGTCGTCGCGCCGGGTCTGGTGGACATGCGCGCCTTCGTTGGCGAACCCGGCGAGGAACACCGCGAAACCATCGCCAGCGCGTCCGCCGCCGCGGCGGCGGGCGGTGTGACGACGCTGATCGCGCGGCCCGATTCCTCGCCGCCGGTGGACGATCCCGCCGTCGTCGACTTCCTCAAGCGCCGCGCCCGCGAAGCCCGCGTCCGTATCCTGCCGGTGGCCGCCATCACCAAGGGCCTCAAGGGCGAGGAGATGGCGGAGATCGGGCTGCTGCGCGAGGCTGGGGCGGTCGCATTCTCCGACGGGCCGCATTCGATCCGCGATTCCGGGGTGCTGCGCCGCGCGCTGGCTTACGCGCGGGATTTCGACGCGCTCGTCATGCATTTCTGCGAGGACCGCGCGTTGGCGGGGGGTGTGGCGGCGGAGGGAGCGTTCGCCAGCCTGCTGGGCCTGCCGGGCGTGCCGCGCGAGGCCGAGACAATCATGCTCGACCGCGACCTGCGCCTCGCCGCGCTGACCCGCGCGCGCTACCATTGCGAGCTTATCTCCAACAGCCTGTC
>Ga0209698_10004594_pt1 | contig 15064 bp, 11 predicted proteins | sample LitLauG_LLR_2012_FD_187203 | JGI IMG/M metagenome (GOLD analysis project Ga0209698, IMG submission 187203) | Freshwater sediment microbial communities from Pennsylvania, USA - Little Laurel Run_MetaG_LLR_2012 (SPAdes) (version 2) | ecosystem: Environmental > Aquatic > Freshwater > Creek >...
CAGGGTCCGGAGCGCGATCAGTTCGTCCGACGCCCTTTTCTCGGAGCCCGTATCCCGCTGATGCGCCAACGATGCCGACAGAGACGACTCCTCCAGTACCCGCCGGTGACCGCCTAGCCGATAACCACCGAGCGCGACCAGGAGGACAGCACAGGCCGCGATGGCGCTGAACCCCAACCGCACTGCCACCCTGTTTCCCGACAAGACCGCACCGTCAATGGGCAGCACTTTAGCTCTTGCACCCGGCGTGACCGTGCGCTCGTGCTCCTGAATACGGGCAAACAGCTTCCGCCTCACTGAACGATCGTCCCAACCGTCGCTTTCCGGGTTGGGACCATGAACCGCTGCAAGGACGCTCATACCGTCCCCGCCGATCAGCGCATATTCGCTCAACGCTTCCCGGCAAGAACTACATACGTGCATATGACGTTCCAGGTCCAGCCGCTCGCTGTCGGTCAGCGTTCCTCCCTGGGCCAGGGCGGCTAGTTCCTTGAACTTCTGGTGGTGATCCAGTCGTTCGTTTTTATTCATTGTTTGTTTCCCGGAGTCTTCTGACCGCCGGACTCTTGCGCAACCGTTCGAGACCTCGATAGAAATGATGGCGGATGTTGCCGAACGGCTCGTTCAGCCTTTGGCTGATCTCTCTCAGTTCCAGACCCTGGAAGTAGAACAAGTCAAGCGTCTTCCGCTGCATTGGTGTGAGGTCTTCAAATGCAGTCAAAAGTTGCGAACAATCAATTCTGAGACCGACCTCGCGCTCAACGTCATCCTGCCCCTGTAGTGTATCGTCCAAAGACTCAATATCTGTACCAGAGTAAAAGCCTCTGCGCAACAAATGGGCTCTGCGATCGCGCGCGCGGCTGAAGGCGATCTGTACCACCCAGCCCTTGGCACTGCCTTTGGCCGGGTCAAACAGCCGCGCTTTCTCGTACAGAGAGAAGAACGTCTCCTGGACAAGATCCTCCGCCTCGCTCTTGTCGTTCACGATCCGAAACGCAATTCCGAAAACCAATCGAGAATAGCGAGCGTAAAGCAGGTCCAGGCCTCTGGAGTCTTTGGCCTGTATCCAAGCCATCAGGTCTTCGTCGCTCGGTGCTCGGACTTCTGCCGGCTGCGGCCCAGCCACGCGACTTTCGCTCCCGCTTCCCCATACCACGGGGAATGACAGCGCGCGCCCATTGGGGGGAGAACTCATTTTAAGAGGCAGCCGTGTTTCGGAAAACCCCACAACTACTGGACAGACGAGCAAACAAAATACGATGTCTGCGCCACCCACCAGAACCTAGGGCGACCATACATCAGCGGGTAAACGACTTTCCAGAACAAAACGAGGTGCTTGAGAATCAAATAATGTTCGAACGAGACTGGTACAGCTTTGGTGTCGGGACCGTATCTAATGGATTGATAGCCTGGCTAAGTTTCTCTCCGATGTCATTAGGGGCGGTGCGCGCTTTTCGCTCTTTCGTCCGATCGAAAACTCGGTGATATTAATGGAGTCGGTGGCGAACCAGATCAGAGTCCCCATGCTCAGGGTATTTTCAGCAATTTTCTGCGGTTTGTTGTTCGTGATTTCGGTTCATGGGCAGTCGACCCATGCGTCTCTGACCGGGAGGATTACGGATCCGCGAAAGGCGGTGATCACCGCAGCTTCGGTCACGGTCATCAATACGGGTACGGGGGTTCACTACCAGGGTCTGACCAATGAAACCGGTGAATACTACGTGAGCAATCTGCCTCCGGGAAGATACCGAATCGAAGTGGAAAAGCTCGGCTTCAAGGCGGTGATTCAGTCTAACGTCATTCTCCACGTGCAAGATGCACTGGAAGTAAATTTTGAAATGATGCTGGGATCTACCTCCGAGAGCGTTACCGTAGCGGGCGGGTCCTCTCCGATCGATACCGAATCATCGTCGGTGGGAACTGTGGTCGAGCAACGGAAAGCGAACGAACTGCCCTTGAACGGACGCAATGTCTTCAATCTCATTGTCCTGGCTCCTTCAGTGATTCCCCAAGGCAGTTCCACCGGCACTCCGGTGGGGGTGAATCCCTTCGGATGGGGCAATTACCAGGTAAGCGGCTCCTTTGGAAATCAGAGTGCCGAATATCTCGACGGCCAACCCCTGAATATCGGCTATATCAACCTGCCAGTGCTGATTCCCACGCAAGATTCCATACAGGAATTCAAAGTTCAAACCAGCAATCTGGGAGCGGAATGGGGACGTTTCGCCGGAGGAGTAACCAACCTGAGCACCAAGGGGGGGACGAGTTACCTCCACGGCGAGGCTTACGAATACCTGCGCAACCGCGTCTTCAACGCCAACGATTTCTTTCTAAACGCCGCGGGAAAGCCGCGCCCGCCCTGGGTGCAGAACCAATTCGGAGCGGAAGCGGGTGGCCCGTTACGTCTTTCAGATCACGATGGGCACAACCGAGTCTTCTGGTTTGCCAGTTGGGAAGGGTTCCGGTTGCGTACGGGAGAACCCTTCACGGCAACCGTTCCGACCCCCGAGGAGCGGGCCGGTAATTTCACGATGATCAACACTCCGATCATGGATCCTTGTGCCGGCACCGTGGACGCCCAGGGCGCGTGTCCTGGCAGCAGTGTCGCGCCCGTCCAGTTCGGTGGCAATGTCATTCCTGCAACTCGCATCAACCCGACTTCGAAAGCGCTCCTCAGTCTTTGGCCTGCTTCCAACACCGCCGGTATTGTGACGCAGTCCGGGACCGTGAATAACTTCAACACGGTGGCTCGTACCGGAGGCAACCAGGACCAGGTGGTGGCGCGAATCGACCAGGACATTACCTTGCGGCAACGCCTCTTCGTCCGCTACAGCCATTGGAGCGTAATGGATCTTCCCATCGATCCACTCGGGGACGGGCTGTGCGCGGATCGATGCGCGGAACATTATTCGACCAACGCTGCCGTCGCTGCCTACAACTACAACATCAATGCCACTACGGTCTTCGACTTTAATGCCAGCCTCAGCCGCTTCAAGTACAACCGGTCTCCGACCAACGCCGGGTTCGATTTGACCTCGATTGGCTGGCCCGCCAGCTACAACCAGGTGGTGCCGTCGTTCATGCGCACTCCCCCGACCCCGTGCGTCGCCGATTTCTCCGACAACATTATGTGCACGCAGGGACAAAGTTATATTCAGGACAGGAATACGCAATACAACCTTTCCCCCAGTCTCACTCTCATACGCGGCCACCACCGCTATCATTTCGGAATGCAGTTCGAAGCAGGCTTCGACAATTATGCCCAGACCAATGTGGCCAGCGGGTCCTTTGATTTCTGCGCGTCGAGCCAGCCCTGCTTCAGCGGGTTTCCTTTTGCCGATTTTCTTTTAGGGTATGCCGATAATTTCAGCAACTTCGAAAACCATTTTTTTGCTCAAGCCGTCGTCCCCACCTTTACCGCGGGAAAGCAGTCTTACCAGGCTCTTTATTTCACTGACACCTGGCACCTGGTGGAAAAGCTAACCCTCAATCTCGGCCTTCGTTACGAACTCCAGAGCCCCTGGACGGAGCGCTACAACCGCCTTTCGTATTTCGATCCCAACGCGCCAAGCTACATCAATCAGTTTCTGGCGCCAAGTTTTCCGGCAGTGAAGGGCGACGTTTTTCTGGTGACTCCCGGAGCGCGCAATAATCTTCCGCTGGCAAAAACCGATTTGGGTCCTCGCATCGGGTTGGCTTATGGAGTGACGCCAAAGACCATCGTTCGCAGCGGATACGGAATCTTCTGGATACCCACCGACGTCTCGTTCGCCTTGAATCCCATTAACGACATGGTCAACGCTCCCGGCACGACTTATACAGGAACGGTGGATGGGACGCATCCGTACAACTCCCTCTCCCTTCCCTTTCCCGACGGTATCTCGCCACCGCCCGGCCGAAGCCTCGGAACCCAGGGCACTCAGGAGTTCCTGACCCGGGTCGTGCAATCGATTACCGAGGTCGACCGCTCTCATCATCCAGCGGGCTACTCTCAGCAATGGAACGTGAGCATAGAACGTCAGCTTCCGGCGGGGTTTTCACTGTCAGCGGCGTATGTCGGTTCCAAGGGAACGCATCTCGAACAATATTCTCAGCAGACCAACCAGATTTCCGACGCTTTACTGACCCAGGCAGCGACCCAGTTTGCGGCAGGAGGAAAATCAGCGGTCACACTTCTGCATTCTGTGCCAAATCCGTTTTTTGTGAATGGCGAAGCGCTGGCCCTGGGCGCGCCCACGACGACGGTTGGACAGTTGTTCCGACCTTACCCGCAATACACCAGCGTGGAACTGGCAGGACAGGGATCGTTCGCCAGCACTTATCACTCTCTGCAAATCACCGCCCAGAGGCGATTCGCAGGTGCGGGATCACTTCTGATCGCCTATACCAATTCCAAACTCATCAGCAACACCGACACGCTGACCTCGTGGCTGGAGACGAGTGTCGGGGCGATCCAGGATAACAATAACCTGCGAGGCGAGCGCTCCCTGTCATCCCAGGACGTGCCGCAGCGCTTGGTCGTTAGTTATGTGCTCGATCTTCCGTTTGGGCAGGGGATGAAATACCTTTCCAATATCGGCAGCGCTCTGAACAATTTTGTGGGCGGATGGGGAATCGATGGAGTGGCGACATTCCAGAGAGGCTTTCCCCTGGTGTTCGGCGACGGACAGGCCAATGACGCCACGCTGTTTGGAGCTGGCTCGCGCCCCAATGTGATAGCAGGATGCAACCGGGTATCCGCCGGACCAAGGATCGCGCGGCTCAGCGGATGGTTCAATGCAGCCTGCTTTGCCGCTCCTGCCGACTTCACTTTCGGTGACGAACCGCGAGTGGATCCGTCACTCCGCTCGGATGGAGTAAACAATTTTGATTTTGCCGTCTTCAAGAAGATTCTTTTCGGCCCGGACGGACGAACCGGGATGGAATCTCGAGTTGAGTTCTTCAACCTGTTCAATCGCACCCAGTTCGGTCCGCCGAATACAACCTGTTGTACGGTGAACAACGCGAACTTTGGATTCGTTACCAGCACGGCTCCGGGAACAAACCCGCGCTTGGTTCAGTTCGCGTTCAAGGTATTTTTCTAGAGCATTGGCGTGATGAATATATTCGCAGAGCTTGACATTCAGGCTGACTGAAATGCTGGACCGCTGGTTAAAGTTCGCCTGCGCGCTCGCGTTGCTCGCGCCCGGTCCCGGGGAGGGACCACTGCTGGAGGTGAAATCACCGGGCGGGCTCGACTTCATCCTGGAGAATTCACCCACTCCACAGAAATATCTGATCGAGACCATGCCGGGCGGAGTGGCGCTCTTCGATTACAACAATGACGGGTTGCTGGATATATTTCTGGTGAATGGCGGCCGAATCAAGGGCTCTATGTCTCCTGAGAGCTTTGACCGTCGCGATCCCCGCTACTGGAACCGCCTTTACCGGCAAAATAAGGATGGCACCTTTACCGACGTGACTCAGCAAGCAGGTCTGGAGAACGCCGGCGACGGCAACTACGGCATGGGCGTGGCCGTGGGAGATTACGATAACGATGGGTATCCTGACTTATTTGTCACCAGCTATGGCAAGAACATTCTCTATCACAACAATGGTGACGGGACTTTCACCGACGTCACCGCCAAAGCGGGAGTGGCAGGCGGCGGCTGGTCGGTATCGGCCGGCTTTGTCGATTACGACAATGACGGGAAGCTTGACCTCTTCGTAACTCGCTACATGGAGTGGGACACCCAGCACAGTAAAGACTGCGGAGGCGATTTCCATACCTACTGTCCGCCGGGTGAGTTTCCTCGTACCAGCAACGTTCTCTACCATAACCGCGGCGACGGCACCTTCGAGGACGTGAGTCTGCGCTCTGGAATTGCTGGCAAGAAGGGGCATGGCTTGGGCGTCGCTTTCGCAGACTTCGATGGCGATGGATTCACCGACATCTTTGTCGCCAACGACGGCATGCAGCAATACCTGTTTCACAACAATGGCAACGGCACCTTCACAGAGGTCGGCATGGAGGCTGGTGTCGCCCTGAACCTGGACGGTGGCCCGCTGTCCGGCATGGGAGTCGTGTTTCAGGACTACGACAACGACGGACTTCCCGACATCATCGTAACCACACTGCCCCGCCAGACGTACGGAGTCTTCCACAACGACGGGCACGGTTCGTTCAGCGATCGAGGCCTGCAAACTGGTGTAACTATGCTGTCCGGAGTGACTTCTGGCTGGGGCGTTGGTTTGGAAGACTTTGACAACGACGGACTGAAAGACTTGTTCGTCGCGCAGGGCCATGTTCTCGACAACGTAGAAAAGATCGATCCATCGTTACACTATCTGGAACCTACTTTGCTGGCCCTGAATCGCGGTGGCCGCTTTGAGTCTGCCGATCCGGGGACAGCCGCGCTGGTTGCAGCCCGAGGTGTAGCCTTTGGCGATATTAATAATGACGGGGCGATCGATGTGGTGACGACCGTGCTGGGCGGACATCCCCAGGTATTCATGAATCAGAACAGGGGCGCGCATTGGCTCACGATTACTTTGCGCGGAACCCGCAGCAACCGTGACGGTTTTGGAGCCCGCGTGCAGGTGAATGGACAAACCCGCTTTGCCACTTCTGCGGGAAGCTACGAGTCCGCCAGTGACAAACGCCTGCACTTCGGACTAGGCGCTGCCAAGACCGCGAAAGTAGACGTGGCCTGGCCATCCGGAGCGCACCAAGTCCTGAATGAGGTAAAGGCAGATCAATTCCTCGAGGTACGTGAGCCGGAGCACCCATGATTCATTTGACCGTAATGCGCGCGCTATTGGTGGTAGCGTTAGCCATGCTCTGCCTGCCTCCAAGAATGGCCGGGCAAACCATTTCCGCGGAGGCCACGCAGCACTGGGACACAGCCCGCCGGGCAGAGACCCAAAAGCAGTTCGACGTGGCCGTCAGCGAATATCGCAAGGTGACGGAACTCGAACCCACATTCAGCGCTGGTTTTGTTGCTCTTGGGCAGGCTTTCATGGAGCAACACGATTTTCCGGGTGCGCTCGCTCCTCTCAAGCATGCCCTCGAGCTGGACGCGAATCTGGTGCCGGCCCATCAGCTTCTGGGTTATGCACTCTTGGCCCAGGGCTACTCAGGTGAGGCGATTCCGCATCTCGAAAGTGCTCATGAGCCAGGCGCGCTCGGCATTGCGCAGGTCGAAACCGGTCAATTCGCCGAAGCGATCACGAACTTGCAGGCAGCGTTGCAGAAGCGGCCAAACGATCCCGACTTGCTGTACTACCTGGGCCGGGCGAGCGGTCTGCTGTCGAAGCAATCCATTGACACGCTTCTGGCGGCGTATCCAAACTCGGCGCGCTCCTACCAGTCCATGGCTGAAAACTATTTCGTGCTGCGGCAAATGTTCGAGGCTGAAAGACAGTATCAAGAAGCGCTGAAGCTACGGCCAGACACACCGAATCTCCACCTTGAACTCGGCCAGGTCTTCGCGATGACCTCTCGATGGCCGCAGGCAGAAGAGCAGTTTCGGGCGGAATGCAAGCTCCAGCCGGGAAACGCCGAGGCCGTCTATCGATTGGGCGAAGCACTCCTGTACCAGGGCAAGGCACACGAAGCGCGAGTTGCTCTCGAACGTTCGAACAAACTGCAACCCCAGATGCCTGAAACCTTGTACTCACTCGGTAAAGCCGCCCTGCTTGACGCCGATGCCTCGGTTGCTGAGAAGTCATGGCTTGAACTCCTCTCGGTTGAGAAGGCGGGTGAGCTTGCGGCGCAAACTCATTTTGCACTGGCCGGGCTCTACCGCAAGCAGGGCAAGACAACCGAGGCGGAGCGGGAGATGAAGGAGTTCCAAAGGCTGAAGGCCGACCCGGAGCAACCTGCGCCCAGCCTGCCGTGATAGGTTTCGATGTCCTGGCTTTTTCCGCAACGGTCAGGAACTGCGACGGCAGGTTACATGGCAGGTTCTGTTTCCCTCCCTGGTGCCGCCCTCAATACATCCCTCGCTCCAGCCGCTTGAGTTCTCGATGCAGAATACGAGGCTTGCCCGCGCTCCGTCGCACGATTTGTGTAAGCTCGCTGGTCGGCATAAGCATAACCCTGCTCGTGCTGGGAACCACCCTTGGGGAATCCGGTCGAAGGTAAACGCGATTCCAGTCTGAAGCTGAACGCCATTCCGTTGTGAGGCCGAACAGCATTCCGGTCTGAAGCTGAACACCGATTCCGGTGGCAAGCCGTACCGTCTTTGCCTGCTACCGGAATGGCGTTCGGCTTGGAGCCGAATGTTTTCCGCAGACGAACAGCAGGAGGTGCAGCGACGCTCGACAATCACCCGGCATTGAAACTCCATAAATTAAGAGGAGAACAGGGTGCCGGCCAGGAGAAAGTCCATGCGGAAAACGAAGGAAGTCCTGCGGTTACGGTTTGAGCTGGGACTCGGGCAGTGGCAGATCGCGCATAGTTGCGGAATGGGGCTGGGCACGGTCCACGACTATTTGGGAGCGGGCGGCAGCGGCCGGGATCGGTTGGCCGTTGCCCGAGGGCGCGCAGCATCGGCCCCAAACCCGCGTCGTGAGGAGCCTGGCCTAGCATAACTATCCTTGGTGTCGGCCATGACTCGGGCGGCGGGATCATTACAGATTCCTCTGGCCGCGTTGGGCCTCCCGTTCTACTAATTCTGTCGACTTTTTTTGGACCTCCGCTCGACAGTTACATTTTGTTACATCTCGGAAATAAAGCGGACAAATCATTCCCCGACACTATGGGTGCGCCCCTGCGGAGGAACGCCCAAGGTGAGGAAGATTGTAATAGGCAGCGTTGCGATTGGAGCGGTTGCAATTGCCGCGATGCTGTCACGAATGACCGCGAAGCAACCCGAGAATGATTCCCCGCGCTCGGAAGTTACGCGAGTGGCTCGGCGCGATCTTGCCTCTGTGGTGAAGGCTACCGGAGTGGTCAAGCCGATGGTCGGGGCGGAAGTGCGTGTGGGTTCCAGTGTCTCAGGCGTGGTGGCGCGCCTTTATGTGCGGATCGGTGACAGGGTTCAGAAGGGACAACTTCTTGCGGAACTGGATTCTCGTGAGTTGGTAGCCCGCCGGGATTCGGCGCAAGCCGCGTTGCAGTTATCGCAGGCCAACTTGAGCTATGCCCTTGCCGATCTGCGGCGCAAGCGGGATCTTAGTGCTGCCCAGGTCATCGCCCCCAGTGAACTCGATCTGGCAGAACAGGCGCACTCCGTCGCAGAGCAACAGTGCAACCAAGCAGGGGCGAACCTTGCCGACGCTAATACGCAACTTGGCTATGCGAGGATCGTTGCACCCATCTCGGGCATCGTCGAATCGGTGTCGACTCAGGAAGGGGAAACGGTCGCAGCCAGTTTCGCATCGCCGACCTTCGTGACTCTCCTTGATCTCTCCCGGCTTGAGGTTTGGGCTTACGTAGACGAAACAGATATCGGACGAATCCGAACTGGACAGAAAGCTCGATTTACGGTGGACACGTATGGCAACCACGAATTTGAGGGTCGCGTATTGGCAGTGCATCCGCAGGCCGAAATCCGCGACAATGTCGTCGACTACGTCTCCGTTGTGAGATTTGAGCAACCTCGCGATCGCGTCCTGCGACCCGAGATGACGACCACTGTCAAGATCGCCCTTGAGCAGCACAGCCATGTATTGGCGCTCCCGATGCGTGCGGTGCACCGGGATGGAGGTCGCCAATTTGTAGTGACCCGGAATGGCAACACCACGGAACGTCGATCGGTAAGCACCGGGATGCAGGACGAAAGCTACTGGGAGATCCTCGATGGTCTCCACGAGGGCGAGGAGGTACTTGTCGGTGAAACCAAGAAAGATTAGGGGGAAAACGCGATGATTGAATTGCAAGGGATCAGCAAGACGTACATTCGGCCGACAGGTGGGACCGTACAGGCTCTGGCCGACATTTCATTCCACGTCAAACGCGGAGAATTTGTAGCCATGGTCGGCTCGTCTGGGTCTGGCAAGTCCACGCTGATGAATATCCTTGGACTATTGGATCTGCCTACCCAGGGCCGCTACCTTCTGGACGGCCAAGATGTCTCCTCTCTGTCTGTGACTGATCAGGCACGCCAGCGCAACAAGAAAATTGGCTTCGTTTTCCAGACTTTCCATCTGCTTCCCAGAACTACAGCTCTTGAAAACGTGGAACTGCCACTCCTGTACTCGGACCGGGCTTCCTTTGAGGATCTAGGCAGGCGAGCTCTCGAAGCTGTAGGTCTTGCCGATCGGGTCCATCATCGGCCGTTTGAACTATCGGGTGGGCAACAACAGAGAGTCGCGATTGCCCGTGCTCTCGTCAATGAACCCGAACTCCTGCTGGCGGATGAACCTACCGGAAATCTTGACCGGGGCTCAGCCCTGGAAGTCATGTCGATTTTCCAGGCTCTGAACCGTGCTGGGCGCACGATTGTGCTTGTCACTCACGACCGGGAGATCGCTAACCATTGTCACCGGATTGCACGCATCGAGGCTGGTCTTATCGTTGCGGACGAACGCGTGGCTGAACCGAAGGATGCTCTCCAGGAGGCGAAATGAACACGATGCGTCTGACGTGGCACAGCGTACGAATGATGAACCGCTATAAGCTGCGCACCAGTTTCATGATGTTGGGTAGCATCATCGGCGTCGCCGCTTTGACCTTGGTAGTCTCCGTTGGGCAAGCAACAGAAAGGAAAATGCTCAAGATGGTGGCCCAGGTTTTCGGGGATTCGTCTGTAATCATCCTCGATCGCGGCAGCCAGATGATGGGTGGTCCTCGCAGCCCGGGAGTGCGACTGAAAGTCGATGACATTGAGGCGGTTGCAAAGGGGTTGCCGGGCATCGACGCGTGGGATCCCCAGCAGGGGATCTCAACTCCCGTGCGTCATGGCGAGGCGACAGAGACCGCGCAGATACTTGGAGAATCAGAGCGCTCGGAGAGAGTATGGAACCGGAGGGCTTCGCGAGGTGAGTTTTTTGATCAGGCTGCGGTGACTGGGTCCGCGCGAGTGGCCGTTATCGGCCAGACGGTGGCAAACGAATTGTTCCAGAACGAGGATCCATTGGGGGCTGATATTCAGATCGGGGCGGTTCCGTTTCGCGTGATCGGAATCCTTGAACCCTGGGGTACCGACCCGCATGGGATGGACCGAGACAATGAGATCGTTGTTCCGATCACGACCCTGATGCGCCGCCTGACGAACGTAGATACGATTTCGTCGGCCAAGTTGCTGGTCAGCGACGCGGGGCGTACGGAAGAGATGACACCAGAAATCAGCCGGATTCTGCGCGAACGCCATCGCCTTTCTGCGGGCCAACCGGACGACTTTTCGATCCTCACTGCCACCGAAGTGCGGCAGATGGTGGGCCAGGTTCAACGGGTGCTGTTCCTCTACTTGCCACTTGTGGCAGCCGTCTCACTCGTAGCTGGCGGAATCGTATCAACCAGCCTGATGCTGGCGTCGGTGAATGAACGCACAGCGGAGATTGGCCTACGGCGCGCGGTCGGTGCGCGCGCCGAGGACATCAGGCTGCAATTTCTGTTCGAAGCCGCGGCCACAACCGTTGCCGGCGGAATTGCCGGCATCGCGCTCGGGTACGCTGGCGCCCGGTTGGGTGCGAGTCGAATGCACCTGGGGGACATCACCCCGTGGACTGCAGCCTTGATCGGCCTCAGTGCCTCAACCGTGGTCGGTGTGGCCGCGGGTCTTTTGCCTGCCCTGCGGGCCGCGCGACTGCATCCGACAGAAGCTCTTCGATGAAACTCCTGCGGAGCTTCGGGACATCGCTTACCGCGTTGTTCGATCACAAAGTGCGAACTACGCTGGCCCTTGCGGGCGTGGCTGTGGGAGTGGCGGCGGTTGTCGTCACTGGTTCAATCGGAATGGGCGCCCAGAGGGAAGTGCTTCGCCAGACCGATACCATGGGGTCCAACCTGCTCGTGGTCAGGCCGGCCCAGGTCAAAAGCTCCGCAGCCCGCAAGCAGATCCGCGGAGTAGTTACCAGCCTTAGGCTGGAGGACTTCGCGGCAATCAGGCAACTGCCTCCAGTGGAAGAAGCTCTACCCGGGGTGGAGAATACATTGCCCGTCAAAGCGGGCGGCACCGCAATGTCGGCGATGGTGCTTGGTACGACCCCTCCTTACATAGACGTGAGCCATTTCCGGCTTCAACGGGGCCGATTCCTCGAGGACGATGACAACAGGAATTCTCGGCGGGTTGCAGTCTTAGGTGCACGCGTCGATGAGACTCTGTTCGACGGCCAAGACGCGATAGGACACGATATTCGGATTCGGGGTGTACCTTTCGAGATCATCGGAGTTCTCAAAGCCAAGGGTATCCTGGCTGATGGTTCCGATGAGGACAACCAGGTGTTGATTCCGATTCAAACGGCTCTTCGCCGCGTGTTCAACACTACCTGGCTGAATCCCGTATTCGTCAGCGTGCGCGATTCCAGAAAGATGGCCGACGTTGAGACTGAAATCGTGAATCTTCTCCGCGACCGGCATCGGCTGGATCCGAGCGGAATGCCCAACGACTTCTCCATTCAGAACAAAGTCAAGGTGCTCGCTGCTCAAAAGCAGCTCGCCGACTCCCTGACGCTACTCACCTCTGGCCTGGCCGCTGTTTCCCTTCTCGTTGGCGGGGCGGGAATACTTGCGCTGATGCTCATGTCCGTCAGAGAACGGACGGGTGAGATTGGTCTGCGAATGGCCATCGGAGCGAGACCAGGTGACATCCTCGTCCAGTTTTTGCTGGAGGCAACGTTGCTCGCTCTGGGAGGGTGGGTGGCTGGGATTACCATCGGCTCGCTCGGTGCGAAGGTTGTAGCCCTGGAAACAAACTGGAAGGTTGCCGTCTCGCCGGAGGTGGTGCTGGCTACGTTGGGCATGGCTCTCACAACGGGGATAGGGTTCGGAGCCTACCCCGCACGGAGGGCATCACTCATGCCGCCGATCCAGGCGCTCTCGGTGGAATAATGAGCAAGAGAGAAGAATCGATGGCGCCGTTTCGGTCCGCCCCAACTACAGTACTAATTATCGACGACGACGAACGCCTCAACGCGCTCCTGACAAAATACTTGGGGCGATTTGGTTTCTCGGTTCGCACCGCCGTCCATCCAAAGTTGGGATTGCGGGCGCTTAAAACGGATCCGCCGGACGTCCTGGTGCTCGACGTGATGCTCCCCGATATGGATGGTTTTGCCGTCTGCCGCAAGATTCGCGAGACCAGCGGCATCCCCATTGTTATGCTTACGGCTCGCGGCGACGTAACGGATCGGGTCATCGGACTTGAGTTGGGTGCCGATGACTACCTCCCGAAGCCGTTCGAACCCCGGGAATTGGTTGCTCGTATTCAGGCTGTGCTGCGTCGGGGTGTAAGAAACGACGGCGGGGAGAGTCTCCGGATCGGCGCCCTTGATATAAGTTGGGCGACCTGCTCGGCCCGCATGCAAGGGCGCCCGCTGGCCTTAACCACAGCCGAGTTCGAGTTGCTAGGGCTTCTCGTCCGCAACCGCGGGCATGTCTTGAGCCGCGACCGAATTCTGGATGAGACCCGAGGGATTGACTGGGAAGCATACGATCGCTCGATCGATGTCCTGGTCAGTCGTTTGCGCCAGAAACTTGGAGACGACCCAAGACGACCGACCTTGATCCGCACTGTGCGCAGGACAGGGTACATCTTTATCGGAGCCGACGGTGACTGAGGGTGAGCGCCCTCGGCGCACGCGCGGATCGATATTCGCCAAGCTGCTCGGCATCATGCTGGCCATGGCCACGATCCTGCTGCTCTTGGTCAGCGGCTTCTTCGCTCTCGTGGTGTACCCCAACACGGTTTTCATGACAGAGCGCGTGTGCAGAGAATACGCGCGTGCCATCGCAGCAGAGTCCCCAAGCTTGGAATCCGCAAAGGAAATCAGTAAGCGCCTCGATGTTCAAATCCGCTACGTAGGGCCGGATGGCACTTGGGCAACCGCCGATAATTTGCCCACCGTTGACCAGGTAAGAAGCGGCGAGGCATGCTCTTCGTTCGGACACCAGTGTTACGCACAGTCCACGCCGAAGGGTGGGACGTACCTCTTTGTTTGGAATTTTGGCGAGCGGATGCAGGAAGTCCACACAAAATTGTTCTGGCTGCTGCTGTTCCTCATGATGGGTGTTGTGTTCACTGCGTATGCCTTCCAACGACGCTTATTGCGCCCCGTACGTTCTTTAGACGGCGGCGTGGCACGGCTCAGCGCGGGGCATCTCGATGTTGTGTTGCCGATACTCGCCCACGATGAGTTCGGTGGTCTCACGGACGCGTTTAACCAGATGGTCCGTCGAGTGAGGGCGATGATCCAGGCTCGGGACCAACTACTATTGGATGTCAGTCATGAACTCCGCTCGCCGCTGACTCGTATCAAAGTCGCCCTCGAACTGCTTCCCGAGGACGAAAACAGAGCCGGCATCGCTTCCGATCTCAAGGAGATGGAAGCGATGATCACCGAACTGCTCGAACTCGAACGCCTTCGTGATGGCCGTAGTATCCACCGCGAGCATGCAGACCTCGCGTCACTTTTACGCGAGGTGGCCAAGAGCTACGAGCAGAGACCGCCCGGAATTTGTTTTGTTGGTATGCCCCCGGAGATCCCGGTTGACCTGGACACGGAGAAGATCCGTACCGTGCTGCGGAACCTCTTCGAGAACGCGATCAAGTACTCACTCCCGGACAGCCGTCCGATCGGAGTCTCCGCGGAGCAGAGTGAAGGTGCCGTTACAGTCCGGGTCAGCGACGATGGTCTTGGAATTCCAGACGCCGACCTCTCGAATCTCTTTGAACCATTCTTTCGCGTTGATCGATCGCGATCCAAGAAGACGGGCGGCTACGGTTTGGGGCTCAGCATCTGCAAGCGGATCATGGAAGCACATGGCGGCAGCATTATCGCCCACAACAATACCGGCCGTGGGGCGTCATTCATCCTGACGTTGCCGGCGACCGAAGTAAGGCAGAACTCCGCGAACTGTTTGTAAGTTCAACATTCGATCAACCCGCGCAGAACATGGTTGCTTGTGGGACATGACGAC
>Ga0209698_10004595_pt1 | contig 15061 bp, 13 predicted proteins | sample LitLauG_LLR_2012_FD_187203 | JGI IMG/M metagenome (GOLD analysis project Ga0209698, IMG submission 187203) | Freshwater sediment microbial communities from Pennsylvania, USA - Little Laurel Run_MetaG_LLR_2012 (SPAdes) (version 2) | ecosystem: Environmental > Aquatic > Freshwater > Creek >...
CTTGGTGAGGGTCACCGTGCACGCGCTGGTCGCGTTGGGTCCCAGGCTTGCCGGAACACACGCAAGTGCGGACACCAGCACTGGTGCCACCAGGCTGATGCTGGCGTTGCTGGTGCTGCCGCTGTAGGTAGCGGTGACCGAAGCGGTCTGGTCGGAGCCAATGCTGCCGCTGGTCGCGCTGAAGCTGGCCGTGGTCGCGCCCGCTATCACGGTGATCGAGGCAGGCACGGTCAGAATTGCGTTGTTGCTGGAAAGCGTGACTGCCGCCCCGCCCGTGAGCGCTGGCTTGGTCAGGGTCACCGTACATGTACTGGTGGCATTGGGTCCCAGATTCGACGGAGCGCACGCAAGTGAGGACACCAGCACCGGCGCCACCAGGCTGATGGTAGCGTTGCTGGTGCTGCCGTTGTAGGTAGCCGTCAGCGAAGCGGTCTGGTCGGAGCCAATGCTGCCGGTAGTCGCGCTGAAACTGGCCGTGGTCGCGCCCGCTATCACGGTGATCGAGGCAGGCACGGTCAATATCGCGTTGTTGCTGGAAAGCGTGACCGCCGCCCCGCCCGTGAGGGCTGGCTTGGTGAGGGTCACCGTACACGTGCTGGTGGCGTTGGGTCCCAGGCTCGACGGAACACACGCAAACGAGGACACTAGCACCGGGGCCACCAGGCTGAGCGTCGCACTGCTAGTGCTGCCGTTGTAGGTAGCCGTCAGCGAAGCGGTCTGGTCGGAGCCGATGTTGCCGCTGGTCGCGCTGAAGCTGGCCGTGGTCGCGCCCGCTATCACGGTGATCGAGGCCGGCACGGTCAATATCGCGTTGTTGCTGGAAAGCGTGACTGCCGCCCCGCCCGTGAGAGCTGGCTTGGTGAGGGTCACCGTGCACACGCTGGTCGCGTTGGGTCCTAAGCTCGACGGGGCACACGCAAGTGAGGACACCAGCACCGGTGCCACCAGGCTGATGGTAGCGTTGCTGGTGCTGCCGTTGTAGGTGGCCGTTATCGAAGCGGTCTGGTCGGATCCGATGCTGCCGGTGGTCGCATTGAAGCTGGCCGTGGTCAAGCCTGCTACGACCGTGACCGAGGATGGAGTAGTCAAAGAGGGGTTGTTGGCTGACAGTGTCACCACCGCATTGCCGGGAGGGGCAGCAGCTGACAACGTCACTGTGCACGTCGAGGTTGAGCCCGAAGTCACGGTAGCCGGTGAACACTGCAGACCAGCGATGCTCACTGCTGGCGACAGGACAGTGATCGTACCGCCGTTTCCTGTAACTGCCATTCCGGTACCATTGGGTAGTGCCCCCAGGGAGCCGTTCACCGAGATAGGCACGGTCGAACCGCTGGCGGCCGACCCTAACCCCACCGTCACCGTTGCTACCGTGCCGCTGCTGATCGCGGTGACATTCATGCCGATTGCCAAACACGTCAGCGTTCCCGTGCCCGCCTTGCATGTCAGGCTCTTACCCGCGCCCGTCAAGGCTGGACCTGCAGCTACCGTTATTGATGCGATACTCCCAGGTGCGTAGCCGAGTGCCCACTGCAGGCCTGACGGCGCGCTTCCGCCCGCTGTGTCGAGCGATAGATTCAATGATAGGGAGTTCCCTTGAAGAACAGACCCGGAGGCGAGGCTCAGGGAGGTTGCCTGTGCAGGATGAGTCAATCCGGCGAACAGCAAGGGAAGAATTGTCGATAGGACCGGCCTTGCAGATGTAAGTTGGGGCATCGCCGCCTTCCATCTGCATTATGGAGTACTATAAGTTCCATTACCATACTACCAATAGTTGGGATAGGATCGCGATTGTTAACGTTAGACCTACCACCAAAAATGGTGGTGCTGCAGAGCAGCTATCCATTACATTCGGGCATGCAGGCATCGAAACGACAGAGCGGTACCAGCGGTTCCGGCTTGCCCCGCTGGACCGTCCTGTCGGCTGCGTCGACGCCGCGCCCACGGTCAAGGCATTGGGGGATGCGGCTCCAAGCAAATCATACTTGGCTAAACGAATCGCTGTAGATCGCCAAGGCCCCTATGAACCACGCCACGACGTCACCGTCCGCCTGGCTGAAAACGTTCAAAAGGTTTATCCGGAAGATGGCCGGCATGTCGCGGTCTTTTGTGACAACGGGGTCAGGATCTGAAGCGAGCACCATCATGCCGCCATCAGGCCGATCGGCGAAGTGGCGACGCAATGGTGTACTCGACGGACACGGGATTCGCGATGCGCTTCGGAGCATCGAGTACCTCGACTCACCATGTTTGCCGCCAGCACCGTTGTCCAGGCTGACACCGGGCTTATCTTGATCGCTTTCGGCGATCGGCGGGTCTCTCGGTTGCCCGCGCTCGTCAAGCTACGTCCTGACGGGCAGGTACTCCCACTCTAGCCACGCGCGCCTCATTCCTCGCGGGGCGTACGGGGAACGCCGATCCGCATACGACGGGAGTTGCAAATAGACAGTGCACTCATACATCTAGCCAGCCCGGTACCGCCTTCCCAGAAGCGACACAAAGGCGAGGAAGCAGGTAACATTCGTCAACAATTTGTCAGTCCCCGAAAGGTCGCTCTCTCCTGTACCAAAGTTTGGGAACAACGGCCCAATCCGTGGCTCCGCCCCAGCTTCAGTAATTCACGGCCCATTTATCGTTAATAAATGAGGCTCCATTGTCGGAATTTTGAAGGAGCCACGGGTTGATGCTACCGCCCCTCACTGTATTTCTTGAGAAAATACGTCATCTGGCAAGGGGAAAGAGTTGGCAATCGAAGTGCTTTCGTTAGTCTCGCAAAAGCAGAAACTGAATTCGGCGTCCCCCGGAAATGATAGCAAATGGGACCAAAAGGGCGGTAGCTTGCGCGAAAGGGCCGTTTCTGAAATGAACGTTGACAAATTCGACAGTACTGGTTCACGCCAGTGGTTTGCGTTGCGTGTGAAGTCGAACCGCGAGACGATCGTTGCAGACGGCGTTCGGAACAAGGGGCTCGAAGAATTCCTGCCGATGTACAAGAGTTGCCACCGGTGGTCGGACCGCCTCAAGTCTGTCCAGGTGCCGCTGTTCCCCGGGTACATCTTCTGCCGCATCGATCCGAACCTTCGCTTACCAGTTCTGACGGTTCCCGGAGCCTTGCATTTCGTCGGCATCGGAAAGGTCCCTGTCCCGATTGACAGCTTCGAGATTGCCGCGATTCAAAATGCGGTGCGGTCTGGCCTTCCAGCCGAGCCGTGGGCATACCTGAACGTGGGCCAGTTGGTGCGCCTTGACGATGGCCCTTTGGCAGGTCTGGAAGGTATCCTGATCGAAACCCGCAAGCAGTACCGGGTCGTCGTGTCCGTCAGTCTCCTCCAGCGGTCGGTGGCCGTTGAGATCGAGCGCGACTGGGTCACCCCGTTAGGTGCGGACCGGCGCCCGCTGGCCATTCCGGTGCCGTGGGCTACGAGTCCCAGTCATCCAGAACTAATCTCTCTCTGAGCTCCGGCTCAGGCGAACATTGACTTTTCTGCAACCAGCGGAAACAACAACAACAAGCGAGCACGCCCATGACAAGCCCACTCCGATACAGTTCCCTGCTCAACCGGCGTAACGGAAACTCGCACGCCCATACCTCCGTTCCTGTGGAGTCTTATGGGATCCTTTCCCCGGACCTTTTCGCCCACGCGCTATACGTCGAGCGAAAACGGACCGAACGGTCCGGCAGGAGCTTTGTGTTGATGCTCCTGGAATCCACCAGGCTTTTGAAACCCGAAGGCGACGACCAGGCGCTCGAAGACGTTCTGCTCGCGCTGTCCCGCTCCAGCCGCGACACCGACACCAAAGGTTGGTACAAGGAGGGGGCTACCATTGGCGTGATCTTCACCGAACTCGGCGCCGATGCAGACGGGCGTTCGGTGGCCAGCGCCCTCCTGACCAAGGTTACCAAGGCGCTGACCGAGACTTTGGCGATTAGCCAGATCAACGAGATCAGGCTGTCGTTCCACGTGTTTCCCGAAGACTGGGACAAGAGCGGCCCCGTGGACGAGACCGAATCGCGCTTCTACGACGAACTGCTGTCCGAAACTCCGCCGAAGCGGCTACCCCAGCTCGCCAAAAGGGTGATGGACATCGTTGGCAGCTCTTTGGCTTTGCTCATCTGTCTGCCCGTGTTCATCGCCATCGCGATTGGCATTAAGCTGACTTCGAAAGGACCGGTCCTCTACTGCCAGCAAAGGCTGGGCCAATACGGCAGAAGGTTCCGCTTCTTGAAGTTCCGGTCGATGTGCGTCAACAACGACGCGACCATCCACCAGGAATTTGTCAGGAGCTTTATCGCCAACGCGAACGGTTGCGGCCAGGCGTCAGAAAGCCACTCCCCCTACAAGATTGGCGCTGACCCGCGCGTCACACCCGTTGGGCAGTTCCTACGCAGGACCAGTCTGGATGAGCTCCCGCAGTTTCTGAACGTCTTGAAGGGGGAAATGTCACTCGTTGGTCCGCGGCCGCCGATCCCCTACGAAGTGGAGTGTTACCACGTGTGGCACAGGACGCGCCTGCTGGCCGCGAAACCCGGGATCACCGGCCTATGGCAGGTCACGGGACGAAGCCGCGTGAAATTCGACGACATGGTCCGCATGGACCTGAAGTATGCGACTTCCTGGTCGCTCTGGCTGGATCTCAAGATTCTCGTGCAGACGCCCAAGGCAGTCTTCTCGGCCACCGGAGCACGTTAAACCCCGGTGCAGGTTTCGGAGGATGCATGATTGAAGTCGGAGTCATCGGCTATGGGTATTGGGGACCCGTTGTGGCCCGGAACTTTCAAACCGCTGACGGCTGTCACCTGGCCGCCGTCTGTGATGCGAATCCTGCAGCTCAAGAGCGCGCCAGGAGAGCCCATCCAGGCATACAAGTGACCGGCGACGCTTCGGAAATCGTCCGTTCGCCCCATATTGACGCGGTAGCGGTGATCACGCCTGTCTGGACCCACTTCGAACTCGCCAAGGCAGCGCTCGAAAACGGCAAACATGTCTTTGTCGAGAAACCGTTCACTGCGTCGTCCGCGGAGGCGTCGCAACTGATCGATCTGGCGGCCGCCAGGAAACTGCAGATCATGGTGGATCACACGTTCCTGTTCACCGGGGCGGTCCGGAAAATCCGGCAACTGATCGACCAGAGCGTCCTCGGAAAACTCCTCTACTACGATTCCTCGCGCGTCAACCTCGGGCTGTTTCAACACGATGTCAACGTGGTTTGGGACCTGGCGCCGCACGATCTCGCCATCATGAACTACCTGATTGACGCCGAGCCGGAAAGCGTCAGTGCCACCGGTCAGTGCCATCTCAACGGGCTGGAGGACATGGCTTACGTCAGCGTCTACTTTTCCGGCATGTTGGCCCACATCAGCGTGAATTGGCTGTCTCCGGTGAAGGTGCGGACTACGCTGATCGGCGGCGACAAGAAGATGGTGGTGTGGAACGACCTGGAGGCCGATGAAAAGGTGAAAGTATACGACAAAGGCGTCGACATCACCAACGGTCAGGGCGTCTACGATCTTCTGGTGAGTTACCGCTCGGGAGATATGTGGGCACCCAAGGTCGATCAGACCGAGGCGTTGAAGCTCGAGGCCAAGTACTTCTTCGAGTGCATCGACAAGAACCAGGCTCCGTTCAACGACGGCATCGCCGGCCTGCGCGTCGTGCGTCTGCTCGAAGCCGCTGGCCAGTCGCTGAAGGAGCGGGGAAGGCCAGTCCAACTATGAGCGACTATCTGTGCATCGCTCCCGACGTCAAGCTGGGACAAAACGTAAAACTCGCCAAGTTCGTCAACTTGTACGGATGCGAGATTGGGGACAACACCAAGATCGGCGCCTTTGTCGAGGTGCAGAAGAACGCCCGGATCGGGCGCAACTGCAAAATCTCCAGCCATACCTTCATCTGCGAAGGCGTGACCATCGAGGACAACGTCTTCATCGGGCATGGGGTCACCTTCATCAACGATATCTACCCGCGCGCCACGGCGCCGGGTGGCGGCCTGCAGACCGAAGCGGACTGGAGAGTCGAACCCACCCTGATCCAGCGGGGAGCCTCGATCGGATCCGGTGCCACCATCCTTGCCAGAATCACGGTCGGCGAAAACTCCATGGTCGGAGCCGGAAGCGTGGTCACCCGGAGCGTGCCGGCGAATTCCATCGTGGCCGGAAATCCCGCGCGCGTACTTAGAGCCATTGTTGAGCCGGATCCGACAATACGCCCCAGAGCTAAAGCAGTTCGCGGAATTTCCGCGCTGTAATGCCGGCATCCTGGACAATTCCGCCCAGCGTAAACGCGTCCACGGGGTCGTGCCTTGGGGTGGTCACGATTCGCCTGTCATCGGTCATGACGATGTGCTTTCCATGCCTGGCAACGTGGAACCCAGCCTTCTCCAGTGCTTTGACACTGCGAAGGTGAGGAATTCCGGGAATCTTCGGCGTGCGCTATGCCGGGATGTCCACTTCCCTTAAATTCCGCTCGCCGGCCAAGTGCTTCGCCACTTCGAGGTACTCGCGGATCGCGTCCCGAATGTTCGCCAGGGCCTCTTCTTCGGTGGCGCCCTGCGACCAGCACCCGGGCAGCCCCGGGCAGGAAACGCTGTACCCCTCTTCGGTTGGAATTAAAGCGACCGGGTACTTCATGTCTCCCACTGTAGCAGAATCACCAGAAAGACGATTAGCTAAGCTAGCCGCGGATGAACGCGGATAAGCAAGAAAAGATGGAAAAGGGTCCAGTTTTCGTTTTATCCGTGTTCATCCGTGGCCATTACCTCTGCGACTCGAAGGCCGGCGCGCGATGCCGGGTGCACGCTGATATCGATTTCCTGGCCGAGTGCGACCAGAAACCGCATCAGGCGGTCGATAGAGAAATCGGTGAGCCGGCCGCGTTTCAGCGCGCTTACCTTCGGCTGATTGACACCAAGCAGTTCGGCCGCCTCAACCTGCGTAAGCCCCCGCTGCTCGATGATCTTGTTGATATGGCGGACGAGTTCGGATTTTGCCATCATTTCGTGGGCATTGGCGAAGCCGAGGTCGGCAAAGACATTCCCGCTCCCAGCGACACTCTTAGCGATTCTTGGCATTATGACTCCTTTGATATCTGTGGTATTCTTCCCTGGCTTCTTTCAGTCGCCTGCGAATCACGTCCAACTCTCGCTTCGGCGTGGCGATGCCGCGGGTAGCCTTCTTCTCGAAGCAATGCAATACGTAAACAAACAGTTCCAGCCTCACGGTGTAAACGCAACGGTAGGTATTTCCGTCTTCCGAATCCGCAACGAGTTCGCTTACACCCGAAAGGTCGCCGTGCAACATCTTCTCATTCCTCGGTCGCTCGCCGGATTGCACGAGATGAAGACTATGCCCGAGTTCGCCCCTGGCGTCTTCCGGGAACGCCTTCAGGTCTTCGCGCGAGCTGCGCATCCAGCGAATCGGTTTCACGCCAGAACCTCTACCGAGTTTGCAGCGAATATCCTAATAGTAAAATATCCCAGTATAGGTATACTGTCAAGGCGATTCGGACTCAGCAAAAACGGTTAGCCACGGATGAACGCGGATAAGCAAAGAAGAAAAAAGGACTTGCTTATGTTTGATCCGTGTTCATCCGCGTTCATCCGTGGCCACGAATTCTTTATGCCTAAAATCCCATTTCTAGATCTCGTTACCCTCCATCAAGGACTGAAGGACGAGCTGTCGGCCGTCTTCAGCCGGGCATTGGACACCGCCGGGTTCATCGGCGGCCCGATGGTCGAGGAGTTTGAACACGACTTCGCGGCGTACTGCACGACGCAGCATTGCGTCGGGGTGGGAAGCGGCACCGACGCGCTGCGATTCGCTCTGATTGCGGCGGGCATCGGTCCTGGGGGCATCGTACTGACAGTCCCGAACACGTTCATCGCGACCACGGAGGCCATCTCGCAGGCCGGCGCCCGGCCTGATTTCGTCGATATTGAGGAGCGGACTTACAACTTGGATCCGCGCAAACTCGCCGAGTACCTCGAGACCGAATGCAGGGTCGACGACCAGTGCGGCGAAGTCATCAACCGGAAGCTCGGACTGCCGGTGAAGGCCATTGTTCCCGTTCATCTCTATGGCCAGACTGCGGACATGGACCCCATTCTCGAGCTGGCGGAGCGGTACCGTTTGTTGGTGATTGAAGATGCCTGCCAGGCGCACGGCGCGGAGTACTTCTCCCGGAAGGACCACTGCTGGAAGAAAGCGGGTTCGATGGGCCGGGCTGCGGCCTTCAGCTTTTATCCAGGCAAGAACCTGGGGGCTTGCGGAGAAGCAGGCGCGGTGACCACGAACGACGCTGCGATTGCCCAGAAGATCCGGATGCTGCGGGACCACGGGCAGGCGAAGAAGTACTTTCACGACGTGGAAGGGTACAACGGACGGCTGGACGCAATTCAGGCGGGGATTCTGACCGTGAAGCTGAAGCATCTTCCGGAATGGACGGAGCGCCGGCGGGAGGCCGCGGCCCGGTACCGCGAGTTGTTCAATGAGGCGGGTGCCGGGGAGTTGGCGCCGTACGAGCCGGAGTGGGCTCGGGCGGTGTATCACTTATATGTGGTGAGGGTGCCGGACCGGGAAGGCCTGATGCGGCATCTGGCGGAGTCGGGGATTGGTACGGGAATCCATTATCCCGTGCCGCTGCATTTGCAGAAGGCTTATGGGTGGCTGGGGTACCAGGGTCGAGACTTCCCGGTTGTGGAGAGGGCCGCTCTGCACATTGTTTCTCTCCCCATGTATCCGCAACTCCTGCCGGTTCAGCAAGAGGCCGTGGTGGGCTGCCTCGTTCAATTCGTCCGCGCCAAGACACCCACCGTCGCGGCCATTGCATCCGCGGATCGATCCGGTCCACTCGACACCGTCTACGCATGAGATGTCGGAACGCCAATCTTCGCTGAGAGGAGGACGTGGAATGATTCCTAAGCGAGTGTGGATAGATCTGGAGAACACACCTCACGTGCCGTTCTTTGCGCCAATCGTGAGAGAGCTCGAAGCGAACGGTTATTCGGTCACCGTGACGGTCCGCGACGCTTATCAGACGCGGGAGTTGGCACTTTTTTGGGGGCTGAAGCACAAATGTATCGGAAGACACTATGGCAAGCACAAGCTGTTCAAGGTATACGGTATATGTTTCCGGTCGTTGCAACTAGCGAGCACAATGGTCTGGAGCAGGCCAGCTCTGGCGATCTCCCATGGCTCCCGATCGCAGATTCTGGCCGCAGAACTGCTGAGAATCCCATCAATCTGCTTAGAAGACTATGAGTACGGTGCTGAATCCTCGTTACTCAAACCTACTTGGTTGCTAGTTCCGGAAGTGTTAGGACAAGTTCGTCGCGGCGCCAATGTTCTAAGCTATCCGGGACTTAAAGAAGATGTTTACGCACCGGAATTCGAGCCGAAACCTTCAATCAAAGCCGACTTGGGTATTACCGAAGATGACTTGCTAGTATGCATTCGACCGCCTGCTACTGAAGCTCACTATCATCGGGCCGCTAGTAGTGAACTCTTCCGGGGCACGATGGACATGGTGGGTTCGGCACCTGACGTAAAGATAATTGTGCTGCCAAGAAACACTCGGCAAGCCGAGACCCTTCTTGCCGAATGGCGGGTCCTGTTTTCGTCGGGCAAGGCAATCATACCTGCTCATCCATTGGACGGCCTGAATCTGATTTGGCATTCTGATCTTGTGATTAGTGGTGGCGGCACGATGAATCGAGAGGCCGCGGCTCTAGGTGTCCCCGTTTACAGCATCTTCTGTGGAGAGATCGGAGCAGTGGACCGATATCTTGAGAAAGAGGGCCGCCTTGTACTCCTTCACGACGCAGAGGATCTCAAAACAAAACTCGCGCTTAAGCGGCGGTTTAAGAGTCCGCCACGCGAGCAGTCCAAGAGTCTCGCGCTCCAATCTGTGGTGGCGCAGATCGTATCCATATTGGAGGGTCAACTCCGCGCCGCCTCTTCGCAATCCGGCCTATCGGCGGAGGTTGGCCCTCTCGGTCCATCCACGCTACTATCACACGGGAGGCACGCTCGCCTTGGAAAGGCGTTCGAGGATAGAGAGCGGTCAGCATGAAAGTCATGACAGTCGTCGGCGCACGGCCCAACTTCATGAAGGCGGCGCCGATTGTCCGGGCGATCAGGCAATATAACGACGTTGCCAGGTCTAATTCCCAGTCGTTCACTATCGAGCATATCCTCGTCCACACTGGCCAACACTCCGACACGATGATGTCGGAGGTCTTCCTTGCGGATCTGGAGCTCCCGGCTCCGGATGTTCGTCTATCCATCGGGGCTGGATCGCAGGCTGTTCAGACGGCCGAGGTTCTTTCGAAATTCGAACCCCTCGTCATGCAGGAACGACCCGATGTGGTGATCGTCGTCGGGGACGTCACATCGACGGTAGCGTGCGCCCTGGTGACTGCGAAGACGGCGCTGGACGCGAGCGGCAGGCGCCCTCTACTGGCGCATGTGGAGGCGGGGCTGCGATCCTTCGACCGCACCATGCCGGAAGAGATCAACCGCGTGGTCACCGATCACATTTCCGATGTCCTCTTTGCGACTGAGAAGAGCGGCGTGTACAACCTCGGCAAAGAGGGGGTTCCGGCCGAGAAGATCTATTTTGTCGGCAACACGATGATTGATTCGGTGCTCGCCTCCCGGGAGAAGGCCGACGCGTCTACGATTCTGCAAAAACTGGGCCTCAGAACCGGCGAGTCTTCTATTTCCAGCTATGGGGTGCTGACGCTGCACCGGCCCGCGAACGTAGATGACGAGTCGAAGTTCGTGAACATCGTGAACGGACTTGCGGAACTCGCGGAGAAGTATCCCATTATCTTCCCCGTACATCCCAGGACCCAACCTCGCATCCGGTCTGTGGAATCCGCAAACCGCGTTCGGTTCAGGCACTGCAGCAACAATGGCCAGGAGGTTTCCCATCCGGCACAGCCCGGCATCGTCCTCATCGAGCCTCTGGGGTATTTGGACTTCCTGTGCCTGATGAAGCACGCCCGCTTGGTGATCACCGATTCCGGTGGTATTCAGGAGGAAACGACCTGCCTGGGCGTTCCGTGCGTTACCGTGCGGGAGAACACCGAGCGCCCGGTAACCATCGAGAGCGGGACAAACGTTCTCGCCGGCGTGTCGCGGGAGGGGATTGCGGCGGCCATCCGGGGCCAACTCAGTGGAGGCGTCGTTGCCGGGACTCCCGAGATGTGGGACGGACAGGCCGCGACGAGGATCGTCAACGCCATTGTGGCGATGCGGTGTCAACAGTGATTTGCCGCCAACCCGCGCTGGTCCCGGACATGAAACTCGAAATTCAATCGGCAGCGCGGAAACTCCGGACTTACTGCCAAAGCCACAACTGGGCGGGGCACGACCCATACGACGCGCTGAATAGCCGTGCTTTTCGGGCACTGCCGTTCCTGGATCACAAAATCCCCCGCCTGATACTGATCCAGGCGTTAAAACGAAGTCCGCTCGACGTGCGGAGGCTGCTGCTCGTTCCGAAGAAGCACAACGCCAAAGCAACCGCTTTGTTCCTGTCGGCGCTCCTGCGCCTCGGTGAAGCCGGAGAAGACACCAGGCGCGACGTGGAATTGATGATCGAACGTCTGCGGGAGCTTCGTTCTCCGGGCAAACCGTACTGGTGCTGGGGATATAGCTTTCCCTGGCAGACCCGAACGATTATCGTGCCGGACACGGAGCCGAACCTGGTGTGCACGGTCTTTGCCGCCAGGGCATTGTTGGAAGCTCATCGAAAGCTCGGAAGCCAAGAGTGCCTGAACATGGCAGTAAGCTCCGCGGAGTATGTGCTTAACGAGTTGTACTGGAGGGATGGCGATGCGGTGGGCGGTTTCAGCTACCCCTTGCCCGGGATCCGCGAAAACGTGCCCAACGCCAACTTCCTGGCCTCCGCTCTTCTGTGTAAGATATACGCCCAGACCGGAGATAAGAAGTTCCTCGGCCCCGCGCTGGAAGTTACCCGGCGCACCGCCGGGAAACAGGCAGCTGACGGATCGTGGCCCTATGCTTACAGCGCGAAGGCCTTGTGGATCGACAACTTTCATACAGGGTACAACCTGTGCGCTCTCCGAAGCATAGCGCGTTCTGTCGGGACTGCCGAGTTTGATGCTTCCATCAAGCGGGGCTTTATATTCTACAGGCGCCACTTCTTTCATGACGATGGAATGCCTAAGTACTTCTACAACCGGACCTATCCAGTCGACATCCACTGTGTCGCGCAGAGCATCATCACGCTCCTGGAATTCCGGGACTTCGGCCACGACAATTTCGAACTGGCCAACTCGGTGCTGCGCTGGGCAATGACTCACATGTGGGACGACCGGGGCTTCTTCTACTATCGCATGCTGAGGCTGCTCACGATCCGCATCTCGTACATGCGATGGTCCCAAGCATGGATGCTCCTGGCCATGGCGGCGTTTCTGAACGTATCGAATGTAAGCGGCATCCAAGGTTCGGAGAGGAGTTGATAGGGAATCGGCAAGCGGTAAATTCTGCCTCCATACCATAGCTTATGGACAAGACAACACTGAGATACGCAGTCCGCCGAAGGGTCGTCATTGCGACTCTTTTGGCTGTCCTCCTGTGTGTTTGCGGCATTGCTTTGAGCAACGCGGCAAATCCGATATACGTAGTCTGTGGAAAGGTCGCCATTGCGGCCGTTTTGGCTGCTGTCCTGTGTGTTTGCGGCATTGCTTTAGGCAACGCGGCAAATCCGGTCGGTACGGCCAGACTCGCCCTCCACAGCTGCGTGATTTGGAGTGATATCTGGCCTTTCCCGCGAGGCGGGAATGCTCCCTTCCGCTTGATCAATCTTTTTTACGCCCTGGGGATCTTCAAGCCGGTACGCGTGAAAGTGTGGCCTGGCTTCTACATGGAACTTGACTCGCGCGATTTCGTGACGCGCAACATTCTGACGGATGGTGCCTGGGAGGCGCGCATCAACGGCATTGCCATTGCGTTTCTCCAGGAAGGTTCGGTCTTCGTCGACGTCGGCGCACATGTTGGTTACCACAGTCTTTTTGCCTCCACCCAAGTCGGCCTGTCTGGCAGGGTCGTCGCAATAGAGCCCAATCCACCCACCGCAGAGCGTCTCAGGCGTAACATCCGCCTCAACAGGTGCACGAATATCGTGGTTGAAGAGGCGGCGTGTACGGAGAAGGAGCAACAACTCGAGCTCATTCAGGGTCCCGTTCATAATACTGGAAACTCGTCCTTGACGACCAAGAATGCATTTGGCGCAAACAGAGTCGCCGTTCGGGGCGTACCTCTGGACGCGCTCATCAAGACGCAGAACCTTCAACGAATTGACCTTGTGAAGATTGATGTGGAAGGAGCGGAACTCCAGGTCCTTCATGGGATGAAAGAAACCGTGGCGAAGTACCACCCGAGGATTATCATCGAATTGCGGACGTCGCTCTTAGCCGGTATGGGGACCAGCATGGACGAAGTGGCTACGTGGTTCCGCCAGGCCGGCTATCTTCAAGGTCGCCAAATCGATGATGACGACTTTTTGTGGTGCCCTGATCCCGCTTGGAATAGTCCAAAGTCTTTCGACGGCGAGCACTCTACCGCGCCGGAATTAATCTAGCCAAAGTTCCGCCCCTCCCCTCCACCACGTTCCAGGGTATCCGGAATTACCGGACCATGAATCCAGCAACTGACCTTGTCCGTAAGTTTTTGCGTAGATTCGGTCTAGAAATTAGGCGCAACCGGTTGCCCGCGTTGAGGATAGACGAGCTTCTTTTCTCCCTTTTCCCGCAGCATAGCCGGCATCGATGCCGGGTTTTTGTATTCGACCAGGAGTGCCGTGCACAGGCTCTTCTACTAAAGACCTTCCCCTCAGCGTCGCTCCGCTTTTTGGACTATGGCTGGCGTTCCACCCCCCCTCATATTGAATGGGATGCTTCGTCCTTTATTAACATCGCCTGGGTCGGGGCCGAGGAACTTCCCTTGAATGGCCTTTTGGAACTCGTGCTGGCCGTGTCCCGTGCCGAGTATATTTTTGTGCGTTCCACCATTGGTGATCTTTCGTCGGGAAGGCAATCATTCAGGGAGCTCATTGCATGTTCCAGATCCGTGGGCTTCGAGCTTCAAGACGTCGCCATCCATTCCGAGCCAGTGCTACCCAATGGTGCTCAGAGCCACGTGATTCTTTTCCTGGCCCGCGGTGATGTCAGGCTTCCGCAGGTCAGCCATGCCCGCTCACGGACGGCGGAGGCCCATGCCTTCCTCACCTCGGCATTCGCCCGACCCGAGCGGTTCCGCCTTCTGGCGGGGCGCGGGAGCCTCGGCTTTAAGGCGGGTGTGTTCAATCCGGGCGCCATCCTTTATCGAGGGCGACTGCTTGCACTCACGCGCGGCGAGACCGACATGTGGACCGAACAGGAACGCAATCAGAAGGTCCATTTCAGGAGTTGTCATCCACTGCTTCTTGAGATCGACGAGGGCTCGGGTGAAGTACGCGGTCGGGAGCTTGCATTGGAGGTTCCTGATCGGCTGCGCCACATGCGTTTCGAGGACTTCCGTCTCTTTCAGCATGGCGGACGCTGCCTTTGCGCCCATTCGGTCATTTCTCTTCCCGGTGAGGCGCTTCCTGCCGACATTCCAGTAACCCTGCATAGGCAGATTTCTCGGGTGGGGCTGTCGGAGATCGATTGCGATGCAGGCCTCATGCGTTTCGTCGGCTTTCCCACGCCAGACTTCCGGACCGGACAGATCGAGAAGAACTGGGCCATGATTGGGAACGGGCAGACCCACCGGTTTATATACTCGATGTCACCGTTCAGAGTCCTTGAACAGAACCCATCCGGCCGTCTTGAATTCGCGACGATCATTAACCGGCAGCTGCAGTTTCCGTTCCTTCCTGATGGCTCCGTTGTCCGCAACAGCATTAATCCGATTGACTACGACGCGGATCACTACCTGCACGTTGTTCATCGCATTTTTCCCTCCAAGCAATATGTTTATTGGGGGCTCCTCCTTGACAAGGGCACTCTGATGCCCACGCACGTCACCGAGAGCCCCATCGCTCGTCCGGGATTCAGC
>Ga0209698_10004596_pt1 | contig 15057 bp, 13 predicted proteins | sample LitLauG_LLR_2012_FD_187203 | JGI IMG/M metagenome (GOLD analysis project Ga0209698, IMG submission 187203) | Freshwater sediment microbial communities from Pennsylvania, USA - Little Laurel Run_MetaG_LLR_2012 (SPAdes) (version 2) | ecosystem: Environmental > Aquatic > Freshwater > Creek >...
CCCCCAAGGAACCCCCGGCCCACCTTCCGCATCTCACCAAAGTAAGCCCGGTTTCAGGAAGTTACCGTCGGTGACTAAACCGGTCCGGGGGAGTCTAAAGTGGTGGTATACTGCGTTTAATCAGCGCCGTAGCTGGGGTGGAAGTTAACCCTCAACCGAAGGAAACCTCAAGATGGCTCGTAGTTCTCGCCGATCACTCATCCTGGTAGTTTTTTTCCTGCTTGCCTGTGGGTTCCTGGGAATTCTATTTGCCCAGCGCTCCGGTTCAGCCTCGTCGACGACCAGCAATTCCGAGGTCAATGACAGCATCAAGCAGTTCACCAACGTGTACTCGCTGGTGGAGGAAAACTACGCCGAGCCCGTAAACGCTGATAAAGCCATCTACAACGGCGCGATTCCCGGTATGCTGCACGCGCTCGATCCGCACTCGAATTTCTTTGATCCCAAGTCTTACGCGCTGATGCGCGAAGACCAGCGCGGCAAATATTACGGCGTGGGCATGACGGTCGGTCCGCGCAACAACAAAGTGATCGTGATCTTTCCCTTCGTTGGTACGCCCGCCTACAAGGCCGGCATTCATCCCGGCGACGTTATCATCGCCGTAGACGGCAAGTCGACCGAAAACATGAGCACCACCGATGTCGCCGACATGTTGAAGGGCCCCAAAGGCACGACGGTTCATATCAGCATCGCGCGTGAGGCGGTCGAGAAGCCGATGGAGTTCACGCTGATCCGCGATGAGATCCCGCGCTACAGCGTCGACGTACATTTCCTGCTCCGTCCCGGCGTCGGATACATGCACGTCAACGGATTCAACGAGACCACCGAGCATGAGGTCGCTGATGCGCTGGATAGTTTCGGCGATGTGAAAGGTCTGATCCTCGACCTGCGCGGCAATCCGGGCGGCCTGCTCAGCGAAGGCGTAGGAGTGGCGGACAAGTTCCTGAAAAAGGGTCAGCTCATCGTTTCCCATCACGGACGCGCGTCGGCTGAGAAGCGCTATATCGCGCAACACGGCAACGGCGGCAAGGACTATCCCATCGTGGTCCTGGTGAACCGGTTGACCGCTTCAGCGGCGGAGATTGTATCGGGAGCGATTCAGGATCACGATCGCGGACTGATCGTAGGCGAAGTGACGTTCGGCAAGGGCTTGGTGCAGACGGTGTATCCGCTGTCGGAAAACACCGGCCTGGCGCTGACTACAGCACACTACTACACGCCGAGCGGACGCCTGATCCAGCGCGATTACAGCAACATCTCGCTTTACGACTACTACTACAATCGCGATAGCGCTGAGACCTCCAACACCGCGAATCGCGAGGTGAAGCTCACCGACAGCGGGCGCACGGTTTACGGCGGTGGAGGCATTACCCCCGACGTGAGCATCCCCCCGATAAAGTCCAATCACTTCCAGGACACGCTTCTGCAGCACTATGCGTTCTTCAACTTCGCCAAGCGCTACGTGGTGACTCACCATCCGTCAAAGACCTTCGAAGTCGATGACGCGACCCTGCAGGATTTCCGCAAGTCGCTCGACGAAGCCAGCATCGCCTACACCCAGGCCGACCTGATCGACAACAACGAATGGCTCAAGTCCAATATCAAGGCGGAGATTTTCGTCGACGCTTTTGGACAAGACGAAGGCATGAAGGTTCGCGCCGAAGCTGACCCGGAAGTCGTCAAGGGGCTGGAACTTCTGCCCCAGGCGAAGGCGCTGGCCGACAACGCGCGGAAGATTGTTGCCGAGCACAATACGGCTCCGGCGTTCAACCGGTAAAGATCCGTCATCCTCGGGTATGCAGCGGGATTGTAAGAAGGAACGAGTATCTTCGATCCCGTGCGCCCGAGGAATCCTGCCGAGGTAATCGTGGCAAAGCAAGGAAAGTCTGAGAAGCCGCGGACAAAGTATCAAGAGGCCTACAACAGCAAGGGTCCGCGCGAAGTTTGGTGCCGCCAGCAACACTTCAGCATTGAAGAAGCTATTATCCACGCCGAAGAGAATCTGGGCATGCGCGGCAAACCTGCCGAGCCGTATTGGGGTACGATGCGTTTCACGGACTCCGTGGTCGTAGGCTGGAAGGTGAATGATCAAAAGCGCTATCGCCTTGATTATGCTCACGCCTTTGAAGAGGAGAACGAAAAGGCTGCGAAGTGGGTGGGGACAAAGCAACTCAAGGGCTCCAAAGGTGTGCACGTCAACGAAGAGAACTTCGACGACGCCGAGTCAAAGACTGGGATAAGAGTTTGCCATCCGACCGAGGCATCGTTGCAATGGGCCGATACCTACTGGAACAAGTGGACACGGCAGTATCGCCAGCGCTAGGCGCCAAAAGAAGTCCAGTCATGACCTGCAGTAGTTATTACCAGTTCAGTTGGCTCCGGCGCGGACCGACGCTCGGGCGTGTATCCTCGGCGCAGAATTGCACGCACCTTCCGCGTTGACTTGCATTCTCGGCTATGTGAAAATCCGCGCTAGAGGCCGCTTTTGCGGGGCGAAGCGAAGGCGGCGGGAGTCCACCATCCTTCCCCGCAGGCGATTTCTGAACCGTCACAAAATGGATCTTTTCACATATGTTAGCGGGAAGAAACTGTGCGCCGCATGGACGCTAGCCGGCCAACCCGGCCTGAGGCTCATTTGAAGCCAGCTCTTCTCGCAGGCGCTGTGCTTCTGGCTGCAATCGCGGCGTGGACGGATTTGCGCAGCCGCCGCATCCCGAACTGGCTGACCGTGCCGGGACTGGTGGCAGGTGTAGCTGCCAATGTCGTGCTGAGCGGCTGGGGCGGATTGAAGGCTTCCCTGCTGGGCGCCGGGCTGGGCTTAGCGCTGCTGCTGCCGTTTGTGCTGTTGCGCAGCCTGGGCGCCGGAGACTGGAAGCTGGCCGGGGCCTTGGGGGCATTCACCGGTCCGGGCAACCTGGTGGATCTACTGCTGGGGTCGGTGTTGGTCGCGGGAGTGATGGCGCTGGCGTTGGTCATCTACAAGGGGCGATTGAAACAAACCGTGCTCAATATCGGCCACATTCTGATTTCGCTGGTGACCTTCCGGTTGCCGGGAGCGCAGGTTTCGCTCGACAATCCAGACTCGTTGAAGATCCCATATGGAGTAGCCTTGGCGTTTACCGTGGTGCTCTACGGCGTGGCGCACGTCTGGGGAGTTGTATAGTGGGTTGTTTAAGAATGACGATCTTCGCCCGCAACACTTTACGCAGGCTGGCCGGCGAAACCCGTGGAGCCGAGATCGCTGAAGCCGCCGCCGTATTGCCCATAATGTTCATGATGATTCTGGGCATTTTCTGGTTCGGGCAGGCGTTCAGCATCTACGGAACGATCACGCGAGCGGCGCAGGACGGAGCGCGGGCCGGCGCCGCCGCCCCTAATTGCACAACGTGTACCGCCGGAAACACGGCCGCCACAAATGCCTCCAATGCAGTTCAGTCGGCGCTGGTGGCGGCGCACCTTGATCCGAGTAAGATCGTTCCTTTAGCCAATTGGACGCCCCCAGCGCCTGTGGATTGCGTTACAGGAAATGCGGTCGCTTGCACAAACGTAGGGAAGGTTTGTGTACAGACCCATGTGCGATTGCCCACGCAATTGCCGACGCCGGGCACCGGGGCGGTTTGTGGAATCTCAGTCAGCTTCGAGTATCCGTACCAGTTCTGGCTGCCGTTCACATCGCTGAACCAACAGAGTATCCAGATGCAGGCCGTGGCCCGCGTGAGGATGGAAACTCAGTGATCTGCCGGCTTCGTCTTCGGTTTTGGTGGAAGCGCCTGCGCCGCGACGACCACGCCGCGCAGTTGGTCGAATTCGCCGTGTCGCTGCCCCTGCTCGTGGTCTTCGTGGTCGGCATTTTCGACTTCAGCGGTGCCTTCACGCTCAAGCAAAAGCTCACCAACGCGGCGCGGGACGCGGCTCGCGCGGCAGCGGCGGAGCCCATCAGTGATCTCAGCGCCACCACCCCGGTATCGGTCAACGACGCGTTTTCGATGATTGACAATTATCTCGTCGCCAATAAGATCAACGACTGCGGTTTTAGCTCTGGCATTGCGGCCGTGAGCCGACCGAGTACCTGGACGTATACTTCAACGGGATTCGGCTGCCCCAGTGCAGGTCTTAAGATCACCATCAATCGCGGCTACTACTTTCCGGTAACCCCGGGGACAGCCCCGGGGTTACAGCCCGCCGGGGCAGATTGCGCGCATCAATCCGTGGCAGTGAGCCAGACTGCAGTCATCTCCACCTGTGTGAGCATTCAGTATGGTTACCAGTGGAGGTTCGGCCGCGCGGCCAGCCTGCTGGGACCAACGCCCCTGCTGCCGAGCACGATTACTGCAATTGCTGTTGCCATGAATGAGAATTGAGAACCAGCGATGATCACGCCCCTATTTCGACGATCGCACTTGCCCACGCACCGTGACGAGCGGGGGATCACCATGATACTGGTCGCAGTGTGCATGGTTGCCCTGATCGCCATGGCGGCCCTTTCCATCGACGTCGTCACACTCTACCTCGCTCGAGAAGAGACTCAGAGGGCTGCCGATGCAGCCGCTCTTGCGGCCGCCAAACTGATCTCGGTTTCGGGGATCACAGGCCTCGCGGATCCCGACACCGACCCGTCGTCGTGGACGAAGATCTGCGGCGGCAGCACCAGCCTCGCCAGCATCATCGCACAAGCGGCGGCGCAGGAGAACGGAGTTGCAGGCAGCGCGGCGAACCACGTCACCGTGACTTACTCCGCCGGAGCCGGGCCGGGCAACCAGGATTGCACCCCTCTTTCTGCGCAATTCGGCGTCAATCCCTTGGTGACGGTGCTGGTCACGCGCGACGGCATGCCTACGCTATTCTCCAGAATTTGGTCTCGAGCTACTAACTCCGTAAGCGCCACAGCAACAGCTGAGGTTTTCAATCCCTCCAATTCGGGAAGCCTGACGCCCGGCGGCGATGTACCGCCGGTGACGCCGCGCTGCGTGAAACCCTGGATCATTCCCAACACCGATTTCCAAACCGGCTCCTACTTCGTTAACCCAACGAGCGGGGCCATCCTGAACCAGACGATCGTGCTGAATGGGGGCGGTTCCGGGAACAGCGGCATCGGGGAGGCGCTCACGCTTACGAATGCCTGTGGGGTCGGCGCGGACTGTACTGCCCAGGAAAACAGCACCCCTGGTCCTAGTTCTTACATTCCAGCGCTCATCTCGCCGCCCGCCGTTGCGGTTCCCCCCAGCTGCGCGAGCGTCGATTATCAGAATGCGATCGCCGGTTGCGATGGAAACACCGTGTATGCTTGCGGCACTGTCAATGGCGCAACGGCCGACCTCACATTCAATCCCGGTGCAGACACCGCCACAGCGGCGGCGTGTATGATCCGTCAAGCAGGCCAGGACACGATCGATGTCAGCAGTTATCCCTTCCAGATAAAAGCAGGCCCGAGCAATCCGATAGCGCCGAGCAATCAGGTCATCACTTCCAGCGACAGTATCGTGACCCTGCCGATTTACGACAGTAGCAGCAACTTGCCGAACCTCTCTCACCCACAGGTCACCATCGTGGGGTTCCTGCAGGTCTTCATCGATAACGTCATTCCGGGTCCGGGCCCCGCGACGGGCAGCATGAATGTGCACGTGCTGAACATTGCCGGCTGCGGCAACGACGCGTCGACCACGCTCTCGGCCCCGGGAACGTCACCGGTGCCGATCCGTCTGATTGCACCGCAATAGAAGTCTGGGATTGTCCAACTTACAGTTCTGGCGAGTCTTCCTCGGGGACTTGCGGCACTTCCGGCCGTGGGAGTCCAACGGGCGGACGGGGATCTTGCTGTGCTTCAGCAGCAGGCGGCTCAGGGATCGCCATTTCGTCGCCCGTATCATCACCGGTCGGCACTGGACTCAGAGGCACAGCCATCCCTTCGCCGCGCGGGGTGAGGATGACGCGAGCCAGCTGAGCGGGATTGGTCGCTGAATTCAAGATCAGAAAGTTAAACCTGGAACCGTTCAGCAAGTGGGCGAGAACTTCCTGTGCCGGAGCAGGGCCAAGGTCGGCTACGACTCTTTCCTGCTCCGCACCAGCAGGGATGGCGATCTCGGCGCCGGTGCGCTGTTGCACTGCGAACAGGACTTGCGACAGGGTCGCCTTGCTGGACTTGATCGACAGCAGACCATCGTGGAAGGAAACTTCGACCGGCTGCCTGGCCGGGAGTCTGCCCTGAATTCGTTCGCCTGCAGTCGCGAAGTTGGCCTGAACCAGCCCCGGTCGCGTTGCCGGCGCGGGAAAATCACCCAGACCGCGCGATGCATCCACGGCTGGAGTGCCCAAGACCTTGATGATGACCGTGCGGCCATTGGGAAAAATTTGATACGACTGCGCAGTTTTCAAATCGAGCACGACGCGCGTGACCGGCGGCCGCGACTGAAACAGCCCAACCCGCAGATCCTTCACTTCTCCGCGATTCACCGACTGACTGCGCAACTGGCTGCCGGGCACGGCATTGGGAAAGTCCACGACAAGGCGATCCGGCCCGGCGAGTACCTGGCTTTCAGGAATGATCCGTTCGCTGGCCTCGACCTCAATTTCCACCGAGTCTTTGCTGCCCAGGACCTTCACTTGCCGAACCTGGGCTTGACGAAGGGGGGCTTGACGAATCTGGGTCTGCGTCGCGGTCTGAGCCTGCAAGGATGGCCGCCAGGCCATTGACACACAGAGCCCGCCCATAAGCAGCCCACGCGCAACATTTCCCAAAAACTTGAACATGAAGACCTGCGCCCGAAGGGCGTTCTAGTTCTACTGCGATTGTAGCAGCGATCGAAAGGCACGATAATTACATTGGTACTACAACCGCGAGGTGCGAACGGCAGCGAATTGATGGCGGGTCATGCAACCCATCGTGGCCAACCCGCATGCCATCAGCAGCCACGTATCCGGCTCGGGAACTTCTCCCCCGCCGCCATTGCCACCACTGCCACAGGGACCCTTTGGTTTCTTCTTAGTGCCGCCAGATCCCGTGCTACCGCTGCCCGACTTCTTCTTTATTGGAGCGCAAACCCCGAATGGCAGCGGCGGCGGATAGACTGGCACCCAGGTTCCGCTTCCAAACGGCGCGTACGAGGTCAAGAGTGGCGGTCCCGAACCTGGCAATCCCGGGCGATTCAGTAAGCTGGATTGGTAGGGCACGGCGGGATTCGCCATCGCGGTCCCGAGCACCGGTAGAACCGGCTCATCGAACTTCATAGCCGGTGGTTCCGACGAGGACGTTGCCACCTGTGGAACTTCTTCCACGCGATTGGCGCAGCGAGTACGGGCCGTGATCTTGCCGTCGGTGAGCACCGTCTCACCCTTCTTGAGCGTGACCCGGTGCCGGGTCCAGTAGACCTTGTTGCCAATGCGGTAGGAGAGGTACGCGGTGCGCGCCAGAACCAGGCGCACCACGCGGGCATGATCATAGTCGAATCCTGCATAGTGAGCCGCCACCACAGGGTCGTGTTCTGCCACCCACTTCAACTCACTGGCGTCCCTCACGCCGCCGGGAACGACGGAGTATCGATACACCGTACGGCCCTCGATCGAGCGCAGCGCTTCTTGCTGCGCGTGCAGCACCAGGTCGCGAGTGGCTTCCGCAGCTTCCCGAGAGGGTTCGGCTGAGTTGGAGGCATGAAACAACGACGGACTCAAGTATCGGAGGGCAACGGTCGAGAAGGCAACACAGGCCCCGATCGCAAGCACGCCAATCAGGATTCGCCGAGTCAGGCGATCCACGCGGTGACGGAGAGTCCGGCGTTTCCGGACTACGGTCCGGCGAACACCCGCTTCTGGTTGGTTCTCCAACTTATCCTACCTTTTGGGGCCTGAACAGCCGGGAGAAGATACTGGCCAAACTCACTTTGCTACACTAGCGGAGTTGCAGTTGATGTGCCACTGTTAAACGGCCAATCTGATGAAAACACGCGACATTAAGGGCAATATTGGGAACCATCGTAACAGAGTTGCAGGGATTTGCACTAAATAAGACCGCGATTGACAGGGTTCATGGGTGGCGTAAGCGCCGCGAAGAGCCTTCCCGCCACGAACCCGGTCAGGGAAGCAGGCGAACTCGTGACCCGGGAGGTGGCTTGATCACTTCAGAACTTGGGCTTGCTTGATTCACGGTCACCGTCGGGCAACCGCCGGTTTTCCCAGAAGGTAACGAGATGTCCTCCAAAGGTCTCAAATTCCCGCACTTTCACCAGCCACTCCAAAGCTTCGAAGACGGATTTGTATTGCGAGTTGTAGTAGACAAGTCTAATCGCCCGAGGCTTCTGAGAGAGCGAGCTTCGGATGTTCTCGAGGGTGTCGCGCAGGGTCTCAGGCCCAAAAGGGTTGAACATGAAATAGATCGTTCCGTCAGACAAGTCCACGGTCGTAGCATCTCCGCAAACGATCTGGATGGGCGCTTTCCTTCCCCGCAGGTCCGCTGCATTGCGCCGTGCGATTTGGCATAAGGGCTCTAGAAGTTCGACGCCGACACACCTGCGCACAGGTTTTCGAGCAGCGACGCAGAGGATTCTTCCCTTTCCGCAACCAATGTCATAGAACACGTCCTGCGGCCGCGGTTCCACAACTCGCAATATTTTTCTTACGTTCAAGTAGCCGATAGTTCCATACACGAAGTTGTCACTATGCTTCGCGCTCGTGGAAACCTGGCCTCTCGAGCACGCCTGCACCGGGTTACGCGCGGAATCAACGCCGCTGTCCGGTTCCGTCCGAATGCCCAGCTGGTACTCGTTGCATTTTGTCCATGTCTCGCTCAGTAGCGAGACTAACTTCTTGAGATGCGCTTTGAACTGCGTGGCAGTCCCCTTCCTCTCCAAAAAACAGGCAGCATTCTACCCCATGGCCTCTCGACGCCGGGTGCGACATCATCTCCATCTGGAGTGTTGACGCTCTTTCAGACGAAAGACGAGGCTTGCGGTTAACCGAAGATTGCCTTGGGGTTGCACTGCACCGGCGGCGTCAAAAAACGAGGAATGCAGGTAGTCTCCCTGGAAGCGGACGCCGAATGGCCCCGAGACGGCGTGCTCGACTCCGCCCCCTAGTGCATAAGAGAACCGTACCAGCCATCCATGAAAGTAGTCGGTTTTGTTGATTGGCACTGCTCCGTCGACCAGGGCCGCACCAGCCAACGCGTGAACGAACACTCGGGTATTTCCGTGCTCCACCGGATAGAACACTGGACCACTGAGAAGGCTCAACTGATAGCCAGCGTGTCGGGTGCCAAGGACATTCGGAGTATGCGCAAAAGTGGAATCCACCATCGCGCCCCAGCGTGGGGTCAGGTCTACATGTCCGCCAACATCCAGACCGCTGAGGTTCACATGTTGCGCGGAAGGAATCGCCATGGTGAGGTTGGTGTAGCCGACACTCACTCCGTAAGCTGGGCCAGCGACCGCAGGTGACGGTTCCGTCTTTAGCTGATTTTGCGCCAGAACGGGCGCAACCAGCGCAAACATGAAACAACTGACCTTCCCGATAGTCCTCATTGCGTTTCTCATTACGTCCTCTCTGATCGGCAGTGCGGTTTAAGAGCGGGCCATGGCGTCTAGCAACGGACGGCGAGCAAAACACTATGCTGCCCGCCCACTGAATTATTGACTCGCCGGATTTTCGGCAACCAGTTTCCCATCGGCCTGGCTATAGCTCAGAAAGGGAAGAAAGGGAGTGACCTCGAACGGCATCTTTTCCCTTGGGGACAGTAGAGCAACCGGGTTCACATTCATCATCGTTATTTGATTGCTCCATGGATCCAACTTGATCCGGCTGCCGATCGGAAGAGCGGAGACCTGATCGAGGCGCTGCTTTTCCAAAGGTGGCGCGAAGTTGAAAAGGGCGGCCATTCGAGTGGTGTTGCCTCTCGCAATTCTGCTGCCCAGATGTGGCCGAATTAAATTGGTGAGCATCGGGGAACGATCCTGTAATGCTTTCAGGAACAAACCCGCACTTCCCAGTTTGTCCTTATACGGTGAGTTCCCCAGCAACTCCATGGCTTTGTTGTCGGCAGCCTGCTCGTCTGCGACGTTCCTCTCAAAATCCAGATGTTGGAAGGCATCGATATCGGGAAAGTGGAAGCGATCGTTGAAGGCAAACCTGGTATCAACACGATGGCCCAAAACAATGTGGCCAAGTTCGTGAGCGAGGGTCATCGCCAAAGATGCTTCGTCCGGAAGCACATCCAGCAGGCCGCGACTGACTACGATAGTGTGCCCGATCGTAAACGATTCCAGAGGCAGCGTCAGCAGCACGCGGCAGCGCACATCCGGTTCGATTTCCAACTTGTTCGTGATGATGAGGTTGTTGGTCACGGTCTGCAGGACCTTGTCCGCATCGCCGGCAGGCGCCAGCAGGCCGATCTTCTGCAGATGGTCGACCGCATTGTCCTCTGCCATACGTTCCCACATACGCTCCGCTTCCACGGGGGATTTATCTTTGGCAGCTAAACGGTCGTCCACCGAGTTGTCCACTTTGATTTCTGTAAATTCGTCGGTGTGCTTCAGTTGTTCCGGTTCGTAGGACCAAAGACGCGTCTGGGCCTTGAAATACAAATCGTGGAATAGCGGGGTGCCAGGTTTTGAGCCGGACTCTTCAATATAGATGTACGCAGGCAGCCACAGATCTGGTTGCAGATTCAACCGCCAGCTATCAAAGTGCAGGTAATACATGTAGGCGGATCGTCCGGAGTAGGTCCCGTTGAAGCGGACGATATTGAAGCCGCGGTCTTCGACCCAGATTCTTCCGGTAAACAACCCTTTTTGCGCGTTTTCTCGAGGTTGGACATCGATCACCGTACAACGCGCTTCTCCAAGAAACTCGTGGCGCACAAAATTGAAGCGGTAATTGCTCTTTTGGAAGTCTGGATCGAGCATCACCATCTGCACGAAGCCTCGCGGCAAAAACTTGTAGGTAAACGCACCCGAAACTGGACTCACAAGCTCGTGCAGCAATCCCTTGCGCTGCCCTTGGAACAATGAATCCTTAGGACCATCATTCATCTCCAGACGCCCAAGGAAATATTGATCATTTACCGGTTCGACGTTGTGATCCTTGTCTTCGCGAAGATTCTGGATGTAGGTTTCGGCCAGAGGGTGCAGACCCTTCATGGTCTCTACAAATCTGCGTTCGCGCTCTACCACTCGGTCGACCGTTCGGTCGAACCCTTGGGTAGCCAGCACGGTGAATGAGTCACTCTTGGTGACGCCATAGTTGCCGTGAACTGCAACGAGGATGTCACTGCCGCTGGCGGTACTCTTGCTCAGCAGCGTACTTATTGTGAAATTGGCGCTGTTGGAACCTGCGGGGACGATTACGCTGGCTGGAAGTTTCGCCGCTCCGGGAGGATCGGCTGTTAACGACACTTCGATGTCGAACGGAGCTGCCATGTTCAACGTAACGGTGCCGCGAAGACTATTTCCACTTTTCACGCTCGGCGAACTCAAGCCGAGCGATGAGAGTTCGGGGTTGTCGGTCGCAGCAATCGCCGTCGAAGATACAAGCAGCAAGAGAACGATCGTTCGGAAACTGCGCATAGCGCTCCTTACGAAATCAGGTTGAAAAAATCTGGACTCGAGCCAGCGGGTCAGTAAGCGGCCTCGTCCAGTCCATCCCCGGCCCTGATGGTGCAATCCCGATGCCACTGCCAGACTGGGAATGCGTTGGCGGCGAGAGTTCTATCCGCTGTGGCGCTGGAGCATCGGAATTTGTACCAGGCACAGCATTTAGCTCATGGATAAGGCGTTAAGAGAGTATGCAATTATTAAGATCTCTTTAGCACGTTGGTAACCTTCAATCGAATCTTTAGGACTATGCCTAGTAATCAGAAACTAAGAACAAGGCTGAAACCGTGCTCACATGGGAAAAGACTTTCCCACAGGGTGGTTTGCGCACAAATGGCTTCTGGTGATACCCAATGTACTCAGCGAAACGATCCCCCTACCACAGCCAGCAGAACCTAATCTTAGGAGTCATAATTAAGAATATCTTTCAGAATACTCAGAGACCTGTATGCGCTGGACGCATTTTCCACGCCCTTGTGCAAGCATTTGCACAGCTGATTGATCGCGTTGGCAAGCTGCAGAAAAGAAAGCCCGACATTGCGGTCTAGATGGCTATCAAGTTGCCCCTTGAATGTGGGGCCAGCGGCTTAGCGAATTTTTGCGCGGCAACGAAGGTCTCGACGTTGAACCACGAGGGGAGCGCACATCAAATGCGATTCAAGGCTGTAACACTAATCCTGGTGCTACTGGGGATGATAAGTTTGGTCGGCTGTGGCCAGGGCGCCATTTTCCGCGGCAGCAGCGGGAATCCGAACCCGATTCCGACCCCGACCGCGACCCTTGTGTCCATCAGTATCACTCCCATCGGTCCTGCGATAAGCATCGGTGGCTCCTACCAGCTAAAAGCCACGGGGACCTTTAGTGATCAGAGCACCCAAGACTTAACCTCTAGCGCAACCTGGTCGGTGGATCAGAGCGGCATCGCAACGGTAAGCGCGGGCACCGTGACGGGCAAGGCGGTTGGGGTAGCGACGATCACCGCGATCTCTGGAAAGGTGAGCAGTTCCACTCCCGTCAATGTGACTGGTCTAAGCGCGGGGCCAGGCAGCTTGACTGGCTCGTATGCTTTCTTCCTGACGACGATCGACTCCCGAGGCCAGGCCGTCTTCGCAGGCAGCTTCACGGTCGACGGCGCTGGCCATATCGTATCCGGGGTCGCCGACTACAACATGGCGAGTGGGGTCAGTAGCACCGGACCGGTAAAGCTGAAGGCCAGCACGTACACGCTTTGGCCCGACGGGCGCGGCGAGGCAGACATAAAGTTCAATTCCCAGACCTTCCATGTTGCGTTCGTCCTCTCTGACGTGGTTTCCGGGTTTGCCGCCAAAGGCAAGATGATCTCGTTCGACAGCAGCAATGCTTTCGGAAGCTTTGAGCTGCAGACACCCGGCGCGAACCTGAACACGAACACCAACAACAATTACGTATTCGAGTTCAACGGCCTCGACGCCAGCAACCAGGCTGAGGCGCAGATCGGGTTGTTCAACACCGGCGCGACTCTGGGGAGCTCAAGCACGGGGATCTACGATATCGATGACAACGGCACGATTGATGTGACGGAAACTTCTGGTGGTGCAGTAGCACCTCTGACCCTGAGCCCGGTAATCATCAATCCTGTCAACGCCGGCAATCGTGGGACGGCAACGCTAGGCAAAGCGACTTACGCCTTCTACACAGTCAGCGCCAGCAAGGCTTATTTCATCGAGACTGACTCGGGCGCGGGCACCACAGCCTTGGCTGGGGTGGCTGAGCTACAGACCGCGACTGTCCCGCTCGCACCGGAGAACTCGCCTTCCGACTGCGGGAATAATGCCCCGGCGTTGGAACCGTACTGCAATTATGCATTCCTGCTGAACCATGCGGCGAGCGCACAGAATGGCACGTTCGAAAAGGCAGGCCAGCTTGATTTCTGTCCGTGCGATAACGGTGGAATCATCGGTGGAATCACCGGCCACCTGGAAGATGACTACGCTACCGGCGAAGAGTGGACTATCGGCGACGGAACTCGCGATTTCGATGTAAACGGCCGTGGCCTTTTCGCTTATCCGGTTTCTAATAGCGGAACTCAAGGGTATCGCTTCGGAGTCGCTTACATAGTGAGTACCAACCCAGGGACCACCACCGCCCTCGCCTCTGCGCGGCTTTACGTGATGAACGCCGATTTTGCCAACACTTCTCCCGGCATCGGTGTTGCCGACTTCATCGACGCGGTGCCCACAGCCGTGCCGCCAGCCGGTCCGTATACCTTCAGCGCAACCAGCATCGGCGACACCAATCTGATGGAATTGGGCCAGGTTGCCTTCAGCGGTTCGGATGTGACCGGTCTAGCCTACGTTAACAACAACGGTACCTTATCCACCGAAGTTGTCAGCGGGACGTTCGCTCCGTCCACGAATTCAGCAGTCTCGGGCGATGGAAAAGGAACGATCACGCCGTTCAATAGCACGACAACCTCTTTAGGGGTTTACAGCGTCGGCTCAAAAGGACTCATCCTCTTTGGCGGATCCACCAATAATGGAGGAGTCGAAGTTCTCGTCAAACCCTACATTAGCGGACGCATGGAGCCACAATAAACCAGCGGGATTCTGCCAGGGTTGGGCAGCGACGGTCATATGCAGGCCCAGGGCGAGAGCGGAGTTCCCGACTTTCGGGTAGTACTGAGCAGAGCTGTGCTCTGAAAATTCTCTCGCTTGCCCGAAGAGCACTCTCACAACCTGACACAATATCCTCCAAGGCGAAGTCAGAAGCCGGAGCGACACAGGAAAAGCCTGCGTGCGATGGCTGGGTGAGCCACGCTCAAACTCGCCATCGCCAACGTCCTTAGCGTGCTTAGGGAAGAAGAGTCTCAAGATAATTGCATCCCGGGTTGTCATACCCGTTGATCGTGATCTGTGTTTCGTCGAGTTGGAGCATGGCGTCAGTAGTTGCGTCGTACGTCGGCCACGAGGTGGCACCCGACCCGTTTGGGTTGCCGGTCTGGGCGAAGCGAGACCAGTAGCCCATCATCTGGCCGGCAAACGTCAGCTCTGCTGCACTCGGAGTATAAGGTCCGCCGTTGATCAACTGCGGGCTGCCAAAGACGAAGGGCACTTCTGATCCGTGAAACGCCCGCAATGCGTTTAACGTCGGGTCGGTTTCGTAGCGATGAATGTAGAGGTATCGAAAAACCGGCGGGCCGCTTGGGTGAACCGCGGCTCGGGCGACGTTGCGATCTTCACAGATCTCATGAAAGTCGCTGTCCACGGCAATGAGCGCATACACTGGCTCATTAGCATAGTTCATGGCTGGATAGAAGGATAGAACCTGGCTGGGAACACTAGGGCCGAAAGAGCCGAACTCGGTCTGGAGAGCGCTCTCGTACTGGGCCTCGGTAAGGGGTGGAGTTGTGTTCGGGTCGTCAGTGGGCGAGCTGCCTGATGCCTCTTCCCTCGTCGAACCGATGAGGAGCGGTACCGGCGATCCATTCGTCTGGAGGGCATCG
>Ga0209698_10004597_pt1 | contig 15057 bp, 12 predicted proteins | sample LitLauG_LLR_2012_FD_187203 | JGI IMG/M metagenome (GOLD analysis project Ga0209698, IMG submission 187203) | Freshwater sediment microbial communities from Pennsylvania, USA - Little Laurel Run_MetaG_LLR_2012 (SPAdes) (version 2) | ecosystem: Environmental > Aquatic > Freshwater > Creek >...
TCGACGAACGAGCCCACACCTTCACCTATCACGTCGAGGGCGCGCTGGTGCGGACCCTGATCGGCAAAGACCTGCCGCGCGCCTTCGAGTTCTCGGGCAAACAGCTCATCGTGAAGTCGACTCGCCCGGAGGAACGCTGGCGAGTTGGCTGGGAGCATGACTAAGCCGGCTCAACAAGTCGGGGCACCCCTGGCTTTGTGTAAAGGACCAGAACAATGCAAAAACGCAAGCTCGGAAAAAGCAATCTGGAAGTCTCTGCCCTCGGGCTGGGCTGCATGGGCATGAGCTTTTCCTACGGCCCCCCCAAGGACAAGCAGGAAATGACCGCCGTTCTACGTGCCGCCGTGGAGCGCGGGGTCACGTTCTTTGACACCGCCGAAGTGTACGGGCCGTACTTGAACGAAGAGCTGGTGGGCGAAGCGCTGGTCCCTTTCCGCGGGCAGGTCGTCATCGCCACCAAGTTCGCTTACGAACTCAAACCCGATGGGAGTCCGGGTTGGATCAAGCTGAATAGCCGTCCGGAGCACATCAAGAAAGTTGCCGAAGGCTCGCTGCAGCGACTCCGGGTGGATGCGATCGATCTCTACTACCAGCACCGGGTGGACCCCGACGTTCCCATCGAAGACGTCGCCGGCGCCGTGAAGGACCTGATTCAGCAGGGCAAGGTCAGGCACTTCGGCATGTCGGAGGCGGCCGCAACCACCATCCGCCGGGCCCACGCAGTGCAGCCGGTCACCGCCGTCCAAAGTGAGTACTCCCTCTGGTTCCGGGATCGCGAGAAGGACGTGCTGCCGACCCTCGAGGAACTAGGGATCGGCTTCGTTCCCTTCAGCCCTCTCGGAAAGGGGTTCCTCACCGGCAAGATCGACGAATCGGTGACCTTCGACAGCACCGATTTCCGCAGCACCATCCCCCGCTTTGACCCGGTGAACCGCAAGGCGAATCAGGCCCTGGTCGATCTGCTGCAGAACATCGCGCAGCAGAACAAGGCTACGCCGGCTCAGATCGCGCTGGCCTGGCTGCTCGCACAGAAGCCCTGGATCGTGCCCATCCCCGGTACCACCAGGTGCACCGTCTCGAAGAAAATATCGGTGCGGCTGCGGTCGATCTTACAATGGACGATCTCCGGGAAATTGAGACCGCCATCGCGAAGATCACGGTGCAAGGGGCTCGGTATCCCGCACACATTGAAGTGATGAGCAATCGCTAAGTGGGCCTCGGTTCAGTGGATTGGAAGTAGCGCTTTGCAGGGGCACGGCGTCAGCCGCGCCCAATCAGGACAACTCACACAAGTCGGCCTGAGCCTCGGAGGGAAAGCAAACGCGGGAGCCCGAAGGCCGATCTATTTTCCGACTCAACCGCCCGGCTGCAGCCGAGCTTTTCCAAAAATCTGTGATCGCTGTAGAGGAGCCAGAAAATGGAAATCAAGAAAGTCGGTTCTGAGCCTTCCGCCAGGGGACCGGAGGAGTGGTTCACCGGCAGCGTACGCATTGATCCTCTGTTTCAGCAGCAGATCCGGCATTGGTTCAGGGCGCCAGCGTTACCTTTGAGCCGGGTGCGCGGACTGCCTGGCACACCCATCCGCTCGGTCAGACGCTCATTGTCACCGCCGGCTGTGGCCGCGCCCAGCGCTGGGGCGGCCCGATCGAGGAGATCCGGCCCGGTGACGTGGTGTGGTTCTCGCCTGGCGAGAAGCATTGGCACGGTGCCGCGCCGACTACGGCCATGACCCATATCGCCATTCAGGAAAAGAAACGCGGCAAAGTGGTCGACTGGATGGAGCACGTCACCGACGAACAATACCACTCCGGGAAAAAAAGGAAAGCCAGGATGAGCAATAAGGCGGTGCGCAACGATCACCTAAAAGACCGCCTTTCCGGATCTCGCGAGGTTCGCATCAGTGTGACCGGAAGAAAGTCAGGACGCACCTTCTCGATGCCGGTCTGGTTCGTGGCCGACGAGGAGAAGCTATACCTGCTGCCGGCACAGGGGTCGGACACACAGTGGTACAGGAACGTGCTTAAAAAGCCGTCCCTGCGAATCGATGCCGGCGGAGCGGTCGGTGACTTGAAGGTTGCTCCGGTCACCGACGCCAAACAGGTGTCGTCGGTGGTCGAGAAATTCCGCGCCAAGTACGGGGACCGGGGGGTGAGGCTCTACGCCAAGCGCGACGTTGCCGTTGTCGCCGAGTTGCCTTAGCACCCGTTTGCCGCCGCCCCTTGCAATCGCCCGGAGAACGAGCGTATAGACGAGCAAGCGGTCTTCTGCGGGTCAAGACCATCGGCGGACCGGGCCGGGAATAACGGTTGCGTTTTCACAACCGATTCATCCGCATCGAAAAAATGCGGTTCGAGGGAGTTCTCTATGATCACGTTGAATGTGAACGGGGTGCGGCGCCAGGTCCAGGCGACCGACGATACTCCTCTACTCTACGTTTTGCGCAACGATCTGGAGTTGATCGGTCCCCAGTTCGGCTGCGGACTGGCGCAATGCGGAGCCTGTGCCGTTCTGGTCGACGGCAAGGAGGCGCGGTCCTGCGTTACCCCCGTCGCGAGCGTAGCTGGCCAGGAAATCACCACGCTCGAAGGCCTGCCCGCGAGGTGGGCCAAACAAAAGGGGCTCTCGGCGGAAGAATCGAAAACCACGCTCCACCCCGTACAGCAAGCCTGGATCGAAGAGCAAACTCCGCAATGCGGGTTCTGCCAGAACGGGATGATGATCAAGGCCACCGAACTGCTCGAAAGCAATCCCCATCCGAGCCTGGCGCAGATCAAGGAGGCTTTCACCACATCGGGGCCGTCGCCCAATCTGTGCCGCTGCGGAACTTACGTCGCGATCATGGAAGCCGTGCAACATGCCGCCACGATCATGGCGCAGGGGAGGTAAGCGATGGCCACCATGAGCGAAGAACCGCGGAACGTTTTCGGACCGACGCTGTCGCGCCGTCAATTCGTAAAAGCCGGGGGCGCGCTGGTCGTGGGCTTCAGCCTGGTTGGCCCGGACTTTCTAAAGGGAGATACGTCGAAATCCGCGACCGTGAAGAACTCGCTCGATCCCACGCTGCCCAGTTCCTGGATCGAGCTTCACCCGGACAACACCATCCTGATCCGTACCGGCAAGAGCGACTTCGGCCAGGGCACGACCTTCACCGCCTACCGGCAAATTGTGGCCGATGAGTTGAGCGTGCCCTTCGAAGCCATTACCACGGTCGTGGCCGGCCATACCGATCTCACGCCGGACGGCAGCGGCGCCTTCGATTTTCTGGGCCGCGGAACGCCCAACATCCGCAAGGCCGCCGCCTATACCTACCAGGCACTGCTCGACCTTTCTTCCGAGAAACTCGGTGTGCCGAAGGACAGGCTTTCGGTCAAGGACGGCATCGTGTCCGGAGGCGGCAAAAGTATTTCCTACGGCGACCTGGTCAAGAATCAGCAACTAAAGCTCACGATTCCCGTCAAAGGAGACCTCACCAGCATTTTCGGGCTGACCATCGAGGGCAATCCGCCGATGAAACCGGTCAGCCAGTACACGGTCATCGGCAAGTCTTACAAGAATTCCATCATCAGTTCAAAAGTGGCTGCAAAGGAAAGGTGGGCTACCGACGTGCGCCTGCCGGGCATGCTCCACGCCCGCGTGGTGCATCCGAAGACCCTGGGATCGACACTCGTGTCGGCCGGGCAACTCGACAAAACCCGGTTCCCGAATTCGCAAGTCATCGTGAAAGGCAATCTCGTAGGAGTGGTGGCGCCTGGCGAGTGGGAAGCAATCCAGGCCGCCGACCAGGTCGCCAGCGCCACGAAGTGGACCGACTGGAAGGGCCTGCCCGGCAACTCAAAACTCTACCAGCACCTCCGAGAAGAAGCGGATTGGACTTCCGCACCTGTCGAAAAGAGCAAGGATTCCAAGGGCGATGTGGGTCCGGTGCTCTCGGCGGCGCACAAGAAGCACTCTGCCACCTATCAGTTGTCCTACATGAAGCACGCGTCGATCGGCCCCACCATGGCCGTGGCCGACGTCAAGGCGGACGGCACGGTGCACCTCTACACCCACAATCAGAATCCCCAGGCGCTTCGCGGTGAAATTGCGATGATGCTCCGGACCACGCCCGATCATGTGATCGTGCATGCCTATCCCGGACCGGGCCATTACGGCAGGTCGAACGGCGGAAACGCAGGTGGGGAAGATGAGGCCGTGATCTTGTCGCAAGCCGTCGGCAAACCGGTGCGCGTGCAGTGGATGCGCGCCGACGATATGCAGTGGTCCACGCAATCGTCGGTGGCTTACTCCGACGTTCAGGTGGCCATCGACGAGAAGGGCAAGATGGCCGGGTATCAGATCGACCACTACATGCCGGCCATGCAGGATGACCGGCCGATCGGCGCGGTCCTCGCCGGGCTGCCCACCATGCCGGCTCCACAGGTCCATTCTGATTCGGTAACGTCGACGGTCAACGGCATCGCAGATCCGTGGATCTACGCTCAGGTTCCCAACCTGATGGAGAATGGTCACGGCACGTTTCAGGTCGGGCAGAAAGCTTCGCCTCTCGCCGTCGGCCTTCGCGATCACAGCATGCGCACTCCGGGGCAGTTCCAGCAGAACTATCCCCGAGAACTGGCGATCAGCGAGGCGGCGGCGCTCGCCGGAGCCGACGCCATCCAGTTCCGCATCGACCACGCCAGCGAAGAGCGCGTCATCGCGGTGCTCAAAGCCGTGCGTGATGCTTCCGGCTGGGACACTCGCCCCTCGCCGCGTCCAGACCCTGCCTCGACCGGATCGACGCCGGTCGGCGGTCGCGGCGTTTCGCTGATGTTGCGCAGTGGAACCTACTGGGCCTGCGTGTGCCAGATCGCCGTTACTCCGAGCACCGGTCGAATCGTGGTGGAGAGATACACGATCGCGGTCGATCCCGGCATCGTCGTCAACCCGATGCAATTGAAGCGCAACGTCGAAGGTGGCGCGGTGATGGGAATCGGTCATGCGCTGTTCGAAGAGGTCACATTCGATGAAAGCGGAATCACCAACGATGACTGGACCAGCTATCCCATCCCCACCATGGCGGACCTCCCCGAGATTAAAGTCGTGCTGCTCCACGATCCGAAAGTCGGGGCCTATGGCGGAGGTTCGGAAGCGGCGAACGCACTGGCGGCGCCGGCGATCGCGGCGGCGCTGCATGACGCAACCGGCAAGATCATGCGGCGTCTTCCCATGAAACCGGTTTACGTGCAGGCGCTTTTGAAAACCTAAACGCCCATGCTTTCGCGACTCCAAGGCGGGTTACGACCACGAGGTATGGTTGAAACATGAAAGCGAACGGAAAGATCACGCCCTTCCCCCTGGGTCGCGAAGCCGACCGCCGGAGCGATCCGGACCTGGCAAATCTGGGCCGCCTGATCTCTGCCTACGCTCCTCACGACGGCAGTTTCGAACTGCGCATCCCGGGCGTGCACGCCATCCGTCTTTCCCGCGTCAACAAAGAATGCGTGCACAACGTGCGTATGCCCTCGCTGTGCATTGCGGCACAAGGGGCGAAGACGATGATCGTGGGAAAGGACGTGTACGAGTACGACGCCACCCGCATGATCGTATTTTCGGTGGCGCTGCCGGTGGCCGGCCAGGTCACCGAGGCCAACCCTTCGAAGCCCTATCTCGCCCTGAAGTTGGATCTCGACCCGCACAAAATTGCCGAACTGGTCTTGAAGGTGTTTCCCCACGGCCTGCCTCCTGCCCAGGAACGAATCGGGGTATACGTCACTCCGGTCGATGAAAGCGTCGTGAATGCCGCGACCCGGTTGATCGAGTGCCTGGCACATCCCGGGGACGCTGAGTTGCTCGCCCCTCTGGTTTTGGATGAGATCCTGATCCGTCTCCTGCGCAGCCCGATTGGTGTACGCGTCGCGCAAATGGGCTTTGCCGAGTCCAGCGTGCATCGAATTGCAAAAGCCATTTCCTGGCTCCGAGAGAACTACGCTCAGCCCATGAAAGTCGAAGACCTGGCAGAACTGGTGCACATGAGCGTTTCGTCGTTCCACGAGCATTTCAAGTCCGTCACCTCGATGAGCCCGCTGCACTATCAAAAAGTGCTGCGCCTGCAACAGGCGCGGCGTCTGATGCTTTCGACGATGATGGACGCGGGGGCCGCCTGCGAGCGCGTGGGCTACCTGAGCCCTTCCCAGTTCAGCCGAGAATACAGCCGCTTCTTCGGGAGCGCGCCAACCAAGGACATCGCCCGGCTGCGCCAGGACATCCGGCTCTGGGCGTGACCGCTTGAGATGACAGCATGACCGAACTCGCGGGATGGGCGAACTTCTTCGTAATCGTGGGCTCGTCGGCCGGAGCCCTGATCGGATTGCAATTCGTGGTGCTCACCCTGGTCGCCACCATGCCCCACACCCCCGGTCAGGAGCAGGCTGGCGGCGCCTATGCAACCCCCACGATCGTTCATTTCGCAACCGTGCTGTTGCTCTCCGCTGCCCTCAGCGCTCCCTGGCATGGCATGGGCGCGGTTTCATTCTTCTGGGGCCTGCTCGGCCTCTGCGGACTTGCTTACACCATCGTCGTGGCTCGGCGTATGCGCTTTCAAACCGCCTACCAGCCGGTGTTCGAAGACTGGTTGTTTCACTGTCTATTGCCTTTCGCCGCCTACGCCGCGCTGGCTGCGTCGGCCTGCGCGGCCCGCGCCCATGCTCATCAGACGCTGTTTGGCGTTGGAGGGGCGGCGCTGCTGCTGCTGTTCTCCGGAATTCACAACGCCTGGGACGCCGTTACCTATCACATTTTTGTTAAGAAGCCGAAACAGGAGGAGGCGGAACAGTTTCGATCGAGCCATTGATCGAGGGAGCAGTGATCGCGGGAGCAGTTGCCAACCCAGACCCTCTGTCTTTACACTCAACGTTAACGGTTTGTGAATTGAGTTGGGCCCGTTGGCTCGCGGACCCGCCAGAGCCAGCCCCGGGCAGCGCGGCGCGATCCGGCAACCGCCGCAGCAAGTTGAAAGGAAAACGTGAGTTCCACAGAGACAGTCGACGCAAAGCAGGACGGCGTCAAGCGCGAGATTTCCGTCGAGATCCCCGCCGCGGAAGTCACCCGCGAAACCGAAGTGTTGATTCAGAAGTATCAGAAAATGGCCCGCCTGCCCGGATTCCGCCGCGGGCACGTGCCGGCCTCGATTATCCGCCAGCGTTTCAAGGAAGATCTGAAGAGCGACGTGGTCGAGGCGCTGGTCCCGCGCTATTTTCGCAAGGAAGCCGAAAAGCTGGGCATGATTCCGGTCTCCCAGCCCCGGGTCACCGACCTCCACATTCACGAGGGTGAACCGCTGCGCTTCAAGGCCAGCTTTGAGATCATGCCCGAGGTCACCGTCGCGGGCTACAAGGAACTGCGCGCCGAGCATCCCGAAATCGCGGTGAAAGACGAAGAGGTCGAAGAAGCCCTGAACAACGTGCGCGAGCAGCACGCCGCGTTCACCTCCGTCGAAGGCCGCGCGCTGGCCGACGGTGATTTCGCCCAGGCCGCCATGGACGGACGCCCCGAAGCGGACGACGGCGAGTCCAAGCCGGTGCACATGGACGAAGTGCTTATCGAGATTGCCGGCAAGAACACGGTTCCGGAGTTCACCGAAAACCTGCGCGGAGCCAGCGCCGGAGATGAGCGCGAGTTCAAAGTGGTTTATGCCGAAGACACCAGTGACAAGCGGCTCGCGGGAAAGACCTTCGTGTACACCGTGAAGATTCAGGCCATCAAGCAGAAGAGTCTGCCGGAACTGAACGACGATTTCGCCAAGGAACTGGGAGAGTTCTCCAGCCTCGAACAGGTGCGCAACCAGATTCGCGAGAACATCTTGTCCGAACGCAGGCATACACTGGAGCGGGAAGCCAAGGACAAGCTGGTCCTGGAGCTGGTGAAGCGCAACGATTTCGAAGTACCCGAGTCGCTGGTAGACCGGCAGATCGATCTGCGCCTGGAGCGCGGTCTGCGTGCGCTGGCGGCGCAGGGCATGAAGATGGAAGACATGAAGAAAATGGACCTGCCGCGCTTGCGGGCGGGCCAGCGGGACCAGGCGGTGCAGGATGTGAAGTCGTCGTTGTTACTGGAACGCATTGCGGAACTGGAAGGAATCTCGGCCGGCGAAGACGAACTGAATCACGAAATCGAAGCGCTGGCCAAGCAGACCAAGCAGATGCCGGAAGCGGTCCGCGCTCGTTTGACACAGGATGGGGGCCTCGATAGAATCCGGAACAGAATCCGCAGCGAAAAGACCCTCGACTTTTTGTACCACCAGTCCGCGTAAACGCGCGGGCATTTCGATCCTCTCCATACGAGCAAAAAGGGCTGTGTGGGGGCGGAGTGTGGCAGGTAAACGTGAACTCGAACGATTCGCGCAAGAACGACCCGCAAATGATGCTCGTTCCCATGGTCATCGAACAGACCGGACGCGGCGAGCGCGCCTATGACATCTATTCCCGGCTGCTGCGTGACAACATTATTTTCATCGGCACGCCCATTGACGACAACATTGCCAACCTGGTGATCGCGCAAATGTTGTTTCTGGCTCAGGAAGATCCCGAGAAAGACATCCAGCTTTACATCAATTCTCCCGGCGGCTCGATCACCGCCGGCATGGCGATTTATGACACCATGCAGTACGTGAAGAACGACGTGATGACGCTGTGCGTGGGCCAGGCGGCATCCATGGCCGCGTTACTTTTGGCATCAGGCGAACCCAAAAAGAGGTTGGCGCTGCCCAATTCGCGGATTCTAATACATCAGCCCTCCATGGGAGGGTTATCCGGGCAGGCTACCGATATCGATATCCATGCCCGCGAGATCCTGCGCATGCGCGAGATTACCAACCAGTTACTGTCCAAGCACAGTGGCCAGAAACTGGACAAGGTGGAAAAAGACGTGGAGCGCGATTTCATCATGAACGCGCAGCAGGCTAAGGAATATGGAATCATAGACGATATCATCTATCAGACGGCGAAAGCGGTATGATCAGCCTTCGCGGCTAACCGGTTAAGGAGTAGAACCGAGTGAAAAACAAATCGGGAACGGATGAGATACTGCGCTGTTCCTTCTGCCACAAGTCACAGGACGCTGTCGCCAAACTGATCTCCTCGCCCAGCGATTATCCCCGCGCCTACATTTGTGACGAATGCGTTGCGGTTTGCAACTCCATCCTGGAAGATGACCGGACCGCAACGCCCCCCAGCAGCACGCCCAACCAACTACCCAAGCCTCAGGAAGTCAAAACCTTCCTCGACGAGTACGTGATCGGGCAGGAGCAGACCAAGAAGAAGCTGGCGGTCGCGGTTTACAACCACTACAAGCGCATCTTCATGAACCGGCAGAAGACCGGGGATGGGATCGAACTCACCAAGTCGAACATATTGCTGATCGGCCCGACCGGAACCGGAAAAACACTGCTGGCGCAGACGCTGGCGCGCATGCTCGATGTGCCTTTCGCCATCGTCGATGCCACCACGCTCACCGAGGCGGGATACGTCGGCGAGGATGTCGAGAACATCATCCTCAAGTTGCTGCAGGCCGCCGATGGCGATGTCAGCCGCACCCAGACCGGCATCATCTATATTGACGAAGTCGACAAGATCGGGCGCAAGGACGAGAATCCTTCCATCACCCGCGACGTTTCCGGCGAGGGCGTGCAGCAGGCGCTGCTCAAGATTCTCGAAGGCACCATCGCCAACGTACCGCCGCAGGGCGGACGCAAGCACCCGCACCAGGAATTCACCCCGGTCGACACCACCAACATACTGTTCATCTGTGGCGGAGCGTTTGTCGGGCTCGACAAGATCATCTCCCGCCGCATCGGCAAGAAGTCGCTGGGCTTCCGGACGGGAGAAGACGCGGACAAGGAAGACACCGGCGTCTCCCGCAAGCGCAATTACGAATTGCTGAACGAGATCCAGCCCGAAGACCTGATCAAATTCGGGCTCATTCCAGAATTTGTGGGCCGCCTCCCGGTGGTCGGCATGCTGGAAGATTTGGATGAGTTTGCCCTGATCGAGATCCTGACCCGGCCCAAGAACGCCATCGTCAAGCAATACCAGCGGTTGTTCGAGTTCGAGAATGTGCGCCTGAAGTTCGCCGACGAGGCCTTGCGCGCCATCGCGCGTCAGGCCATGGCTCGCAAGGTCGGGGCGCGCGGGCTGCGCATGATTCTCGAAGAACTCATGCTGGACCTGATGTTCAACCTGCCTGGCCAGAAGAAAGTCAAAGAGTTCGAAGTGACCCGCGAAATGGTGGAAAAGCGCAACGCGTCGTTTGCCACCATCATGGAAAAGGCAGGATAAGTGTCTGTAAGAACGTAGCTTACTCGGTCTCGGCCGGGCGCCCGCGACCCTGAGCACCTGACCCAAGCAAGGCGTTGCCAAACAACGTCTCAACGAAAGCGATGCCGCCAGCCGTCAACTGGCGTAAAATCGGCTAGAGTGGTTGTTTTGTTTCCCAGGAGAATTAGTGACCACATCCAAAGAGAAGTTCGAATCCAGGAAGCTGCCCATGATGCCTATCCGGGACGTGGTCATCTTCCCGTTCATGATGACGCCGTTCGTGGTGGGCCGCGAGTCGAGCGTCCGAGCCCTTGAAGAAGCCCTGGCGGCTGACAAAAAGATTTTCCTGGCAACCCAGCACGATGCCTCCATTGACGAGCCCAAGGCCAACGAGATCTACCAGGTGGGCACGATCGTCAACATCGTGCAGAGCCTGAAACTGCCCGACGGCAACATCAAAGTCCTGGTCGAGGGCATCGAGCGCGGCAAGATCCTGCAGGTCACCGACACTGAGGGCTTTATGCAGGCCACGGTACGGGTCGCGCGCTACTCCGCCGAAGCCAATCCCACCCAGGAAGCGGCCATGCAGCGGGTCACTTCCCTGTTCGAGCAGTACGTGAAGTTGTGCCAGTCGCTGCAGTACGAAACCATGATTTCGGCCGTGCGCATGGAAGATCCGGCCAAACTGACCGACGTCATTGCCGCCAACCTGCAGCTCTCCATCGAGGAAAAACAGGAACTGCTGGAGATTTTCGATCCCGCCGAGCGGCTGACCCGCATCGCCGACGTGCTCGACATTGAAATCGAGAAATTGAATGTCGACCGCACCATCCAGTCGCGGGTGAAGCGCCAGATGGAAAAGGCGCAGAAAGAGTATTACCTCAACGAAAAGATCAAGGCCATCCAGAAGGAGCTGGGCCGGGGGGAAAAGAGCGAATTCGACGAACTGAAGAAGAAGATCGAATCCGCCGGCATGCCGAAAGAAGTCAAGGACAAGGCGCTGCAGGAGCTCAAGAAGCTCGAAGCCATGCCGCCCATGTCGGCCGAGTCCACCGTTTCCCGCAATTATCTGGACTGGCTGCTGGCCGTGCCCTGGAAGAAGCGTTCGAAGGAAATCCGCAACATCTCGCGCGCCGAAAAAGTTCTCAACGAAGATCACTACGGGCTGGAGAAGATCAAGGAGCGCATCCTTGAATTTCTCGCCGTGCGCCAGTTGGTCAAAAATCCCAAGGGCTCGATTCTCTGTTTCGTCGGGCCTCCGGGCGTAGGCAAAACTTCGCTGGGCATGTCGATCGCCAAGGCCACGGGCCGCAAGTTTGTCCGCATGTCGCTCGGCGGCGTGCGCGACGAGGCGGAAATCCGCGGCCACCGCCGGACCTACATCGGCGCCCTCCCCGGCCAGATTATCCAGATGATGAAGAAGGCGGGCACCAAGAACCCCGTCTTCATGCTGGACGAAGTCGACAAAATGTCGATGGACTTCCGCGGCGACCCGTCGGCAGCGTTGCTCGAAGTGCTCGATCCCGAACAGAATTTCATGTTCGTCGACCACTATCTCGACGTGGAATACGACCTCTCGCAGGTCTTCTTCATCGCCACGGCCAACGTGATGCACACCATCCCTCCCGCTCTGCAGGACCGCATGGAAGTGTTGCGGCTGCACGGCTACACCGAGCAGGAAAAGGTCGAGATCGCCAAGCAATTCCTGGTCAAGAAGCAGATGCTGGCGGCCGGTCTCTCGGAGAAGAACATCTCGTTCTCCGATGAAGCCATCACGGGGCTGATTCGTTCCTATACTCGCGAAGCCGGTGTCCGCAACCTGGAACGCGAAATCGGTAACGTCTGCCGGAAAGTGGCGCGCAAGGTCGTGAAGGAAGGCGAGAACTACAACGTCGCCATCACCGGCCAGAACGTGAACGACTTCCTGGGCGTGATCAAGTTCCGGGACACGCTGGCCCACGAAAAGTCCGAGGTCGGCCTGGTCACCGGCCTGGCCTGGACCGAAGTCGGCGGCTCGATCCTGAGCACCGAAGCCACCGTGGTCGACGGCAAGGGCAAACTCACGTTAACCGGCAAGCTCGGCGACGTCATGCAGGAATCTGCCCAGGCAGCCATGTCTTACGTGCGTTCGCGCGCTCACCGGCTCGGGCTGCACCGCGACTTCTACCGCAATCTCGATCTGCACGTGCACGTGCCGGAAGGCGCCATTCCAAAAGATGGCCCTTCGGCCGGCATCACCATCGCCACCGCCATCTCCAGCGCGCTGAGCAAGATTCCGGTGCGCCGCGATCTGGCCATGACGGGCGAGATCACGCTGCGCGGCAAAGTCCTGCCCATCGGAGGGCTGAAGGAAAAACTGCTGGCAGCCCATCGCGCCGGACTCTTTGAGGTAATCCTGCCCAAGGACAACGAAAAAGACCTGGCCGAGGTGCCGGAGAACCTCCGCAGCGCCATGAAGCTGCATTTTGTCGACACCATGGACCAGGTTCTGCAGCTAGCGCTGGAATCCCCGCCACCGAACATCGAGGAAGAGGGCACGCAGCCGATCGCGCCGCCCTTGACCACCGGCCCGGCAGAAGCCCCCGCCGCCCATCAGTAAGGCGGCTTCCCGAAACCCGATGGCAAAAGTAAAAGGCCCGCGCATGCGGGTCTTTTACTTTTACTTTTACTTTGTCGTATCGACGAGAAGCGATCGTCAGGCGCAAGCAGCCTGCAACCGTTCGCTAAGTTCTGTCAGCGAGCGCTCGACGCAAGCCGTGAGCCAAGACTCAAACGGAAGGCGCTCGCTGGCCGGGATAGAACTGAACTGAATGCCGGCGCGCTCGGCGCTGGTCCAAACCACTCTCCCCGTCGCCCGCACCGGTTCTCCACTCTCGGGCAGAGAAAAGCAAAGATCGATCTCCTCGCCAACACTGAGCTGCGGGTCCTCGGTAAAGCGGTTTGCCCGCAAGCGGATCCCGGCGCCACTTTCGCTGACATTCGCCACCATGACATCCAGCGAAGGCTGGGTGCGGGTAATAGCGGTTGCGGGAAGATTCACCGGCTCGCGGTGCTGCTTGCGCCGCCGCGCCACCGTCGCGCCGTAAGCCGCACGCAGGCAGCGTTCGATCTGCACCGCGGACGGCGGTTTGTGAATCAGAAAATGCACGCCCGCGGCAAACGCCTGGCGCAGATCGAGCAGGTCGCGCACAATCGCCACCAGCACGCACTCATGATTCAACTTCGACCGGCGGACGGTGCAAAGAAAGTCGCTCAGGTTGTCGATTTCCCGCCAATCCACAACGATCAGGTCAAACCTGTGCTCCTCGATCAGGCTCAGGGCATCATCACAGCTGCCGACGACTTTCGGCGTCACCTGCAACTGGCTCAAAACATTGCGCGTCGTCCCCAGAAACTGCACATCCGAGCAGAGCAACAGAGTCTGCATGGCGATTGTCGTCTTCGGGCTTTCCACGGTCTTCTCCACCTGCAGCATCCTCTACTCCGTCTTCCCCGACCCTCGGGGAGGGTGCAGTCGTTGACACTGGTTTCATCGGCCATGGGCCGGCCAAAGTTGAGTTTTGCGCCGGTTTGCCGGGACCCTGGCGGGGTTACCTTGGTGCTCCCGCCGACTGAAGTTTTCACCCAGTCCGAAACTCGAGCCTGCGGCTTGCGAACCGTCTGCCAGGAGTTGCAAACTAGATGCGGTTCCAGAGTTCGTCGGAGAATGGGCACGCGCTCCCGCCCCCTCTCCGCGGGAGGAGGCTCTTCCCGTGAATATTCCGGTTCGAGGCACCGCGGCACTGCTAACCGCCGCGCTTATCGTGGCCGTTACCCTGATCTGGTTTCCCGCCTACCGCCTTTTCTTCACCATCAGCATAGGCATCGGACTCGCCGTGGTCGGCGTGCTTTACCTCTGGCACAGGTTCCGCCCGGTGCGTGAAGAAGACGTCGAGAACAAGCGGCCGCTCGGCCTCAGTTAGTCGGCCGCTTACGAACTCAGCGGCCGTGGCCGCCACCGCGGAGTTCCAGAAGATCCTGGATCAGCCCGGAATTGTCTTCAACCACATCATCGGCCCGCTGGTTCATCTGGGTCTCGGCCGGGCACGGGCACTTTCCGGCGACCAATCCGGCGCGCGCCGAGCCTGGGAAGGCTTCTGCGCTCTCTGGCCAGGCGCCGACCCGGGCATCCCCGCTCTCCGGAAGCCGCAGGCCGAATACGGGAGGCTGCAATAGCGCGACCAGAGTGCCCTCGTCTGGTTTCCGGTTGCCGGTGCGGGTCAAGACGAACTTAAAGGGAGATCGGGAATATGCTCAAAGACCGGTTCATCCAGATTGGGAAACCGGCCGCTCACTCGTAGCGCAGCGCTTCCACCGGATCCAGCTTCGAGGCGCGCAACGCTGGAATCAGCCCGCTGATCACTCCCACAATCAGCAGGACCATGCTGGAAAGCATCACCGTCATCATCGAGATGCGCAGGTGAATATCGCCCTGCCCGGAATCGTCTTCAAACAGCGGCCCCATCATCGGTAACGTGCCCACGCTCCACGCGATCGCGTACGACAGCAACACGCCGATGGCCCCGCCCAGCAGCATGATCAGCATGGTCTCGGCCAGGAATTGCAGCTTGATGTGCCGCTTCCGCGCTCCCAGAGCGCGCCGCAGCCCGATCTCGCGAATCCGCTCGTCCACCGACACCAGCATGATGTTCATCACACCCACGCCGCCGATGCCCAGCGTCAGCGTTCCAATGAACGCCAGCAGCACCTGCAGCCCGATCGTCAGCGC
>Ga0209698_10004598_pt1 | contig 15056 bp, 17 predicted proteins | sample LitLauG_LLR_2012_FD_187203 | JGI IMG/M metagenome (GOLD analysis project Ga0209698, IMG submission 187203) | Freshwater sediment microbial communities from Pennsylvania, USA - Little Laurel Run_MetaG_LLR_2012 (SPAdes) (version 2) | ecosystem: Environmental > Aquatic > Freshwater > Creek >...
CACCTTCGTTCTCGCGGTCCTCGTCGTCGACGACGACGACGATCCCGCCCCGCGCCACCTCGGCGACGGCGTCCTCGATGCTCGCGAATGGCATCGCTAGCCCCTCTCCTCGAGCAGTCGCTCGACGTACTTGGCGACCATGTCTACTTCAACGTTCACCGCGCTCCCGGGTCCTTTGCGCCCGAGGGTGGTGACTGCTGCGGTGTGGGGGATCACGGCGACGCGGAAGGTGTCCTCGCTCACATCGACGACGGTGAGGCTGCAGCCGTCCACCGTCACCGAACCCTTTTCCACCAGGTAGCGGACCAGCGCCCGTGGCACCCGCACCCGCAGGTCGGGCGCGCCCGAGACGACCTCGCCGACCGCGTCGACGTGGCCCTGGACGAGGTGGCCGCTGAGGCGGTCGGCCAGGCGGACCGGGCGCTCCAGGTTGACCGGCTCGCCCGGCTGCAGGGCGCCGAGGTTCGTGCGGGCCAAGGTCTCCTCGACGGCGTCCGCCGCCCACCAGCCCGGTCCCCGCTCGACCACGGTGAGGCAGCAGCCGTTGACTGCGATCGAGTCACCGAGGCCGGCATCGGAGGCGACGAGTGATGCATCGAAGACGAAACGACCGCCGTCGCGGCTGCGCAGGCGCCCCAGCTCCTCGACGATCCCGGTGAACATCGCGCCCTTCCTAGCCCGCGGCCAGCTCGATGCGCAGATCGGGGCCGAGCTGCCCGACCGAGACCACCCGCCCCCGCCACAACTCGTCCATGGACGGCGCGCCGCCGCCGGTGAACATCGGGCGGGCGTCGTCGCCCCCGAACAGGGCGGGTGCCACGTAGAAGACGTAGCGGTCCACGAGACCGGAGCGGTGGAAGGCGCCGGCCACGGTGGCGCCTCCTTCGACCAGCACCTGGAGCACGTCCCGCCGGCCGAGCTCATCGAGGACGCCTTCGAGCGGCCCGGACAGCTCCAGCGCGGGGTGCACCGCCGCGCCCACGGGCGCGGTGCCGAGCACGACCCGCAGCGGGTCGCGTCCCGCCGCATCGCGCACGGTGAGGGCGGGATCGTCGGCGCGCACCGTGCCCGCGCCGACGACCACGGCGTCGCTCTCCGCCCGGAGGCGGTGGGCGTCCGCCCGGGCGAGGGGCCCGGTGATCCAGCGGCTCGCGCCATCGGCCGTCGCCGTCCGCCCGTCGAGGCTGGCGGCCAGCTTGAGCACGACCCAGGGCCGTCCGGTCCGGCGGTGCTTCAGGTAGGGGGCGAGCTGATCGCTGATCTCCTCGGCGGCGATCCCGACGACGACCTCGATCCCCGCATCGCGAAGGCGGGCGATCCCCCGGCCGGCGACCCGCGGGTCGGGGTCCTCGACCCCGACGACGACGCGCGCCACCCCCGCGGCGACGAGCGCGTCGGCGCACGGCGGCGTCCTGCCCGTGTGGGCACAGGGTTCGAGGGTCACGTAGGCCGTGGCCCCCCTGGCATGGGGGCCGGCCAGGTCGAGCGCGACGGCCTCGGCGTGCGGGCCGCCTGGAGGCTGGGTCGCACCGATGGCCGCCGGAGCGTCGCCGTCGGGCACGATCACGCACCCCACCCACGGGTTGGGGGAGGTCTCGTGCCGCACCCCCGCCGCCGCCGCGATCGCTTCGCGCATCATCTCGACGTCCGCGCTCGTCGGCTCTGAGCCGTCTGTGACGCCTGCGCCGGGACCCTTGGCCACCGACCCTCCGATCGACCCTCGCCCCATGCCCCGAAAGGGCCGGCGCGAGGTGTGGTTCTCTTGACCGCACAGTCTAGTGAGAACGCGTTCTTGTTCCTCGGCGCCAGAGCCGGGTCCCCTCCCCGGGCTTCAGTGGGTGGTCTGCTCCCCCGCCAGCAGCGCCAAGGCGTGGGGGAGGACGTCGACCACCGCCTGCAGGCACTCGACGGCGCCGGCGGGCGAACCGGGCGTGTTGAGGATGATCGTGCGGCCCTTGACCCCGGCGACGCCGCGCGAGAGCCGCCCGAGCGGGTTGATCAGGCGCATCGCCTCGGCGAGGCCCGGCGCTTCGCGCTCGAGGACCTCCCGCGTGCCCTCCGGGGTGTGATCCCGCGGCCCGAAGCCGGTGCCCCCGGTCGTGACGACGAGGCCGGTGAAGCTCCCGCTCAGGCGCGACAGCGCACCGGCCACCGAGGCGACGCCGTCGGCGACCACGTCGCGCCCGACGACCTCGAACCCCGCCGCGACGAGCGCGTCCTCCAGCGCGGCACCGGAGCGGTCCTCCCGGGTCCCCGCGATGACGCCGTCGGAGATGGTCAACACCTTGGCCTGCCAGGTCATCGGTCCTCGGTCTCCTCGGTCGCCGCACGTGATCGGTCGGCCTCGCGACGGCTGATCGCATCGTCGGCGGCGTGGCGGATGGCGTGGGCCGCGGCCGCCGGGTCCGGCTGGCCGAAGATCGCGTTGCCCGCGACGAACACGCTGGCGCCTGCCGCCGCCACGGCACCGACCGTCGTCGTGTCGATCCCGCCGTCGACCTCGATGGCGACGGCGAGGCCCCAGCGCTCGATCTCGTCGCGCGTGCGGCGGATCTTGGGGACCACCTCGGGCAGGAAGCGCTGCCCGCCGAAGCCCGGGTGGACGGTCATGAGCAGCACCAGATCGACGCGGGCCAGCCACTCGGCGTAGGCCTCGAAGGGGGTCTCCGGGTTGACCGCCAAACCGACGTCCAGGCCGAGCGTGCGCATCTGCTCGACCAGCTCGGCGGTCCCCCCGATCTCCACGTGGACCGAGCAGCCGTCCGCACCGGCCCGGCGAAAGGCTTCGAGGTACCGATCCGGGTTGGTCATCATCAGATGGCAGTCGAAGTACAGGTCGGTGTGGTGCCGCAGCGATGCGACCACCGGTGGCCCGATGGTCAGGTTGGGCACGAAGTGGCCGTCCATCACATCCACGTGGAGCAGGTCGGCCTGGGGCGCGACCGCGTCGATGGCCTCGCCGAGGGCGGCGAAGTCAGCCGACAGGATCGACGGTGCCACGCGGGCCATGTCCGGCCAATCTATCGGGCGTCGCCGCCCTGGCCCGACCTCAGGTCCGTCGCAGGACGAGCAGGAACATGCCGTCGGTGCCGGCGGCCTGGGGCAGCAGCCGGGCCCCGCGGCCCACCCGCTCCCAGGTCGGATCGAGATCCGGGAGCACCGGCGCCAGGTCCGGGTACGTGGTCGCCAACCAGCGGTCGATCGCCGCCGTCTCGGCCAGCGTGAGGGTGCACACGCTGTAGTAGAGCAGCCCGCCCGGGCGCAGCAGCCCGATGGCGGCCGCGAGCAACCTTCGCTGGAGCGCGGCCAGGCGCACCACGTCAGCGGCCTGGATCCGCCAGCGGGCATCGGGCCGTCGCCGCAGGACGCCGATACCCGAACACGGCGCGTCCACCAGCACCTTGTCGAAGGCGCCGAGGCGAAGCGGCGGCCGGGCGCCATCGGCGACCACCAGCGCCACGCGGCCCTGCCCGTAGTGGGCCACGTTGTCGACGAGGCGCCCGAGCCGGTCACGGTCGAGCTCGACGCCGACGACGAAGGGGCCAGGGGCGGCGGTGGGCGTGGTCGCCATCGCGGTCGTCTTTCCCCCCGGGGCGGCGCACAGGTCGACGACCACCTCGCCCGGTCGCACGTGCACGGCGCGGGCCACCTGCTGGCTCGCCAGGTCCTGGGTGTATCCGTCCGGGCGGCGGGTCGCCGCGGCCGGCTCGTTCATCTGGACGAGTGCGGCACGGGCGGTGGCCTCCCCCAGGTCCTGGACGAGGAGGCCGACGAGCCAGTCCGGGTACGACAGCTCGGTGGCGAGGTCCGGCCAGCGCAGCGGACCCCGATCGAGCGCGTCGGCCACCCGCCGGAGGACGGCGTTGACCAAGCCGCGGGCCGGTCCGGCCACCTCCGCCACGGTGGCCGAAACGGCGGCGTGCGCAGGTGTGCCGAGGAACGCGAGCTGGTAGGCACCGATGCGCAGGGCGGCGCGGACCTCGGGATCGAGGCGACGGCGGAGGTGGCGGTCGATCAGCCAGTCGCAGGCGCGCCGCATCCGCACGGTGCCGTAGACCAGCTCGGTCGTGAACGCCCGGTCGCGCTCCGCCAGCCCGCTGGCCGCGAGCCGTCCGGGTAGCACCTGGTTGGCCCGGGCGCCCGCATCGATCTCGACCAGCGCCCCGATGGCGAGGGCACGCGCCGTCGCCGGGCGCGCCGCGCTCGCGCTCACGATCCGAGGGATTCGCCGGGGCGCAGGTGGGCCCCGTTGCGCCACCCGGCCGCGGCCATCGGCGCCCGTCCCTCTGGTTGGACCTCGACGAGCTCGAAGCTGCCATCGCCGGTGCCGACCGAGGTGCCTTCGACGACGCCCGGGGGCAGTCCTCGCCCGGCGCCGACCCGTCCGCGCCGCACGAGGAGGCGCCGGCCGCGCCACGTGGTCCAGGCGCGCCCCACGCGGACCACGCGGGCCACCTGCACGGCGGGCGCCGTCCAGTCCACGCGCAGCTCGTCGGGCTCGACCTTGGCGGCGTAGCTCACCGCGCCCGCCTGCGCCACCGCGGTGCCGAGACCGCGCCCGAGCTCGGCGACGAGCAGGTCGGTGCCGATGGCGACGAGCCGGGACCGGAGCTGCTCCGCGGTCTCGTCGGCGCCGATGGCGACCCGCTCGCAGGCGTACACCGGGCCGGTGTCGAGGCCTTCCTCGACCGCCATCAAGCAGACACCCGTCTCCTCGTCGCCGCTCAGGATGGCCCGCTCGACCGGCGCAGCCCCGCGCCACCGGGGCAGCAGCGAGAAGTGCAGGTTGATCATCGGGACCACGGCCAGCACGTCGGGCTTGATGATCCGGCCGAACGCGACCACCACGCCCAGCTCCGCACCCGACCCGACGACGTCCTCGACGCGGTCGGTCACCGCCAACCCCAGATCCAGCGCGGCCGCCTTGACCGGGCTCGGCACCAGCGCGCCGCCCCGGCCCCGGCGCTTGTCGGCGCGCGACACGACCAGGCGGATGTCGTGGCCGGCGCGGTGCAGGGCGCGCAGCGGTGCGACGGCGGCCTCGGGCGTGCCGAGGTAGACGAGCGCGCTCAGAGGGTCACAACCCGAGGTGACGCCGGCGCTTCGGCTCCCCGTCGTCGCCCCCCTCGGCCCGGCGACGCAGCTCACGCATCGCCGCCTTGCGCTGGTCCTTGTCGAGCAGATCCAGCAGCAGCCGCCCGTCGAGGTGGTCCATCTCGTGCTGGAACGCCCGAGCCGCCAGCTCGTCCGCCTCGATCGAGACCTCGTTGCCGTCGAGGTCGTAGCCGCGCAGGTGGACCTGCTTGGGCCGAACGATGGGGAAGTACAGGCCCGGGATCGACAGGCACCCCTCGTCGTACTCCCACTCCCCGCTCATGTCCTCGATGACCGGGTTGACGACGGTGTGCGCCGGTTCGTCCTCGCCCAGCTGGTACACGAACAGCCGCTTCTGCACGCCCACCTGCGGCGCCGCCAGCCCGACCCCGGGCGCAGCCCGCATGGTGGCGATCATGTCCTCGGCCAGCCGGGCGAGCGCGCCGTCGACGTCGGTGATCTCTGACGCGCGCTGCTTGAGCACGGGGTCTCCGAACACACGGATGGTGTAAGGCGCCATCCCAGCAGGGTACCGGGCGGGGTGCGCGTCACGGGACGGTAGCCTCGCGGCAGCGATGGGGGACGGGCACTACTACGACAGCCGACCGTCGGTGGCTTCGCGACCTGCGGAGGTGGTCCTCGCCCTCCCGGATGCGACCGTGCGCCTCGGCACGGATCGGGGGGTGTTCTCCGCCGGTCGGGTCGACCCGGGGACGGCGATCCTGCTGCGCCGGATCCCCCCGCCACCCGTGGCCGGCGACCTCCTCGACCTCGGATGCGGGTACGGGCCGATCGCCCTCACACTGGCCCGCCGGTCCCCGGGCGCCACGGTGTGGGCCGTCGACGTCAACGAGCGCGCCCTCGGCCTGGTACGAGCCAACGCCGGCGCCCTCGGCCTCACCAACGTGCGGGCCGCGGCCCCCGAGGACGTCCCCGACGGGATCCGCTTCGCCGGGCTGTGGTCCAACCCGCCGATCCGCATCGGCAAGGAGGCGCTCCACGACCTGCTCGACACCTGGCTCGCCCGCCTGGCACCGGGCGGGCGAGCGTGGCTCGTCGTCCAGCGCCACCTCGGCGCCGACTCGCTGGCTGCGTGGCTCGACGAGCGCGGGTATCCCACGGCGCGGGCGGCGTCCAAGCAGGCGTACCGGGTCCTCGAGGTGACGGGCCCGTGAAGCAGCTCGGGCCGACGGAGCTCAAGCGGCTGCACCGCAGCTGGCAGCGGCGGACGCCCCAGCGCCTGGCGCTGCTGCTCGACGGCGTCCAGAGCCCCTACAACGTCGGTGCCATCGTCCGCACCGCGGCCGCCCTGCGCGTCGAGCACCTGTACCTCGCCGGTGGCGCGCCGGCGCCCAACCATGCGAAGGCGGGCAAGACCGCGATGGGCACGGAGCGCTACGTGACCTGGAGCGACGAGGGCCGCGGGGTGGACGCCGTGGCGCGCGCCGTCGCCGACGGCTACGTCGTCGTCGGCCTCGAGCTCGCCGCCGGCGCCGCCCCGCTCCACGACCTCGACGTGTCGGCGGAGGCAGCGGTCTGCCTCGCGGTCGGCCACGAGGACCACGGCCTCTCGCCCGCGACCCTCGCCGCCTGCCATCTGGTGGCGTTCATCCCCCAGCTCGGCCGGGTCGGCTCCCTCAACGTGGCGACGGCCACCGCCATCGGGCTCTACGAGCTGCGCCGCCGGTCCTGGACGGGCGCCGACGCATCCGGCTCCGGTCCCGGCGACACCGTCGACGACCCGGCGCTGGCCGACGCGACCGACGGCTTCAGATCCGGGCCGGATCAACCTCGATCCTGAGCCGCCCGGGGGGTCTCACGGCGGCGTGGAGCAGGTCGGCGAGCACCCGGTGGTCCGGCGCCCGCAGGAGCCAGCTGCCCTCGCCCGACCCGCGGATCTCACAACCCGCCGGGAGCTCGGCCGGCAGCGAGGCCACGAAGACCGGCGCAGCCGGACCCGACACCAGCGCGAGCGCCCGCTCGGGTGGCAGGCCGAGCGCGACGCGCACACCCCGCTCGCTCGCCGCCAGCCGTGCGGGATCGGCGTTGACCGCCGAGAGCAGCACCTCGTGGTGGGGCACGCGGGTCTGCACGAGGACCCGGCCGTGCCGGTGACGCCCACCCACGAGCCGGCTGGCACGCGCCAGGAGCGCCAACGCCTCCTCGGCGCCACGATGGCGGGGGGCGAGCAGCTCCTGGTCGAAGTCGACGAAGACGACGGCGTCGACGGGCCCGACGCGGTGCAGCACGGCCTCGGTGCCCACCAGGACGGCCGCGTCCGGCATCGGCCCCGTCTCCGCGGTGACCTCGCCGACAGGGCGGCCTGCGAGCGCCTCCAACTCGTCGCGCACCCGCGCGACGCCGAGGCGCAGGGCCGCCAGGCGCGTCGAACCGCACTCGGCGCAGAGGGGCGGCCGGGTCGTGGCACACCGGCCGCACACCAGCGGCGGTGGGTCCCCGTCGCGGCGTTGGGTGACCGCCGCCCCGCAGCGGGTGCAGCGGGCGGTGGCCCCGCACGAGCCGCACACCAGCAGTCGGGCGCGGCCCTTGCGGTTGAGGACGCACACGACCCGCCCGCCGTCGCGGACCAGGTCGACCAGGCGGGCCGAGTACAACCCGGTCCGTGGATCATCTCGGCGCCGGTCGATGACTTCGAGCGCCGCCCATCCGGCACGCTCCACGCTGCGGCTGGCGACCACCAACGGCGCCCACGCCAGCAGCTCCACGGTGGGGCAGGGCGAGACCACGACGCAGGGCACCCCGGCTCGCCGGGCGCGCTCGCCCGCCACGACCCATGCCACCCAGGTGGGCGCCTGCTCCTGCTGCAGGCCTTCGTCGTGACCGTCGAGCACGACGACCGAAGCCAGACCCGGACAGGGGGCCCACGCCGCGCCGCGCGCACCGATGACGACCTGCGCGCCGGCCGCGGCCCGGGCCCACTCCCGGGGGACCACGGCGACGCTGATCCCGCCCCGGCGCAGACCGATGGCGAGCTCGGCCGCCATCGGCGCCGACGGCGTGACGACGAGCACCCGACCGCGGGCCGCCGCCGCCAGCACGACGGGGCCGAGGCCGTGCGCCGGCGGCAGGCGCAGGACCGCCCGACCAGCGGGATGCTCGAGGGCCTCGGTGAGCGCCGGGTCCCCGGTGCCAGGACCGGTCGGGACGGCACCCGGCGCCGGCGCGGGCGGCAGCCCGCGCACCGCCTGCTCGGGCGACGCCGTCGTGAGCAACGAGGCGCGCCGCCCCGCCCACCGCCACGCGGCCCACGCCGCCAGCTCGACGATCTCCGGTGCCGGCCCCCAGCCCGTTACCTTGGCCAGCGGCCGCAGCGCCCGGCCTTCGGCCGGCACCACATCCTCCGCGGTGACCCAACCCCCGACCCGGCGGCCGTGGAGGGCGATGCGCACCATGGTCCCGACCCGGACGTCGCCCGCGAGCGCGTCCGGGACGAGGTAGTCGAACTCCTTGTCGATGGCCCCGACGTCCGGCAGGACCCGCACCACCGCGGCCTGGGCACGGGGTGGTGCGGCTGGACGCGGCGGGGACGGGCCGGGGTCGGCCGTCATCGGCGCCAAGCCGACGGCGCCCTAGTTGCTGAGCTCGCGGGCGAAGTCCTCGAGGCGCGTCGTGTGCTCCCAGGCGAACTCCTTCTCACCGCGGCCGAAGTGGCCGTAGGCGGCGGTGCGCCGGTAGATGGGGCGCCGCAGGTCGAGGTCGCGGATGATGGCGGCGGGCCGCAGGTCGAAGACGGTGTCGACGGCCGCGACGATGCGCTCGGGGTCGACCGTCTCGGTGCCGAAGGTCTCGACCATCACCGACACGGGCCGGGCCACCCCGATGGCGTAGGCAACCTGGATCTCACAGCGCCGCGCCGCGCCCGAGGCCACCACGTGCTTGGCCACCCAGCGAGCCGCGTACGCCGCGGACCGGTCCACCTTGGAGGGGTCCTTGCCGGAAAAGGCACCGCCGCCGTGGCGGGCCGCCCCGCCGTAGGTGTCGACGATGATCTTGCGACCGGTGAGCCCGGTGTCGGCGTGCGGGCCGCCGAGCACGAACTTGCCCGTCGGGTTGGCCAGGATCTGGTACCCGTCGTCGGCGAACTGCGCCGGCACGAGCGGGGCGATGACGTGGTCGCGCAGATCGGGCTTGAGCAGCGTCTCGAGGTCGATGTCGGGTCCGTGCTGCGTGGAGATCAGCACGGTCTTCAACCGGACCGGGCGGCCGTCCTCGTACTCGAAGGTCACCTGCGTCTTGCCGTCGGGGCGCAGGTACGGCAGCACCCCCGCCTTGCGGACCTGGGACAGCCGCTGGGCCAGCCGGTGTGCCAACCAGATCGGCAGCGGCATCAGGTCATCGGTCTCGTCACAGGCGTAGCCGAACATCATCCCCTGGTCGCCGGCACCCTGGCTGTTGAGGATGTCCTCGCCGCTCGACCCGGTGCGCACCTCGAGCGCGGTGTCGACCCCCTGGGCGATGTCGGGGGACTGCGCGTCGATGGACACGGTGACGCCGCAAGTCCGGCCGTCGAAGCCGTACTCGGAGCGGTCGTACCCGATGCCACAGATCACGTCGCGGACGAGGTTGGGGATCTCGATGTACGCCCCGGTGGTGATCTCGCCCGCCACGACCACGAGCCCGGTCGTGAGCAGCGTCTCGCAGGCGACACGGCCCATGGGATCCTCCGCCAGGATGGCGTCGAGGATCGCATCGGAGATCTGGTCGGCCATCTTGTCCGGGTGGCCTTCGGTCACCGACTCCGACGTGAAGGTCCAACGGGTCACGGGCGCTCCTCCTCGGCAGTGTGGGCAACAGCAGTGTGGGCAACAGCAGTGTGGGCAACAGCAGTGCGGGCAACAGCAGGATCATGGCGGGAGAGGCGGGATGCGACCAGGTCGAGGACCGCACCCGCGACGACCCGCTTGTCGGAGAGCGGCACTTCGAGCGCCGGTTCGTCCGCGGACAGGATAAGCACGGCGTTGGTGTCGTGGCCGAATCCCACCGCCGGCGCGGATACGTCGTTGGCCACCACCAGGTCGAGGCCCTTGCGGCGGAGCTTGTCCTCGGCCGCGGCGCGCAGCGCCTCTCCCGCCGCGGTCTCGGCCGCGAAGCCGACGACGACCTGCGAGCCCCGCCGGCGGCGGCCGACCTCGGCGAGGATGTCGAGGGTCGGCTCGAGCACCACCTCGGGGATCCCTGCCTCTTTCTTCAGCTTGCCTCCTGCGACCTGTGCGGGACGGAAGTCCGCGACCGCGGCAGCCATGATGACCACGTCCGCCACCTCGAGGCGCGAGAGCACGGCGTCGGCCATCTCTGCCGCGGTGTCGACGCGCACGACCTCGGCACCGGGAGGGCCGTCGCGCTCGGTCGTCGTGACCAGGATCACGTCCGCGCCCCGATCGGCGGCCACGTCGGCCAGCGCGTGCCCCTGCTTGCCGGAGGATCGGTTGCCGAGGTAGCGCACCGGGTCGATCGGCTCGCGCGTGCCGCCCGCGGTCACCAGCACCCGTCGGCCGACGAGGGGGCGCGCGCCGCGCTCGTCGAGCAGTGCGATCGCCGCGGCGACGATGTCTGCCGGCTCGGCGAGGCGGCCCGCCCCCGAATCACCCCCCGCCAGGCGGCCCGTGGCCGGCTGCACCAGCGCGACCCCACGGCGCCTGAGAGTGGCCAGGTTGTCCTGCACCGCCGGGTGCTCCCACATCTCGGTGTGCATCGCAGGGCACACCAGCACCGGGGCGCGCGTGGCGAGCAGGGTGGCGGTGAGCAACGAATCGGAGATGCCCGCGGCGTAGGCACCGAGCAGCCGGGCCGTCGCGGGCGCGACGACCACCAGATCGGCCGCCTGGCCGAGGCGGGTGTGCGGGATCGGATCGGTGGCCGACTCCCACAAGCTGTGGCGGGCCGGTTCGGACGCGAGGGCCGACAGCGTCAACGGGCCCACGAAGCGCGTCGCCGCGGGCGTCATGACCGGCGCCACATGCGCGCCCGCGTCGACGAGGCGCCGGCACACCTCGACCGCCTTGTACGCCGCGATCCCGCCACACACCCCGAGGACGATGCGCCGCCCGGCGAGTGGCCGGCCCGGCGCGGCGGAGGTTATTGCTCGTCCTCCTCGACACCCTCCAGCTCTTCGGCGACGTCGGGCCGGTGGTAGGTGATCTTGCCCGCCGCGATCTCCTCGAGGGCGATCGACAGCGGCTTGCGCGACACCGAGGTCACCTGCGGGGGCACGATGGCTCCGAGGCCCTCGCTCAGCTGGTTGAAGTAGGAGTTGATCTGCCGTCCCCGCTTGGCGGCGAGGCTGACGAGGGTGAACTTCGAGTCGACCCGGTCGAGCAGCGACTCGACCGGTGGGTCCATCATGGTTGGGCGGCGCTCGGCCATGGAAGGTGCGGCTCCCGGATCTATCGGAACCTGCGCAGTATACCGGCCACCTCCGCCGCGGCCCGGTCCACGTCGTCGTTGACCACGACGGCGTCGGCGAGCTGGCGCCCGAGGCGCTCCTCGTGCTCGCCCACCTCGATGCGGCGGCGGATGTGCTCCTCGTCGTCGCCCCGGGCCCGCAGGCGGGCCTCTTGCGCCTGGCGCGACGGCGCGACGATCAATACGACGACCGCATCCGGATAGCGCTCCTTCACCTGGCCGGCGCCGTGCAGCTCGATCTCGAGCACCACGTCGCGAGCATCGGGAGGCTCCAACGTCGGCGTGCCGTAGAGCTGCCCGTTGCCGGGGAACTCGGTGTGCTCGATGAAGCCGCCCTCGGCGATGCGTGCGAGGAACTGGTCCCGGTCCACGAAGGTGTAGGCGTCGTCCGCCTCACCGTTGCGCCGCGCCCGGGTCGTCCACGAGCGCGAGAGCCACAGACGCGGCTCGAGCTCGAGCAGGCGGTCGACGACGGTGCCCTTCCCGACCCCGCCAGGCCCGGAGATGACGAGGATCAACGGCCGATGTGCCGCTCAGACGAGGGGGGCGCCGGTCACTGCCCGAGCTTTTCGAGCAGTTTCTTGCGTTGCTGGTCCCCGAGGCCCTGGATGCGCCGGGTCTCGCTGATCCCGACCTCTTCCATGAGCCGGCGGGCCTTGACCTTGCCCACCCCGGGGAGGGACTCGAGGACCGAGACGACCTTCATCTTGGCCACCACGTCGTCGCCTGCGCTCTGGCGCAGGAGCTCGGTGAGGGTGAGCGAGCCCATCTTGAGCTTCTCCTTCAGCTCGGCGCGCACACGCCGGGCGGCGGCCGCCTTGTCCAGCGCGGCCTGCCGTTGATCCGGAGACAGGGAAGGGGGCAGCGGCATGTCGGCACCCTAGCGCGACGATCCGCCGCCGTCGCCCGGCGCCGCGGGGTGTCGCTCAGCGCGCCGATGCGACGAGGGCGGCGGCCGCCTCCCGCCGGGAAGGCGCGGCCGTGACCGCCCGGCCCACCACGATGAGATCCGCTCCGGAGGCGAACGCTTCGGCCGGCGTCGCCGGCCGACCCTGGTCGTGGGTTGGCGCGCCCGCGGGCCGGATCCCGGGGACGACGGTCACGAGGTGCGGTGCGAGCTCCTTGGCCTCCGCGACGTCGGCCGCGGCGCACACCAGCCCGCCGCAGCGCGCTTCGAGTGCGGCCTGCACCCGCTTGCCCAGGATGTGCGGCGGTGCGTCGACGTCGCTCGTGAGCACCGTCACCGCCAGGGCGATCGCCGGCTCGAGATCGGCGCTGGCCGCCCCCTCGGCGAGCCCCTTGACCCCCGCCATCAGCATCGGCACGCCGCCGGAGGCGTGCATCGTGAGGTACGACACGCCGAGGGCGCCGAGCACCCGCGCGCTGCGGCCGACGGTCGTGGGGATGTCGTGGAGCTTCAGGTCGAGGAACACCCGGTAGCCCTCGTCGAGGCAGGCGACCACCGCGTCCGGCCCCGCCGCGCTGAACAGCTCGAGGCCGACCTTGGCCACGCCGAACCACGGCGACAGTTCGCGCAGCAGCCGGGTGGCCTCCACCAGGTCGTCCACGTCGAGCGCCAGGGCGAAGCGGTCACGCAGCGGGTCGGGCGCGGTGGTCTCAGTGGCCATGGGCTCTTCCTATCAGGTCATCGAGGCGGTGCACCCCGCGGCGGGCGCACCACCGGCGCAGCTCGCCGAGCACCCGGGCGGGGGCCCGGGGGTCGGCGAAGGTGGCCGTGCCCACCTGCACGCCGTCGGCTCCCGCGGCGAGCAGCTCGGCGGCGTCCTCGCCGGTGCTGATCCCGCCCACGCCGATGATGGGCCGGCCGGGAAAGGCCTGGCGGCACTCGAACACGGCGCGGACCGCGACGGGGTGCAGCGCCGGCCCCGAGAGCCCGCCGCCCCCGGCGCCGAGGCAGGCGCGCCCGGTCGAGGGGTCGACGGCGAGGCCCATCAAGGTGTTGACCAGCGTGAGCCCGTCGGCGCCCCCGTCGAGGGCGGCGCCGGCGATCTCGACCAGGTCGGTGACGTTGGGGCTCAACTTGGCCCACAGCGCCAGCCCGCACCCGGCGAGCCCCGCGGCCGCGGCGGCCAGGGCCGCGGTCGTGGACCCGGGCGAATGGGCGAACATCCGGCGGCGGTCCTCGACGTTGGGGCAGCTGATGTTGGCCTCCACCGCGACGAGCGACGGCGCCCGGCCCTGCGCCCACGCGGTCGCGATCGTCCGCGCCGCCCGCTCGAAGTCCGCCGCACTCGACCCCCAGATGCTGACAACGACGCGTGCTCCTGTCGCCGCGAGCAGGGGGAGCTCGTCGGCGAGCCACGCGCCGACCCCGGGGTTGTGGAGGCCGACGCTGTTGAGCATCCCGGCGCGCACCGGATGCACCCGGGGGGCGGGGTTGCCGGCCCACGGCTCCGGCGAGAGCGACTTGACCGTCACCGCGCCGAGCGAGCCGAGGTCGAGGTACGCGGCGAGCTCGTCGGCGTGGCCGCTCGTGCCCGACGCCGTCATCACCGGGTTGGGGAGGAGGACCCCCCCGATGCGGGTCGTCAGATCGGGCCCGCCACGGCCGATCCGATCCCGCTTCGCCATCACAGGCGGAGCTGCTGCTGGTCCCCGGCGAGGTACTCCTGCAGCGTGCGAACGGTGAGGGGATGGACGCTGCGGTCCGCGATCCCGGCCGCCGCGGCGAGGGCGGCGGCCACGGTGGTCAAGCAGGCGACGCGGTGCACGTTGGCGGCCCGCCTGATGTGCGCGCCGTCGGCGCGCGGGCCGCGCCCCCGGGGAGTGTTGACCACGAGCTGGACCTTGCCGGAGCGGATGAGCTCGACCGCATCGACCCCGGACTCACCCGAGCCCACCTTGGCCACGATCGTCTCCACCGGGACGCCTTGCGCCTCGAGGTACGCGGCCGTCCCGGCGGTCGCCGCGATCGACAGTCCCTGCTCCACGAAGCGCAGAGCGGCGCGCAATCCCGCGGCCTTGTCGCGATCCGCCAGGGAAAAGAACACCGTGCCCGTCTCCGGCAGCCGGTCGCCCGCCGCCATCTGGCTCTTGGCGAAGGCCAGCCCGAAGGTGAGGTCGATGCCCATCACCTCCCCGGTGGAGCGCATCTCCGGGCCGAGGATGGTGTCGGCATCGGGGAACCTGCCGAAGGGCAGCACCGCTTCCTTGACGCTCACGTGTCCACCGGTCACCGGCGGGTGGAGCAGGCCCTCCTCGCGGAGCGCGGCGATGCTGGCCCCGGCCATGATCCGGGCCGCGGCCTGCGCCAGCGGGACACCGGTCGCCTTGGAGACGAAGGGGACCGTCCGGCTGGCCCGCGGGTTGGCCTCGATGACGTAGACCTGAGCGTCTTTGACCGCGAACTGCACGTTGAGGGGACCGCGCACGTCGAGGGCCTGGGCGATCGCCCGGGTGTGGGCCTCGATGACCTCGACGACCGCCGCGGCCAAGGTGGGCGGGGGGATGACACATGCACTGTCGCCGGAGTGGACCCCGGCCTCCTCGACGTGTTCCATCACCGCGCCGATGAGCAC
>Ga0209698_10004599_pt1 | contig 15055 bp, 11 predicted proteins | sample LitLauG_LLR_2012_FD_187203 | JGI IMG/M metagenome (GOLD analysis project Ga0209698, IMG submission 187203) | Freshwater sediment microbial communities from Pennsylvania, USA - Little Laurel Run_MetaG_LLR_2012 (SPAdes) (version 2) | ecosystem: Environmental > Aquatic > Freshwater > Creek >...
CTTGGTGACGCGTGACTTCGGCGATTACTCGGGTGTGTCGGAGTTCAAACGCGACGTCCTGCACGACATCCAGGCGTCAGGATTCGATGTGCGACTGGCCTTCGAGGACGACCCCAACAACCACGCGATGTACGTCGGCGAAGGCGTCGCGTGCCTCTACATCCATTCGGGCTACTACTTGTAGGTGCTGTCGCTGGCGTTGTCGATCGACCCCGGGGTTCGACGCCGCGGCGCGGCGCTCACCCCTGGGACGCGAGCAACTCACGGACCTCGCGCGCGGCGCGCCGTCCGGACCCGATACTCGCCGGGATGCCGACGCCGTCGTAGGGGCTACCCGCGAGTCGGATGGCGTAGGGCGCGAGGGCGTGACGCGCCCGGGCGACGACTTGGTTGTGCCCCACGTAGTACTGGGGCAGACCCTCGGGCCAGCGTTGCACTCGTGCGGCGCGAACCGTCCCGACGCGGCCGAGGACGGTGGAGAGCTCGGTGAGCACACGGGCGATCAGGTCGTCGTCACTCAGCACCTCGCTGCGACGGTCATCGATGCGTCCGACGTGCGCGCGCAACAGGACCTCGCCCTCGCGGCGCAGGTGCTCCCATTTGCGATCGAGGAAGGTGATCGCCGTCGTCATCATGATGTCGTCATTCCACTCGGTGGCCAGGGGGATGAGGACCCCGGTGCCGGTCGGCGGCAGCGTCGTCTCGCTGGCGTCGAACACGAAGGTGACCATGGCCGCGCCGGCACTGTTGATGCCGGCGAGCGCGTTGAGGGACTCGTCGAGCAGGTGGGTGAGTCGGGCCGCGGTGGGCGCCGGCGTCGCGAGGATGATGGCGCTGGCCCCGGTGGCGGTGTCGGGCGTGTCGACCTCCCAGGGATACGACCCCGAGGGCGTGGGACGGATCGCCGTCACCTGCGCAGCGCTTCGCACGACGACGCCGCGCTCGCGCAACTGACGCGAGAGCTCGGTCGCCAGGGAACCGACACCGGTGCGCAACGACATGAAGAGCGGGCCTAGCACGCGTTCGGCCACCGCACCCCCACTGGCGCCTGGTCCCGCCCCCGTGCGCAGGGCCTTCATCAGTGAGCCGCCTCGCTGCGCCGCTTCGAAGAGAGCGGGGAAGACCGCCTCGGCCGAGAGATCGTCGACGCGCCCGGCTTGGATGCCACCGACCATCGGCTCGATCAACTGATAGGTCAGCTCACTGCCCAGCTTTCGACGCAGGATCGAGCCGATGCTGACGTCCTGGGTGACCTTGAGCTTCTTGGGCGAATGCTCGTCGCGCCACGCGGGCCAGTGCGAGCCCCACGTGAGTCCCTTCATGGACCGCAGCGACTTCGCGTTGGTCGGTACGCCGAGCACCAGTCCGGCGGGGAGCTCTTCGAGAGCGCCCCTCAGCCAGATCGAGGCGCCCGAGGCGGCGATGGGCACGAGTTGATCCTCGAGGCCCAGTTCACGCGCGAGCGTCACCGCTTCTGGGCGTCGCGCCAGGAATCCGTCGGGCCCGAGATCGAGGGTGCGCCCGGCGAACTCACTCGTCATCAGCGCGCCGCCGACGTGGTCCGACGCCTCGATGACCTCGATGCGCGCCGTCTCAGACGTCGGGCCGTCCCCGGCGCCCGAGAGCTCCCACGCCGCCGCGAGACCGGCGATCCCCCCGCCGACGATCACGACCGACGGGCGAGTGCTCACGAGCGCGTCATCACGATGTCGCACAGTACCTCGATGAAGTCCGCGTCGTCATTCAGCGACGCGGTGCGCACCAGGTTGAGCCCGATCTCCGTGGCCACCTGCTGGGCCTGGATGTCGATGTCGAAGAGCACCTCGAGGTGGTCCGATACGAATCCGATCGGACACGACACGATGTCGGTGTATCCGTCCGCCTTCTTCGTGCGTAGGACGTCCAAGATGTCAGGACCGATCCAGGGATCGGCGGTGCGCCCCGCGGACTGCCACGCCAGGTCCCACGTGGTGAGGCCCGCCGCCTTGGCGGCACCTTCGGCGCTGGCGCGTAACTGCTCGGGGTAATCGTCGCCGGCGGCGAGGATCTTCTGGGGCAGCGAGTGAGCCGAGAAGATCACTTGGGTCGTGGCCCGACGTTCGACGGGGATGAGCGCGAGTGCGTCGTTCACCCGTCGCGCGATCAACTCGAGGAATCCCGGAGCGTCCCACCAGGCACCGATCTCGGAGAAGGTGACGTTCGCACCGAGGGACTCGCGCGCGCGCGCCATGTACTGGTCGGTCGACATCGACGAGGAGTGCGGGGCGAGCACCAGGCCAATGACGTGGGTGACGCCGTCGGCCGCGAATCCGGGAGCGACGTCCTCGATCATGGGCGGTTCGTACTTCGAACCGAATCGCACGTCGAAGGCGCCGCGAGCCCGCGCCTCGAGCGTGGTGGCGATGGCGGCGACCTGGTCGGCGGTGCGTTGTGCGAGCGGGGAGGTGCCGCCGATCTGCTGATAGCGATCGGACAGCTCGGCCAGGAGCTCGGGGGTGGGCGCGCGGCCGTGGCGGATGCGCGTGTAGTACGCCTCGACGTCCTCGGGCGTCGTCGGAGTGCCGTAGGCCATCACCAGAACTCCGGTCGTCATCGCACGCCTGCCAATCCTTCGTCGTGGACCACGCGGACCACGGCCTCGAGTACTGCGGGGTCGGTCGACGGCAAGACGCCGTGTCCCAAGTTGAAAATGTACCCGCCATCGGTGCCGGCTCGCGCCAGGACCTCGCGAGCGGCCGCCACGCCGAGTTCGACGCCGCCGAGGCAACGCGCCGGGTCGAGATTGCCCTGGACGGGTTTGGTCGCGCGACGCCGTCCCTCGTCGAGGTCCACGTGCCAGTCGATGCCCAGCACGCTCGATCCGGCACTCGACATGAGCGTCAATAGCTCGCCAGTGCCGACCCCGAACAAGATGGTGGGCACCCCGAGGTCGGCCACGCCATCGAGGACCCGCTGGGTGGCGGGTAGCGCGAAGCGCGCGTACTCGTCGCGCGTGAGTGAGCCGGCCCAGGAGTCGAAGAGTTGCAGGGCTCGCGCGCCGTGGGCCACTTGCGCGCGAAGGAAGGTGACCGTGATGGCCACCAAGCGCTCGAGCAACTGATCGAACAGCGCCGGGTCGGCGTGCATGAGGGACTTGATGACGGCGAAATCTCGCGTCGGCGCACCCTCGACCAAGTAGCTCGCCACGGTGAAGGGCGCTCCCGCGAAGCCGATCAGCGGCGTGTCGCTCGCCGTGAGCTCCGCCACCACCAGGTCGACGGTTCGCGTGACGTGCGCGATGTCCTCCTCACGCAGGTCGCGAAGTCGCGTCAAGTCCCCGGCGTGGCGAAATGGCGCGGCGATCACCGGCCCGCGACCGGGAACGACGTCCACCCCGAAGCCGATGGCGTGGTAGGGCACGACGATGTCCGAGAACAGGATCGCCGCATCGACGCCGTAGCGGCGCACCGGCTGAAGGGTCACCTCACAGGCGAGTTCGGGGTCCGCGATGGCCTCGAGGATGGAGCCGGTTCCGCGCAGGGCCCGGTATTCGGGCAGGGAGCGACCCGCTTGTCGCATGAACCACGCGGGGACGTGCTCGACCGTCTCGCCGCGGCAGGCTCTGAGGAATACGGGGTCGGACACGGGGCTCCTTTGACGCACATCAGCCTAGGTCGCAGCGTCGAGCGAAGCGCCCGGGGCACCCCTCGGGCGAAGTCACCTAGAATCGTCAAACGCTATTTGCGAGTACCGGGAGAGGTCCGATGGCACACGAGCGCGAGATATCGGAGGAACAGGAGTTCCTCGACCGAGCGTTGGACGCCCTCGACCACATGCGAAGCGAAGCGCGTTCGTTGCGCGACTCCGCGGCGGTGGCGACGATGCGAGGGGCGGGCGACCTCGTCGAACGCGACGTGGTGATGGGGACGGCGCTCAACCGCCTCGACCAATTGGCCATCGGCGACCAGCCACTCTTCTTCGGGCGCATCGATTACTTGGACAAGAACGACGGGCCCGGCGACACCTACCACGTGGGTCGCCTCGCGGTCTCCGACGTCGAACTCAATCCTCTCGTGGTCGACTGGCGTGCGCCGGTCGCCGAGGCCTTCTACCGGGCCACCGGGGTCGAATCGCTCGGTCTGGCGCGTCGTCGTCACGTGGCGATTCGTGGTCGCGAGGTGCTCGGGGTCGAGGATGAGTACTTCGCCAACGAAGTCGGTGAGCTCCAACTGCCCGACGGCGACGAGCGCGACGCCACCGACGAGGGTCTGGTCGACGGCGGCCTCGCCCTGGGCGGACCCGGTGCCTTGTTGGCCGCTCTCGGTCGAGCGCGCACCGGTCGCATGGGCGACATCGTCGCCACCATCCAGGGTGAGCAGGACCAGATCATTCGCCATCCTCTGGCGGGCGTGTTGCTGGTCCAGGGCGGTCCCGGCACGGGCAAGACCGCGGTCGCGCTGCACCGCGCGGCCTACCTGCTCTTCACCTTCCGCGCGACGCTTGAGCGTCAGGGCGTCCTCGTCGTCGGTCCCAACCCGCTCTTCCTCAACTACATCGAGAACGTGCTGCCGTCCCTGGGCGAGTCCGGCGTCACCCTCTCCACCATCTCGGGTTTGGTGACCAACGTGGAAGTGCGTGGTCGTGACAGCGAGGAGGTGGACCGCCTCAAGGGCGACGTGCGCATGGCCACCCTGTTGGCGCGCGCCCTGCGCACCCGCCAGCGCCCCCTGCGACAAGAGGTCTCGATCCCCGTGGGTCGCGCCATCATCGTGGTGCGCCCCGAGGACACCACCGACATCGTCGAGCGGGCCCGTCGCCGTCCGGGCAACCACAACCAGCGTCGCTCGGCGGTGGGTCGCGAACTGGCGGCGCGCCTGGCCTCGCGCTACCACGACCGCTTCGTGCGCGACGGCAACGACGAGACGGGCGCGCTGGGTGAATTGGCCGACCAGATCCGTGCGACCTACGAGTACAAGCAGATGTTGCAGAGGATCTGGCCGCGCCTGTCGGGCCAGGACCTCCTGCACGACCTCTTCGGCGCACCCGCGTTGCTGCGCGCCGCCGGCCGGGATCTCTTCAGCGAAGCGGAACTGGCACTTCTCGAGCGCGCGCGCAGCGCCACGCTCGAAGAGATCCGTTGGACCAAGGCCGACGCCGCCCTGATCGACGAGGCGCGCATCCTGCTCGGACCGCGCAAGCGCCCGCGCTCGCTCATCAAACCCGTCGACACGGGCGTGCTCGACGGGATCGACCTCGACTCCTTCTCCGGTGACATCCGGGCGGCGGCGCTTCGCGAGGCCCAACGTCTCGCGCCAACGATGACCGCCGAACTCGACGAGGCCGAATTCGTCACCTATGGACACATCGTGGTCGACGAGGCCCAGGACCTCTCGCCGATGGAACTGCGCGTGCTCAAGCGTCGCGACCTCACGGGGTCGATGACGATCGTCGGCGACATGGGCCAGGCCACGACCGCGTCGTCGTCGGCATCGTGGAACTCGGTCCTCGACGTCCTCGAACCGCGCCGTGCGCCCACGCGCGTGGACCTCACGGTGAGTTATCGCACCCCCGAGGAGGTGTTGGACTTCGCGGCGCCGACCCTGCGCGCCGCGGCGGTCGGCCTCGAACCGCCGCGCCCGGTCCGCCGCGCCGGCTTCACGCCGATCGTGGAGGTGGTGGACCCCCGCGATTTCGCCTCGTCGCTCATCGCCGCGGTGCGCCGTGAGATCGAGGTGGTGGCGCCCGGTCGCGCGGCGGTCATCGTCACGTCCTCGAGGGTCGAAGAGATCGTCCAGATACTCACCATGGGGGGACTCGATGCGGTCGACCCTCGTGACCAGGACTCTAAGGGCCTCGGTGCGGACCTCGTGGTGCTGGGTGCCGAGGGCGCCAACGGCCTCGAGTTCGACGCCACGCTGGTGGTCGAGCCCAGTGAGATCGCGCGACGCGCAGCCCGCCCGGGCGAGACGTCGACGCCGCGCGGACTGCGGACCCTGTACGTGGCGATGACGCGTCCGACACGGCGGCTGGCCATTTTGTCCACCGGTGAACTCCCCGAGACCCTCCGATAACCGGTATTCGTGCAGAACGTCACAAGCCCCTCTCGATTTTTGGTAGAACTTAAGTCGTGAGTCAGGCGATTCCCCTCAATAGCCTGGCGGAGCAAGAGAAGATCGTCCACGATCGTCCCCCGATGTTGGCTATCGGCGTGATGATTTGGCTCGGCAGCGAGCTGATGTTCTTCTCGGGACTCTTCGCCGCGCTTTTCACCATCCGAGCACACCTCGCGGCGTGGCCCCCCAAGGGCACGCACCTCGACGTGCTGCAGTCGGGCATCTTCACGATCCTGCTGGTGGCGTCATCGTTCACGATGCAGTACGCGGTGTGGCTCATCGAGCACCGTCGTCGCCCCGCGGCGCGACTGTGGGTCGTGATCTCGCTGATTCTGGGGACCCTGTTCATCTCCAACCAGGTCTACGAGTGGACCCACCTCGCCACGCGCTGGTACACCAACTCCTACGGGTCGGTCTTCTACATCACCACCGGCATCCACGGTTTGCACGTGTTCCTCGGTCTCGTGGCGATGCTGTTCTTGCTGTTCCGCATGCGCGGCACCGAAGGGGACCCGGGCGAGCTCTCCACCTTCCAGGGCGTCAGTTACTACTGGCACTTCGTCGATGTCGTCTGGATCGGGCTGTACTCGTCCCTGTTCCTCTTGAAGTAGGTAGTGATGAAGCGTTCTCACCGAGTCCCGTTCGTCGCCCTGGCCGCGCTGGTCGTGGCGGGCCCCGTCCTGGGTCTGGCCTCGGCGGCCGTGGCGTCCTCCAACGCGTACCAGCGCACGCCCTACCAGACCGGCCGCGTCAACGCCGGTACCCCGAACTCCACCTCCGTGGTGAAGAGTTCGAACGGGACGATCGTCAGCTACGGCAACAGTGCCATCACCTACACCGCTCCCTCGCCCGCCCTCACGGCGCTGGGCCAGTCGCTGTTCCTCGAGAACTGCGCCTCGTGCCACGGCACTGCCGCCAATGGCGTGCCCGCGAACGGCACGTCGGGCGCGTACCCGAACCTGGTGGGTCTGGGGCCCGCGACCATCGACTTCTGGATCGAATCGGGCCGTATGCCCGCCGCCGACCCGCGTTCGGTGGAGGCCAATCGCCGCACACCACGACTCACCCACGATCAGGCGCTCGCCGTGGCCGCGTGGGTGAACTCGCTCAGCCCGAGCTATCCCGACATCCCGTCGCCGAACCTCGCGTCGGCCAATGTCTCCGATGGTGCGGCGCTCTTCGCGCTCAACTGTGCCGCGTGTCACACCATCGAGGGTGACGGCGACGCGTTGGCGGCGGGCACCTTCGCACCCTCATTGCGCAACATCCCCGCCTACCAGGTGGTCGAGGCCATCCGCACCGGCCCCGGGAACATGCCGCGCTTCACCGGCAACTTGAGCGACTTCCAGGTTGCCGACATCGTCAAGTACGTCACGACCGAGATCCAGCACCCCCAGAACCCCGGCGGGTTCGGCTTGGGTGGTCTGGGCCCCGTGGCTGAAGGTTTCGTTGGACTGTTGTTGGGCGTGGGGCTGCTGGCCCTCGTCGGATTCTGGGTAGGAGAGCGCCAGTGAGCGAACACGAACAGCGCACCCCGGTGCAGTTGAGCACGGTGTCCGCCGACGACCCCCGGCTGCAGCCGGCGGCCCGTCGTCCGGAGTTGGTGGAGAAGGTCATCGCCGTCACCTTCCTCGTGGGGATCTTGCTGGTCGCCGGATTCGGCGCCTGCTTCTGGGTCAACGCCGCACCCTGGACGTTGGGCGCGACCTTCGGTGGCGGCCTGTTGTTCATGGGCATCGGCCTCATCGCCTGGGGCAAGTACCTCATGCCGCGCGGTCCCTTCGTCGAGGAGCGTCACACCTTGGCCAATTCCGAGGACGACCGCAACGCCTTCGCCGCCGCCATCGTCGAACGCGGCGGCGGCGTCATCAAGCGCCGTAAGTTCCTCGGCGGCCTGTTGGGCGCGGGCATGGGGATCTTCGGCGTGGTCGCCGCCTTCCCGCTGGTGCGCTCGCTGGGCCCCCTGCCCAAGACGACCTTGTTCCACACCGACTGGGCTAAGGGCACGTATCTCGTGGACATCACCGGACGCCGGGTCCACGTCGATGACCTGGCGATCGGTTCGATCGTCACGGTCTACCCCGAAGGGCTCGAGAACACCGACAACGGTCAGGCCGTCGACCAGACCGTGCTGATCCGTCTCTCCAACCAAGACTTCGTCACGCAGAAGGGACGCGAGACCTGGGGACCCCAGGGCTACCTGGCCTACTCCAAGCTCTGCACCCACTTGGGTTGCCCGGTCGGTCTCTACGAGCAGCAGTTGCAGTTGCTCGTGTGCCCGTGCCACCAGTCGATGTTCGACGTCACCAATGGGTGCATCCCGAACTTCGGACCGGCCCCACGTCCGCTGCCGCAACTGCCCCTGCAGTTCGACGCGGCCGGCTACCTGCAGTCGCAGGCGGACTTCAACCAGCCCGTGGGACCGGGATTCTGGGAGCGCTCATGAGTCAGACCGTCAACACCAAGCGCGCCCTGCGCGAGAAGTCGGGCCCCTACGGCAAGATCGGCCAGGCGCTCAATGAGCTTGACGACCGCATGGGAGTCGCCAAGGGCGGACGCACGTTCCTCGACAAGATCTTCCCCGACCACTGGTCGTTCATGCTGGGCGAGATCGCGCTGTACTCCTTCGTGGTCCTGCTCGCCACGGGCATCTTCTTGACCCTCTACTACGTGCCGAGCCAGGACCTGACGACCTATACCGGTTCGTACCTGCCCCTCTACGGCCAGAAGGTCACCGAGGCATTCGCCTCCACGGTCAACCTGTCCTTCGCAGTGCGCGCGGGACTGTTGATGCGCCAGATGCACCACTGGAGCTGTGACATCTTCGTCGGTGCCATCGTCGTGCACATGGGTCGCGTCTTCTTCACCGGGGCCTTCCGCAAGCCGCGCGAGACCAACTGGGTCATCGGCACCACGCTGTTGATCCTGGCCATCGTCAACGGATTCTTGGGCTACTCACTGCCCGACGACCTCGTCTCGGGCACCGGTATCCGCATCGCGTACTCGATCATCTTGTCGATCCCGGTGGTGGGTTCCTACGTGGCGTTCTTCCTCTTCGGCGGCAATTTCCCGGGCACCTCGATCATCCCGCGCTTCTTCATCTTGCACGTGTTGATCATCCCGCTCGTCATCTTGTTGCTGGTGGGTGCGCACATGGGCCTGTTGGTTCGTCAGAAGCACACCCAGTTCCCCGGCAAGGGCAAGACCGAGAACAACGTGGTGGGTTCGCCGATGTTCCCCGTCTTCATGGCCAAGACGACGGGATTCATGTTCGTCGTCGCCGGTGCGACGGCGTTGCTGGGCGCCTTCGCCCAGATCAACCCGATCTGGCAGTTCGGTCCCTATACCGCCTCGCGCATCTCCTACGCGGTCCAGCCGGACTGGTACATGGGCTTCCTCGACGGGGCGTTGCGCATCTTCCCGGCCTGGTCGTTCCATAGCTTTGGCTACACCATCCCGCTCGAAGTGACCATTCCGGCCGTGATCTTCCCGGGCATCTTGTTCAACCTGATCATGGCGTGGCCCACGATCGAGCGCAAGTTCACCAAGGACAACGAGATGCACAACCTCCTCGACCGCCCGAGCAACCGCCCCAAGCGCACCGCCGCCGGCGTCGTCGTGGCGGTCTTGTGCTCGATGCTCTTCATCGCGTCCTCGACCGACGTCATCGCCAACTTCTTCCACGTCTCGCTGAACTCGGTGCTGTGGACCATGCGCGTGCTGTGCATCGTGATGCCGATCCTCGCCTACCCGGTGACCTACAAGATCTGTCGTGAGATGCAGGGCGTCGCCGGCGCCGGTAAGCGCAAGACGACCAACATCGTCTCGCGAACCGCCGAGGGAGAGTACGTCGCGACGCCGGCTCCGGTCTACGTCGACGACATGGTGCACGAGCACGAGCACGACGCCGTGCCGGTCCCCCGGTACGTCATGGAGGCCGAGGACGAAGTCGATGCACCGGAAGGCGGCGTTCGTCGCGCTCCGCGTTAAGCCCGGAGAGTCGTGCTGATGAGGCCGCTCGGCGCCCTTGTCGTCGGATTGGCCCTTACTGGCGTTATCGGCACGGGTGTCGCCTGGGCTCATTCGCGCGCGAGCGTCGCCACGACCACCACGACCAGTACCACCTCCTCCACGACAACGACGATTCCGTTGGAGAGACCCCAGGCCAATTGGCAGGTGGCGACGGCCTCGTCGCGCGGCGTCATGGTGGACTACCGCATCATCGACCTCGCGGGCGTCACGTTTCGCGCGATTCGGTTGAGGGCCCGCACGACGCTGTTGCGCTGGCACGTGGGCACTCAGGACCCGCCCTCGCGCTACGGTGTCGTCCCGGCGGATGCCGGACCGTCCATCAACTGGGCCAACGAGGGTCTCGCGGGAGTGGTGGCCGTCTTCAACGGTGGTTTCAAGGTGGCTGCGCACGCCGGGGGATCGATGGTCGACGGGGTGACGCTGTCGGCGATGATCCCGGGTGACATGACCCTGGCGATCGACGCGGCGGGTCACTGGAAGATGGGGGTGTGGGCGAAGGGTTTCCCCGGGGCCACCTTCCACGCCATTGCCTATCGTCAGAACCTCGGACCACTGATCGCCGACGCCAAGTTGACGGCCGCAGCGACGTCGAGCAACGAGTTCATCTGGGGTGATCCCTTGAAGGGGAATCCTCACCAGCCACGTTCGGCCGTCGGCATCGACGTCCACGGCAATCTGGTCTACGTCGCGACGATGTGGGGCGTGTCGCCCACGTACCTCGCGCGCGCTCTCCTGGCGGCGGGCGCCGTCGAGGGCATGGAACTCGACATCAATCCCTACTGGCCGATCGTGGGAGCATCGTTCTCGGTGCTGCACGCGCCGGGCACCTATCCCGTGCAGATCCCCTACTCCATGCATAATCCCACCATCTACAACACTGGCTGGGAGAGGGACTTCTTCGTCGCCCTCGCCGAACCCAACTCGTGGCGGTGCGACTGGACGAGCCCGGGTCTGACGGCTAGTCGCACCGGCGCCGCCCAGCCCCAGCCCCTGCACCAGGTGTGCGCTGGCGCGGTCTCGACCAAACGCCCGACGACCTCGGTGACCACCGCCGCCGGCTAGCGGTGTGCGTAGCATGGGGTCCGTGCTGAGCCCGGACTCCCAATGGCCATCGGCCGCCTCACTACTGGTTCGCGGTGAGCGCGACGCGACCGATGCCCGCGCGGTGGTGAAGTTGATCGGGGCGCACACCTTCGCCACCTCCCTGACGCCGCGATCCTCGCGGTCGACCCCCGCGGCCGTTCGCGCCGCGCTCGCTCGTTACTCGTCGTGGAGTTTCCAGGACGGGCGCGACCTGGCCGCCTCCGTGGTCATCGACGACCTGGGCGACGTCGCTGATCCCGACACCGAAGAAGGCGCTGCGGCGTTGGCGCGAGCCTTGGACAACGCGTTCGAGAGCTTCTGGCTGGTGCTCGGCGGCGACAATGCCATCACGTGGCGCACGATGAGTCTCTTGGCCCGCGGCCACCTCGTTGACTGGGGGCTCATCACGCTCGACGCCCACCTCGATATGCGCGAGGGGCGTTCCAACGGATCGCCGGTGCGACAATTGATCGACGAAGGTCTCCCCGGCTCGTCCATTGTCCAAGTGGGCCTGGCCGATTTCTCGAACTCCGCGGCCTACGCGCGCGACGCCGCGGCCGCGGGGGTGCGGGTCATCGCGCGCCACGAACTCCGGCATCGCTCCGTGGCCGAGGTCGCCGCCGAGGCCCTCGACCTGGCCGGCGCCGGTTCTCGACCGGTCTACGTGGACATCGACATGGACGTCTGCGACCGCAGCGTGGTGCCGGGTTGCCCTGCGGCGGCGCCGGGAGGGCTCAGCGCGGACGAGCTGCGCGAATTCGTGCGACTACTGAGTGCGCATCCGCGGGTGGTCGCCATCGACGTGACCGAGATCGACGTCGCGCGTGACGCTCCCGACGAGCGCACCGTGCGACTCGCCGCGCTGGTCCTCCTCGAGGCCGTGGCCGGTTTCCTTCGACGTCCGACGCCCCAAGGGAGTGACTCATGACCATCCGACTCAGCGACGCGGGGCTCACGCGGGAGCAATTGTTGGCCGTGGCGCGCGGTGGCGAGGACATCGTGATCGAGGACGCGGTCGTGGACCGATTGCGCGCGCAGCGCGGCGCCATCGAGGACATGGTCTCGAGTGGCGTGCCGGTCTACGGGGTGTCGACGGGTTTCGGCTCGCTGGCCACGACCTTCGTCGCGCCGGATCAGCGGCGCGCCCTGCAGCGTGCGCTGATCCGCTCGCACGCCGCCGGCGTCGGCCCGGTCGTCGAGGTCGAGGTGGTGCGCGCCATGATGGTGTCACGTCTGACGACGCTGTGCTCGGGCGTCACCGGCGTTCAACCCGCGACCGCGTTGGCCTACGCGGCACTGCTCAACGCGAAGATCACCCCGGTCGTCTACGAGTACGGCTCGCTCGGCTGTTCGGGCGACCTGGCACCCCTGGCCCACGTCGCTCTCGCCCTGATGGGAGAGGGTGATGTCATCCTGGCTGACGCGACGACGACGACCGCGGCCGCGGCGCTGGCCGCCGCGGGCCTCGCGCCGGTGGAACTCGCCGAGAAGGAGGGCCTCGCGCTCTTGAACGGCACCGACGGCATGTTGGGTCAGCTCATCATGGCCCTCGAGGACGGTCTGGCGCTCCTGGCCCTCGCGGACGTCTCGGCGTCCTTGTCGATCCAGGCGCTGCGCGGCACCGACCGGGTCTTCATCGACGAGTTGCAGGCGCTGCGCCCGCACGTCGGTCAGCGTCGAAGCGCCGCCAACCTGATGGCCCTCCTGGCCGATTCAGAGATCGTCAACTCGCACGTCGGCGATACGACCCAGGTGCAGGACGCCTACTCCCTTCGTTGCGCGCCCCAGGTGCACGGCGCTGCGCGTGACACCTTCGCCCACGCCGCGGCGGTCGCCGACATCGAGCTCGCCTCGGCGATCGACAACCCTTCGGTGCTAGCGGACGGGACCCTGTCGTCCAACGGCAACTTCCACGGCGCGCCCATCGCCTTCGTGCTCGACTTCTTGGCCATCGTGGTGGCCGACGTCGCCTCGATGGCCGAGCGCCGGACCGACCGATTGCTCGACGTCCACCGCAACTACGGGCTGCCGCCGTTCCTCGCGCACCAGGCCGGAGTGGACTCGGGGCTGATGATCGCCCAGTACACGCAGGCCGCAATGGTCTCAGAGATGAAGCGACTGGCCTCACCCGCGAGCGTGGACTCGATCCCGTCGTCGGCGATGCAGGAGGACCACGTCTCGATGGGCTGGCACGCCGCGCGCAAACTGCGCCGATCGCTCGAGGCCTTCGCCGACGTGCTCGCCATCGAATTCGTGGCCGGCGCCCGCGCGATGGCCTTGCGCGCGCCACTGAGGGCCTCGCCCGCGACGACACCGGTGATCGAACTCGTCAACGAGGTGACCGGGGGACCCGGGCCCGACCGTTGGCTGTCGCCCCAACTCACGGCGGTGGGCCGATTGGTGCGCGGCGGCGAGTTACTGGCCCTCGTGCGCGAGCACGTCGACATTTCCTAGAGCAAGGAGTCATCATGCAAGGAGCCCGACCGGTTCGCGCGGCCCGCGGAACGACCTTGAGCACGCGAGGATGGCCCCAAGAGGCAGCCCTGCGCATGCTCCAGAACAACCTCGACCCCGAGGTCGCCGAACGTCCGGATGACCTTGTCGTGTACGGCGGCACCGGTCGCGCGGCACGCGACTGGCCTAGCTTCGACGCCCTGGTGCGGACGCTGACGACGTTGAAGGGCGACGAGACGATGCTCGTGCAATCGGGGCGCCCCGTCGGGGTGTTCCAGACCCACGAATGGGCGCCGCGCGTGTTGATCGCCAATTCCAACCTGGTGGGCGACTGGGCGACGTGGCCCGAGTTCCGTCGACTCGAGGCCCTGGGCCTGACCATGTACGGCCAGATGACCGCGGGCTCGTGGATCTACATCGGCACCCAGGGCATCTTGCAAGGCACCTACGAGACCTTCGCCGCCGTCGCGGCCAAGCGCTTCGCCGGTACGTTGGCCGGGACGCTGACCTTGACCGCCGGCGCGGGTGGCATGGGCGGGGCCCAACCCCTGGCGGTCACCATGAACGACGGGGTCTGTCTGTGCGTGGACGTGGACCCGACACGGTTGCAGCGACGCGTCGAACACCGTTACCTCGACGAGTGGACCGACGACCTCGACGAGGCGCTACGTCGGGTGCTCGACGCCAAGGCCGAGCGGCGTGCGCTGAGCGTGGGACTGCTCGGCAACGCCGCGTGGGTGTTCCCGGAACTGCTGCGTCGCGGCGTCGAGGTCGACATCGTGACCGACCAGACGTCGGCGCACGATCCCTTGAGCTACTTGCCCGAGGGCATCGACCTGGCCGACTGGCACGACTACGCCGAGAAGAAGCCCGAGGAGTTCACCGACCGCGCGCGGCTGTCGATGGCCCATCACGTCGAGGCGATGGTCGGCTTCATGGACGAGGGCGCCGAGGTCTTCGACTACGGCAACTCGATCCGTGGCGAGGCGCTGCTCGGCGGCTACCCGCGCGCCTTCGCCTTCGCGGGCTTCGTCCCGGCCTACATCCGTCCGCTGTTCTGCGAAGGCAAGGGTCCCTTTCGCTGGGCGGCGTTGTCGGGCGACCCCAAGGACATCTGGCGCAGCGACCAGGCGGTGCTCGAGCTCTTCCCCGACAACGAGCCCCTGCGGCGCTGGATCACCAAGGCCCAGGACCGGGTGGCCTTCCAGGGGCTGCCCGCACGCATCTGCTGGCTCGGATACGGCGAGCGCGACAAAGCCGGCGTGGCCTTCAACGACCTGGTCGCGTCGGGCGAGATCTCGGCACCGCTGGTGATCGGTCGCGACCACCTCGACAGCGGTTCGGTGGCGTCACCCTATCGCGAGACCGAATCCATGCTGGACGGCTCGGACGCC
>Ga0209698_10004600_pt1 | contig 15054 bp, 15 predicted proteins | sample LitLauG_LLR_2012_FD_187203 | JGI IMG/M metagenome (GOLD analysis project Ga0209698, IMG submission 187203) | Freshwater sediment microbial communities from Pennsylvania, USA - Little Laurel Run_MetaG_LLR_2012 (SPAdes) (version 2) | ecosystem: Environmental > Aquatic > Freshwater > Creek >...
CCCGACCCCCACTGCCGGGGCGCCGACGCCCACGGCGGGAGCCCGACCGGCCACTCCGGGCGCGCCGCCTTCCCCCAACCAGGTTCCGGCCGCTGCTGCTGGCATCCTGTCGACGGGCGACCGTCGCCTGGCTGGGGCTACCTAAGCGAGGTGAGCTGTGACAGACCTGGTGCTTCCGTCCAGGGACGACCCGGTCGTGGCCTCCGGGAGCCAGGCGCTGGGCGGCCCCGCCGGCACCCGGGTCAGGACCCGGCCGTCGCGGGTGATCGCGGTGCTGCTGGCACTGACCGCGCTGGTGTGCGGGCTCGGGCTGCTCAGCAAGCAGCCGTGCCGGTCCACGGCCTGGACCAGCGACAACATCTACCCCGACATGTGCTACTCCGACATCGCGTTCCTGTACCAGCTGCGCGGCGACTTCGCGCACAACGGGTCGCCGTACGCGGGCTCCAGCGACAAAGCCCTTGAGTACCCGGTCCTGACCGGTGCCTTCATGTCGGCGGCGGCCGCGGTCACCGGCATCCTCGCCGGGGGCCGCGACCAGATCGACCGCAGCCGCACGTTCTTCGACGTGACCGCGCTGATGCTGGTGATCTGTGCGCTGGCCACCACCGCCCTGCTCGCCCTGACCGCGGGCACAAGACCCTGGGACGCGGCCCTGTTCGCGTTGTCCCCGGGGCTGCTGCTCGCCGCGTTCATCAACTGGGACCTGTTCGCGGTGGCCCTGACCGCGGGCTTCGGCCTGGCCTGGGCCAGACGCAGGCCGGCGTTGGCCGGCGTGCTGCTGGGACTGGCGGTCGCCGCCAAGTTCTACCCGCTGGTACTGCTCGGCCCGCTGTTCCTGCTATGCCTACGCTCGGGGCAGCTGCGCACGTTTGGGCGCATGTTCGCCGCCGCCGTGGCCGCCTGGCTGGTGGTGAACGTTCCCGTCATGATCTTGTGGCCCCGCGGCTGGGCGCAGTTCTACCTGCTGTCCCAAAATCGCGGCGCCGGGTTCGGCTCCCCCTGGTATGCGCTGCAGCGCGAAGGATGGGGCATCAACGACGGCCACGTGCTCAACGTGGTGTCCGGCGGCAGCTTCCTGGCGCTGTGCCTGGTCATCGGCGCCCTGGCCCTGTTCGCCCCGCGGCGGCCCAGACTGTGGCAGCTCGGCTTCCTGGTCGTCGCCGCTTTCGCCATGACCAACAAGGTGTACTCCCCGCAGTACGTGCTGTGGATGGTGGCGATCTTCCCCCTGGCCCGGCCCCGCTGGCGCGACCTGCTGCTGTGGCAGTCGGCCGAGGCCATCTACTTCGTGGCGATCTGGTGGCACCTGCAGGGCCTGACCTACCCGGACATGGTCGTGCCGGAGTGGACCCACACCGGCGCCACCTTCCTGCGGATCGCCGCCACCTTGTACGTCTGCGCAATGATCATCCGTGACATCCTCCACACCGAGCACGACCCGGTGCGCGCCGGCGGCGCCGACGACCCGGCCGGCGGGATCTTCGACCAAGCCCCTGACCGGTTCGGCCCCAGCCCCGGGTCGACCTCGCGCCCCGCGGACGGGTCAGCCGCTGACCACGACGCGGTCGAACACGCACGTGGTCATACGGACGTCGACGTCGAGCTCGCTGCCGACAGCGGGCACGGTGACCCCGTCAGGTAGCCAGATCATGGACAGCTGCATGTGAGGCGGCTCCGCGAACCACCGCCGGGTCCCGTCGACGCGGAACGGCGACAACGCCCTGCCGGCGGCCTCCAGCCCACCGTAAGCCAGCGTCCGGACCCGCTGCCCAGCCCCGGCCGCCGGCGTCGGCGCCTGCAGCGCCACGCCATGGCAGGTGCCCCCAGCGACAACCACCACCGCGCCTGCGCGCCTGGCGCGGCGCTGCCAGTAGCCGTACCGCTGACCGCGGGCCAGCCGGTGGACCGCCAACACCGTGCCCTTCGCCTGGAAGGCGCCGGGGTCGCCGAGCCACAACCGCGTCCCCACCCGGGACCGCAGCCGAACCTGCGGGTGGGCAGCAGCGACCTGCTCCAGCTCGGCGTCCGGCAGGTGGCTGACCCACAGGGTGAACCCAGTCCCGGCCAGGCCGGTCCGCTCCAACTTGGACACCGCGCCCTCCACCTGCGCCACCGGCGGCAGGCCGGCGCCGACGAGCGGAAGATGCAACGCGAATCCCTCCAGGCGCACCTGTCCGAGCTCGCCGGCCAGAGCGGGCAGCTCGCCGTCGGTGAACCCGAAACGGTGCATCGACGTGGCCAGCTCCACCACGACGCGGTGACCTGACAGCGCCCGAAGTGCGGCCACAGTGTCGACGGTGCGGATGACGTGCTCGTCAGCATCCGGTGCGCCGGCGCCGTCCAGCGGCAGGTAGGGGGCCAGGACCAGCACGTCCGCACCGCACTGTGCACGGACCTCAGCGACTTCCTCCAGCTGGCCGACGGCCACCGTGTCCACACCCAGCCGGGTGACCTCGCGACCGAGAACCCCGCAGCCGAAGCCGTAGCCGTTGCCCTTGACCACCGGAACCAGACCAGCTGCAGCCCCCGACCCGGCGCTGCGGGCGGTCGCTGCCAGGACCTCGTCGGCGTGGGCGCGCCACCGGGGCCCGTCGACATACAGGCTGAACGTCACCGCCGCCCCCCCGCCAGGATCGTCATCGCCGCGCCAGGTACATGTGGAACGCCCGGTGAAGGAACGGCGACAGCGGAAAGTCCCACTCGCCGAGGTACTCAACGGCCTCCCCGCCGGTGCCCAGCTTGAACTGGATCAGGCCGAACAAGTGGTCCGCCGGGTCGAGGGTGTCGGAGATGCCCCGCATGTCGTACACGGTCGCTCCCACCTCGTGGGCGTCGCTGAGCATCCGCCACTGCAAGGCGTTGCTGGGACGATGCTCCCGTCCTTCGGTGCTGGACGCCCCGTAGGAGTACCACACGTGCCCACCGACGCGAACCCAGGTGGCCGCAGCCAGGACGACGCCCTCGCGGCGCGCCAGGTACAACCGGATGCGGTCAGGGTCCTCGGCGGCCATCGCCTCGAACATCCGCTGGAAGTAGTGCAGCGTCCGCGCAGTGAATCCGTCCCGCTTCGCTGTCTCGACATAGAGGCTGTGGAACTGCGCCAGATCGCCGTAGCCGCCGACCTCGACCTCCACCCCTTCTTTCGCCGCCTTCTTGATGTTGCGGCGCCACTGCTGGTTGAGGCCGGCCAGCAGCTCCTCGAGGCTTCGGCCGGCGAGCGGAACCGCGAAGACGTACCTGGGCTGGAAGTCACCGAACCCGGACGCCTCCACGCCAGTGGCCGCCGGCTGCTCCCACCCCAGTGCCCGAAGTCGATCCCCCACAGCGACGGCGTCCGGGTCAGTGAAGTCAGCCGGCAGCGCTGCCAGCCGCCCGGCGTCGCCGGCGGCGATCGCAGCCTTGACTGTCTCGGCGCACCAGCGGCGGGTCACCAGCTGCGGGCCCATCTTCACGGTGAACACCCGCCGCGTCCGAAGGTGCTCCAGCAGCGGGGCAGTCACCTCGCCGGCGTCGTAAGCGGCCCAGTCCACCACCGGACCCTCCGGCAGGTACGCCAGGAACCGCTTGACCTTCGGAGTCTGTCGCAGCAGAACCAGCCCTGTCCCCACCAGCCGGTCGCCGTCGTACCAGCCCAGGCGCTCCTGACCCCACTCAGCCTTCACACCGGCCCAGGCCGGTGTCTGCAGGAAGCTGCCGGAACGCTCGCTGACGAAAGCCAGGTGATCGGCCACCGAGACCGGACCTACCCGAAGCGGCATGGCGCCCACCCTAAAGGCCACGCACGGCACCCACCGGCAACGCCGGGTCGAACAGGCCACGACGACCTCACCCAGCGCTACCGAGACAGCTGACCGCGCAGAAAGTCGATGTCGGCCTTCTGCCCCGCGGCCCCACCCGGGGTCTCGCAGATGACCGGGGCGCCGGCGGCCCGTACGACCGCCACCAGCTCATCGGGATCGATCTGGCCCCTACCGAAGTTGTCATGCCGGTCACGACCCGAGTCGAAGCCGTCCCGGCTGTCGTTGGCGTGCACCAGGTCAATCCGGCCGGTGATCGCCTTGACCCGGTCCACCGCATCCAGCAGCCCGATGCCACCCGCCCACGCATGGCAGGTGTCCAGACAGAACCCGACGTCGAAACCGTCCAAGGCATCCCACAGCCGACCGATGGCCTCCAGTCGGCGCGCCACCGCATGCTCACCCCCCGCGGTGTTCTCGATCAGGACAGGGACCTTCTGATCGAGCCGTTCGAAGGTCTTGCGCCAGTTGTCGAACCCGACACTGGGATCGTCGGCGGCCAGCACGTGGCCGCCGTGCACGACCAGCCCCGCCGCCCCAACCTGCGCCGCCAGGTCGACGTTCTGCTGCAGAAGCTTGCGAGAGGGGATCCGGATCCGGTTGTTCGTGGTCGCCACGTTGATCGTGTACGGGGAGTGCACGTAGAAGGTGACCCCAGCGGCAGCAGCGGCCGAACGCAGCGCCGCCGCACCGGCCGGGTACGCCAGCGTCGGCCCCTTCCAGTCCTGAGGGTCGCCGAGGAAGAACTGGACGACGTCGGTGCCCCGCACGGCCGCCTGCGCCACCGGGTCCTCCTGCTCGACATGGGCTCCGATCCGCAGGCTCCTCACGGATCCGACCCTACGACAGGGCTGCGACGCGCGTCGGCGCCGATTAGGGCCCCCCGGCGCCGCCCGGTAGCCTGGGCGGGCACCACCCGCACAGACGCTCTGTCACCCTCCTGCCACGGAAAGCCCGTGGCCGCCGAGTCCAAAGGAGGTGGGTTACTCGCATGCGTCACTACGAACTGATGGTCATCCTCGACCCCGAGCTCGAAGAGCGCACCGTCGCCCCCAGTCTTGACCAGTTCCTCAACGTCGTCCGTCAGGGCGGCGGCACCGTGGAGAAGGTCGACATCTGGGGACGGCGCCGGCTCGCCTTCGAGATCTCCAAGAAGACCGAAGGAATCTACGCCGTCGTCGACCTCGAGGCCGAGCCCGCGACCGTCAAGGAGCTTGACCGCCAGCTCAACCTCAACGAGGCAGTGCTGCGCACCAAGGTCATCCGCCCGGACCTGAGGTAGGCAGCCATGGCCCAAGGCGACATCCTCATCACGATCATCGGCAACCTGACCGGCGACCCCGAGCTGCGCTTCACCCCCAGCGGCGCCGCAGTCGCCTCCTTCACCGTCGCGTCGAGCTCACGGGTGATGGACAAGCAGACCAACGAGTGGAAGGACGGGGACACCACGTTCCTGCGCTGCAACGTGTGGCGCCAGTACGCGGAGAACGTCGCCGAGTCCCTCCAGCGCGGGATGCGCGTCATCGTCAACGGCCGGCTCAAGCAGCGGTCCTACGAGACCAAGGAAGGCGAGAAGCGCACCGTCTACGAGGTCGAGGTCGACGACGTCGGCCCCGCCCTTCGGTACGCGACCGCCAAGGTCACCAAGGTCTCGCGCGCAAGCGGCGGCGGCGGCTTCGGCCCCACCTCCGGTGACGCACCCGCCGCCGACGACCCGTGGGCGACCAGCGCGCCCGGCGCCGGCGCCGGCTCAGGCACCACAGGCGGCTGGGGCGGCGCTGCGGCCCCAGCATCCTTCGACGAGCCCCCCTTCTAAGACGTCACGACACCGACAGGACCACAACGACATGGCGAAGATCCCCGTGCGGAAGCCGAAGAAGAAGGCGAACCCGCTCAAGGCTGCGAAGGTCACGTACATCGACTACAAAGACACCGCGCTGCTTCGGAAGTTCATCTCCGACCGCGGCAAGATCCGGGCCCGCCGGGTCACCGGTGTCACCGTCCAGCAGCAGCGCGAGATCGCCAAGGCGGTCAAGAACGCCCGCGAGATGGCGCTGCTGCCCTACACCAGCACCGCACGCTGAGGAGGGGCACCCGATGAAGCTCATCCTCACCCAGGAAGTCGCTGGGCTCGGCGGACCCGGAGACGTCGTCGAGGTCAAAGACGGCTACGGCCGCAACTACCTCGTCCCCCGCGGGTTCGCGATCGGCTGGAGCCGCGGCGGCGAGAAGCAGATCGTGACCATCAAACGCGCACGCGAAGTCAGGGACGTACGCGACCTCGGTCACGCCCAGGAGATCAAGAGCCAGCTCGAGAAGCTGACCGTCCGCGTTCCCGCTCGCGCGGGCGCCGGCGGCCGGCTGTTCGGGTCGGTGACCCTCTCCGACGTCGTCGCAGCGGTCAAGGCCTCCGGGGGCCCCGACATCGACAAGCGCCGCATCGAGCTACCCGGACAGATCAAGACCGTCGGCTCGCACGCCGTGACAGTTCGGCTGCACCCCGAGGTCGCGGCCCGGATCGCCTTGGACGTCGTTCCCTCCTGACACCACGCACCACCGTCAACAGGCCGGGGCACCCTCGCGGGCACCCCGGCCTGTCGACGTCACCGAATCAACGTCCCCATCCTTACTCCGATCCCGACCGCGCGGCCGCGAGCAGCCGCCGCGGGCCGTGGGGCCGCACCCACCCTGGCAGCACCTGGGGGCTGACCACCGCCCCCGAGCGTCCACCAGCTGGACACCTGCTCGTTGCCGTACCGAGTTTTCTTGGTGCACAGACTGAGGACAGAGTCTGTGCAGGTCAAAGGGGGTGTCAGCGCTCCCACAGCCGACTTGTCCACAGCGTCGTCCACGAGGTGTGCACAACCTTCGTCGGAGTGGTGCACACCCGGTCCACAGGCTCTCCACAGGCCAACAGCGGGGACACGCCGCAGGCGCTGTCATCCGCCCGGCCGGCTGGCTAACTTGTGCCAGGTCGCGACACCGATCCGGTGCGCGCAGATGAGTTGTCGGAGCCCTCACGGACACTGTCGAGGGTGAACCGGACCGGCGCAGGTGAGGGGGCAGGGCGCACGTTGAGTCTGGCCGAGTTCGAGGTGGTGCCGGGCGGCTACCAGCCCCAGCCCTCATTCGAGCGCACGCCACCCCAGGACCTCACCGCCGAACAGTGCGTGCTGGGCGGCATGCTCCTCAGCAAGGACGCGATCGCCGACGTCGTCGAGGTGCTGCGCCCCGGCGACTTCTACAAGCCCGCGCACCAGACCGTCTACGACGCGGTCCTGGACCTGTACTCCCGGGGCGAGCCCGCCGACCCGGTCACCGTCTCGGCCGAGCTGACCCGCCGGGGCGAGATCGGCCGCATCGGCGGCGCCCCCTACCTGCACACCCTCATCTCGTCGGTGCCCACCGCCGCGAACGCCTCCTACTACGCGCGGATCGTCCGCGAGCGGGCCGTGCTCCGGCGACTGGTCGAGGCCGGCACCAAGATCGTGCAGATGGGCTACGGCGCCGACGGTGGCGAAGCCGACGAGATCGTCGACCGGGCCCAGGCCGAGCTGTACGCCGTCACCGAGCGGCGCACCAGCGAGGACTACCTGCCGCTGTCGGAGATCATGCAGGGAACCCTCGACGAGATCGAGGCGATCTCGTCGCGCGGTGGGGCGATGATCGGAGTACCCACCGGCTTCGCCGACCTGGACCAGCTCACCAACGGGCTGCACGGAGGCCAGCTGATCGTCCTGGCCGGCCGGCCCGCGATGGGCAAGTCGACCCTCGGACTGGACTTCTGCCGCGCCGCGTCGATCAAGCACCGCCTCACCAGCGTGATCTTCTCCCTCGAGATGGGGCGCAACGAGATCACCATGCGCATGCTGTCGGCGGAGGCCCGGGTGGCCCTGCATCACATGCGCAGCGGCAACATGAGCGACGAGGACTGGACCAGGCTGGCCCGGACCATGAGCTCGGTGTCTGAGGCGCCGCTGTACATCGACGACTCGCCGAACATGTCGATGATGGAGATCCGAGCCAAGTGCCGGCGCCTGAAGCAGCGCGGCGACCTGCGCCTGGTCGTCATCGACTACCTGCAGCTCATGACCAGCGGCAAACGCGTGGAGTCCCGCCAGCAGGAGGTCGCAGAGTTCTCCCGATCCCTGAAGCTCCTCGCCAAGGAGCTCGACGTGCCGGTGGTCGCGCTCAGCCAGCTCAACCGTGGCCCCGAGCAGCGCACCGACAAACGCCCCCAGCTGTCCGACCTGCGCGAGTCCGGTGCCATCGAGCAGGACGCCGACATGGTGATCCTGCTGCACCGCGACGACGCCTACGAGCGAGAGTCCCCCCGCGCCGGCGAGGCAGACCTGATCGTCGCCAAGCACCGCAACGGGCCGACTTCGAACGTCGTCGTCGCCTTCCAAGGGCACTACTCGCGGTTCGTCGACATGGCCCAAAGCTAATGACGGGACATGCAGCAGGAGAAGGAAGCTGACCGCGAGCGCCGCGCCGACCTTCGCGGCCAGGCGAAGGCGGCAGCGGAGAGGGCCGCGGCCTTGGACAAGACCCGCAAGGAGCAAGACCACTACCGAAACCTGCTCGCCAAGCTCGACCCATCCACGGACCCGGAGGCGCATGCGAGCGCGCAGGCTGACGGCGCCGCCATCGAGAGGTGCAAGCGCCAAGCGTCGAGCGCGTCGTGCGCCAGACCGACGTCGTCCCGACCTCCTTGACCTCGCTGGCAAAGCAACGCCGCCTGTCGGTGGCTGGGTGCGGGCCATCCGGGAGGCTCTGGGGATGTCCGCGGCCGACCTCGGTCGGCGGATGGGTGCCAGCGAGTCGAGCGTGCTGAGCCTTCAGCAAAATCGAGGTCGCTCGACGAGCGCGTCTGGACAAGCTGGAGCGGGCCACCGCGGCACTGGACTGTGAGCTCGTCTACGCATTCGTCCCTCGACGAACGCTTGAGCAGATGGTCGACGAGCGGGCCGGCCTCGTCGGCCAGTTGATGGCTTCCGTCAGCCACTCAACGGCCTCGGAAGGGCAGCGGGTTCCGGATGCAGTCACCAACGACTGGCTGCTTGAGCTAGTCCTGAAGCTCCGCGATACGCCAGGTTTGTGGCGTGATGACGTGTGAACTCCCCGTCTGGCGGCTCTCCCGTGAGGGGATCCGCGGCCCCAACCAAGCTGCCCGGGGCATTCCGTGAAATTGCGAGTTCATCGGACCTCCAGGTTGCAGTTTCGGCGCTCCGTACGCTCGCGCGATTGCCAAATCTCGGTGATCCCTCAGCTAACGACGAGACCGCTGGCCGCAGGGCCCCAGCAGTCGTCCCAGGTTATGCCGTCACGCCAGCGAGGGTTTCGGAGCCAGAGCGGCCGATGCGACGTCCCGCCGACATGTCGTCGAGGTCCCTCAAAGTCAGCTCACACAACATCCGAACTCGCGCAGTGAGCAGGGCAAGAGCGGGCTGGCTGCGCGGCCCCGCAGGCAGCCCGCGGACGGCGTCGGACAGTGCCTGTGGCGCCAGGTCGGCGAGGCTGCGCACCCAGTCCCGAACCGTGTCAGCCGGCATCCCGAGTGCGGTCGCGAACCCGCTCCAGTTGCGGCCACGTACCTGCCCGAAGGCTCGCTCCCCCCCAATGGACATGGCGCCCCTGGGGTACCTGAGCTGTCCGTCCCGAGCCGTTGTGAGGCCGGACGCCATGTCGTAGAGGGCGGCGAATGCAACGGCGGAGGCAGCCAACATCACCGAGTAGTTCTTCGCGTGGGCATCCGGTGCGCCGAGAAGGTAGTTCGCCACGACGGCCCGCCCGAACTCCTCGACCGCTGCCGGCCCCGCCGTGTCGCGCAGCAGACGCGCGATGCGGGCGACGCCGGGGCCTCGTTCGCTCTCGTACTTCCGGGACGGATCCAGGCCCATTGCCTGGCAGAGATCCTCCTGGTGGATTCGCTCCCACACGCCGTTTCGCTCGCGACGGTCGAAACGCGTCACGACGATCGCGGGCTGGTCCTCGAACTCGACGTACCGGGTTGTGGCCACCTTCAGACCCATCGCGCTGGCCGCCGCCATCGAGACGTGCTCGATGAGAGCCTGCGCAGGGATGACGCCTATGCCGGGCTTGACGATATGGGTCGACGGTTCGCAGCCGTGCGCGACGCCCCACCCGTCACCGAGGACTCGCAGAGTGAACTTGCTCTGGACCCCTGCCAGGGACCAACGCTCCTCATCACGGAGCCAGTCGGTCGGATCTTCACGGAGGCGGCGAAGTCGCTGCGCGATGGCGGCCTCACTGATCGGCTGGACGGAGCCCTCGCCAACCTCCGAGGGGTAGTTCTCGACGGGGATGAACTGGGCGCCGCCAGCGGCGTCGCCGCCGATCTGCCCGACCAGACCGAAGCTATCCCGGTCCCTGAGTCCGAAGTGCGTCGCCCATCGGCGTCGCACCTCCTCGCTGTCAGGGAGCAGACCGCGCAGGAACGCCTCGACCACGCTCCTGGTGTAGCGCGCGCCGGTGAGCGGCATCGACAGCGACAAAGGAGTGGCCGCAGGCAGGCGGCGGTAGTCGTCGTCGTAGGTGAACGTCAGCGACCCGCCGGCGCGTTCGACGACACCGGCGACCCGCCCGTACAGGACCACGATGAGTCCCCGGCCAGTCAACCGAGGACCTCCCGTAGTGCGTCATCAAACGACTGCGGCCCGCCGTCGACCAGAGCGAGGGCAAGGCGCAGGGCACGCAGCACCGCGAACACCCGACTCAGCTCTGCCCCAGTCCGCTGGCCGGCCTCCAGCTCACTCACAAAACGACGTGAGACCTGGGCCCGGCCGGCCAGCTCAGCCTGGGTCCAGCCGCGGCTGACTCGACAGGTGCGGATGGCCGCCCCCAGGGTCTTCGCGTCGGTCACTGTTCGACTCACGGATGCCACAGTACTGGAGCAATGAATGATGCTACAAGTACGTATCAACTCAAGAAGCTACCTATGTGTAGCCTCTCCAGGTTTCACCGGGAGCGCGGCTGCGGTCCCCGGCTGGACGCCCGTATCGCCGCACGTGGACGAGCACTTCGCCCATCTAAGGACGTCGGGTCGGCGCGCCGCCTGGCAGCGGGCGTAGCGGCAGCCGCCGCCGACCCACCCGCGCTCCACCCGCGCGGGTCAGGCCTCGCGGATCGACGCCGCGGACTCCAACCCGAGCTCGCTGGTGGACTCCTGACGCATCGCGACCTTACGGACCTTCCCAGTGACCGTCATCGGGAACTCCTCAACCACCTTGACGTAGCGGGGGATCTTGTAGTGGGCGAGCTGTCCGGCGCAGAAGGCCCGAAGGGCGTCGGCGGTCATCGGCTCGGCTCCCGGGCGCAGCCGCACCCACGCCATCAGCTCCTCGCCGTACTTCTCGTCCGGGACTCCGATGACCTGAGCGTCGACGATGTCGGGATGGGTGTAGAGAAACTCCTCCACCTCCCGCGGGTACACGTTCTCCCCGCCGCGGATGACCATGTCCTTGATCCGGCCGACGATGTTCACGTAGCCGGCGTCGTCCATGGTGGCCAGATCACCGGTGTGCATCCACCCGCCGGCGTCGATCGCCTCCGCGGTCGCCTGCGGTGCCTGCCAGTAGCCGGCCATCACCGAGTACCCGCGGGTGCAGAACTCCCCGGTCTGCCCGCGATCGACCGTCCTGCCGCTGTCCGGGTCCACCACCTTGATCTCCAGGTGCGGGTGCACCCGGCCCACGGTGCCGGTGCGCCGCTCCAGGTCGTCGTCCGCGCCGGTCTGGGTGGACACCGGGGAGGTCTCGGTCATGCCGTAGCAGATCGTCACCTCCCTCATCCCCATCTCAGCCACGACCCGCCTCATGACCTCCACCGGGCACGGAGAGCCGGCCATGATCCCGGTGCGCAGGCTCGACAGGTCGAAGTCGGCGAAGTCAGGCAGCGCCAGCTCGGCGATGAACATGGTCGGCACCCCGTACAAGGAGGTGCACCGCTCGTCCTGCACCGCCTTCAACGTCAGCGCCGGATCGAAACCGGGGGCAGGGACCACGATCGTCGCGCCGTGGGTGACGGCACCCAGATTGCCCATCCCCATCCCGAAGCAGTGGTAGAACGGCACCGGGACACAGATCCGGTCCTGCTCGGTGTAGCCGCAGCCCTCCCCGACGAAGAAGCCGTTGTTGAGCAGGTTCGCGTGGGTCAGCGTCGCACCCTTGGGGAAGCCAGTGGTCCCGGACGTGTACTGGATGTTGATCGGGTCGGTGGACTTCAGGCCGGCTGAGATCTCCCGCAGCTGGCCGAGGTCGCCGACCCGGCCGGAGGCCATCAGCGACGCCCACGCCGGACTGCCCAGCAGCACCGTCCGGCGCAGGTCGGGGCACTGGGGGGTCACCTGGGCGACCATCGCGGCGTAGTCGCTGGTCTTGAACGACGGCGCGCACACCAGGACCGAGACACCGGCCTGCTGGAGCACGAACGCCAGCTCATGGGTTCGGTACGCCGGATTGATGTTCACCAAGATCGCGCCCAGCTTCGCCGTGGCGAACTGGACGAACACCCACTGGGCACAGTTCGGCGCCCAGATGCCGACCCGGTCACCGGGACGCACCCCCAGCCCCAGCAGCCCCACCGCGCAGGCCTCAACGTCGGCCCCGAGGTCGGCGTAGGTCCACCGCCGTCCGGTGGCGCACTCGACCAGCGCCTCACGCGAGGCGAACCGGGCCACCGCCCGGTCCAGGTTCGCCCCGATCGTCTCGGCCAACAACGGCGTCGCGGTCGCTCCGGCGGCGTAGGACTGCATGGCGCTCTCCCCGGTGACGGTCCCAAGTGGAGCCATCATGCACGCGCAGGGCCCGGCGCGGCAGGCGAGCCGGGCAGCAGTCGCAGCAGCGACGCCCAACCAGGGCGCCAGTGGGGCCGGGGCCAGCGGGCACCGAAGCCACCGACTCACCGTCTGGACCCAGCCGGCTCCCAGCGTTCTCCCAGATTGGGGGGACACTGTTCAGCCATGAGCCTGACAGTGGAGTCCGCCGGCGCCCCCGGCACCCAGCCGGAGGCCCGCCTGCTGGTCGTCGACGACGAGCCGTACATCGCCGACCTGCTCGCAACGGGACTGAAGTTCGTCGGGTTCGAGGTTCGCACCGCCGGCACCGGCCACCAGGCGCTGACGGTGGCCGAGGAGTTCCAGCCGGAGCTGCTCGTCCTGGACGTCATGCTGCCGGACCTGGACGGCTTCGAGGTGTGCCGGCGGCTTCGGGAGGACGGCCGCCGCGTCGGTGTTGTCTTCCTGACGGCCCGCGACGCGACCGAGGACAAGATCACCGGGCTCACCCTCGGCGGCGACGACTACGTCACCAAGCCGTTCAGCCTGGAGGAGGTGGTCGCGCGGGTCCGCGCAGTGCTGCGTCGCACGTCGACCACCCAGGAGGGTGAGTTCCGTGACAGCGGCCGGATCACCTTCGCGGACCTCGAGCTCGACGAGGACGTCCACGAGGTACGCCGCGCCGGGCAGGTCATCGACCTGTCGCCAACGGAGTTCGCGCTGCTGCGCTACCTGATGGCCAACAGTGGTCGGGTGCTGTCCAAAGCCCAGATCCTGGACCACGTCTGGCAGTACGACTTCAACGGGGACTCTGGCATCGTCGAGTCCTACATCTCCTACCTGCGCAAGAAGGTCGACTGCTTTGACCCGCCGCTGATCCACACCCTGCGGGGAGTCGGGTACAGCCTTCGGATGCCCAGGGGGTAGAGGTGTCTCGCTGGTCGCTGCGGACCAGGCTCGTCGTCGGCCTCACCGTCCTAGCGGTGATCGGGCTGGTCGTGGTCAACCTGGTCGTCGTCGTCCTGCTGCGCTCGTACCTGGTCACCGGCATCGACGCCCAGCTCAACGCCAGTGGCCGCTTCGGTGGCCCCCGTGGCCAGATCGGCGCCGGCCCAACAGGTGGGACACCAGCCAACCCCGATGGACTGACCCCCGGCGCACCGTCGCCGGCGCCGGCGCCGACTGACGACGCCCGGCCAGCGCTGCCGAACCTGTTCGTCGTCCGCACCCTGGACTCGACCGGAAAAGTGCTAGTCGCCCGAACAGGAAGCCTTGCCGACTCCTCGCACGGCCCCGACCTGACCGGGCTAACGGCCGCGGCCGTCGCACAGAAGAACGACCAGATCTTCACGGTGCCGGCCATCGGGGGCGGGTCCGACTTCAGGGTGCGCGCCCGCCTGGACGGCAACGGGGACACCACCGTCGTGGCGATCTCGCTCAGCGGCGTCGACTCCACCGTCCGCCGACTCGGCCTGTACACGACAGCCGTGAGCCTGGCAGTCGTGCTGCTGCTGTTCCTGCTCGCCCGGGTGGTGGTCCGGGTCGGTCTCAAGCCACTGGAAGCGGTCGAGGACACCGCCGAGGCGATCGCCGCAGGCGACCTGTCCAGGCGCGTCCCGGACGGCCCCCCCGGCACCGAGGTCGGACGGCTGTCGACGTCCCTGAACGCCATGCTCGGACAGATCGAAAGCTCCTTCAGCGCCCGCGAGGCCGGGGAGCGGCGGCTGCGCCGCTTCGTCGCCGACGCCGGCCACGAGCTACGCACACCCCTGACGTCCATCCGCGGCTACGCCGAGCTGTTCCGGCAGGGCGCCATCTCCGAGCCGGAGGCCCAGACCCGCGCGATGGGACGCATCGAGAGCGAAGCCGAGCGGATGGGCCACCTGGTCGACGACCTGCTGCTGCTGGCCCGGCTCGACCAGCAGCGGCCCCTGGAGCACACCGCAGTCGACCTCGGCGGCATCGCTCACGACGCGGTCACCGACGCGCAGGTCCGCGACCCGGGCCGGCCGATCACCCTCGACGTCCCCGACGACCAGGTCACCGTAACCGGCGACCCGGACCGGCTGCGCCAAGTGATGGACAACCTCCTGGGCAACGCCCTGGTCCACACCGCGCCCGGGACTCCCGTGCACCTGTCGCTGGCGACGACCGCAGACGGCCACATCGAGCTGGCGGTGGCCGACAAAGGCCCGGGGCTGACCGCGGACCAGGCCGCCCGCGTCTTCGAGCGGTTCTACCGGGTGGACTCCGCGCGCAGCCGCAGCAACGGCGGCTCCGGGCTTGGACTGTCGATCGTCGAAGCCGTGGTCACATCCCACGCCGGCACCGTGCGGTGCACCAGCGAGCCCGGCGTCGGCACCACCTTCACCATCACCCTGCCGGCCAGCGCACCCCAGCAGCAGGGCGACCCCGCCGCCGACGACCCCGCACCCGCCTGACCGTCAACCACCGGCC
>Ga0209698_10004601_pt1 | contig 15053 bp, 8 predicted proteins | sample LitLauG_LLR_2012_FD_187203 | JGI IMG/M metagenome (GOLD analysis project Ga0209698, IMG submission 187203) | Freshwater sediment microbial communities from Pennsylvania, USA - Little Laurel Run_MetaG_LLR_2012 (SPAdes) (version 2) | ecosystem: Environmental > Aquatic > Freshwater > Creek >...
CGATCCACAATTCGTTACACGCCTGCAAGCCGTTGGAGAATGGCTGTCCAGATACGGAGAATCGATTTATGGGACTCGTGGAGGTCCGATCCCTCCGGGTGATTGGGGCGTAACCACGCAGAAAGAAAACAAAATCTACGTGCACGTGCTGAACTGGAGCGCCCCGCTGCTGGCTCTCTCATCAATCACTGGAAAAATCATGGATGCGCATTCGCTACTCGACGGCGAAAGCACGAAATTCACACAGGATGTAAATGGATTGGTATTGAAGCTGCCGGTGCCAAGAAGCGATGACGTGGATCGTGTCATCGTTCTTACACTGGCGAAGTAGTAGTTATCGCCTTGCCCTTTTGCTGGCTCAAGAGCACTCAGCCAGGTAATCGCGGGGCTGCGCGCATAAACGCTAACTTAAGGGAAAAATCCTTCCTGGTAGCAGACCCCTCGGAGACGGGTCTTGGTTACTGGCAATTACTGGCGATTTTGGGCAGCGGCCTTAGCCAAATTCGGCAACAACAATTCGAATTCCTCTGACGGCACAGGTCCGCTGAACAGGAAACCTTGGAACGCATGGCACCCGAGACGAGCCAGAAAGTCTCGCTGTGCCTCTGTTTCCACGCCTTCCGCGATCACCGACAACCCCATTGCCTTGCTCAGCGAAATGATGCTCTGGGCGATGGCGCTACTGCTGACGTCGACCAGAATATTCCGCACAAACTCCTGATCGATTTTCAACTGGTCCAGCGGCAATCTCCTCAGGTATCCCAACGAGGAGTACCCCATGCCAAAGTCGTCCAGCGAGAACGTCAGACCGCGCGCCTTGAGCTCCGTCATTTTGGTCACAACATCCTCAAGATCGTCCACGAACATGCTCTCGGTCAGTTCCAGTTTCAGGTTTTTTGGGTTGGCTCCCGTACGATCGAGCGTCGCCAGCACATTCTTCACAAAGTCGGGATTGAGTAATTGCCGGGCGCTGATGTTCACCGCCACGGTCAGATGTGCCGTACTTCTTCGAGCCGCCCAGGCCTTAATCTGTGTGCAGGCGGTTTCCAGCACCCAATCTCCGAGCGACAGGATCAGCCCCGTTTGCTCCGCCAACGGAATGAACTCATCGGGTGGCAAATCGCCGCGCTTCGGGTGCTTCCAGCGTATAAGTGCCTCGGCGCCAACGAGTGTGCCCCGATCCACTTGCGCCTGGTAATAGAGCCGGAAGTCCTTCCTGTTGATCGCCTGGCGGAGGTCTTCCTCCATCTCAGCGCGCGCATTGACTGCTACCTGCAGTGCCGGGGCGAAGAAATGCAGCGTGTTGCGGCCCGCTGCTTTCGCCTGGTACATGGCAATATCCGCCTGTTGCAACACTTCATTGGTGCTGTCTTGCGGAGTTCCAAATACCGTGATCCCGATACTCGAACTGCTGCGGCATTCCCGGCCATCGAGCCGGTACGGCTCATGGATCGTGGCCAGAATCTTCTCGGCGACCAGCTTTGCCTGCGCCGCGGCATCCTCGGGCAGGTCGCTCAGGTCTTGCAGCAACACCACAAACTCGTCGCCACCCAACCGCGCTACCGTGTCGGTTTCGCGAATGCGCGCCAGAATTCGGCGCGCCGCCTCCTGCAACAGCAAGTCGCCGATGTGGTGGCCCAGCGTGTCGTTCAGCGTCTTGAAATCGTCGAGGTCGACGAAAAGCAGGGCGCGCTTGCGATTGCTCCTCACGCCCGCCGCCAGCGTTTGTTGCAGCCGGTCCAGCAGCAACCTGCGGTTGGGCAGCCCGGTCAACGGGTCAAAGAAAGCCAGATTCCTGATCTCATCATGCGCCGCCTTCAGTTGCCTCAGTTCTCGGTCCCTTCGTCGCGCGCTCAGGACTCGCATTCGCACCACAACCCCCGCGGCCACCAGCGGTGTGACCACGCAGATCCCGATGAACCACCACGACGAATACCAGGGGGGCAGAATTCTGAAAGCAAATTCCGCCTTGTGCCCACTCCAACCGCCGTCCGCGTCCTGCCCTTCGACCTCCAGCCGATACGCTCCCGGCGACAGCTGGGCAAACTGCAGCTCTCGTTGCGTCGTCTCTGTCCAGGTTGAATTCGAGCCGATGAGCTGGTAGCGAAACAGAATGCGATCGTCGCTCGAAACATTCAGCGCGGAGTATCGCGCGATCAGAGAGTTTGCCCGCGCACTGACTGATGGACTGCTCTGCCCCGAAACGTCCGCGCCTCCCATCACCAGTTTCGTGAACACCACTTCAATCGGCGTGTCCGGCGCGAGCCGCGGATGCGGCTTGAATTCCGAGAGTCCCCCGCTGGTTCCGATCCAGACGGTGCCATCCGGTTCTTGCGCGAAGCCGTTCAGATCACAATCGTTCCACGCCAGTCCGTCGCTCGTGTCGTAGTGGCTCCAGCGGGATCCATTCCACATATCCACGCCCCGCTCCGTGCCCGCCCACAACCGCCCGGCTGCGTCGAACTCCAGAAAATACACGAGCCCGTCGCTGCCCGGCCTTTGCACCCCCTTCTCAACCTTCAACCCGTCCGGCTTCAGATGCACCCGGTCGATGCCACCCCCGAAACGATATCCAACCCACATCTCCCCGTTCGCACCAGCACCCAGCGCCAGCACTTCCTGATTGCTTAATCCGTCACCCTGCGTGAAATTCTTCCAGCGCCCGTTCGCATGGGCGAAAAGCCCGTCGGCGCCTCCTGCCCACACGCTGCCGTCGCTTCCTTCCGCCACCGCCCAAATCTGAGTGGCCGGCAATTCGGTGACCCGCGAAAACACTCCATACGGCGCGGCTGCCCAAAACAGTCCTGCATCCGTCGCCGCCCACAGCCTTTGCTCGTGATCAAAGCGCAACGTGTATGCGGACTTCCCCAAAAGACCCTGCGCCGCGCCGAACCACTCCACCGTTCCCGTTTTCACATGAAAGTGGGCTGCGCCATGCGCTTCGGTGCCGATCCACAAATCCCGGTTCGGAGCCGCGCGCACGCCGTGTACCGGGAATCCATCCAGTCCTGCGACCTTCCTCCAGCGCATGCCTGACCCGTGGCGTTCGCCTTGCAGCAAACCTCCCTCGGTGCCAATCCAGACTGTCCCGTCCGCCTCTGGCTGGATCTCGTACACAATGTCGCTCGCCAGTCCGCTGGCGGTCGAGTAGCTTTTCCACTCCAGATACCCCCGCCACTGCGCCAGTCCCCGGCCTGCCAGTCCGATCCATAGCGTGTGCTGCCGGTCCTCGAATACCGAATAGACAGCTCCTCGCAGCCCGAAAGATCTGTCGATCTTTTGCCAGTCTTTTCCATCCCGGATCAGCAGCCCGTCCGGCGACGGCAGCAGAATCCGCCCGTCGGCATCGACGCCGGGAATTCCAATCACCGTGCCCTTGATCAGCGCCGCAGGTCTGCGGAATTTGCTCTCGCCCGCCGGCAACTCAAACACGCCCGCAGTTCTGGTTCGTACCCAAAGGTTGCTGTCGCGATCCTTGCGGATCACGATCAACGGATACTCCGGCAGTCCGCTTTCGATTCCGAAGACTCGCGTCCCATCCCGGTCCCTGCGGCACAGTTGCTGCCCGCATCCATACCACAGGACGTCGCCATCCACCAGAACGGCATAGGCGCTCGGATCTGAGGTTCCCACCGGCTGCGGAGACCCGTGCACGACAAATCCATCCTGCCCCGGCGTGGACTCGAGTTCCATCAGACCTGCGTCCGTACCGAGGAACGTGTGTCCCTTCCCGTCCGCCTGGATCCCTTGTGCCCAGTTGACGGTCTTGAAATTGAGAGAGAGTTTTTCGAACCGATTGCCGTGTAAACGATAGAGTCCAAAAGGTCCCCCGGCCAGCAGAGAACCGTCCGGAGCGTCGCCGAAAGCGGCCGCCGAGGTGATCGGAATCCCGTGCTCCGGACCAAATTCCTCGAAACGGTCCCCGTCGTACCGGAAGATGCCATTTTCCGTGCTCACCCAGATGAAGCCCGCACGGTCCTGGTAGATTTGCCGCACCGCGAGGTTGTTGAGCCCTTCGGCGTTCCCAAACGTGCGGAAACTATATTCCTGCGCACAAAGAGGCGCCGCCAGCAGCAGCAAGGCCAGCGCGCGCTGAATTCTTAGACGCCTCACAGGCGCATGATACCGGCTATCTCATTCAATCTCTTAGTCTTTTTGGGGTGTCGGACGAACCGAAGTAACCGCCGCAATGTCCCCGGCGATTCGAAAGTACCACGGGTCAACATGCGGTTCGTAGGTGCCGGTAGCTCCGCTTGTCGGAACCATTGTTAAAGGTTGCAGGGGATCAGGCAACTCGGAAGGAATCCGCCTTAGGTTAGCGCTTTCGTGGAAACTGCGCCCCGCCACAGCCGGTGTCTTCCTTCACTCGAGTCCATTGATCCGAGCCTCTACAAAACTTGTCCTAGTAAGACTGCACAATCTTCTCCAGCGCAAACCGGCTGCGGATCACCAGGGTCGCCCCCTTGGCCTGCATCAACTGTTTCTTCTTGAACTCCGAGAACAGCCGGCTCACCGTCTCTCGCGTCGTCCCGATAATCTCGGCGATCTCTTCGTGGGTAAGCGTCAATTTCACCTGTGAAGATCCGTCGCTCTGGGTCGACTTCGTGGACCATGAAAGCAGCAGCTTAGCGAACTTCTCGGACGGCGAGGCTGCCAGACCCAGCGTCCGAATCTCTTCATATGCCGTGTAATAATTCCGGCTCAACTGCTGCGCCACCCGCATCGCCACCTCGGGAAACTCCCTCAGGAACTGTTGCAGCGAGTCGCGCGGAATAAAATTCGCCTGCCCCGGCTCCATCATCTCGGCCGTGACTTCGTATGGGACGTTGGAAATCACGGCATTCAATCCCAGCACATCCCCGGAGTCGGAGATCTTCGTGATGATCGTTTTGCCTTCCCGCGACGTCGTCGACAGCTTCACCTTCCCGCTGCAGAGCACGAATACCCCGCGCGCAATTTGCCCTTCGATGAAGAGCATCGCGCCCTTGGGATAGACCGCCGTCGACTTGATCTCATTCAACCTCTGGCCGGCCTGCACGGACAAATTGCAGAACAGGTGTTCCCCCCTTACAGGACACGTTGTGCAGTTGTCGAGAATGTTCAATCCGTATGGAGCTCGCATGGCAAACCTCCCGAAGGGTCTCGAGGTCCGGGCCATCAGCCTGGCAGCCTCAACCCAACATTACGGCGTGGCACGCGTCGAACCATTCTCGAAGCCACCGCGAGCCGAAGCAGAATGGATTTCTATCTAGCAGAAAATAGGGAGGTTATTGTATTCGCAGTGGATCCCGTCCAGTTCTTGGAACGAGCCCAGCACCCCCGATTTGGGGCATTTCCCTCACAGGGGTGTGTGATCTGCATCACTCCTGTATGTGATTGATTCCTCGTCCCGTCGGGCCCCCGGCTGTCGCGGGGTCCATCCTGGCCCCGGCTTCTATGGCCCCACCGTCACCTGGAGCATCGTAGGTGTCTGCATCCTCTCCCGGTGAATAATGTTCTTAGCCGCAACCTCGCCCACGGCGTCCACATGCACTACGTAGCCGCCATGCGGTAGCGTCTCTCCGAACGGCAACTCCTTCTCAATCGTCCCCCGCCGAAGCACGAAGTGCTGATACCCGATCGCCACCGCCCGCCCATTCCCCGGCACCGCCAGCACGATGAACGTCAAGTCAATGTCGTCCGCCGTGGTATTCGAAACCACTGCGCTTCCCTCGATGCGGCTGCCGTTCACGTGCGCTTCCCTCTTCCAACTCAGCATCAGTGCCGACCGCACCCGCAGCACAAATGCCTTTTGCACGGCTGATTGTGGCTGCCCTCCGTCTCTCACCGACACCGTGAACTGAAATTCTCCTGTCCGGTCCGGTGACCCGTGCAACAGTCCGTCATCTTCAAGCTTCAGTCCCGGAGGCAACGCGCCTTTCTCCAGCCGCCAGTGAAAGGTCGGTACACCTCCTTGGGCCCGGAAGCGAAGCTCATAGGAAGCATGCGGATACGTGCCCGGTAACTCCGAATCGTTTTCGATGGTGAGTCCGGATTCACCTTGCGCCCGCCCCGCTCCCTCCTGCCCGTCAGCTTGCTCATCGACCATTCCAGTCAAAGCCAGTTGACATCCCAGCGCGCTTCCCGCGCAGACAAGGGCGCAGACCAGCAGAACCTGACGAAGATAAAGAATGTTCCTCACGTTTCCACTCAGTGATTCTCTTCCATTAGGGCCCAGGGACGTTCTTCCACTACTTTCCCACAGCTTCACCCGGAATAGGAATGTTTCAGGCCCATCTTCTTGCGCCCTGAATCGCCCAACACGAACGTCATATTGACGGGTATTCACCTTTTCTGGAAAACTACAGACGGGGTTAGTATTCATTTCTAGTCCCAAAGTCTTTCGTTAGATGGAACTGCTGCTCAACCTTCTCTGGCTGCTGCTGGCAATGCCCGCCTTCTGGCTGTGGCGTTACTCCAGAACCGCGCCCGAGAGAGGCAAGTTCGGTGCTCTTCAGTCCTTCCTGACGCTCGGATGCCTGCTTGTCATTCTCTTCCCCGTAGTGTCGGCCACCGATGACCTGCACGCCATGCGGGCCGAAATGGAGGAGTCTACAAGCAAGCGAAGCATCTGCCAGTCAGGTAGCGAAAAGCCCTGCTTCTCGAAATGGCAGTCTCAGCCCGCTTTGGCTTCAACTCCTGTCTCGTTTGGATTTGGTGAGCTTGCGTGGTTTTGGTTTCCGGCTTCAACATCCTCCCCATCTTCTACCCGAATGATTGCGCGCTCCGATCGCGCTCCTCCCGGCTCTGTCCTCGCGTAGTTCGACCGCCGACCGTTCTTACGCTGCAACGGCGGCCACTTTCTCGTCCTCTACAACAGTCGTGCGGAACCGACTTCGGTATGCTTCCGCCACACGGGCAGGTAGGGCAGGTAAGTATCTCCGCCAGGATGACCTGGCACCGTAGCCTGCCAACATGGAGTGTTTAATGCGGTCGAGATTTCTTGTTACAGCGTTTGTCGTTGCTCTGGGTGCCGCGAGTGTGTGTGCCCAGACTGCCTCGCAGCCGGCTGCTTCTCCGCCCCCACAAGCCTGGACGTGGGACCAGGTCAAAGACCGCTTCGAGCTGAACAATCCCAATCTGCTCGCAGACAAACTGAATATCGACGAATCAAAGGCCCAGGAGATTACTGCGTTTCTGCGTCCCAACCCGGATCTCACCCTCTCGGTGGATGGGACTCAAATCGCTCCTGACAAAGGCGTCTGGCGACCGTTCGCTGGCACCTTTGAGTCGCCCAGCATTAGCTATCTTCACGAGCGGCGGCATAAGCGGGAGTTACGCCTGGAGAGTGCGAAAAAGGCGACTCTGATTGCCCAGTCCACTCATGCTGATCTGGAAAGAACTCTGCTTTTCAACTTGCGTGGTGCCTTTGTCGATACCCTGCAAGCCAAAGCTGTGCTGCAGTTGGCAAAAGACAACCTTGTCTACTACGACCACGTGCTTCAAATCAGCAGAGATCGTTTCAGCGCCGGCGACATCGCGCAAATCGATCTCGACCGATTGGAACTGCAGCGGGTCCAGTATGAGTCGGATCTGCAGGCTGCCGAAGAGAACCTGGAAGACGCAAAGATCCAGCTGCTCACCCTACTGAACTCGCGAACTCCCATCGATGAGGTTGATGTCGTGGGACCCTTCGATTTCGTCGACCAACTCATGCCGCGCGACGAATTTCGGAAGATTGCTCTGGACACTCGTCCGGACCTGAAGGCGGCCGTCCAGGCGGTGGACAAAGCCCAAACCGACCACAAACTGGCGGTGGCAAACGGTTCCACCGATCCGACCTGGGCCGCATGGTATACCCACAACTCGTCCAACAATAACCCGTTTGGCCTGAATACCCTCGGTGTCAGCGTCAGCTTTCCCTTGCGCATTTTCGACCGCAACCAGGGAGAGAAGTTGCGCACACAACTGGATATCAGGCGCAATGAAAGATTGCGCGACGCGGCCGAGGCGCAAGTATTCAGTGACGTGGATTCCAGCTTCGCCACGCTCGCTAGCGATCTGACTCTGCTGCGGCCGTACAAAGCCAAGTATCTGCAACAGTCGGTTCGCGTGCGTGAAACGATCTTCTTCTCATACCAGCACGGCGGTGCGTCGTTGTTGGATTTCCTGAACGCCGAGGCGGAGTACCGCACCGTGCAACTGAACTACGTCAACCTGGTGGGCTCTTACTTGACCGCCGCAGCTCAATTGAATATGGCCGTCGGGCGTGAGGTGATCCAATGAAGAAGAAATGTTGTTACCGCCTTTTGATGCTGGCGGCGTGTGGGTTCATGGTAGCCGTGCTTGCTGCCTGCAATGAAGGCAAAGCCGATCAGAAGGCTGAGGCGCCGCCCAAAGCAGCCGTAGAGCCAGACCTCGATTCCAACAACTTCAAAGTCGCCCACCCCGACCAATTCCCGTTGGTCACCGCGGTTGAGCATAAGGCGGCCCCCGCGCTGAATGTGACTGGCGTCGTGCAACCTGACATCACCCGCGCCGTGCCCGTGATCTCCCTGGCTGCAGGACGAGTTGTGGAGATCAAGGCCAGGCTAGGCGACGTAGTCGAGAAAGGCCAGCTGTTGCTGAAGGTTCGCAGCAACGATGTTTCCGGTGCCTACCAGACCTACCTGAAGGCGGAAAACGACGAGCGCCTGGCTCGTCTTCAGTTGGAGCGTGCCCAGACTCTCTACGACAAGGGCGCCATCGCCAAGAGCGCCCTCGAACAAGCCGACGACACCGAAGGCGATGCCAAAGCCGACCTGAATGCCGCCATCGAGCAGTTGCGCCTTCTGGGCATCGACAAGGATCATCCTTCCGGCGTCGTCGACATCGTCGCGCCCATCTCAGGCGTCATTACCGACCAGCAGGTCACCAACGCGGCGGGCGTCCAGGGTCTGTCGGGTCCGAATCCTTTCACCATCTCCGATCTTTCCTACGTCTGGATCATCTGTGACGTCTACGAAAGCGATCTCGACGCGGTGCGCGTCGGCGATTTTGCGGACATCCACCTTAACGCCTACCCCAACAAGGTCTTCAAGGGCCGGATCGATAACATCCTGCCGGTTCTGGATCCCACCGTCCGCACCGCCAAGGTCCGGCTCGAAGTTGCCAACCCCGGCCTGATGCGGGTAGGGATGTTCGTTACCGCAACCTTCTACGGCAAGCAGGCGGAAACCCGGGCCGCGGTTCCCGCCACCGCCATTCTGCACCTGCATGATCGCGAGTGGGTCTACGCACCCCTGAGCACTCCGGGCCATTTCAAACGCCTGGAAGTGGTCACCGGAAACATGCTACCCGGGAACCTGCAAGAAGTTGTCTCAGGCATCAAGCCCGGAGATCGAGTGGTTTCGAATGCTCTCGTACTGCAAAACACCGTGGAGCAATAAATAAATGATTCGCCGCATCGTCGATTTTGCTCTCAACAACCGCTTGCTCGTCTTGGGCTTCGCTCTGTTGCTTTTCGCCGGAGGGATCGTTTCGTTTAAACGGTTGCCCATCGAGGCATATCCCGATGTGGCCGACAACTATGTTGAGATCATTACGCAATGGCCGGGGATTTCCGCGGAACAAATCGAACAGCAGGTCACGATTCCTCTCGAAGTCGGCATGAACGGCATCCCCCAAGTCGTGCATCTGCGCTCGTTCTCGTTGTTCGGACTCTCAGACCTGAAGCTGATTTTCGAAGACGGTTCCGACAATGCCTGGAACCGGGAGCGCGTCTTGGAGCGGCTGGCCCAGGTTTCGTTGCCGCCCGGTGTGGTTCCGCAAATGGGCACGGACTGGAGTCCGGTCGGCCAGATCTACTTCTTCACCCTGCGCAGCACCAATCCCGCATACGACCCGATGGAGTTGAAGTCCCTTGAGGACTGGGTGATCGAAAAGAACTTCAAAGCAGTGGCCGATATCGTCGACGTGTCCAGCTTCGGCGGCCCAACCCGGGAATACCAGGTTCGCGTCGATCCCAACAAGCTCGTCTCCTATGGCCTGAGCTTGGCGCAGGTTGAGCAGCAACTCACCAATAACAACATCAACGCCGGTGGAAGCTTTATTCAGGAAGGTCTGCAGCAGATCAACGTGCGCTCCGTCGGATTAGTCGATCGCGCCCAGGACATCGAACGCACGGTGATCCTGTCCAAGAATGGCACGCCGCTCCGGGTGAAGGATATTGCCGTGGTTTCGCAGGGTTCGAAAATTCGTCTGGGCCAGTTTGCCAGGGGTTTTCACCGCGAGGACGGCAAGATCATCGATAACGACGATGTCGTCTCCGGCATCGTGCTCTTGCGGAAAGGCGCAGTGGCTGATGCCGCCCTGCAAGCGATTCACAAGAAAGTGGACGAACTGAACGATCATATTCTGCCTCCGGGCGTGAAGATTGTTCCCTTCATCGATCGCAGCGATCTGGTTCACTTCACCACGCACACCGTGCTGCACAACCTGACCGAAGGCATGATCCTGGTTTCGATCATTCTTTTCATATTCCTTGGCAATGTGCGCGGCGCCTTCATCGTGGCGGCCACCATTCCGTTTTCCCTGTTGTTCGCCTCCATTTGCCTGGACTTGAGGCACATTCCCGCCAATCTCCTGTCTCTCGGTGCTTTGGATTTTGGCATGGTCGTCGACGGCGCCGTGGTGATGATCGAAAACATCGTCCGCCATTTGGGCCACCAGAACGGCGTCAAGACCGCGCGCGAAAGAATCAGTGAGGCCTCGCACGAAGTGCAGCGGCCTGTGTTCTTTGCCATCGCCATCATCATCACCGCTTACTTACCAATCTTCACGCTGGAGCGTGTCGAGGGCCGCCTGTTCCATCCCATGGCCTGGACCGTCGCCTTCGCCTTGCTTGGGGCGTTGCTCTTTTCGATTCTGATCGCCCCTGTGCTGGCCAGTTTCGCTTTTCAGAAGGGAGCAAAGGAATGGCGTAATCCCGTCATGGAGTTTGCGATCAAGCACTACCGCGTCGCGGTCCGCTGGGCCATTCGCCGCCGCGTACTCACCGTCGGTGTGGGAGTGCTCGGTCTCTGCATAACCGCTTACCTGGCCTTCAGCGGCGTGATCGGCTCCGAGTTTCTGCCCCATCTCGATGAAGGTGCACTCTGGGTCCGGGGCACGCTCGCGCCCAGCACCGGACCGGACGAGGGAATACGAGTCATGAACCAGGCCCGAATCGTGCTTTGCTCTTTTCCGGAGGTCCCGCAATGTACCAGTCAAACCGGGCGGCCCGATGACGGCACGGATACAACTAGCTTTTTCAATACCGAGTTTTTCGTTGATCTCAAGCCCAAAGAAAAGTGGCGGCCCATCTTCCGTGAGAACAAGGACGAACTCATCGCCGCCATGCAGCGCGAGCTCGACAAGATTCCCGGCGTCGTCTGGGGCTTCTCTCAGCCCATCGAAGACAACATGGAAGAGGCCGTGAGCGGAGTGAAAGGTGCTCTTGCCACCAAAGTCTACGGCGATGACTTGAAACTGTTGGAAGAAAAAAGCAACCAGATCGTCGGCATCATGCGGGGAATTCAGGGAGTCGAAGACCTTGGAGTCTTTCATGTCCTCGGCCAGCCCAACCTCAACGTAACTGTCGACCGCGATGCAGCCGCTCGTTACCAGATCAACGTCGCAGATGTGCAGGACGCGGTTCAGACCGCGGTCGGCGGGACTGCACTGACCCAGGTTCTCAAGGGCGAGGCGCGTTACGATCTTACCCTGCGTTACCTGCCTAGATATCGCGATACACGTGAAGCGATCGAGAACATTCGTCTGCTATCGCCTTCCGGAGAACGCGTATCTCTCGCCCAGCTTTGCAAGATCAGCGTGACCGACGGAGCTTCGGAAATCTATCGCGAGGGCAATCGGCGCTATGTTGCCATCAAATATAGTGTCCGCGGCCGCGACCTCGGCAGCACGGTCGAAGAGGCCATCAAAAAGGTCAACCAGCAGGTCAAGTTGCCCACCGGCTACACCATCGATTGGGAAGGGGAATACGAAAGCCAGAAGCGGGCGGACGAGCGCCTGCTGATCGTGCTCCCCATCACGATCCTGGTCATCTTTATTCTCCTTTACACCATGTTCAAATCCTTCAAATGGGCATTGCTGATCCTGGCCAACGTTGCCATGGCCCGCTTCGGCGGTCTGCTGGCCCTTCTGATTACCGGTACCAATTTCAGTGTGTCCTCCGGCGTGGGTTTCCTGGCGCTGTTCGGCGTGTCCGTGCAGACCGGAGTCATCATGCTCGAGTACATCAACCAGCTTCGAGTACACCGCTATACGATCGAGGACGCCGCCGTCGAAGGAGCTGTGCTCCGGCTACGCCCCATCATGATGACCATGCTGGTGGCAACTCTTGGGCTGTTGCCAGCCGCCCTCTCCCATGCCATCGGCTCCGACTCTCAGCGCCCCTTTGCTATCGTCATCGTGGGCGGTTTGATTGCCGACTTGGTAATGAGTATCTTCCTGCTACCGACGCTCTATGTCTGGTTCGCAGGCGAGCGCGATGTGCTTCCTCACGTCGAAGAGGGATTCGATGTGGGAGAGCACGTGGATTAAGCTTCTCTCGTCCCGTCATCCGTAAGACGGTTTGCGAAGAGAAGAACGTGGAGCAGTCGTGGAAGACGGCGCTTTAGCGCCGCGTCAGGCGTGTGAACAACTAGGGGCTTTAACCCCGAGTTTGGGCCGGTGGTGTAACGGAACACGGCGGGTGTGGACCTCGGTCCGCACCCGCAGATGCAAGTGCGAGTCTTGCCCGGTCCCCCAAAATCCTCCTCGGGAACGTCCGGACTCTCGCTGAGAAGTTACGCGGCGCAAGATGTGTCGTAACTTCCCGGCCCAGCTCTGCGTTATACTTCCAGCACCACGCAGTAAATACCCACTAGGATCTCACTCATGGCGGTCGGTGTACGCACGCTAGATCTGCGGAAGGTGTACCACTCTGCGCCCCCGCTCGGGGCTGGGGGAGGTTTCATCCCGCGCTCCGACGCGAAGAATTCGAAGCAGCCGAAACCGCAAATTACCGCTCTCGATGGCCTGTCGCTTCAGATTGAGCCCGGAGAAATCTTCGGACTACTCGGGCCGAACGGCGCGGGCAAGTCCACCACGATCGGCATCCTTACGACACGGGTGCGGCCGACTGGCGGCAGTGCCTGGATTGGCGATCACGACGTCTGGAAGGAACAGGCCACCGTAAAGCGGCTGATCGGAGTCGTGCCGCAACGTCCCAATCACGATTTCTCTCTCACGGCGCGCGAGATTCTGATTTTTCACGCGGCCTACTTCGGCATCCCGCCGAAAGAAGGCAGCAAGCGCGCCGACGAACTGCTCGAAAAATTCAAGCTGACCGATCGCGCTTCGCAAATGGTTCGCGGATTTTCCGGTGGCATGGCCCAGCGCCTCTCGATCGCGCGCGCGATGATGCATGATCCGCAGGTTCTGTTTCTTGACGAACCGAGCGCCGGCCTCGATCCGCAGACGCGCATCCTGCTCTGGGAGATCATCCGCGAATACAACCTGCTCGGCAAAACTGTGCTGCTCACGACGCACAACATGGAGGAAGCCGACGCGCTCTGCCAGCGCCTCGCCATCGTGGACCACGGCAAGATGATCGCTCTCGGCACGCCGATGGAACTGAAGCGGTCCATTCCCGGAGGATTTCTGATTCGCATCCATTTCGGCAAGCAGACCCCGGAACTGATCCAGCGTCTGCAGGCTCTGGCCGGAGTTCGCGAAGTCCGCCCGCTCGATTCCAGCGGTGCCGACGTCTACGCCGACCGCGGCGGATCGCTAATCCCGGAAGTCGCTTCGGTTGCCGCGGCTGTCGGGGCCGAGTTGTCTGACGTTCATATCTCCGAGCCCAGTCTCGAAAACCTGTTCCTGCACCACACCGGAAGGAGTTTGCGCGATTGAACTGGAAAGCTTTTGGTGCGATGCTGGCCCGCGATGCCCAGGTGGCGCGGCGCAACATCATTCAGATCATGTTCCAGACGTTTCTGCAGCCGCTACTCTTCGTCTTCATCTTCGGACGAGTGATGGTCGGCAGCGGATACATGCCCGTCGCCTACAAAAGCATACTGCTGCCGGGCATCATCGCGATCAGCATGGTCTTCACCGGAATCTGGGCGGTGGCGATGCCGTTGATCGCGGAATTCCAGTGGACGCGCGAGATTGAAGACCGACTCCTCGCTCCGATCGACATTTCGTGGATCGCAATCGAAAAAGTAGTTGCCGGCATGATTCAGGCCCTGCTCGCCGGGCTGGTCGTTCTCCCCCTCGGGTGGCTGGTGCTGCGCCCGGGCGTCGACATCCGGATTCATGCCCCACTCGAATTCGCGGCAATGATGTTGCTCGTCGCTCTGTTCGCCGCGTGTGGAGGCCTCGCACTCGGCTGCTCGATGAATCAGCAGCATATCGGCCTGATGTTCAGTATGGTTATCACCCCGATGATCTTCTTCGGCTGCACCTACTATCCGTGGAGCGCGCTGAATTCGTTTCCGATCCTGAAGAGGGTCGTGCTGGTGAATCCGCTCGTCTACGCCAGCGAAGGATTGCGCGCCGCCCTTGTCCCGCAATTCCCCCATCTGTCGACCATCGCGATTCTGATCGCGTTGTGCTTCTTCGACGTCCTTTTGCTGGTGGTCGGCCTGCGGCAGTTTGAGAAGAAAGCGATCAGCTAGCGCTTTCAGCAGGCACAGTCACCATCATCGCGGAGATCTAAAAAGGAGCCAAAGCGAACACGGCAAACCTTGCGGAGAGGCAATCGCGCCCTCTGGGGTGGAATTCCTTGATTGCCGACGGAGCATCGCGGACGGTTTGCAGGCAGACCACTTGGAGAATCAACTCACCACGGAATGAGGCAAAGGATGGATTGGTGCATTCGGATTCTCTCTAGTGAGATGCTAGGTCGGTGAGAAGCTGTGTCAGCAGAGGGTTCGTGGCTCGTAGCTCCAAAAGTAAGAGAGTTCCGAGGTGGTGTAGGGTCCATTCGTCTCGGCCAGTAGCTCGCGTTTGACCCTTGCTGACCTGCTCTCGCTGCTTCCCTTGCGGGG
>Ga0209698_10004602_pt1 | contig 15053 bp, 11 predicted proteins | sample LitLauG_LLR_2012_FD_187203 | JGI IMG/M metagenome (GOLD analysis project Ga0209698, IMG submission 187203) | Freshwater sediment microbial communities from Pennsylvania, USA - Little Laurel Run_MetaG_LLR_2012 (SPAdes) (version 2) | ecosystem: Environmental > Aquatic > Freshwater > Creek >...
GGCCCGTGTTATGCCGGACTCACCCGCGGGCAGGGAGATGCTTTCGTCGCCGGCCGCCGATGTCACCGGCACGTCGACATCGAGCAGAAGCACGGAGCGTCCAGGTCGCGACAGAAGTGCCGCCAGGTGAGTGCGGCCTTTCCCGTCTTTTCCTTCTGTGCCCGGCACCAGCGAAACCAGCTTGCCGTCGAGCCGGGCCTCGCGCACCAGCAGTCCCGAAGGGACCGGCACCCGCACCCAGCCGTCTTTCAAGACGTCGACGGTGAGACTGGCGTGGCCCGTGGCCAATTCGCCATCCCCTTGCAAGTCATAGTCGACGCGCGTCAGAGCCGCTTCGACGGGAGGGGGTTCAGGGTCGTGCTCGAGGGGATAAGCCTTGGCCCGCAGCACTTTGTATTCCCCTACGGGGATTACCACCCAGCCCGATGCGTGGGAGTTGTCCGGCGTTTTCTCCTGGGCCAGCGCGGCTCCCCAACAGAGGGAAGCGGCCACTAGGCAGATCGATACTTTCCTTAAAGCGAATCGTCCGAATTGCCGCTCAACGGCGCGAATCAGTTTTTTCATGGTTGAACCTCGCTCCAACAATTCACGGGATGCGTGTATGTTTCCGGGGGATGTTCGGAGTGCTGCGATTTCATCAGAAGAACGTTGTGGCAGAAGAAAGTTGCAGCTACTTTCGCGGACGCAGTGGCAGAACTGCAGGGCAGGCCGAAACAGGCTCCGGGCGCGGAGTTTCAGCGGGGCAGGTTACGTTGGTACTGCGCTCAAACTGGGCTCATCGTTGGCCACTTCGTTGACCGTTGTCAAGAAGAATGTGTTCTTAGGTCCGGGCGATTGTGCCGGTTCGCGAAGGAAGCATCAACGCCTGATCGTTCACCTTGGGTGGGTGCGTCCTGTACGATATCGATTCGCACCTAACTCTGGGTTTGGAGGTCCGCTCTGGCATCGCGAACGGAAAAGTCGAAGCAGCTCTACGAGCGCACGCTAGGATTACTGATCGAGGCCAGCAGTTCCTCTTCGCGCGGACCGGTCACGTTCGGTTCGTATCCGATCTTCATGGAGCGCGGCCGAGGCTCGCGCATCTACGACGTCGACGGCAACGAATACATCGATTGGATGATGGCGTTCGGAGCATTGCCTCTGGGACACGCCCATCCGGAGATCATCGAAGCGATCACAGAGGCTGCCAGCAGCGGGGCGCACTTCGCCACCGCGACTCCGGTCGAAATCGAAGTAGCCGAGATGTTGCGGCACATCGTGCCGAACGCCGAGCGAGTGCGCTTCGCCAATACCGGCACCGAGGCCGTGATGGCCGCCATCCGGCTGGCCAGGGGCGTGACCGGCCGGCCGAAGATTCTCAAGTTCGAAGGACACTATCACGGGTGGTACGACGACGTGCTGGTGAGTTCCAACGTCCTGCCCCCGGCCGCGCTCGGGCTGCGCTCGGATCCCATCAAAATTCCCGATAGCTCTGGGCTAAACCGGACCGCGCTCGACGATACCATCGTTGTCCCGTGGAACGACCTGCCCGCTCTGGAGCGAGCCGTGGAAAATCATCCGGGAGCGATCGCAGCCATTATCACCGAGGGCGTTATGGCCAACGTCGGAGTCATTGCGCCGGCGGAAGGCTATCTGCAGGGCCTGCAGAAACTCGCCCAGGCGAACGGCATTCTGTTCATCCTCGACGAGACCGTGACCGGTTTCCGCATCGCGCCCGGCGGCTGCCAGGAATACTACAAGTTGTCTCCCGATCTGGTGACGTTCGGTAAGGCACTGGGATGTGGTCTGCCAGTCGCGGCCATGGTCGGCCGAGCCGAGATCATGGACGCATTGCGGTGGGGTGGAGTTCTGCACTACGGTACCCATAACGGATCACGCATCGGGATGCATGCGGTTCGCGCCAGCCTTCGCGTGCTGACCCGCGACAACAATGCTTCCTTCCAGCACACCTGGCGGCTTGGCGACCGTCTGTGTAGCGGCCTGCGCGAATTGTTTCGGAACAGAGGCCGCGCGGCGATCGTGCAGAACGTTGGACCCATGTTTCAGATCATGTTCACCGACCGGCCCGCAATCCGCGACTACCGCGAGTTCTGCCAGTACGTCGACCGGGCGTTGTTCCAGAAGTTTGTCCGGTCGCTGTTTCAGTTCGGCGTATATGGATCGCCTTCCGCAGCGCTGCACTCGATCGTGACCCTGGCTCATAGCGAGGAAGATGTGGACTTCACGCTCGATGCGGCTGGCAAGGCCTTGGATCGCATGAACGAGGATTCGCGATGAGCCGGCGGGCGAGCACGATCGGAGAGCGGGCGGAAAGCCTGCTTTCTCTGGAAGGGAAGGCGGCTATGGTCACGGGCGCCGCTTCCGGGATTGGCCGAGGCATCGCAGTTCGACTGGCAGAAATGGGGGCTTTCGTGGCTGCGCTCGACATTGACCAGCGCCAGGGCCGCGCCGTTGTTGCGGAAATCAAATCGAACGGAGGGGAAGCTGCGTTTCTTCCGTGCGACGTGCGCAAGTCCGCCGATTGTCGCCGTGCCACCCAGTTTGTCCTAAGGAAAGCGACGCGCGTCGACATTCTCTGCAATTGTGCCGGGGTCGCGCTTCGGAAGGATGTGGTCGACCTTGCCGAAGAGGAGTGGGACCGCGCGGTTGATATCACGCTCAAAGGCGTCTACCTGCTGTCGCATGAAGTCGTGCCGCATATGATTCGCGGCGGTGGAGGCAGCATCATCAACATCGGTTCGGGATGGTCGTTGAAGGGAGGACCGCGCGCCGCTTCCTACTGCGCGGCTAAGGGCGGAGTGGTGAACCTGACGCGGGCCATGGCGATTGATCATGGTGAGCACAATATCCGTGTCAACTGCGTTTGCCCGGGCGACGTCCAAACCCCGATGCTGCTCAGCGAATGCGCCCAGTTGGGTCAGGACCAGGAATCGTTCCTGCGCGAGGCAGCCAGTCGTCCCCTGGCGCGGATCGGAACGCCGGAAGACGTCGCGAACGCAGTCCTGTTTCTGGCCAGCCCGATGGCGAGTTGGATCACGGGCGCAGCCCTGGTGGTCGACGGCGGCGGCCTGGCGTAGCCGGAGAGTTATGTAGGGACAGCCGCCTCGGCTGTCCGGGCGAGCGAAGCTCGCCGGTTTTTGTCTCCCGTGATGGCAAGCAGGTCCAAGCATCCGTCGTAGCGGAGCTTCGCTCCGCCGGACAGCCGAGGGGGGCTGTCCCTACAAGCTGCCTCGTCTTTGCCGCGCCGCCTCGTACAGCACAACGCTGGCGGCCACGCCGGCATTCAGCGACTCCACGCGCGACGAGTGCGGGATTCCGACCGTGTCGTCCATCTGAGCCATCAGCCCTTTCGGCAGGCCCGCGCCTTCGCTCCCGATGAAAATCGCCAACGGCCCCATGAGCCGCGCCTGATCGATGGGAGTGCCTTTGTGCGAAGAGGTCGCGATCAACCGAATGCCGTGGAGGCGCAGCTCCGACACGATGGCATCAAACCCCCCGGCCGCCTTGCCGGCAACCAGCGGAAGGCGAAACACCGATCCTGCCGACGCCCGAACCATCTTCGAATTGAATCGGCTGACGGTTCCTTCGCCAAGCACGACTCCTGCGCTGTCGAAGGCCTCGGCCGACCGCACGATCGTTCCCAGATTTCCCGGGTCCTGCACGCCCGCGATCACCACGGCCGGCCCAAGCGCCACGCGCTCGAATATAGCTTCCAGCAAATATTCTTTCGGCCGCACCAGCGCCGCCACGCCTTGGGGAGAGTCGCTGGGCACGGCGCCGTCAAACAGCTTGTCAGGCAGCAGCAGGACTTCCGCGTGCGATCCAATCTGCGGCAGGAGCCGTTCCGCAATATTCGCAGCCGACTCCCGGAAAAACACCGCGCGAAAGCGCAAGCCGCTGCGGATCGCTTCCTCGACAATGTGCACCCCTTCGATGGCGCAGTCGCCTTCGTCCGTCAGTTCTGCGTGCGCGAAGGCCTGGCGTAGATGTTTGACCAGCGGGTTATGCCGCCCCTCGATACGGCGCAGCCTGGCTCGCGCCGTGGGCGCGGATTCCGAATTTCGATTCATGATGGCAACCGTGGTGCCCGCATGATACGCGCTCGCCGTCACTTTTCGGCATTTTTGCCGTATTATGATTGTTTTCGCGATCCAAGCCAGTAAAGTCTGTAAGCGAACATTAGGAAGGAACCGCAGCCGTGCGCGCTGAGATCGTAAAAATCACGAGTGAGAGTCCCGAGTCTTCTCTGGTCAAGTACGCCGCGGATCAGATCCGCTCCGGCGAGGTGCTTGGCATGCCTACCGATACCTTCTACGGACTGGCGGCAGACCCGTTTAACCTGCGCGCCGTCGACAAGGTTTACGAGATCAAAACGCGCTCGCGACACAAGCCTCTGTCGCTGCTGATCGCGAGCGTCGAGCAAGCCGAGGAACTGGCCAAGCCCTTGACCGACGAGTTCTACGCTTTGGCGCGCAAATTCTGGCCCGGCCCCCTCACCATTATCGTAAGAGCCGGCTCCCGCCTGCCCCTGAAGGTCACGGCGAACACGGGCAACGTCGCCCTGCGCGTTCCCAATGCGAAGATTCCGCTGGCCGTCGTCACTGCGGCAGCAATCCCGATCACCGCCACCTCCGCCAACCTGAGCGGAGCGTCGGAGTGCACCAGCGCCGAGCAGGTCCGCGACCAGTTGCAGGGTCGCATCAACATCATTGTCGACGGCGGCCCATCGCCGCGCGACGTGGCCTCGACGATCATCGACCTCACGGACGAGAGCACGCGCTGGCGCATTATTCGCGAAGGTGCGATCCCGGCGGATGAGATTTCCAATTTCTTTGCCCAAGGGACCTTGCAAAAGGACTAATTCCGCCGCGCGGCGCACGTGAGCCAAAGGGGTGACCACCCAGGAATGACCGAGACCGCCAACCGGCAACGGCACTTGCGCTGGTGGCTTGGTCTGCTGATCGCGCTGGCCGTTCTGGTTGCTGTTTTCTTCGCATTCACCGCAATCCAGGTGGCGCGCACCGCTTCACTGGAGGAGCTGCATCCAGCGGACGCGATCGTCGTCTTCGGCGCCGCCGAGTACTCCGGTCACCCGTCTCCGGTGCTGCGGGCTCGCCTGGATCACGCCCTGGACCTGTTTCACCGCGGACTGGCGCCGGTCGTAATCACCACCGGAGGCGCGGGCGCTGATCCCAGCTTCAGCGAAGGCGGCGTGGGCCGCGACTATCTCATCCGCCATGGTGTTCCCGAGCGCAGCCTGATTGCCGAAACCCAGGGCAGCGACACGGCGGAATCCGCAGTGCGCGTCGGCGTGATCATGCGAGCCAACGGATTGCACAGTTGCGTCGCGGTCAGCGATGCCTACCATGTCTTCCGCATTCGCAAACTGCTGGAGCACGAGGGGGTCGGACCGGTTTACGTCGCCCCACGGTCCGATTCCAGGCCGCACAGCGCAGCACAACGCGCCTTCGCCGTGCTGCGGGAGTCGACCAGCTACTCGTTGTGGAAACTGGGGATTGCTATCTAGACCTGTGGGACTGAATTAGGAAAGTGTCCGACTGCTCCGGCTCAGGGGATGCGAGCGGACGCCGAAGCCAGCCTACTTGGAAAATTCCGTTCGGCGTTCGAGCCGGGCCCGATATCAGAACTCGTCAATGTTGTTGGTGGTTCGAATCTTGAACCAGGCGTAACGCAGGCTGTTGGCTTGCAGCCCGTTCCTGACCTTCATGAAGGAATGCTGAATGCGAACGACGAGGTTGTTGTTCTTCGTGAGTTCGTTGGCGTCGCTCTGCGCGCCCCGCTGTTCGGCCATCTGGCGATACTGGCATTGCTGGTAGTCCTGGCTCTCCTGGCAGAGGGCATATCCGTTGCTCGTGTTTGCGGCCCGGAGCGTTCGGACATCGAGATTCTCCCGGATCGCAGCCGCCAGCATCTGATCGTAGCGGTCGTACCAGATGTGCACGGCCTGTTCGGTCTGCTCGGGCGTGTGGTCCGTCTTGAACCTCGCGATGGCGACGACAATCTCGTCGGCGTTTTCGGCGCCGTCCATCTTGAGCTTGGGAAGCGGCCCTGCGGTAGCCTCCATGTCCTCGTCGGTGAAGGTCTTCCTGGCGTGCGCGCTCTTCTGTTTGGCGTTGCGAGCCGCAGCCGCCAGAGGACTGTCCGAGTCCGACGGATCCGGAGCAGTGGCATTGGAAGAATTCGACGGGCTCTGTGATACCGCCAGAGTCGTGGCCAGCGCCAGACTAAAGGCCAGCAAACTGCACTTTTGAGCGAACATGGAGAGCTCCAAAGGCAGATTAGCGGGTCGCAACGCGAAACAAAGGTGACGTAAGTCTTGTCCCTGCTAGGTACCGCGGTGTTTTCGAAATCACCAGCCTTCACGCTCTCGCAGGCCGGTGATGTGAGCCACATGATGCCGCCCGTGCCAGGCGTAGAGTGCGAGAGTCTTTTCCAGAGTCATGACCCCAAGTTCAGGATGGCGGAAAGTACGCTTCCACTCGCCGGCTTCGAGAGAACGCAGCAGCCGCACCCAACGATCGTGCAGAGAATCGAGTAGCGTCAGAGAAACTTCAATGGGAGTTGCCTTCGTGTCGGCCAATTCCGCCCATCGGTCCTCGGCGTATGGCTTGATGGTCGGCTCATCCTCGGTGAGAGCTAATTTGAAGCGCACGTAGGAATTCAGATGGCTGTCCGGCACGTGATGCACAACCTGGCGCACCGTCCATCCGCCGGGACGATAGGGCGTGTTCAATTGCTCCTCGGAGAGTCCCCTGACGGCTGCCTTCAGATTCGCTGGAGTGCTGGCGATTTGCTCGAGGAATTGCTGCTTCTGGGCCGCGCTGGTCGGGTCTTCATAGTGAAACTTTCCAATCGGATATTTCAGGTCGCTCATTTCCGCTCCCGGGTACAGAGGTACCGCTGCAGTACTACAGATGAGAGGCCCGCGGAAAAGTCGAACAAGATTTTGGCCTGTGGAGATTTCATAGCCGCTCGTTTTTTTCTTCTGCAAACCGCGCCCTCGGTGAACAGTTTGCCCGCCGTCTTGGTGGTTGATAACGAACCGCAGGAATCGGACAAGTAAACCACAATCGCTTGGGGTAAGCCGGAGCCGACTACCCTGGCTCCGACTTGGAATCTGGATTCCCCCGTGCCCTTGGTTTGGTGCATCGAACACGTTTCTGAGCTAAACTCTCCGTACCGTGGGGTTTAGCGTTAACCGGCCCGGAACCTGCGGGCTGCGCCGACAATTTCGAGGGGAACTATGCCATCTTCCGTCTGGTCGGGTCACTTAACTTTCGGACTCATCTCCATGCCCGTGCGCCTGTTTTCCGGAGCACGGAGCAGCGGCATCTCCTTCAACATGCTGCACCGCACCGACAAGTCGCGCCTCAAACAGCAGTACGTTTGCCAGGCCGACGGCCAGGTCGTGGATCGCAGCGACATCGTAAAGGGCTACGAGTTCCGCAAGGACGAATACATCATCATCGAGCCCGACGAGATCAAGAAGATAGAACCCCAGACCGCCAAGACGATGGAGATCCTCGAATTCGTGAAGGAGGCCGAGGTCGATCCGGTGTACTTCGAGTCGTCGTACTACATGATGCCCGAAGAAGCCGGACGCCGCCCCTACGCGCTGCTGACCAAGGCTCTCGAAGAAAGCGAATATGTAGCGATCGCCAAGATCACGATGCACAACCGTGAGTACACGGTATTTCTGCGCCCCACCGAGGGCGGCATGATGCTGCACACCATGTACTACTCAGAAGAAGTGCGAAAGGTGGAAGGGTTCGGCGCGCCAGACGTGGAACTGAAGGAAGCCGAAGTCAAAGTCGCCCACCAGTTGATCGAGGCTCTCGCCGCCGAATGGGACCCGGAGAAGTACCAAGACAACTTCCAGGAGAATCTCAAGAAGCTGATCGAAACCAAACTGGAGGGCGGGGAAGTCGCAGCGGTCGAGAAACCGAAGAAGTTGGCACCGGTGGTCGATCTCATGGCCGCTCTGAAGCAGAGCCTCGCGCAGATGGAAGGCAAGAAGAAGCCAGCGGCAACGGCCGAAGCCGAAGCAGAAGAACAGCAAGCCGCTGCCGGCAAGGGACGTCGCGGCCGAGGATAGATTTCGCTATTCCCAGCCCAGTACACCACCCGAGGCATCCCGATTCCGTACTCCCAGCATCCGTAGCTAAGTGCTGAGTTGCCCGCTCGCTAGCGCCAAAGCGAAGCAATCGTTACAATAATCCCTTCGTCCGATCATTCGAAGTAGAACGTCTTGTTCGGGGTGCCGATGAGTTTTCGACGTGTGAGCGGCGTGGCTGCAGCCGCGCTGGCAACTTTAATCTGTGTTTCTTGTGGTCAGGTCTACCGTCCGGTAGTGCTTCCGGTCAGCACGACTCCTCCCAATCCGGCGGGTTTCCACGCCGTGTTCGGCATCAGCAATAATGTGCCGTTTAATCCGGGCACGGCGCAGCAGATTGATGTTTCCGGCGACACCAGCATCGGAGTCGCCAACATGGGCGTCAACCCCACGCACGCTGCGATCCTGCCCAACAATTCGCGCGTGTTCGTCGCCAGCGCGGGCAGCCTGTTCCCTGGTGACACCGATGTGGTGATGGCGTTCACTCCAGCTGCGGACAGCCCCTCGGCAACCGGGCTGGGCGCACCAGTCACGTTTACTCTCCCCGCTGGATCCCTGCCCATTTTCGTACATACCGCCCAGAACAACACCGTGTTTGTTGCGAACTATGGCACCAATTCTGTGTCGGCGATGAGCACTGCGACCAACCTCGTCACCATGACCGGTGCCTCGGGGCTGAGCCCGGTGGCTCTTTCGGAGACTCCCGACGGCCTCAATCTCTATGTGGTCAATCAGGGCGATAACACCGTGAGCGACCTGTCTCCGGTCGACCTTTCGACGCTGGCGACGATTCCGGTTGGCAACACGCCCGTCTGGGCTGTCAGCCGGCCCGACAGCCGCCGTGTGTATGTGGTGACGAAGGGCGACGGCCAGCTCTATTCCATCGATACGGCCAAGAATGCCCAGATTCCCGGGTCTCCACAACCGGTGGGTGGTGCGGGCGCGAACTTCGTACTCTATGACAGTATCAACAGCCGCCTGTATGTGACGAATCCCGCGGCCAGTGCCGTGTTTGTGTTCGATGCCACCACGGACCCGCCCACGCCTCTCGTGCCCACGGGGAGTGCGAGCAACAGGATCACGATTCCATCGCCTCCACCCTGCGCGACGAATGGAGTTACCTGTACCCCGGTGGCGCCGGTGTCGGTCGCGGCCTTGGCTGACGGTTCCCGCTTCTACGTGGCGAGTTCCGTTACGGCAACTCCATGCCCGGACAGCAACGTCGGCAACGGCGGAGCGTCGAACTCGTGCCTGATTCCGCAGCTCACGGTTTTTAACGCCCGAAGTCTGACATTGAAGCCGATATCCGCTTCGCTGCTGGCGCCGTCGTTGTCGCTGCTCAGCGCTCCCCAATTCGCGGCCTCCCAGTATGCGGTGCCGCTGAATTCCACCTGTGCCCCGGCAGCAACGTACGGACCGAGTTCCACGCGTTTCCGCATGTTCACCACCGCCGCGGCCGACAGCAGCCATGTGTACGTAAGCCTTTGCGATGCGGGCACGATCGCCGATATCAATGCCACCACCAGTTCCATCGCCACCGGCGGCACCAACACGCCCGACCTGTTGGCCGCCGACATTACCACGCCGCTCGGTACGTGTGCGGGAGCGGCCTGCCCGCAGGTGGCAAATATCACGGCCTTTTCGATCGCCTCGAACGTTGTGACCTTTCAGGCGGTGAACAACTTTTTTGCCGGAGAACTGGTTTCGATCTCAGGATTGAGCAGCAATGCCGGGACCAACTTCGATGGGCTCACGCTGACTGTGCTGGCGACGGGCTTGTCCGGAACTCAGTTCGAATGCACCTTGAGCGTCAGCCAATCCGACGCCTCCTTGACCACCGACACCGGAACGGCCGTGCCTCTTCCCCGCGCACAGAGTCCGATCTTCCTGCTGGCTGGACAGTAGGACAGCGCGCGTCACCGCCGCTGCCAAACCCAAGACATAGCCATCTCGACCGAAGTGGAGAGACCTTGTGTCTCTTAGTCGGATGGATGGGCAGATATGATTCCGGGAGCCGCAGGCGCCAGGGCGATTCGTATCAGGGCACGCATTTATGCGTGCTGATAAAGAGAGGAAATCACCGCGCCTTTAGGGGCTGACGGTTTCCTTCGCTGCGTAGTGCGAATCGACGTACTCATCGAGAATCTCGATGAACTCCGCCACGATGCGATCGCCCTTCAGCGTCGTAAACAGCCGGCCGTCGACATAAACGGGAGCTTTGGGCTCTTCGAATGTCCCCGGCAGGGAAATCCCGATGTTGGCGTGCTTCGACTCGCCCGGTCCGTTGACCACGCAGCCCATGACGGCCAGTTTCATTTCCTCGACCCCGACGTAGCGGCCTCTCCACGCGGGCATCTGCTCGCGCAGGTAGGTCTGGATCTGCTCAGCCATCTCCTGGAAGAACGTGCTGGTGGTGCGCCCGCAGCCGGGGCAGGCGGTAACTTGCGGCGTAAAGCTGCGAATCCCCATCGACTGCAGGATCTGCTGCGCCACGCGCACTTCCTCGGTGCGGTCCCCACCCGGCGCCGGTGTCAGCGACACGCGAATCGTGTCGCCAATTCCTTCCTGCAGCACAACGCCCATAGCGGCGCTGGAAGCGACCACACCCTTGGCACCCATGCCAGCCTCGGTCAGTCCCAGGTGCAAGGGATAGCTGCACCGCGCGGCCAGAGCGCGGTACACATCAATCAAGTCCTGCACGCCGCTGACTTTCGCGCTCAGGATGATCTGATCCGGCCTCAGCCCGTATTTCTCGGCCAGTTCCGCCGAGTTCAGAGCGCTGACCACCATGGCTTCCATGGTGACTTCACGCGCCTCTTTCGGTTCCGGCAGCCGGGAATTCTCGTCCATCATGCGCGTCAGCAGCGCCTGATCGAGCGATCCCCAATTCACGCCGATCCGCACCGGCTTCTGGTACTTCACCGCGACTTCAATCATGGTGCGGAAGTTCGAATCTCCGCCGCGCCCGATGCTGGCATTGCCGGGATTGATGCGGTACTTGGCCAGATCGCGGGCGCACTCCGGATACTTCGTCAGAAGGATGTGGCCGTTGTAGTGGAAATCGCCAATGATGGGCACGCGGACGCCCTGCTTGTCGAGTTGCTCGACGATATGGGGCACGGCCGCAGCCGCTTCATCGTTATTCACCGTAACTCGCACCAGCTCCGAGCCCGCCCGAGCGAGCGCTGCGCATTGCTGCACAGTCGCGGGAATATCCGCGGTGTCGGTATTGGTCATGGATTGCACTACCACCGGTGCATCCGAGCCGACGCGCACACCTCCGACGAGGGCCGTGACGGTTTTTCTGCGTTGCATGATAGCCATGGAAGTACCAGTTTAACACGCTGGAATCGCGGTTTCGGGCGCTAACCGCGCCGAACTTGATGCCCGACTCCTGCCCTTGGGCCGTGGTGAAATACCGATGCAAGCTGCGTGCCGGTGGCATTCCCCTCAGTCATCATCCGGATCTGTCGGCGGCGTGCGGTCGTTCAGAAAATGCTGCACGCTCAGGGGTGCGGCAGTCTTCTGATAAGGAGCCACGGTTTGGCTGAAGTCAAAGCAGTCGGAGAGGTCGTCCGCGCGGGCATCGGCGTAACCAAGAGATGGCAAGTCAAAGACCTGCTCCACCATGTGCAAGATGCTGCCAAAGTCGTGCGTAACGTGCGAAATGTATCCCCGCTTGGCGTAGGGCGACACGACGATCAAGGGCACCCGGAAACCGTAGAGATAATCCGACCCCCAACTGACGCCGTCATTGATCACCGGCGGAGTCACGTGGTCGTACCAGCCACCCCAATCGTCCCAAGTGATGATGATGATGGTATTAGACCAGTACTGGCTGGCGCCGATGGAATTCACAATCGACGATACCCACGACGGACCGGACCCATCCGTCATGCTGGCGTGATCCGAAGCCGCGCCATTCGGTATCACCCAACTCACACCGGGAAGCTGTCCGTTGGCGATATCGGTCAGCACTGTGGGATGACCCACCGCTACATGGCCGGTCCACTCCGGCCCTGTGCAGGCAGTCGCATACGGTGGAGGCGCGTTGGGTCCACACAAGTGCTCGATGGCGTTCGGGCCGGTCCAGAGCCCGCCCGCAGAGGGTGTGTAATAACGCCAACTGATGCCCGCCGCTTCCAGCAGATCGGTGAGTGTGGGATGCTCAAAGCAGGGATAGACGGGGGTCAAATTGCCCACCGGATCGATCACCTGGACGAAGTTGTTTGCCGGGGCGGTGCAGCCATCCGTGCTGGTAAGGGTGCCTCCCGAGACGTTGCCCATCACGAACCCGTTGCTGGTGGCCGTGGGGGCCGACGTCCCGGAAATGATGAACTGATGCGCCGGGAAGCTGGGCCCCTGATTGGTTTGGAACATGCGATCTCCGAAAGTGTATTTCTCCGCCAACTGGAAGTATGGCCCCACATCGGAAGGCAGCACGTATCGGAACTGCGCATAGGGAGGCGGACAGGGCACCGCACTGTTACAGGTGACCGGGATTTTGTCGGCCCCGTCCATCTTGCCGCCGTCGTACATCAGGACAAACGAGGGGTGGCCATGATTGAGGTCGTAGAGTTGCGGAGTCGAGCCGTTGCTGCCCAAGTCGATCGGAGTGAGGGGAATGACCTGCCCCTTCGAATTGAGCCCGCTGCTGGCAATGTCTGCGCCATTTGCGATCAGGACCGGATCCTGAAACAGATTGTCTGGAGTCCGATTCTCCTGGAAGATGATGACCACGTGCTGGATCTTTCCCCAAGTCTGGCCGGCTGGGCTGCCCGTGCCGCTAAGTGCGGCCTGGCGCGGGCTGCCATAGGCGCTATCGTTGATTGTGAGCATGCCGCTTCGCGTCCCGGTGGCCATCGGGGTGAAGGTTACCCCGATGCTGCAGGTCGCGCCGGCGCCGACGCTGGAGCCGCAAGTACTGCTGGCCACGGCGAAATCTCCGCTGGGGACAACCGCCGAAAGGCTCAAGGCCGTGGCGAGTTGATTGGTAAGGCTAACCGTCTGGGCTGCGCTTGTCGTACCCACGGCCAGACTGGCGAAGGTGAGGCTCGCCGGCGAGACCATGACTGGAACCAGCCCCGCTCCCGTAAGCGAGACTGATTGCGGACTATTGGAAGCGCTATCCGTCACCGTCAACGTTGCCGTGCGCGGTCCCAGCGCGGAGGGCTGAAAGCTGACGTTGATACTGCAGCTTAGTCCCGCGCCCAGCGTTGCTGGACTCAGGGGACAGCTTCCGCTCTGGACGAAGTCCCCCGGACTTATCCCGCCCGAGATCGCGATGCCGCTGATCGTCAAAGGCACGGCCTGCGTGTTGTTCAGCGTTACGGTTTGTACGGCGCTGTTGACGCCCACGGCGACGTTGCCAAAGTTCAGGTTCGTTGCGGAGACCGTGACCGGCGAAGAGGCTGCAACTCCCGTTCCCCCCAGTGCGATGACCTGAGGGCTGTTGGATGCGGTCCCGCTCATCTGCAGCGTCGAGGTACGGCTTCCCACCGCCGAAGGCGTGAACGTGACGATAATGCTGCAACTAAGCCCGGGACCCAGAGTGCTGGGACTCATCGGACAGTTTCCGGCCTGGGTGTAGTCGCCCGGGCCTGTCCCGCCCCCGATCGCGCTACTGCTGATGGTCAGGGCCACCTTCTGCGCGTTCTGCACCGTCACGGCCTTTGGGGCGCTCGCCACGCCCACGGTCTGACTGCCAAACGCCAGACTCGCCGGCGTGACCGTCAGCGGAGCCATCCCTACTCCCGACAGTGGGATGGCCTGAACGCTCGGGGAGGCATTTTCGGTCAGCGTCAAAGTAGCCGTGCGGCTGCCCATGGCGGTTGGCCCAAACCTGACGTTAATACTGCAGCTTTGCCCGGCAGGAAGCGGACTCTTCAGCTTACACATGATCCCCAGCACATAATCGCCCGGGGCATTCCCGCCCGAAACGGCAATGCTGCTGATCTGCACGGGCACACTCTGCGTGTTCGTTACCGTTACGGTCTTGGAGGCACTCATGTTTCCGACGAACTGATTGGGAAACGCCAGGCTCGTAGGGGACACAGTGACCGGCGGAGCCTGGGCATAGGCCGGTGCCGTGCGAACCAGCAGCGGAAGCAGCAGGACGATCAGAACCAACCACGCCTTAGTTCCACCCTTCGTGGAAGTCGAATCGGGCAGACAGAAGTATGCGGAAGCTTGAGGGCAGGGGAAAAGAGTTTTCATCTGGGATCGCCTTATTTGACTGACGTAGATCGTTGCCCGGGGGAGTGTCGTTGAAGCCGGCTGCGATCAGTTCTGACTGGGACTCGCAACATTTCTTTTTAGCGCATTGGTGGATTTCAGGAAGTGACACAGATCACAGAAGGGTGTGACTACGACGACTCTACTTGCGAAGTCAAGCTGGAATCGCGGGTTCGGCGCTATCCCTGCCCGAGCTTGATCCCCCGATTCCTGTGCCGTCACTGTGGATGGGATGGAACAACGTGCACGAACCCGGCCGACCAGTGCTGGAGCGACAGGGATAAGGCTGGACCGGTTTCGTCATTCCTACCTTCAATCAAGCCAGTCAGGCCGCAAGGTGAGGACGATCCAACTTCACTTACGGATTTCGTAACACAGGATGGCATCGAGCGCTTCGCAGCGCGGTGCTTACGGAACAGGAAGACCTTTATTTGCATCATGTTAATTTCGAAAAACCGAGACCGCCCAGGGCTCTCGTCGGTTTTCGTAACGAATCCGCCTTCTCTGTCACGACCCTCTCGGCGAAGCTAGAATAAGTACCGCTTCAGGGAAACCCCATCCAAGAACAATTCAGCCCGCTGCAAAGCGGACGGCGCGACTCCCGTCGGTACGTCATCTTGTTCGAAATGGAGGTCGAATGAATCACCGCATCAAAGCCACTCCCACGCACAAGAAACCACTCAAC
>Ga0209698_10004603_pt1 | contig 15052 bp, 10 predicted proteins | sample LitLauG_LLR_2012_FD_187203 | JGI IMG/M metagenome (GOLD analysis project Ga0209698, IMG submission 187203) | Freshwater sediment microbial communities from Pennsylvania, USA - Little Laurel Run_MetaG_LLR_2012 (SPAdes) (version 2) | ecosystem: Environmental > Aquatic > Freshwater > Creek >...
GTCTCCTCAGTGTCCGGTTGGGCAGCCGGCAAACACTACGAGTGTCACCTCGTGCAGCGCCGGAGCATCCGCCAGAGTCGATGACTCGAGAGTTTGCTCCGGCGGGACCGGCGGGCGATGCGTAGCGCAGTGATTGGCAGCTTGAAGACAAGATTGCTCTTCTTGATCGCGCGGAACTGGCCGCCGACTCAAGTTCGAAATTTTCCTGTGATGCAACTCAGCCGCCGCAGCGTTGCATTCCTCTGGGAGGATGGCGGTCCCTTGGTGCTGGTTGAAGCGGGGGAAATCAACGATCGTGGAGAGATCTCCGTCAACGCCTCGGATGCGAATGGCAACAACCACGTTGTCCTGCTGATCCCATGCGACGATGATCATCCCGACGTTCACGGCTGCGATTACGACACGAATCGACGCAGAGACCGCAGCGGCACAAAGCACGGCGCGTCCCTACGCAGTGAAACCGAAGAAGCCGGGCACGGCTTGCCTGGCACCGATGTGGGCACTTTGGCGAAGGCGCAGTTTTGCAGCAACGCTTTGCGTTCAGTTCCAGAGCAAACAATTTAGGGCGCAGTGACACGAGAAGGTAAGGAGAAGGACTATGACTTTTGCGAAGCAGTCGGTCATCGCTATGATCGCGCTGGTGGTCTTACTGGGAGCGGGCGCCACTCCGTCGGCGCAAGCGCAGACCTTCACTTTGCTGCACACCTTCGCGGGCGCGCCGGACGGGGCGAATCCCGTGGCGGAGTTGGTTCAGGACCCGTCGGGAAATCTCTACGGCACAACCCAGCAAGGCGGGATCACCGCGGGCGTTTGCACGAACACAGGACTTGGGTTTACCGGCTGCGGAACGGTGTTCAAGATAGACACGACCGGCAACGAGACGGTGCTGTACCGATTCACCGGGGGGACCGACGGAGCCTTTCCAAGTGCGGGCCTGGTGCGGGACGGGGCTGGCAACCTCTACGGCACCACTACTGCCGGCGGTGCTTCAAACTCCGGAACCGTGTTCAATCTTGATACCACCGGTACTCTTACCACTCTGCACGACGTTGGATCGACGGGGGGGCTGGTCATGGATGCCATGGGCATTCTCTACGGCAGCACGTCTGAGGGAATCTTCAGCTTGGATCCGGCGACCAAAACATTTACTGTGCTGGACCCTACAGCGGAATCAGGGGCAACCCTGACTCTGGACGCGGCGGGCAATCTCTACGGCACGACCGAGTTCGGCGGGATTACCGGCGGCAACTGCGGAACCGGCGGCTGCGGAACTGTGTTCAAGCTGGATAAGACTAGAACCTACAGCGTGCTGTACAGCTTCACTGGGGGGGCGGACGGGCTTAGTCCCTTGGGGGGTGTGGTTCTGGACGCGGCAGGCAATCTCTGGGGCACCACTTCCGGCGGGGGTGCACCTGACTGTGGGGCCGCCAATAAACCCAAAATAGGCTGTGGCACCGTTTTCACGGTAAGTCCAGCGGGAGGACAGATCAGAGACGTCAGCCTGCAGGGCTCCCTTTACCCCGCAGGTGGCTTGGTGCTGAATACGGCGGGTAGCTTCTACGGCACGTCAAAGTACTCTGATATTCCTCAGGGGGGAGGGACGGTGTTCGAAATCGGTGCGAGCGGCATTGAGAATCTGGTTCACACCTTCAACGGGTTGCCGGACGGGCAATCGCCAGTTGCGGGGTTAGCCCTGGACTCTTCGGGGAACTTGTACGGGACTACGTCAGCCGCAGGACCTTTAGGTTTAGGGACGGTGTTCAAGGTCAACCCCACGGGCCCTCAGAATTTTCCTCTGACTGTGGTGTTTTTTGGAAATGGGACAGTAACCGGCAGCGGTGTTGACTGCTCAGCCAACTGCGCTACATGGGTCAGCCCCGGGACTGCGTTCACGCTCACGGCTACACCGTCGGCAAATGGCAGCTTCGTCGGCTGGGTCGCGCCGCCGTGCTCGGGCACCGGCACGTGCAACGTAACTGTCAGCTCGGCGCAGACCGTGGGGGCGACGTTTGACTCGGATTTTTCAGTCTCGGCCTCCGCGCTCACGCCCGCTGCGGTGAGTGCAGGGGGTTCGGCCAACTCCACGATCAATGTGGCTGCTGACGCGAACGGGTTCTTCAGTTCCGTGGCGCTCACCTGTGCCGTAACTCCCGCACCAGCCCTGGCCCCGACCTGCTCGATCAACCCCGGATCCGTAATGCCGGGAACCCCGGCCACGCTGACCGTCAGCACGACCGCACCAACCCCACTCGCGATGTCCTCCTTTGGTTCCGGAGTGTTTTTCGCACTCTGTCTGTCGCTGATTGGATTGGTGGCCACGCGCGTCGGTTTCGGCTCGGATCACAAACCTGGCAAGAGAAGACTTACAGCCGCCTCGCTGATCGGCATGCTGTTCGCGGGGTTGGTTTTCCAGATCGCGTGTGGGGGCAGCAACCCAACTTCGACCGGCAGCAAGGGCACGCCGCAGGGTGCGTACACGATCACCGTTACTGGCACGTATTCAACGGGCTCGTTAGTGCACACTACTCCAAGCTTAAGTCTCACCGTGCGATGAGGTTCAGCAAGGCAGGTAGGCAACAGCTTTCGTCATCGTCAAGGGATTATCCCGTGCGGCGTGCCGTAAGCATGCTCAGAATTTCCTGCAAACCCTGGCGGATGTGCTGAATCTCAGATGGAGAGTGAGTCGGAAACGGAATCGCCGTCTGCGTCTTTTCAGACTTGTTTTCCGCGCGCAGTTGCTGGCGCGCGCCCGAGATGGTGAATCCCTGCTCATAGAGTAGTTGCTTGATGCGCAGCACGCTCTCGACGTCGCGCTTGCGGTACATGCGCTGTCCGGTGCTGCTCTTGACCGGCTTCAGTTGCGGAAACTCCGACTCCCAGAAACGCAGCACGTACGCGGGCAGGCGGCACAGGTTGGCCACCTCGCCGATCCGGAAGTAGAGCTTGTCCGGAATGAGGACTTCATCCGCTCCATGTTTGCCCGCACTCTTCTTCCTGTTCCTGGGAGCCATCGGATTCCGGGTACTGCCGCCTCGTTTGCTTATTGTGACACAGGTGCGGCGAGGTATGGCAGAATTTAGCGCCGCGGCCAAGCAGCAGCATTTGGCACTCAGCACTCAGTATTCAGCCCTACGCCTATCTTAGATTTGTCTCCGCCTCCGCTTGAGGCCGATTGCTGACAGCTGAATGCTCTCTCAAAGGAAAAGCCCCTTAAGAGGTGCTTCTCTCAAGAGGCCAGTGAAATTCGTGGTGTGTGCGAGGTGTCGTCTCGCCTACGGTTAGTGTTTCTTCTTTTTTGCCTTCTTCTTCGTTGCCATGAAGGTTCCTCCGTGAACGATTTTCCCTTTTGTTAAGGTTGAGTGACTTGGGCCCGAGTGCTTGAAACGATAACCCTACACATGGTAGGGGAACACTCTCTGACCCAAGATATTGAGCCAGTGTTAACAAAGTGTCAATAGAATTCTGCAGGAAAATGTGTTAAGGGCGCAGATCTGGGTGCTGGTATCAGGTACCAGGTCTCGGGTGATAGGACTTAGGACGTGAGCTTGCAGTGACACGCGCCGAAGCCCGGGGCTAAGACCTAACAGGACGCCGCAAAAGGCTGGAGGGTGATGTTTTCGGGAAGGGCACGAGTTTTACTCGTGCCGTAAGTGACGTCTCATCCCATCTAAAGCCGTTCAGTATCAAGCTCTCAACGGCGCGGCTGAAGGCCGTGCCCTTCCCGAGACCGTGCGAACTTATGTCACAAACTTCCGGGACACCACACTTAAGACCTAACACCCAAGCCCCCCCACCTAGAGGCATCCCCCGTGCAGCGCCCCTCGCCTTTGCAGTACACTGCGCATCATGCGACGCGATCCGGTCGAACTGGAAATCTTCAAGAACCTGTACCACTCGATTGCTGAGGAAATGGGGGCGGCGCTGCGGCGCACGGCCTTCTCCCCCAACATTAAGGAGCGTCGCGACTACTCGTGCGCCGTGTTCGACGCCTCGGGCCATGTGATCGCCATGGGCGACCACATGCCGGTGCATCTGGGCTCGATGCCAATGTCGGTCCAGGCTGCGATGGATGCGGGCGCGATGGACCCGGGTGACATTGTGATGCTCAACGATCCCTTTCGTGGCGGCACGCATCTGCCGGACATTACTCTGGTGGCGCCGGTCTACGTGAAGAAGCTGGGGCGGGCGATACCCGGGAGAAAGCCCGCCCTGGGCCGTCCGATGGCGCGCCTGCGCCACATTGCTCCTGACTTCTATGTGGCCTCCCGGGCGCATCACGCGGATGTCGGCGGCGCTTATCCCGGCTCCATGGGACTTTGCTCCGAAATCTACCAGGAGGGCGTACGGATCCCTCCGGTGAAACTCATGTCGGGCGGCCGCATGAATGGCGATGTACTGGCGATGCTGCTCAACAACGTCCGCACTCCCGCCGAACGCGAGGGCGATCTGGGTGCGCAGATAGCGGCCTGCCACACCGGTGCCGAGCGACTGCGCGAAGTTTGCGCGCGATACGGCGTCGAGCGCGCCCGGCGCGCGGCGGAGGAATTGCTGGATTACTCCGATGAATTGATGCGCTCTTTCTTGCGAGCTGTGCCGGCCGGAGAATATCGGGCGGAAGATTTCCTTGATGGCGATGGGATCACCGATCGGCCAGTGAAGATTGCGGTAACGGTAAGGGTTCACCATACCGCAGGCGCTGCTCGCGGGCGGGAGCCTGCCCTGAGCCCGCCGAAGGGGCGATCGCGCCCCATGGTCACGGTCGACTTCACGGGCAGCGATCCGCAGGTGGAGGGCAGTGTGAATGCCGTTGCCGCGATCACATACTCGGCCTGCTTCTATGTTTTTCGGTGTCTGCTGGCGGAGAACGTTCCCGCGGCGGCCGGGTTGATGCGGCCGATTCAGGTGATCTCGCCGGAAGGAACCATTGTGAATGCGTGGCCTCCGGCAGCCGTGGCAGGAGGGAACGTTGAGACCTCGCAGCGCATCGTCGATGCATTGCTGCGGGCACTGGCCAAGGCCGTCCCAGATCGCATTCCCGCGGCGGCTTCTGGCACCATGAATAACCTGACCATTGGCGGCATTGATCTCCGTAAAGACGATCCGCGCAAAGGCAATCCGCGCACCGGCGAGCCCTTCGCTTACTACGAGACGGTAGCCGGCGGAATGGGCGCGCGCCCGGGCAAGCCGGGTGTTTCTGGTGTGCACACGCACATGACAAATTCGCTGAACACTCCGGCGGAAGCACTCGAGTACGCCTACCCGCTGCGTGTGCGGCGATATGCATTACGCTCAGGCAGCGGTGGAAGTGGGCAGTTTCGCGGCGGCGACGGAGTCGTTCGCGAGATTGAAGTCCTCACCGACTGCGATGTAACCCTGCTGGCCGACCGGCGTTCGCGCGGGCCCTGGGGACTGGCCGGAGGAGCGGACGGCGCACCAGGGAGAGCTTTCATCACGCGCCGCGATGGATCGGTGGAGGAGATGCCGGGCAAGTTCAGCACACGTCTGCGCAAAGGCGAACGGATCAGAATTGAAACGCCCGGCGGCGGAGGCTGGGGCAAGGTCGCCAGTGCAAGCTGAGCTCCGAACGCGAGCGTCGAGTGAGGTGAATGATGTCATTTGAAGTTAGCGCGCACTATCTCGAGGAAGCCCGCCGCCAGATGCGCGGCCACAAGCGCATGGGCGAAGGCGCGATGGCGCAACTGCGCAATGAGGATTTCTTCGTGACGCTCGACCCGGAGTCGAACTCGGTTGCGGTCCTCGTCAAGCATCTGGCCGGCAACATGCGTTCCCGTTTCACCGACTTCCTCACCAGCGACGGCGAGAAGCCCGATCGCTTCCGCGATCAAGAATTCGACCTGACCCCCGCGACCACTCGCGCCGACGTCATGAAGTGGTGGGAAGAAGGCTGGGCTCGCGTCTTTGCGGCGATCGACCCGCTCAAGCCCGAGGACGTGATGCGCATCGTGACCATTCGCGGCGAGCCGCACACCGTGCTGCAGGCCATCAACCGGCAGATCGCCCACTACGCGCAACACATCGGACAGATCGTATTTCTGGCCAAGCATCTGCGGTCGAGCGAGTGGAAAACTCTGAGTATTCCGCGGGGAAAGTCGGAGGAATTCAAGAAGGTCGCCCCGAAACCTTCCCGACCGGCTAGTTAGAGCATCGCATCTCCAATTTCGTGGGCGAAAAAGGGTGGAAGAGCGGCCCTTCAGGCCTGCCCTGAGCGTAGTCGAAGGGGCCGCGTCAGCGCATCGCCAAAAATCGGGCTTTAGCCCTGGTGGTCGTCTTTGGCGTGCCAACGGACTTTTTCCGCAAACCTTGCGCTCGTCCCACAAATCCGCATTCGCGCGGCAGGCCTCACACATCCCCACTCCTAACCTTGTCCCCCGCTCCGCGTCTAACCCGGCGTAGGGTGGAAATCCTGATCTCATGGCTTGGGGCACATGTGGTTCTGGCTTAAGACGGCGCAGGCGATTGTCGTGCTGCTGGCCGTTGTAGGGCTGGCGCTTTCAGCCCACGGCAAAGATCGCAGCGCGGCCGTAATTGCTCCCACCAAATTCGCCACGCTGCACATTCCGCGGCTCGAACAGCGACCTACCATCGCTGATTTCCTCGACATGAAGCCTTCCCCGGCGATAGCCGGAAAAATGCTGAAGGTGGACGGGTTTCTGCAGCGCGATCCCAAGGACGGCGCACCCGTCTCGCAAAAGACCGAGGTATACCTCGGCTACACCGACAAAGATCTGTACGTCGTCTGCCTCTGCTTCGATTCGGAGCCCGACAAGATTCGCGCCCGCCTGGTCCGCCGCGAACTGATCAACGATGACGACCAGTTTGGCTTCGTGCTCGACACCTTTCACGACCGCCAGCACGGTCTGTTCTTCTACGTGAATCCCCTCGGCGTACAGCAGGACGGCATCTGGGTCGATAACGGTCAGGAACCGGATCTGTCCTATGACATGGTGTGGAACTCTGAAGCTAAGCTGACTGGGCGCGGATACGTCGCCTGGTTCGAGATTCCTTTTAAGTCGCTCCGCTTTCCAGTGGCCGACGCGCAGAAGTGGGGAGTCTTCTTCGAGCGCGATATCAAGCGAAACAGCGAGTACTCCTTCTACCCGCATATCACCAGCAACGACACGGGGTTTCTCGACCAGGGTACGGAAATGGACGGCATGGAAAAGGTCGTTCCGGGCCGCAACATGCAATTCATTCCGTATGTCGTTGGACGCGCGTTCCGCAATCTCGACGACCGCGATCCGACCAACCCGTATTTCGGCGGCAAGCATCTCGAACTCCGGCCGGGTCTGGATTCCAAGATCGTGCTGAAAAATTCTTTCGTGCTCGACTCGACCATCAACCCCGACTTTTCGCAAGTGGAGTCCGACGAACCTCAAATCACCGTGAACCAGCGCTTCGAGGTTTACTTTCCCGAGAAGCGGCCCTTCTTCCTGGAGAATTCCAGCTACTTTGCTACGCCGATCAATCTAGTGTTCACGCGCCGCATCGGCGATCCTGAGTTCGGCACTCGTCTGACGGGAAAAAGTGGTCCGTGGTCCGTGGGAATGCTCTTTGCCGATGACCGCTCACCCGGACTGAGCGTTACGCCTTACGACCACCTTGCCGGACACCGGGCCTATTTTGGTGTGCTGCGCGTCAATCACGACATCGGCAAGCAATCGAGCATCGGTCTGATTTACACCGACCGCGAGTTGCACACCGTTCCCGGGGAAGCGCAATGCACCGATGACCCGTGCATCGTCGGTTCGAACCGCGTCGGCGGCTTCGACGCCAGGATCAAGCCCGATGCAAAGTGGGTCATCACGTTCCAGGCCTTGGCCAGCCACACCAGGTTTAATGACGGCACGCACAAGGGCGGCCCCACTTTTGACTGGAACGTCGAGCGCAGTTCGAACAAAGTCGAATACAACGTCTGGTACCAGGACACGGCGGCGAACTTTGAGACCGCCACGGGATTTTTCCGCCGTCCCGACATCCGCCGCGTGAGCCAGTTCGCCATGTACCGCTTCCGCCGCGAAGGCAAGACCCTGCAGTGGCACGGGCCGTCCATCTTCACCATCAACAACTGGGACCACAGCGGTACGCGCTTGGAGTGGTTTACGAATGTGAACTGGCGCTTTGTTATGAGCGGGTCGAGCAACTTCGGCGTCTACACGAACCTGGGCCACGAGCGTTTGCGTCCCTTCGACTACAGCACCCTGACCACGGACCGGGACTACACTCACTACCAGCGCGGTTTCTGGCTCAACTACGGTTTCTTCAAGCCGCTTGTACTCTCCACCGAGATCAACTGGGGCCAGGCGACTAACTACGACACGTCGGTGGGGCCGCCGGTTCTGGCTAAGGCCAACAACATCCAGTTTGCCGCTACCGTAAGGCCGTTGAAGGGATTAACCATCGACAATACGTATCTGTTGACGCGCCTGCGTGACGTGAACTCCAACGCCAGCATGTTCAACAATCACATCCTCCGCTCGAAGTGGAACTACCAGTTCACGCGGGCGCTGTCGCTGCGATTTATCGGCCAGTACAACTCGGTGCTGTCCAACTACAGCGCCACGTTCCCGCAATATGCCCTGAGTTCGCTACCGCCTGCCAAGCAATTCAACGCGGACGTGCTCCTCACGTATTTTGTGCATCCGGGGACGGCGGTCTACGTAGGCTACAACAGCGATTTGCAGAACCTGCCCGGTTCCCCTACAGTCGATGCACTCGGAAATTTGACCCGCACGCCGGAGCATTTCATCAACGACGGCCGGCAGATCTTCGTCAAGATTTCTTACCTGTTTCAACGCTGACCCCGCCCAGATCCCGTGGCGGTCCTCCCATTCCGTACTATGCTCGTAACCAGCGAACATCGGTTTGCTGTTTTGTTAAGTTGGTTCGTAGTGTATCTTGCTGGGTTCCTCCTTTAATCGGAGGCGGACGAACGACGAGGTCGTGTGCAGTCGGTAGACGGGCTCAGGGTTCCACGTAAGTTGCTGCCGAGTATTCTGGCGGCATTGATGCTCCCCGCAGCGGCTCCGCTCGCATGGAGTGCTGCCGCCGCGCACGCCCAAAACCAGCAAGAGGTGGCGCCCGTTGCGCAGGTCGGCCCTCCGGCGCTCACGATTCCGCGACTGCAAAAACCCCCGGCGCTCGAAGACTTCCTCAGCATGCAGCCCCATGGGGAAGTCGCCCTGCAAATGGCGAAGGTCAGCGGATTCACCCAGCGCAATCCGCACGACGGCGAGAGCGTCTCCGAGCCCACCGAAGCCTATCTGGGCTATGACCAGAAAAATCTCTATGTAGTTTTCGTCTGTTTCGACGATCCCGGGCAAGTGCGCGCTCGCATGTCGCGGCGCGAAGATATTTACGATGACGATCAGGTCGAGATCATGCTCGACACCTATCACGACCGTCGCCGCGCCTACGCCTTTCAGACCACGCCTCTCGGCGTGCAGTGGGACGCGATCTGGACCGAGACCTCGCGTCAGGAGCAGACCAGCGGCCATTTCGATACTTCGTTCGACACAGTCTGGGACTCGCGTGGCAAAGTGACCGACCGTGGTTTCGTCGTGTGGATGGCGATTCCCTTCAAGAGCCTGCGCTTCCCCGCGACCAAAGAACAGGTGTGGGGCGTAATTCTGTATCGCGGCATCACGCGCAAAACTGAAGACTCATTCTGGCCCCGCGTTTCCTACAAAACCGAAGGCCGCATGGGCCAAGCCGCAACCCTCTATGGCTTGGAGGGAATTTCTCCGGGCCACGACATCGAGCTGCTGCCCTACGGCCTCATGCGCGGATTCCGGGCGCTGGATACGCGCGACTTCAGCAATCCTTTTTTTCAGAAAGCCACGGCGCAGGGCCAGCCCGGCATGGACGCGAAATTCGTTTTCCGCGACCACTTCACCCTCGACCTGACCGCGAATCCAGACTTCAGCCAGGTGGAATCGGAGGATCCGCAGATCACAGTCAATCAGCGCTATGCCGTCTATTTCCCCGAGAAGCGCCCGTTCTTTCTGGAAAACGAAGATTTCTTCCGCACTCCCCTGGACTTGCTCTTCACCCGCAGCATCGGCGATCCGTCGGCCGGAATCCGCCTGACCGGAAAGGACGGACCCTATTCGGTCGGCCTGTTGGCAACCGATGACCGCAGCCCCGGCCTGGCCATCCCAAACTACTTGCCGTTCTCCGGCATTCGTTCATACTTCACGGTCGCCCGCGCCAGCCGCGACATCTTCGGCCAGTCGAGCGTCGGCGTCCTCTACACCAACTGGGAATGCCCCTCGACGGGTGAGTTCAACCGCATCGGCGGTGGTGACACGCACCTGAAATTCAATCCCAACTGGACGCTCGACGGCCAGGCGGTGACCAGCTCGACCAACCTGAACCTGAATTGCGAGGCGAATCTTTATCCGTTCAGTTCAGGGAATCGTGGCAACCGTACGTACTATTCGGGCCCGGCAGAAAAGCTTGAACTGCGACACGACGGCCTGCACTTCACTTACGACGGCATCTACAACGACATCAGTCCGGGCTTCGTCACCGTTCCCGGATTCATCAATCGCGTCGACATCCGCGAGACCTTGCAGGCCGCCGACTACCGCTTCCGCCCCAAAAAAGGCTGGATCGTGGACTGGGGCCCATCGGTCACAGCCCGGTTCGACTTCGACCATACCGGCCTGCGTCTAGACACCGATTACGCGCCCTACCTTGCCATTCAGGGGCGAGGACAGACCATCATCTATCTCAGGCCCTACGAAGAAACGCGCGAACGTCTGCGCCCGCAGGATTTCTGTTTCTTCGGCTTCTCTACCTACTGTCCGACTCCGAACCCGGGCAATCTCGACTACCACGAGCACACCAGCGGCGCCTCGTTTCAAACCAGTTATTTCAAGAAGGCTACGATCGTTGCCGCCTACTACTGGGGAAACGGAGTGAATTTCGTAGCCCTGCCGCCCGCGCCCGAAGCTACGCCTGCACCCTACAACCAGCCCTACGTGGCGCGCCAGGACACCGCTTCCGCCTCGCTGATCCTGCGTCCCATCAAGCCGCTGAAGATCGAGAACACCTACCTCTTCGATCGTCTGCGGGCGACTAATAGCACGTTTCAATCGGTGCAGTCGCAATTTCCCGGCGCCGGCCGAGGCATCTTCAACGACCACATTCTGCGCAGCAAGTGGAACTGGCAATTCACGCCGCAACTCTCCATGCGCGTCATTCTGCAATACAATGCGCTGCTGGCGGGCACGCCGGGGATGGGTTCCCCCTACACCTACCTGCCGACCGCAAGGCAGTTCAATGCCGACTTCCTCGTGACCTACCTCGTCCATCCCGGAACGGCGATCTACGTCGGCTATAACAGCGACCTGCAGAACTTGGCCGTTGTTCCCGAGACTCCTCCTTCGCCTGGCTTTGTCACCAACACCGCAAAGGGATACCTCAACGACAGTCGCCAATTCTTCGTGAAGGTGAGCTACCTGTTCCGGTTCTGAGCGACTGCGGAGAGGCGTAGCGCGTCAGTCCAGATCGTGGCCACTCTGTTTTAGCCGGCGTCATCCCGAAGGCCCGCGTCTTTACCAGCGGGCCGAGGGATCTCCCGTGCCCGGCGCCCAGGCCCGTCGGCCGCCGAAACCGCCACGCTCGCCGGGTGCCCATCCTTGCCGCGTTCTTTGCGGCAAGGGTGGGACCTCCTCGTGCTGGACATTGCTGAATCCCGCGTGAATCCGGTAGAATCTAAGGATCTGAATCGAGGTTTGGACCCACTATGAAAGCAGCCATTCATCCCGCATACAACGAAGTGCGCGTACATTGCGCCTGCGGAAACACCTTTATGACGCGGTCGACCCACCGGGGCGACATCGGAGTCGAAATTTGCTCAAACTGCCATCCCTTCTTCACCGGCAAGCAGAAGCTGATGGACACCGCCGGACGCGTAGAGCGCTTCCGCCGCAAGTACGCCAAGAAGGGCGCGGCCACACCGGCGAAGAGCTAACACCTTTCGCCACGGATCTTCGCGGATCCGCGCCGATAAACCGGAAATTCAGCCCTCGCTGCGGCGGGGGCTTTTGCTTGATCAGCTCAACTAGAATGGAATCAATTCGATGAAACTCAGCGATTGGTGCACAAACCGGGAAGGGAACGACTTCCAGTCGTGCCGACTAAACGCCCGGATTCCGTTATGGCTTCAGCCGCTGAGGGATTCTTTCCGGAGCTAATGTGCGCAAGTTCTGGGACAACTCGTGTGGGGCGGACACTCCTGTCCGCCAGGCAGCGCCGCTGAGGCTGGTCCTCGCACGCCTTTCCATCGGCAACGTCACCATCACCCCCGCGACGGTCCTAGCCCCCATGGCCGGCGTCACCGACACCGTCTTCCGCCGCTTCATCCGTAACCTCGGCGGATGCGGCCTGATCATGACTGAATTCACCTCGGCCGACGGCGTGCTCCGCAAAAAGGATCAGAAAGCCAAGCGCTATCTCCATTTCTACGAAGACGAACACCCGATTTCCGCGCAGCTTTTCGGCAGCGACCCGCAAGTGATGGCCGAGGCCGCCCGCATGGTCGAGGGCCTGGGCTTCGACCTGGTCGACCTCAACTTGGGATGTCCTGCAAAAAAGGTCGTCAAGTGCAACGGAGGCTCCGGCCTGCTGCGCGATCTGCCCGCCATCGGCAAGATTTTCGAAGCGGTGCGCGCCGCGGTAAAGATCCCCTTCACCGTGAAATTCCGCGCCGGATGGAGCGACGAAGAAATCGTTTGCGTCGAACTGGCCCGCATGGCCGAGTCGTGCGGCCTGGCAGCCGTGGCTCTCCACGCGCGCACCCGCGAGATGGGCTACAGCGGAAACGCCCGCTGGGAATGGATCACCGCCGTAAAGGATGCCGTGAAGATTCCCGTCATCGGCAACGGCGACATCCGCACCCCCGAAGACGCCTGCGCCATGGTCACCCAAACCGGCTGCGACGCCGTAATGATCGGCCGCTCCGCCCCCTCCAACCCGTGGATCTTCCGCCAGATTGAGCAATACTGCGAAGGAATGGACGGTGCAGCTGTGGGCACAGCGCGGAAGCCCGGCAACGGAAATGGGGGGACGGCCGCCCCCGGCTGTCCGGTCGAGCAAAGCTCGACTGGTCTTTCTTGCCCTAACTCTGCGGCTGAGCAGGGCACGATCCGGGAAGGGCACGACTTCAGTCGTGCCGAAAACATGCTTTTGTCGGTCGCGGCTTTAGCCGCTGAGGGCCGCTCTTACGACCAGCCCTCTGCAGCCGACCGTTACCAGATGATCCGTACCTACTTCCAGATGCTGATCGAAGAAGAACTCCCCGACGCCGTCGGCAAGATGAAGCAGTTCGCCTCCTGGTTTACCCACGGCGTCCCCGGCGGCGCGAGCCTGCGCAAAGCAATCTACGAATCCAAGAGTGCGCCCGAGATTCTAACGCGCGTCGAAGATTTCTTCGAAGCAAGATTATGTAGCGCGGGCGCCCTCGCCCGCGAAAGCTGAAGGCGACAACCTCATCGTTTGTCCTTCCGAATCGGGCGATCGTTCCGAATCGGATTGTCATTCCGAGCAACGCGAGGAACCTGCTGTTTACCTGCCCCTCCTGCGACCTTGGCGACCAAATTGGGGTCATGAACCGTCAGCACTCGGCCTGGCTCAGCTCACCACTCCTCTCGCCACCGTCTTCCCCGCCTCATCCTTCTCCGCATAGCCCACGGCGTCTTCGCATCATGCGTGAAGGCGGTCAGCCAGTTCTCCAGGATCGATTGAGCATAATACTGCTTTCTGCTCTTGATGGAGTCGAGCGGATAGAGGTCGAATGCCATGCCCCAGGTGATGTCAATGTGCGCCGTTGTGGAGATCAGATCGGAGACGTCGCAAGCACTGGTGGGGATACGCACCAGCAGCCGCGGTGGTCTAGGATTTGCCTTTCGGGGCGCTTTCTTGCGCAACAGCTTTCTTAACGTCGACGGGTCCGCCATCATCTCCCGCACTCCAGGTTCCGACCAACCGGTCTTCGTGCATGCGGAGAGAAATGGTGCCTCCTGTCCCGCTGGCATCGAACTCGAGCGTCACCGTTTCACCCTGGCGAGAACCGCCGGTGATCGTGAAATTCCCGTGCGAGGAGCTTATTGTGCCGGACAGAGCCCCTTCCTTTTCGGTCAAGTCGATGGTCACCGTTATAACGTCTTCCGCTTTGTTCTTCGCGGTACCTTCGTAGTGGCCGGTCAAAGATGTCTTGGCCGGCGTGCTCTTGCCCTGCTGCGCGTGTGCCACGCAACACAATACGGGCAAAAGCCATAGGACTACCAAGCCTTTCGCCAGCAACATTCAACGACCACCGCTAAAGTTCTTGTGCGACGTTGGCATTCACACCCCCTTCGCTACCATCTTCCCCAACTCGTCCCGCTCAATGTACGCCCATGGCATTTTCGGATCGTGCGTGAAGACCGTCAGCCAGTTCTCTGGGATCGCCTGAGCATAATACCGCTTTTTGCTCTCGATGGTGTCGAGCGGGTAGAGGTCGAATCCCATGCCCCAGGTGGCGTCAATATGCGCCGTCGTGGGAATCAGGTCGGAGATGTAACAAGCGGTACGCACAGTCCGAACCGGGGAGGGCACGGCTTCAGTTTCTAGCCTGCCCTGAGCGAGCGAAGCGAGTCGAACGGTGCCGTTAAGGGCGACACGGTTCGGGGCATTAGCCCCTGAGGGAAGCCCTCCACCACTTCCTATGATCACAGCCTGCATGTGCGCGGTGTGCCCGGAAAAGGTCTGCACCGAAATCCCAGGCACAATTTCTTCGCCGCCTTTGAGCAGCGTCATCTGCCCGCTCTCGACCAGCGGGTCGTAGTTTTCCGGAAGATAGCTGATGGCGTCTCGCTCGCTCGGCCGCCGCGCGTATTGCCACTCACCTTCCGGCGCGTAGTACTTGGCACGGGGAAATGTCGGCACGATCTTGCCGGTCTTGTCGCGCACCGTATTCCATCCGCAGTGGTCGAAATGCAGATGGGAGTTGATGACGATGTCAATGTCTTCGGGTGAGATACCGGCA
>Ga0209698_10004604_pt1 | contig 15051 bp, 13 predicted proteins | sample LitLauG_LLR_2012_FD_187203 | JGI IMG/M metagenome (GOLD analysis project Ga0209698, IMG submission 187203) | Freshwater sediment microbial communities from Pennsylvania, USA - Little Laurel Run_MetaG_LLR_2012 (SPAdes) (version 2) | ecosystem: Environmental > Aquatic > Freshwater > Creek >...
CCCGGCTTCCTAAAACTCTATCGCGAGGACACCGACGACAAGCAGCCCGTTGACGGCGAGGACGAGGACGACGCGCGCCTGCCGCCGATGGCGAAAGGCGACGCGCTGAAGAAAGACAAGATCGAAACCTCGCAGCATTTCACCGAGCCGCCGCCGCGATACACGGAAGCCTCGCTGATCAAGCGCATGGAGGAATTGGGGATCGGGCGCCCGTCCACCTATTCCTCCACCGTCGCCGTGTTGCAGGACCGCGACTACGTGAAGAAAGAGAAGAACCGGCTCGTTCCCGAGGACAAGGGCCGGCTGGTGACGGCGTTTCTGGAATCCTTCTTCGGTCGCTATGTCGAATACGATTTCACGGCCGATCTGGAAGAGCGGCTCGACAAGGTCTCCAACAGCGAGATCGACTGGAAAGACCTGCTGCGCGATTTCTGGACCCCGTTCTCCGCCTCGTTGCTGGAGATCAAGGACGTGCGCACCACGGCGGTGCTCGACAGCCTCAACGATCTGTTGGGGCCGCACATCTTCCCCGACCGGGGCGACGGCACGGCGCCGCGCCAGTGCCCGACCTGCGGGACGGGCCAGCTTTCGCTGAAGCTCGGCAAATACGGCGCCTTCATCGGCTGCTCCAACTATCCCAATTGCAATTACACCCGCGTGTTGTCGCCCAACGGCGAGGCCGAGGCGCCCGGTAACAGGGAATTGGGCGTCGATCCCGAGACCGGCGAGACCGTCACGTTGCGCAATGGCCGGTTCGGCGAATATGTTCAGTTGGGCGAGGGCGAGAAGCCCAAGCGCGCCTCGCTGCCCAAGACGCTGGCCCCCGCCGACGTGACGCTGGAAAAGGCGCTGAAGCTGTTGTCGATGCCGCTCGAAGTGGCGCGTCACCCTGACACGAAGGAGCCGATCGTCGCCGGCGTCGGTCAATATGGGCCTTATGTGAAGCACGGCAAGACCTATGCGAGTTTGAGCAAGGACGACGACGTACTGGAGATCGGCGCCAACCGCGCCATCGATCTTATCGTGGCCAAGGAGAGCGGCGTCGGCGGGCGCTTCGGCGCGACGCCGGGGCGTGTGCTGGGCGAGCATCCCGAGGGCGGGCAGGTGTCGATCAAGTCGGGGCGCTTCGGCGCCTATGTCAACCACGGCAAGGTCAACGCCACGCTGGCCAAGGGGACCAATCCCGACGAGCTGACCCTTGAGCAGGCGCTGGAGGCTTTGAAGTCCAAGGCGGCCGGCGTGGTGCCGGGCGGGCGGCTGATTGGCGTGCATCCGGCAGGGGGCGCGATCAACGTGCTGGCGGGAAGGTTCGGGCCTTATGTGAAATGGGGCAAGGTCAACGCCACGATCCCCAAATCGCTGTCGCCGGACTCGCTGACGCTACAGGATGCAGTCGAACTGATCGCCGAGCGCGAAGGCAAGCCGGCCAAGCCGGCGAAGGCGGCGCCGAAAAAGGCCGCCGCCAAGACTGCGGCCAAGCCCGCGACGAAGGCGAAAACCGCCGCCGCGAAACCGAAAGCCAAGGCCAAATCCTGACGGTTGCGTAGCCTCCCGAAACGCGCTTTGCTGCGCCCTTCCTGTACGGAGGGCGTGGCATGAAACGGTCGGTCTGGCTGGGCTTGGGGTTGAGCGTCGCGCTGGCGAGCGCGGCGCCGGCGAAGACACTGGTTTATTGCTCCGAAGGCTCGCCGGAGAATTTCCAGCCCGCGATCAACACCACCGGCACCAGCTTCGACGCCGCACGCCCCGTCTACAACCGATTGACCGAGTTCAAGCGCGGCACGGTCGAGGTCATGCCGGGGCTAGCCGAATCCTGGGACGTCGCCGACGGCGGCAAGACGATCACTTTCCATTTGCGAAAAGGCGTCAAATTCCATTCCGGCAAGGAGTTCAAGCCGACGCGCGACTTCAACGCCGACGACGTGATCTTCTCGTTCGAACGCCAGTGGAAGCCCGAGCATGCGTTCTACAAAGTGTCGGGCGGCAAATACGATTATTTCAACGATATGGACATGCCCTCCTTGCTCGACACCATCGAAAAAAAGGACGACTACACCCTCGTGTTTCATCTGAAGTCGCCCAACGTGGCGATTCTGGCCAATCTGGCGATGGATTTCGCCGCGATCTCGTCAGCCGAATACGGCGATTTCCTGCTGAAGAAGGGGACGCCCGAGCAACTCGATCAGGCGCCCATCGGCACAGGCCCGTTCTCGTTCGTGTCTTATCAGAAAGACGCGGTGATCCGCTTCAAGAAGAACCCCGATTATTTCGGCGAGAAGGCTCTGGTTGACGATCTCGTCTACGCCATCACGCCCGACGCCACCGCGCGCTACGCCAAGCTGAAGGCCGGCGAGTGCCACGTCAACGCCTATCCGCGCCCCGCCGATCTGCCGGAGATGCAGAAGGATTCGTCTCTGAAGATCATCAGCAAATCCGGCCTCAACATCGCTTATTGGGCGTTCAACGCGCTGAAGCCCCCGTTCGACAAAAAAGAGGTCAGGCAAGCGCTGTCGATGAGCATCGATCGCGACGCGATCCTGAAGGACGTCTATCTCGGCGCGGGCGAGAAGGCGTCGACTCTGATCCCGGCGACCATGTGGGCGTATGACGCCGACATCCCGCAAACGCCGTTCGATCCCGAAAAGGCCAAACAGATGCTGGCGGTGGCGGGCGTCAAGACGCCGCTCGACATTGACCTCTGGTACATGCCGGTGTCGCGACCCTACAACCCCAACGGCAAGCGCATCGGCGAGATGATGCAGGCGGATCTGGCCAAGATCGGCGTCAACGCCAAATTGCAAACCTACGAATGGGGCGAGTACCGCAAGCGCCTCGCCAACGGCGAGCACATCACCGGCCAATATGGTTGGACCGGCGACAACGGCGACCCCGACAATTTCTTCTTCCTGCGCGGCTGCCCCGGCGGCAAACCCGGCAACAGCAACGCGACCAAATGGTGCAACGCCGAGTTCGACGATTTGTTGGCCAAGGCGCGCGTGATCACCGATCAGGCGGAGCGCGCCAAGCTCTATCAGCGCATGCAGGAGATCGAGCACGACGAGGCGCCGGAACTGCTGATCGCCCATTCGACGGTGTTCGAGGCGATGCGCGCCAATGTCGAAGGGTATCGGCAAAGCCCGCTGGGGACGCATACGTTCGAGGGCGTCGATCTGAAGTAAAGGGACCGAGTCGGTTGTTCAACTTGAGGCGCCCGCGCCGCATCGCCCCCTCTCCCCTTAGGGGAGAGGGCCGGGGTGAGGGGGCCCTCCGGGATGGGCACGGCCCTAGCGGCCCGGCGCGGCGCGTCTCATGCTGACTTACCTCATCCGCCGCGTCGCGCTGACCGTCCCGACCTTCCTCGCCCTGATGTTCCTCACCTTCTACGCGATCCGCCTCGTGCCGGGCGATCCGGTCGAGGTGCGCATGGGCGAGCGCGGCGTCTCGCCCGAACGGCTGGCGTCGCTGCGCCACGAACTCGGCCTCGATCTGCCGATCTGGCGGCAATTCCTCGAATACGTCGGCCACATTCTGCATGGCGATTTCGGCGTCTCTCTGGCCACGCAGCAGAAAGTGCTGACCGAGTTTCTGACCCTTTTCCCCGCGACACTCGAACTCTCGTTCTTCGCCATGCTGTTTGCGGTGCTGATCGGCGTCCCCGCAGGCGCGGTGGCTGCGGTGCGACGCGGCGGCGTCTTCGATCAGGTCCTCATGACGGTCTCGCTGTTCGGCTATTCCATGCCGATCTTCTGGTGGGGCCTCGTGCTCATCATGTTTGTCTCGGTGACGCTGGGCCTCTTCCCCGTCTCCGGCCGCCTCGATCTCATCAACTACAGCTTCGATACGCCGACCGGCTTCATGCTGATCGACGCGGCCTTGTCGGATCAGGCGGGCGCGGTGAAGGACGCGATGCGCCATCTGATTCTCCCCTGCATCGTGCTCGGCACGCAACCGTTGGGCATCATCGCGCGCATGACGCGCTCCTCGATGCTGGAGACGCTCAGCGAAGATTACGTCCGCACCGCCCGCGCCAAGGGCCTGTCGCCGATGCGCGTGGTCGGCCTGCATGCCCTGCGCAACGCGATGCTGCCCGTCGTCACCGTCATCGGCCTGTCGATCTCCGAACTACTCGCCGGCGCCGTGCTGACGGAGAACATATTTTCCTGGCCGGGCATCGGCACCTGGTTGATCCAATCGATCTTCAGGCGCGACTACCCCGCCTTGCAGGGCGGCCTGCTGCTGATCTCGACCGCAGTCATTCTCGTCAACCTCGCCGTAGACCTGCTCTACGGCTTCATCGACCCGCGCATCCGCCATGCCCGCTGACATCGCCTTCGCCGAACAGGCGCCGCCCTCGCCCTTCTTCGCCTTCGCCTCAGCGTTCCGCGAGAATCGCGGCGCGATGATCGGCCTCGCGGTGCTGGCGCTGATCGTGCTGGCGGCGGTTTTCGCCGAGGCGATCGCCCCGCACGCCCCCAACGAACAATTCCGCGATTTCGTGCGCGCCCGCCCCGCCTTCGCCGGCGGGTCTTGGGCCTTCCCGCTCGGCACGGACGGCGACGGGCGCGACATGCTGTCGCGGTTGATTTACGGCGCGCGCATCTCTTTGTTCATCGGCGTGTCGGTGATGACCTTCGCCTTCGTCATCGGCGTCGCGCTGGGTCTGCTGGCGGCGATGGCGGGCTCGCTGGTTGACGTCGTCATCACGCGGTTGATGGACGTCATCATGGCGACGCCCAGCCTCGTGCTGGCCGTGGTGATCGTCGCTATTCTGGGGCCGAGCCTCGTCAACACCATCGTCGCCGTCACCCTCGTCGGCCTGCCGCGCTACGTGCGCGTCGCGCGCGCCTCGGCTTTGGGCGAACTCAACAAGGATTATGTGACGGCCGCGCGCGTCGCCGGCGTGCGCCCGCTGCGGCTGGCGCTCACCGCCGTGCTGCCCAATTGTCTCGCGCCATTGATCGTGCAGGCCGCGCTCGGCGTCTCCGACGCCATTCTGGAAGCCGCCGCGCTCGGTTTTTTGGGCCTCGGCGCGCAGCCCCCGACCCCGGAATGGGGCGTGATGCTGGCGGACTCCCGCGAGTTCATCCGCTCCGATCCGTGGATCGTCACGCTGCCCGGCCTCGCCATCCTGATAACGGTGGTGGCGATCAACCTCACCGGCGACGGCCTGCGCGACGCGCTCGACCCCAAGATGAGGCGCGGCTGATGGCGCTGCTCGAAGTCCGCAATCTCACCGTGCGCTTCCCCACCCGCAACGGCTTCTTCACGGCGGTCGACGGCGTCGACGTCAGCGTGGACCGCGACGAGGCGCTCGCCATCGTCGGCGAATCCGGCTCCGGCAAATCGGTGGCGATGCTGGCGGTAATGGGCCTGTTGCCCAAACAGGCGCGCGTCCACGCCGACGCGATGCGCTTCGACGGCGCCGATCTCCTGACCCTGCCCGCCAAAGCCCGTCGCGCTTTGGCGGGGCGCGACATGGCGATGATCTTTCAGGAGCCGATGTCGTCGCTCAACCCCTGTTTCACCGTCGGCTTCCAGATCGCCGAAGCCCTCAAGGCGCATCTGAAGCTGACCCGGCCCGAGCGGCGCGCACGTGTGATCGCGCTGCTGCGCGAGGTCGGCATCCCAGATCCCGAGCGGCGCGTCCACGCCTTTCCGCACCAACTGTCGGGCGGCATGAGCCAGCGCGTGATGATCGCCATGGCGCTCGCCTGCGCCCCCAAGCTCCTGATCGCGGATGAGCCCACCACCGCGCTTGACGTCACCATGCAGGCGCAAATCCTCGACCTGCTGCTGGCGCTGCGCGAGCGCAACGGCATGGCGCTGGTGCTGATAACGCACGACATGGGCGTGGTCGCCGAGACGGCGGATCGCGTGATCGTGCAATATGCGGGGCAACAGGTCGAAACAAACACCACGCACGAATTGTTCGCCAATCCGCATCATCCTTATACGGCGGCCCTGCTCGCCGCCTTGCCCGAGCGCGCGACGCAGCGGCGGTTGCCCGCGATCCCCGGCGTGGTGCCGGGACAGTTCGACCGCCCCGCCGGCTGTTTGTTTGAGCCGCGCTGCGAATTTGCTCAACCCGCCTGCCGCGCCGCGCCGCCGCCTCAACACCCCATGCTGGGCGACGCGCGCTGCCTCGCCCCGCTCGACAATGCCGGACGCGCCGCATGAGCGCGCTCGAAGCCAGGGGCCTGAGCCGCGAATATCCGGCTTCGCGGAGTTTGTTTGGTTCCGCGCGCACGGTCAAGGCGTTGCGGGACGTATCCTTTTCGCTCGAAGCGCGCCGCACATTGGCGGTCGTCGGCGAATCCGGCTCCGGCAAGTCGACGCTGGCGCGGCTGCTGACGCTGATCGAAAAGCCGACGCACGGAGCCCTGTTGATTGATGGCGTCGACGTCGCCAGCGCCGACGCCGCCCGCCGCCGCCGACTGCGCCGCGAAATCCAGATCGTGTTCCAGAACCCTTATGGCTCGCTGAACCCGCGCCAGAAGATAGGCCGCACGCTTGAAGAACCGCTGCTGGTCAACACCGATCTCCCCGCCGTCGCGCGTCGCGAGGCTGCGCTGGAAGCGATGCGCGAGGTCGGGCTGCGGGCGGAATTCTTCGACCGCTATCCTCATATGTTCTCCGGCGGCCAACGCCAGCGCATCGCCATCGCGCGCGCGCTGATGCTGAAACCGAAAATCCTCATCCTCGACGAGCCCGTCTCGGCGCTCGACATCTCCATCCGCGCACAGGTGCTCAATCTGCTGGCCGAGCTTCAGGAAAAGCATGACCTGGCCTATGTGTTCATCAGCCACGATCTGTCGGTGGTGCGCCATATCGCCGACGACGTTATGGTGATCTACCTGGGCCGCGCCGTCGAAAAAGGCGCGAAAGCGACGATCTTCGCGGAACCGCTTCACCCTTACACGCGCGCGCTGATGGCGGCGACGCCGGTGGCAGATCCGGCCGCCGGCCGAATCCGCGCGCCGTTGCAGGGTGAGCCGCCTTCGCCCATCGACCCGCCTAAAGGATGCGCCTTCCATCCGCGCTGTTCGCTCGCTATGGACAGATGCAGACAAGAAACGCCGACGCTCAGAGCCCATCAGGGCCGTGAGGTCGCTTGCTGGGCGGTGGGGGGATGATTTACGATTACATCGTCGTGGGCGGCGGCTCGGCGGGGTGCCTGCTGGCCAACCGGCTCAGCGCCGACCCGCGCAACCAAGTGTTGCTGCTGGAGGCGGGCGGGCGCGACAACTGGATCTGGTTCCACATTCCCGTCGGCTATCTGTACGCGATTGGCGACCCGCGCGCCGATTGGCGCTTCCGCACCGCGCCGCAGGCGGGGTTGAACGGGCGCGATATCGCCTATCCGCGAGGACGCGTCATCGGCGGCTGCTCGGCGATCAACGGCATGATCTACATGCGCGGTCAGGCGCGCGACTATGACGGCTGGCGCCAGTTGGGGCTGGAGGGCTGGGGCTGGGACGACGTCATGCCGTTCTTTCTCAAGCACGAGGACCATTGGGCGGGAACGCGCGATTTGCATGGCGCGGGCGGCGAATGGCGGGTTGAGCGGCCGCGCATTTCCTGGGACATTCTCGACGCCGTGCGCGACGCAGCGCAAGAGGCCGGCATCCCCAAGATCGACGATTTCAACAAGGGCGACAACGAAGGCTCGGATTATTTCGAGGTCAACCAAAGGCGCGGCCTGCGCGTCAGCGCCGCCAAGGCGTTCCTCAAACCCGTGCTGAAGCGACCCAATCTGCGGCTGGTCACTGGCGCCCACACGCGGCGTATTCTACTGGACGGCGCGCGCGCGACGGGCGTGGAATATCAGGCGCAAGGTCAGATCGTCTCGGCGCAAGGCCGCGAGATCGTGCTCACGGCGGGCGCGGTAGGAACCCCGCAATTGCTGGAGCTTTCGGGCGTCGGGTCGGCGCCGGCTTTGAAGCGCATAGGCGTCGCCGTGCAGCATGAATTGCCGGGCGTCGGCGAGAATTTGCAAGACCACCTGCAATTGCGCACGATCTTCCGCATCGAAGGCGCCAAGACCCTCAACGTCGAGTTTCAATCCCTGTTCAAGCGCGCGCTGATGGGGCTCGACTATGCGCTGAACCGGCGCGGGCCGCTGACCATGGCCCCTTCGCAACTGGGCATCTTCGCCAAATCCTCGCCCGACTATGAGACAGCCAATGTCGAGTTTCATGTGCAGCCTTTGTCGCTGCCCAAGTTCGGCGATCCCCTGCACGATTTCCCCGCGATCACGCTGAGCGTGTGCAATCTGCGCCCCGCCAGCCGGGGTTTTGTTCACGCAATGGACGCCAACCCGCTGACGCCGCCGATCATCCAACCTAACTATCTCAGCCAGGCCGAGGACCGCCGCGTCGCCGCCGATTCGATCCGCCTCGCGCGCCGCATCGCCAGCGCACCTGCGTTGGCGCGGTTCCGGCCTGTCGAGATCTTGCCGGGGCCGCAGGCGGTCAGCGAAGAGGAATTGGCGGCTGCGGCGGGCGATATTGGAACCACCATCTTCCATCCCGTCGGCACCGCGCGTATGGGCCGCACCGACGACGCCAACGCCGTTGTCGATGGGCGCTTGCGCGTGCGAGGATTGGCGAGTTTGAGAATCGCCGACGCCTCCGTCATGCCGTTCATCACGTCAGGCAACACCAATTCGCCGACGCTGATGATCGCCGAGAAAGCGGCGGCGATGATGCTGGAGGACTTATGACGCTGGTTGACGGGCGCCAGTCGGACGCAGCCGCCGCCATCGCGCGCGGCGCGCGGCGGCTAATGCGCTCGCTCGGGCTCTCGACGGTCACCGAGCTGGGCCTGCGCGACGGGCGCCGCGCCGACATCGTTGGGCTCGCGCCGGACGGGGAGCTTTGGATCGTCGAGGTCAAGTCCTGCCCCGCCGATTTCCGCGCCGATCACAAATGGCGCGACTATTCCGCCCATTGCGACCGGCTCTATTTCGCCATCTCCGACGCGACGCCGCCGCAGATCATGCCTGAGGACGCGGGTCTTATCCTTGCCGACCGTTTCGGCGCGGCGATCCTGCGCGAGGCGGACAAGCGGCCTCTGGCGCCGGCGACGCGACGCGCGATGATGCTTCGTTTTGCGACTGTGGCCGCCGACCGGCTGCATCGGTTGGTTGATCCCGAGTTCTGACAGCGAGGCGGCTATGTTCAAGGATGGATTGCTCACCCACAAACGTATCCTCGTCACCGGCGGCGGCACGGGGCTCGGCAAGGCGATGGCGGAGGGCTTCCTGACGCTGGGCGCAGAGGTGTTCATATGCGGGCGCCGAAAGGGGGTCTGCGACGCGACCGCTGACGAGTTGATGCAGCGGCGCGGCGGCAAGGTCACGGCTTACGGCGTCGACATCCGCGACGCAGGCGCCGTGGACGCGATGGTTGAAGACATTTTTGCGGCCGGCCCGCTGACGGGTCTAGTCAACAATGCGGCGGGCAATTTCATCTCGCGGACAGAGGACTTGTCGCCGCGCGCTTTTGACGCCATCGCCAATATCGTCATGCATGGCACGTTCTACGTGACGCACGCAGTCGGCAAGCGCTGGATCGAAGCCGGGGTTCCCGGCGACGTGGTGTCGATTGTCGCCACCTGGGTGCGCAACGGCGGTCCCTTCGTCACCCCCTCCGCCATGAGCAAATCGGCGGTCCAGGCGATGACGCAATCGCTCGCCGCCGAATGGGGCCGCTATGGCGTCAGGCTCAACGCTATCGCGCCGGGCGAAATCCCGACCGAGGGCATGAGCAAGCGCCTCAACCCCGGCGAGGCGCCGGGGGCGCGGTCCGCCGCCCTCAACCCGATGGGGCGCTGCGGCACGTTCGAGGAATTGCAGAACCTCGCCACGTTCCTGATGAGCGACGGCTGCCGCTGGTTGACGGGCGAGACGCTCGCGATGGACGGCGCGCAGGGACTCGCTACAGGCGGCAATTTCTACGAATTGCGCAAATGGGGCGACGAAGATTGGGCGCGGGCGCGGGAGTCGATCAAGGCGCAGAATGTGAAGGATCGGGCGGAGCGGGGGTGAGCGCGCGCGGGATTTTCATAGACGAACTAAAGTACTTGCACGGCGGCGGCTTGCAGTAAGGGGCGTTTGATTAAAACGGTGCTTTGTCTTACGATGAGAAATCCGTGGCCTTGCGGGAACTCAGACGACCATGACCGACAACGCTGGCATTGATCGCAGGACGCTTCTCACAATCGGCGGCGCGGCGAGCGGATGGGCGGCGGTCGGCCCCGTCCTTGCGCAGGAAACAACCGCAGGGGCGCCTGCCGCGTCTCCGGCGTCCTCTGCTCTCGCGGCGAAGGCCGTGGAGAGCACACGCGACGTCATTTTGCGGATTTCGCGCGAAGTCTGGACCAACGCCGAACGCACGCTCGCCGAGGAAAAATCGGCGAAAATCCATGTGCGCGAGTTGAAGGCCGCCGGCTTCAATGTGACGACGGGCACATCAAACATTCCCACGGCCTTTCTCGCAAAATGGAGCCAGGGATCGGGCGGCGCCCGGATCGGCTTCCTGCCTGAATATGACGCTCTGCCCAGCCTGGGCAACGCCGCCGAACCGCGCAAGATTCCGGGACCAACCGGCTTCGAAGTCGGGCATGGCTGCGGACACAACATGCTGGGCGCGGGCTGCACCGGCGCCGCCATCGCGCTCAAGAAGATGATGGAGGAGGACAAGACGCCCGGCACGATCATTGTCTTCGGCTGCGCCGCCGAAGAGGGCGGCGCGGTCAAGACCTATATGGCGCGCGACGGTTTGTTTGATGACATAGACGCGGCTTTATCCTGGCACCCGGCGCCTTTCGCCGCCACGGGCGCGATCTCCACCGCCGCCAACAGCGGCGTCCGCATCAAATTTCATGGCCGCAGCGCGCATGCCGGCGTCGAACCCTGGCAGGGGCGCAGCGCGCTGAAGGCGGCGGAATTGTTCGGCATCGGCATCCAGTTCATGCGCGAGCATGTTGAGCCGACGGTGCGTCTGCATTATGTTTACGAGGACGCGGGCGTCGTGCCCAATGTGGTGCCCGACTTCGCGCAGGTGTTGCTGACCATCCGCGACAAAAGCCGACCGAACGTGGTGATGTTGACGCAATGGGCGAAGAGCATCGCCGAGGGCGCCGCGCTGATGACCCAGACCACGACGGAGTTCCAGGTTTTCACCGGCGTGCATCCGATCCTGCCCAACGATACGCTGATCGCTTTGACGCACCGCCATTTGAAGGCGACGCCGATTGAATGGTCGGCGGAGGAGCAGGCGTTCGCCAAAGCCATCCAGAAGGAGATGGATAAGCCGGAAAAAGGGCTTTCCACCTCCGTTCTGCCGATCATCGGAGAGAAGACGACAGGCGGCGGATCGGACTGCGGCGACGTCAGCTACAATACGCCGCTGTCGGTGTTCGGTTGGCCGACGCTTCCGCTGGGCGTCGCCCTGCACACCTGGGGCGTGACGGCCTGCGGCGGCATGTCGATCGGCGACAAAGCTTCAATCGCTACGGCGAAAATCATGGCGGGCATCGGCCACGATCTGATGACCGACGCCGAGTTGCGCAAAGCGGCGAAGGCCGATCTGGTGCGCCGGCGCGGCGACTACGTCTATGTTTCGCCGATTCCGCCGGAGATCAAGCAGCCGCCGGGCATCCCCGCATATCTCATCAAGGGTCCGGGCGACGAAATCCTCAGCGAGGTGAAGTCCGAAACGTGAGCCGCCGGTGGATGCGCGGCAACGCGGATGAGCGGGAAAAGCCCGGTCACGACGGAGCGCGTCATGCATCGCGGACGGAAAGGCCGGCCTTAGACGTTCGTCCATTGTCCCGCGCCCCTTGAATTTGCTAGCCTGCCCGCAACCGGCGACACAGCCGGCTTCAGGGAGGACATGCGTTGACCCGCCTTAAACTCGCCGCCACCGCCGCGCTCGGCCTCATCTTCGCCGCGCCCGCCTTCGCCGAAGACACGATCTTCGTGCCCTTGTTCACCTATCGCACCGGCGCGTTCGGCGGCTCGGGCGTGCCCTCCGCCGACGGGCAGAAGGATTATCTGACCATGCTCAACGCCCGCGACGGTGGCGTCGGCGGGGTCAAGCTGACGATCGAGGAATGCGAGTTCGGCTACGACACCAAGCGCGGACTGGAGTGCTACGATTCCATCAAGACCCGCAGCCCCGTCGTGGTGAACCCGTGGTCCACAGGCGTCGCGCTCTCCATCATCCCCAAGGCGTCCGTCGACAAGATCCCGGTGATGACGCTGGCGCACGGCCTTTCGGCCTCGGCGCGCGGCGACGCGTTCCCCTGGGTGTTCAATCCGCCGGCCACCTATTGGGACGGCATGACGGAAATCCTCAGCCATCTTTCGGGCGGCAAGCTCGATGCACTGAAGGGCAAGAAGATCGGCTATCTTTATCTGGACGCAGGCTTCGGCAAGGAGCCGCTGCCGCTGCTCGCCGCGCTCGGCAAGGAATTCGAGTTCGACGCCAAGCTTTATCCCGTCGGGCTCGCCGACATGCAGAACCAGAGCGGCAAGTGGCTCGACATCCGCCGCGACAAGCCGGATTTCCTGATCCTCTACGGCTATGGCGCGATGAACCCGACGGCCATGAAGGAGCTGGCCAAGTCCGACTTTCCCCCCGATCACGTCATCTCGATCTGGTGGCTCAACGAAGCCGACATGCCCGCCGAGGGCGTGAAGGGCGTGAAAGAGTTGATGTGGCACGCTTCGGGCGGCGATTTCCCCGCCTACAGGGACATCCAGAAATTTGTCATCGACAAGGGCCAGAGCCAGACGGCGGCGGGCGAGATGGGGCAGGCGCTCTACAACCACGGCGTGATGAGCGGCGTGCTGGTCGCCGAGGCCATCGCCAATGCGCAGAAGATCACCGGCAAGAAGGTCGTCACCGGCGAGGACGTCAGGCGCGGGTTCGAGACCGTCAATCTCGACGCGGCGCGGCTGAAGGCGCTGGGTCTGGACGGTTTCGCGCCGACGCTGAAGCTGACCTGCGCCGATCATAACGGCCACGTCGCCAATGTCGTGCAGCAATGGGACGGCGCGAAATTCGCCCGCGTCGCCGATCCCGTCTCGCCGCTCAGCGAGCGCAGCGACCCGCTGCTCGACGCCGCCGCCAAGGCTTACGTGGAGAAGAACGCCTGGCCGGCGCGAACGGAGCCCTGCGACGCGAAATAGGTCGATCAGAGGGCGAGCGGCGGTCCGGCGTTTCGCCGGATCGTGACGCCGGGCGGGCCGATGAGGATCGTCGCGTTCTCAGCCGCGACGCGGTCGCCGGCAGGCGCGGCGTCAAGCAACGAGGCAAGGCGGGCGAGGTCGGCGGCGACGCGCACTTCTCCGATGCCGTTCGCGCCGTTGGGATGCGCCTGCGCCGCCGCGCTCCAGAAATTCTCGGGGTGGTGGTGCTGGCAGACGAACCAGCGCGGCGCGTCGAAAGTCTCGCCGCCGATGAAGGCCAACGAGAAGGCGAGCTTGCGCCCGAGCGCGCCCGTGCGCTCGAACCGGAACAGCGGCGTCTGCGACCAACCGTTGGCGGCGAAGGCGCGGCGGTCGGCCTCGGCGTCGGACGTGCGCAGCGCGATCATCGCGAGGCCCTCGGCGCGCGTGAGGAAATCGGCGACGTAGCCGGCGAAGGGCGCGACGGGATCGTCGGGCGCGGGGCGCTGGAAGTCCGGCGCCAGACCGATCAGTTCGAGATAGACGCCGTCGAACTGCACCACATGGTTCTGCGTGCCCCAGGGATGGCGGTTAAGTGGGCTGACGAGGAAGCCCAGCTTGCGAAAGCGCTCCGCCGCCGCGTCGAGGTCACGGTAGGCGAGGACGAGATGGTCGAGGGCGCGCGGCATGGATTTGTGCTATCATGGCCGCGCGATAAGGTCAGGCCCATGAACGTCGCCCTCAAACATCCCCGCATCTCCCGCGCCGCCGACGGTCTGGAGCGCTGGCGCTTCACGGTCGCCGACGTCGAGGCGATGGTCGTCGCCGGCATTCTGGCGGAGGACGAGCGCGTCGAGCTGATCGAGGGGGAGCTGATCCGAATGTCGCCCAAAGGCAGCCGCCACGAGGTGCTGAAAGCCGCGCTCAATCGCCACTGGCAGCGGGTTTGCCCCGAGGGCGTCCAGATTGTCCCGGAGACGACTTTCCGGCTTTCCGACGACACCTATCTGGAGCCGGATTTCGTCGTCTATCCCGATGGCGTCGGGCTCACCGGCATCCAGGGCGACAATGTGCTGCTTGTGGTCGAGGTCGCCGATTCCTCGCTGCGTTACGACCGGGGCCGCAAGGCGCGGCTCTACGCGCAGTTCGGCATCCGCGAGTTATGGTCCATCGACGCCGTCAAGATGACGACGCGCGTGTTCCGCGATCCCTCGCCTGAGGGGTACGGCGAGCCACGCGACTACAAGGCGTCGGAAACCGTCAAGCCGCTATTCGCGCCCAAGGAGCTGGCGCTGCGGCTAAATAGCTTGAAGCTGGTCTGACCCTATTGGACTTTCGAAAGCGTTCCGCGTTCCCATTCAGCGACGGGAATCTGAACCCTCGGTCTCTTTCGTCCGCGTCCCGGCGAAAGCCGCCCGCCGACGCCGAACTTCCTCCAGAAATTCGGGACGCACCTCGCCCTCGTCGTCTTCGCTCGCAGCCAACAGCAACAGGTAGTCGGCTTCCGGCAGCACCGCGAGCCGCTCTCCAGCGGGAGAAACGATGATCTGCACGCGTTTGTTCATGTCATGCCTGTTCCCGGTAGACTTCCCGGCGATGACCTACTGCCAGGACGACAATCTCGCTTTCCGATGCATCGAATATGATACGCCAATCGCCAACACGCAAACGCAATGCTGTGTCGCCTTTCAGGCGCTTTATCTGGTTTCGCTGAGCGAGCGGGTCGAGAGCGAGCGATGACAACGCGCTCTCGATACGACCGCGTATGACTGCGTCCAGCGCGTCGAGTTCCCTCGCCGCCTCGGGCGCATAAACGATAGTACGGCCGCCGCTCACGCGGTCTGCTTGAGCTTCACCACATTATGCAGCGTCTC
>Ga0209698_10004605_pt1 | contig 15050 bp, 8 predicted proteins | sample LitLauG_LLR_2012_FD_187203 | JGI IMG/M metagenome (GOLD analysis project Ga0209698, IMG submission 187203) | Freshwater sediment microbial communities from Pennsylvania, USA - Little Laurel Run_MetaG_LLR_2012 (SPAdes) (version 2) | ecosystem: Environmental > Aquatic > Freshwater > Creek >...
AGCAGGGTCTCCAGCTCGTGCGTCAGGTTGGTCACGTCGGCGAAGCCGAAGGTCGCGGCGCCGCCCTTGATCGAATGGGCGACGCGGAACACCGCGTTGAGCTCCTCGTCGCTGGGCTGGCCCAGGTCGATCTCGAGCAGCATCGACTCCATGTTGGACAGGTTCTCGCCGGCCTCCTCGAAGAACACGGCGTAGAACTGCGTCAGGTCGAACGCGCCCTGCTGCAGGCCCTGGTTGCTTACGTCGCCCATGATTGCCGTCCCGCCGAAATCGCGACCGCGGTCGCCTGGTGCCGAACCGATGGCGTGGCCATGATCAGCGGATGACCTTGCGCACGACGTCGAGCAGCTTGCCCGGATCGAAGGGCTTGACCAGCCAGCCGGTGGCCCCGGCGGCCCGGCCCTGGGCCTTCATCTCGTCGCTCGATTCGGTGGTGAGGATGAGGATGGGCGTGGCCGCGTAGGTCGCCAGCGCGCGCAGGTTCTTCACCAGCGTGATGCCGTCCATGCGCGGCATGTTCTGGTCGGTCAGCACGAGGTCGACGGCCTCCGTCTTGGCCTTGTCGTAGGCCTCCTGGCCGTCGGCGGCCTCGATGACGTTGTAGCCCGCGCCCTTGAGCGTGAAGGCGACCATCTGCCGCATCGAAGCCGAGTCGTCCACCGCAAGAATCGAATGCATCCCGCCCTCCCTCGCCGTCCGCTCCTGCGGCCGGCCCGCTGTGAAATTGCCGTTCAAAACAGATCCACCGATCCCGCGCTCATCTCGGCCTGCCGCACGGGCTGCGCCGCCTCGGGCAGCGCGCCGGCCAGCTCGGCGCCGTACGCCGTGCGCAGGCAGTTCTCCAGGGCCACGAGACGGCGCTGCGCGTGCCCGGTCAGCTGGCTCGCCATGTCCTGGAACTGCAGGGCGGTCACCGCGGCGGCCAGGGCGCGCTGGACCCGCTCGCGCTGCTCGAGCGGCCGCTGCGCGCCGGGCTCCAGCTCGACGAATTCGTTGAAACTCCCCAGCAGCCTCCCGGCGGCGTCGTTGAAGAGGGCCTTCAGACGCTCGAGGTCGGCCTCGATCGCGGCGCATTCCTGCGCGACGCTGCGACCGCTTTCCGCCGCCGACTGCTGATTCGCTGCTTCCTGGGTCATGTCGCCTGGTGCCCACCGATGCGGGAAATCCTCGCCGGAAGTGTCGATGAGCGACCGCGGCGCCAATAGGCGGATAAGGCACCCATTCCGCGGACAACTTGGACGCGGCCCGCTGCGGGCCGAAATGGGCCAGAATAGGCGCGCCGATGGCTGCCAATTTGGACAATCCGCCGATCCAGCTCCTGGTCGTCGAGGACTCGGAGATGGACTACGACCTGCTGCTCGCGCTGCTTGCGCGCGCCGGCCGGCCGGTGCGCGCGCGGCGCGTCGAGGACGAGGCCGGCATGCGCGCGGTGCTGCGCGACGGCCCGGTCGACGTCGTCGTCACCGACCACAACCTGCCCAACTTCGACTCGCTGGCGGCGCTCGCCGTGGCGCGCGCGCACGACCCCGACCTGCCGGTGATCGTCGTCTCCGGCGAGATGTCGGAGGACCTCGCGGTGAGCGTGTTGCAGGCCGGCGCCGACGATTTCATCCTCAAGTCGCGCCTGTTCCGCTCGGGGCCGGCGATCACGCGCAGCCTGCAGGCGGCGCGCGACCGGCGCGCCGGCCGGCTGACCTCGACCGCGCTCGAGGAGAGCGAAAGCCGGCTGCGCGCCCTGACCCGCCACCTCGAGACCGTGAAGGAGGAGGAACGGCACCGCATCGCCCGCGAGATCCACGACGACATCGGCGCGACCCTGACCGCGCTGCGCTTCGAGCTGGTCAGCCTGGCGCGCCAGTTCCAGGGCGGCGGCGAACACGCGCCGCGGCTGGCCTCGATGCTGGGCCTGCTCGAGCAGGCGGTGGCGGCAAGCCACCGCATCCAGCACAACCTGCGGCCGCCGGTGCTCGACGCCGGCCTGGTGGCCGCGCTGCAGTGGCTGGTGCGCAGCTTCGCCGCGCGATCGGCGATCGCCGCGTCCTTCGAGTCCAATCGCGAAGACCTGCCCCTGCCCGCCGAGTGCGCCGCCGCCATGTACCGGGTGGCCCAGGAATCGCTGGCCAACGTCTCGAAGTACGCCCAGGCGCAGAACGTCTCGGTGCAGCTGTTCGCGGCGGCCGACGAGGTGACGCTCGAGATCAGCGACGACGGCATCGGCTTCGATCCGCGCATGCTCAAGGCCACGCCGGGCTTCGGCCTGCGCGGCCTGATCGAGCGGGCGCGCGGCTTCGGCGGCTGGGCCGAGATCAGCTCGGCACCGGGCCGGGGAACGACGGTCATGTTCTCGGTGCCGGACGGGCCGCGCGGCGAGGCCCAGCGCGACGCGCGGCCCGAGCCGCGGCCGGGAATGGCGGGCTGACATGGCGATGAAGACGGTGGTGGTCGACGATCACGCCATCGTGCGCAGCGGGATCGTGAAGATCCTCTCCGGCCATCCCGGCATCGATCTGGTCGGCGAGGCGGGCGACTACGGCCAGCTGCGCACCCTGCTGCGCCGGGTCGGCGAGGTCGACCTGCTGGTGATCGACGTCAACCTGCCGGGCAAGGACGGCATCGACATCCTGAAGACGCTGGTGGGCGAGGCGCCGCGGCTCAAGGTGCTGGTCGTCAGCATGTACCCCGAAGAGCAGTACGCGGTGCGCGCCTTCAGGGCCGGCGCGGTCGGCTACCTGAACAAGGCGGCCGCGCCGGAGAAGCTGCTCGATGCGGTCGAGCAGATCGTCGCCGGGCGCAAGTACGTCACGCCGGAGATCGCCCAGGCGCTGATCGAGAACCTGAACGCCCCGGAGAAGGGCCTGCCGCACGAGCGCCTGTCCGACCGCGAGTTCCAGACCCTCAAGCTCATCGCCACCGGCCACCGGCTGTCCGACATCGCCGAGCTGCTCGCCCTGAGCCCGAAGACGGTGAGCGTCTACCGGGCGCGCATCCTGGAGAAGATGGGCATGAGCAACAATGCCGAGCTGACGCACTACGCGATCAAGCATCGGCTGGTCGAGTAGCCCCCGCCGGCGCCGCGGCGGGCCGGTGCCCGGTCAGGGCGGCGCCGCGACCGCCCCGCCGAGGGGCGCGGCGGCGCACCACGCCGGATCGCGCGTCGCCGGCCGCGCCGCCAGGCGCGCGTAGTCGGCGGCGGTCAGCGGCCGCGAGAAGAGAAAGCCCTGCATCAGGGTGCAGCCCTGGGCATAGAGGGCCGCCATCTGGCCCGGGGTCTCCACGCCCTCGGCGACGATGCGCAGCTTCAGGGCGTTGGCCATGGCGATGATCGCGGCCACGATCGCGGCGCTGTCGGCGCTCGACTCGAGCTCCTGCACGAAGGAGCGCTCGATCTTGATCGTGTCGATCGGCAGCCGGCGCAGGTAGGCGAGCGAGGAATAGCCGGTGCCGAAATCGTCGATCGCGATCGCCAGGCCCAGCTGCTTGAGCTCGCGCAGCAGGGGCAGCGCCACGTCCAGGTCCTGCATCAGCACGGTCTCGGTGAGCTCGATGCCCAGCCAGCGGGCCGGGACGTTCCAGCGGGCCAGCGCGGCGCGCACCGGCGCGGCGAGGTTGCCGCGCTGGAAGTGGCGGCTCGAGATGTTCAAGGCCACCGGCAGCGGCGCCAGGCCCTGGCCGCGCCAGGCGTCGAGCTGGCGGCAGGCCTCGCCGATCGCCCACTCGGTGATCGGCACGATCTGCCCGGTCTCCTCGGCGATGCGGATGAATTCGCCCGGGGCGATGAGCTCGCCCTCGCGCATCCAGCGCATCAGCGCCTCGGCGCCGACCATGCGCCCGGTGGCGACGTCGATCTTCGGCTGGTAGTGCAGCACGAGCTCGCCGCGTTCCACCGCGCGATGCAGTCCGGCCTCGATGTGCCAGCGGTCGGAGACCGCCACGTTCATGTCGTCCGAGTACGCGCGCCAGGCGTTGCCGCCCTTGCCCTTGGCGCCGTACATCGCCAGGTCGGCCTTGCGCAGCAGGGTGTCGACGTCGTCGCCGTCGCGCGGGAACATGGCCACGCCGATGGACGCCGTCACCACCAGTTCGCGGCCGCAGCAATCGATCGGCGTGGCGAGCGACTGCAGCAGGCGCTGGACGATGCGCTCGACATCGTTCATGCCGCCCAGGCGGGCCAGCAGCACGGTGAATTCGTCGCCGCCGAGCCGGCCGACGCGGCTCTCGCCGCGCTCGGCGGTCGCGCCGTCGCCGCGGGCGTCGCCGGCGCGCCGCAGGCCGGCGCCTTCGCGCGCCACGGTGTCGCCTTCGCGCACCGTGGCGTGCAGGCGCCAGGAGATCTCGCGCAGCACCTGGTCGCCGACCTCGTGGCCGAGGGTGTCGTTGATCTGCTTGAAGCGGTCGATGTCGACGAACAGCAGCGCGAGCGGCAGGCCGGCCGCGCGCGCGCGCTCGATCGTGGCGCCGAACTCCTCGCGCTGGAAGCGCCGGTTGGGCAGGCCGGTCAGGCTGTCGTAGTTGGCCAGGCGACGGATCTGCTCCTCGGCCTGGCGCCGGTCGGTCACGTCCTGGATGATGCCGTGCAGGCCGGTCGCCCGGCCGGCCTCGTCGCGCTCGAACTCCGCCTCGACCCGGACGATGCGCGTGCGCCCCTCGGTGTGCACGATGCCGGCCTCGAAGGTCAGCGCGGCGCCGCGCTCGGCCTGCTCGCGATACAAGCGCTCGATGCGGCCGCGATCCTCCACCGCCACCCGGCTCCAGGCCTGCCAGTCGTCGATCTCGCCGCCGGGCGCGGCCAGGCCGACCACCGAGCGGCATTCGTCGGAAATGCGGATCCGGCCGGTGCGCAGGTCCCAGTCCCAGCTGCCCAGGCGCGCGATGCGCTGCGCCTTGTTGAGCTTGGCCTGGCTGACCACCAGCTCGGCCCGGGTATCGGCGGCGCGCAGCAGGTAGCGCAGGCGCTCGGACAGCAAGGTCCACTGCGCTGCCGCCTTGACGACGAAATCGGTGGCGCCCGCCTCGTAGGCCCGCGATACGGAGGACTCGTCTTCCAGCCCGGTGAGCATGAGCACCGGCACATGCTCGCCGCCGGGCAAGCGGCGCAGGCGGGCACAGGTCTCGAATCCGTCCGGCGGCGGCATGAGGGCGTCGAGCACGACCACCTGCGGCCGCTCGGCCACGAAGGCGGCCAGCGCCTCCTCGCCGCCCGCCGCTTCGATGACCCGCCAGCCGCGCTCGCCCAGGGCGGTGGCGGTCAGCAGGCGCAGCACCGGGTCGTCGTCGACCAGCAGCACGCGGTCCGCAGCGGGGGCCGCCGCGGCCGGGCGGACCGCGGACGACTCGATCCGGCGGTTCCTATCCACCATGGGCCATCGCGACCGCCGGCCGCCCCGGCACGGGCGGCGCATCGACGATCGCGCGCAGCGCCGCGACCGCTTCGTCGTGTTCGGCGCGCAGGCCCGGCCAGCGGCCCTGCGCCGCGACCAGGTCGGCACGGCGCGCCAGCGCGCCGATCTCGGCGCAGGACCGCGCGAGGCGCACGGCGCCCAGGCTGGCACTGGACGACTTGAGGGTGTGCAGGCACTGCTCGAGCGCCGCGGCATCGGCCTGCGCCAGCGCGCTGGCCCCGGCGGCCAGCAATTCGGTCGACGATTTCTCGTAGACCCGGACCAGGCGCCGCAGCAATTCGGACGCGCCGTTGCGCTCCATCGCGCGGATCTGGCCCAGCACGCCGGCGTCGAGCGCCGGCATGTCGATCGGCGCCGCCGGGTGAGCCGCCGGCGCCGGCGCGGCCGGCGCCAGCGGCGCAGACGCCGCGCCATCGTCGACCCGCGCGGCCGTCGCAGCGCCGCCGCCGGGCGCAAGCGGCGCGTCGGCCATCCGCCCGATCGAGCGCTGAAGCAGGCGGGCCAGATCTTCCTGGCGAAACGGCTTCGCCAGATAGTCCGAGAAGCCGGCGCGCCGGCAGCGTTCGGCATCGCCCGGCAGGGCACTGGCGGTCAGCGCGATCACCGGGGTGCGGCGCGCCACCTGCAGCGGGTGGGACGGGTCCAGCGGCGCCTGCGGCGGCGCACGCAGCCGGCGCACGGTCTCGAAGCCGTCGAGCACCGGCATCTGGCAGTCCATGAGGACGACGTCGAAGGATTCGCGCGCCAGCAGCGCCAGCGCAGCCGCACCGTCCTCGACCAGTGTCGCGGTGCAGCCCAAATGCTCGAGCATGGCGCGGACGACCTCCTGGTTCACCGGATTGTCCTCGACCACCAGGATGCGGCGTGCGGCCAGTTGTGGGTCGTGCGGCAGCGGTTCGAGCGGCCCCGGCGGGCTCACGCGCCGCTGCAGGGCGCTGGCCAGGCAGGCCAGCAGCTCGGCCTGGCGGACCGGCTTGGACAGGTAGGCATCGACCCCCATTTCCTGGGCGCGCCGGGCGTCGTCGCGCCCGCTGATCGAGGTCAGCATGACCAGCCGCAGGCCGCGCAGCCCAGCCTCGTCGCGCACCCGCTCGACCAGGCCCAGGCCGTCCAGGACCGGCATCTTCCTGTCGACCACCGCGATCTCGAACGGCCGGTCGCTGCGCGCCGCGGCGCGCAGGCGCAGCAGCCCTTCGTGGCCGTCGCCCGCGCTGGCGCACTCCATGCCGGCCCGGCGCAGCTGCTCCTCCAGGATGCCGCGGTTGGTCGGGTTGTCCTCGACCACCAGGACGCGCCGTCCGACCAGGTCGGCAACGGTCGCTGCGCCGCATGCCGGCAGCGGGCCCGTCGCGTGGTGCAGCGGCAGCTCGATGCGGAAGGTCGATCCTTCGCCGACCCGGCTTTGCACGCTGATCCGGCCATTCATCATCTCGGTCAGCTGGCGCGAGATCGCCAGGCCCAGCCCGGTGCCACCGTAGCGGCGCGACGCCGACGGATCGGCCTGCATGAAGATCGTGAACAGGCGTTCGACGGCCTCGGGCGGCATGCCGATGCCGGTATCGCGGACCTCGAAGCGCACGCGGCTCGCCGGCGGCGCGCCGAGCTGGCCGTCCTCGCGCCCCAGCAGCTCGATGCCCAGCACGACTTCACCCTGCTCGGTGAACTTGATCGCATTGCCGACCACGTTGATCAGGATCTGACGCAGGCGCGTCGGATCGCCGCGGACCACCGCCGGCAGGCCGGGCGGGAACCGACAGGCCAGTTCGATGCGCTTCTGGTGCGCCCGCGGCGCGAGCAGTTCGACCAGGTCGTCGACCAGCGCGTGCAGGTCGAAGTCGACCGCCTGCAGCTCGAGCTTGCCGGCCTCGATCTTGGAGAAGTCGAGGATGTCGTTGAGGATCTCGAGCAGGGCCTCGCCGGAACGGTAGAGCGATTCGATGTAGCGGCGCTGGCGCTCGTCGAGGGCCGTCCCCAGCAGCAGTTCGGCCATGCCCAGCACGCCGTTCATCGGCGTACGGATCTCGTGGCTCATGTTGGCGAGAAACTGCGATTTGGACTGGCTGGCCTGGCGCGCCGTTTCCAGGGCGGCGTTCAGGGCGTCCTGGGTGGCGCGATCATGCGTGATGTCGCGCACCACCACGAACGCTCCGGCGCGCGCCGGCGCGCCCGCCGCATCCGGGTCCGGCAGCGATTCGATCTCGATCTCGAACACGCGGTCCGCGGACGCGCCGGCCGGTTGCGCCGGCCCCCGGGAGCCCAGCACGAGTCCGGTGACGCGCTCGCCCGATTCGAGCCGCCGGCGGCACGAGTCGGCCGTCGCCGGATCGCCGGGGAACAGCAGCTGCGCCACCTCCTGGCCATGGCACTGGGCCGCGCTTTGGCCGAGCAACTGGTGCAGTGCGGGGTTGGTCCAGGCGACCCGGCCATCGGCATCGGCCACCAGGACCGCCTCGGCCATGCGCTCGGCGACCAGGGCCAGCCGCCGGATGAGCGGCTCGGTCGGACGGCTGGCCGCGGCGGCGAGCCGCGCCGCGCTGCGCCACAGCTCGACGCTGATCGCCTCGACCAGTTCGAGCATCTCGGCGCCGGCCTCGATGCGGTGATCGGCGAAATACTCCAGCACGGCCGTGGTGCCGGGGGCCAGAGCAACGGGCACGACGAAACCGCTACGCAGGCCGCACGACTGCGCCGCGGCAAGCGCCGGCCAGGCTTCGAGGCGCGCCAGGTCCGTCACCCAGTGCGACAAGGTCGACTCGAGCGCCATGCCGACCATTCCGGCGCGGCGCCCACCCGGCAGTTCCTCGGGCGTCGAAGAGGCGCTCATGAAGGGACCGAAGCGCGCCGGATCCGGGGCGAACCAGTGCGCCGCGCGGATCGCCGTGGCCCCGCCGGCGGGCCGCTCGATGATCGTCAGGCGGCCCAGCGGCCAGTCCAGATAGGCGCCGATCTCGGCGAGCGCTTCCTGCAGCGCCGGTTCGAGCGCGCCGCTCTCGGCGCCCAGCGTTGCCAGATTGCGCAGCAGTTGCATGAGCGCGTAGCGCCGCTGCATCTCGACGCCTTCCTGGCGCTCGGCGGCCAGCGCGGCCTGCAGGCGCTCGATCGTGCCGTCGAGGGCGCCTTGCATGGCATCGAAGGCGCGCACCAGGTTGCCCAGCTCGGCGCGCCCGGCCGGCGCGACCGCGCCGCTGTGCGCGGCGGCGATCCGGCCGGCGCGCTGCGCCAGGGCAACCACGGTGCGGCCGACGCTGCGCTCGAGCAGGCGCGCAGCGGCCGCGACGACGCCGGCCAGGGCCAATATGGCCAGGGCGAACAGGCCGCCGTCGCCGCCATGACGGCCGAGCAGGTAGGCCAGGACGGCGGCGACCAGGGCCGGCGCACCGGCAAGCAGCAGGCCGCAGGCGAACAAGGAGCGCCGCGGCGGCGACACGCCGGCCACCGGCACTGCCGTCGCCTCGACCGGGTCCGGATGCTGCGCCGGCTGCGACCCGCCTCCGCCCTGGCCCGTGGCCGTGTCCTGCTTTGGTGCCCGCATTGTCCTGACCTGTGGTCTGCCCGCGACGAGACCCAGCGAACCGCCGCCTTCCCTGTTTCGGCCGTGGCGCGGCGAACTTGACGCGGCGGCCGCGGCGTAAGGGGCAAATTGGCTGGCAAAAGCCGCGGGTCTGTGGCGATCGGGCCGGGCCGAGCGGGGGTGGCTGCGCAGCGCGCCGCCCGCGGCAACGTCGATCCGGCCGGCGCCCGGCGCGGCGCGACCGCTGGCACAATGCGCCCTGCGCCGTAACCCTGGGGATGGAGGAAGATGCCGCGACGTCCGCCTCGTGCCGTTTGCCCGCGTCCTGCTCCGGCCCCGCGCCTGGCCGCGCTCGGGGCGACCCGCGGCAAGAGGCCCCGGGGTCCATGAGCGAGCTGGCGCTCGGCGTGCTGTGCGGCGCCCTGGCGGCCGTGGCCGGCATGCTGGCCGCCGCCTTGCTGGTTTGGCGCCGGCGCAGCGCCGCCGAGGCCATGGCCCTGCGCCTGGCCTTGTCTTCATCGACCCTCTGGTGGTGGCGGGCCGACGAAGGATCGCGCCTGCTCTGGGTGCAGCCGGGGCGGCGCCGGCCCGACTGGCTCGATGGCGCGGCGATGCGCGGCCAAGCGCTCTGGCAGCTGCCCGGCGCGGCACCCGAGGCCGCGCCGGCGCCGCTGCGGGCGGCGCTCGACGCACGCCGCGCCTTCTTCGACATCGACGTCTGCGCGCGCGACGCCGAGGGCACCGCCTACCCCCTGCTGCTGAGCGGCGAGCCCTGCTTCGACGGGCTCGGCCGCTTCCTCGGTTACGCCGGCACGGCGCGGGCCCGGCCGCCCGAGGCGGCACCGCCCGGCGCGGCACAGATCGCCGAGCGCCTGGCGCAGCTCGAGCGCGAACGGCGCCACGAGCGGGCCGAGCAGGCGCGCCAGTTCGAATCGGTGGCCAAGGAGATGGAAAGCTTCTCGCATTCGGTCTCGCACGACCTGCGCGCGCCGCTGCGCGTGGTCGACGGCTTCGCCGGCATCGTGCTCGAGGATTACGGCGCGCGGCTCGACGAGCTGGGCCGCGAGCACCTGAAGCGCATCGTCGCCGCGGCGGCGCGGATGAACGCCATGATCGACGCCCTGCTGGCGATGTCGCGGCGCACGGCGCGCGAGCTGGTGATCGAGACCGTGGACCTGTCGCGGGCCGCGGCCGAACTGGCCGAGGAGCTGGGCGCCGGCGACACCGGGCGGCAGGTCGAGTTCCGCATCGAACCGGAAATCCGGGTGGCCGGCGATCCGGTGCTGCTGCGCCTGGTGCTGCAGAACCTGCTCGGCAATGCCTACAAGTTCACGGCCCACGTGCCGCAGGCGCGGATCGATTTCGGCCGGCAGCCCGGCGGCGACGGCGAGGTGCTGTACGTGCGCGACAACGGCGCCGGATTCGACATGCGCTTCGCCGAACGACTGTTCGGCCTGTTCCAGCGCCTGCACTCGCAGGCCGACTTCGCCGGCACGGGGGTCGGCCTGGCGACCGTGCAGCGCATCGTGCGCAAGCACGGCGGCCGCGTCTGGGCCGACGCCGAACCGGGCAAGGGCGCGTGCTTCTTCTTCACCCTGCCGGCGGCGCCGGTCGGCCGCCCGGCGGTGCGCGCGGCCTCCGACGCGCCGGTCAGCGCGGGATCGAGTTGAGGCGGTTGGCCGCCTCGACCATGCTCGAGGACAGCGCCTCGACGCTGACGCCCTCGAGCCGGGCCTGGTTGCGCAGGGCATCGAGCGCGCGGTCGTAGTCGATGCGCAGCCGTTCCATGAGGATGCCGACCGCCACCTGCTCGTCGCGCTGGCCGCGCGCCGCCGCGCCGGCACCCGGGCCGCGCGCGCTCACGGTCTGGGCCAGCGCGGCGTTGACCGCCGGGACGATCTGCTTGACGTCGAGCGGCTTGACCAGGTAGCCGAGCGCCCCCAGGCGCTTGGCCTCCTCGATCGTCGCGGTGTCGTTGAACGCCGACAGGAACAGGAAGCCGGTCTGGGTGTTGGCCGACAGGTAGCGGGCCACGTCCATGCCGGACTTGCCCTGCATGCGCATGTCGAGAATGGCCAGCTGCGGCTTGTGGCGGCGCGCCAGCAGGATGGCTTCGTCGCCGTTGTCGGCCTCCAGGACCTCGATTCCGGCCTGGCGCAGGCCGGCGCAAAGCGTGGCGAGGACCAGCCGGTCGTCGTCGACCACCATGACCAAGGGTGCCTGTTCCATCATGCCCGCCCGTTCATTCGAGTTCCTCGCGGATCGCCGGCCCGCCCAGTTCCAGCGTGGTGCGGACCAGCGAGCCGAGCTGCTCGATGCGCAGGCGCGCGCCGCGCCGCGGCAGCAGCGCCTTGATGAGGGACAGCCCGGAAACGCCCGAGCTGACGCGCGACAGGTCGAAGCCGGCCGGCAGGCGCCCGGCATTGTCGATCTGCAGCGCCACCCCGTCGGGCCGCGTCTTGATCTGCACCTCGATGGCCAGATCGCGGCTCGAGCGGTACTTGATCGCGTTGGTGCCCAGCTCGTTGATCACCAGGGCCAGCGGCACGGCCTCGTTCTCCGGCAGTCCCCAGCGCCACAGGCCCGGCGCATCGGACTCGAAGCGCACGTCGGCGCCGAACATCGCGCCGAGGTTGGAGAAGATGCCCTGCGCCACGCCCAGCACCGGCAGCGTGCCGCCGCTGCCGATCTGCAGGCCATGGACCTGGGCGATCGCCTGGATCTGGCCCGCCACCTCGTTGAGCGTCGGGGCGACCTCGGGCTTGGCGCTGGCCATCTGCTGCAGAAGCCCGGCCACGCCCTGCAGGTTGTTCTTGATGCGGTGATGGACCTCGCGCACCAGGACGTCGCGCTGGGTCACGGCCTCTTCGAGGCGCTGCTGCTCGGCGGCCCAGCGCTGGGTCACGTCATCGGCGATGCCGAAGACGCGGATCGAGCCGTCGTGGATGCGCGCCGGGTTCAGCCGCACGTTGAGCATGCGCACGCCGCCCGCCGGGTGCACGACGCGCAGCGAGAACTCGGCGCGGCGCAGGCGGCGCAGCTTGACCAGCACGCGCGGCCACTGGCGCTCGAGACCGCGCAGGTCGTCCGGGTGGACGTGGGCGCGCGCCGCCCGCACGTCGGCGAGCACTTCGGCCGGCGCCGCCCCCACCAGCTGGGCGTAGCGGTCGTTGACGTAGTAGACCTGGGACAGGTCGGCCTTGGCGATGAACACCATCTGGTCGATGTTCTCGGCGAACTGCCGGAAACGCGTCTCGGTCTCGCGCAGGGCGGTCTCGGCCAGGACCTCGCCGGTCAAATCATCGATGATCGACATGACGTAATGTGCCGCGCCACGGTCGCGGCCCTCCTGTTGTTCGTCGAAGATGGGCACCACGCGCTGGTTGACGGTGAGGACCCGGCCGTCGGCGCGCAGCATGACGTCGCGCGGACGTTCGATCTGCTGCGCCAGCGCGATGGCCTTGCGGTCCATCTCGGCGTACAGCTCGGCGAACTGGCGGCCGTACAGCTCCCGCCAGGTGCGCCCGACCACCTGCTGGCGCGACAGCCCGGTGAGGGCCTCGCCGGCGCGGTTGATGCTGACGAAGCGCCCGCTGCCGGCCTCGCGCACCGAGACCAGCACGGGCAGGCTCTCGATGACCAGGTCGAGGTGGTTGCGCACGCGGCGCAGTTCGTCCTCGGAGCGCCGGCGCTGGTCGACGTCGGTCAGCGCGACGATGACGCCGCGCTCCGGCGAACCGGGTTCGATCGGCCGCACGTTGCCGGCGCACCAGAAGACGGTGCCGTCGGCGCGCCGCATCGGCAGCTCGAACTGGGCGCTGGGTCGTTCGCGCGCGCCGTGGCCCGCGGCCGGTTCGCCTTCGGGGGCGGCCGGCGCCGCGCCGCAGCGCGCGAGCACGCCGATCCAGGCCTGCGGATCGTCGAACAGCGTGCTGAAGGAAAGATCGCCCAGGTCGGTGCCGCCGAAGCCGAACATGCGCTCGCCCGCGGCATTGGACTTGATCACCATGTCGTTGGCGACGTAGACGATCGAGACCAGGGCGTTGTCGAGGATCAGCTGCAGCTCGTTGACGGTCGCGCGCAGGTCGCGGTCGGCGCGCTTGCGCTGGTCGATGTTGACGAAGGCGAAGATGTAGCCCAGCTCGGGCCGGTCCGGATTGACCGCGCGGCCCTGCACGGTCACCCAGATCGGATCGCCGCGCCGGCGGTACATGTAGAGCTCGAATTCGCAGGCGCCGCCGGACTGGATCAGGGCGTAGCGTTCGCCCAGCGCGGCCAGCAGCAGCCGGTCGGACGGGTGGGCGAAGAGCTGGATCTGCTCGACCAGGGTGCCCGGTTCGCAGCCGAGCAGTTCCTCCATGGCGGAATTGACGCGCAGCACGCTGCCGTCGCGCACGAACAGCAGGCCGACCAGGGCCGTGTCGAAGATCAGCCGGCTCTCGGCGAGCAGGCGCTGCAGCCGCTCCTCGAATCGCTTGCGCTCGGTGAAATTCTCCAGCACGAGCAGGTATTCGCGCGCGCCGCTGGCGCCGCCCAGGGCGCGCCACATCAGGTTGACCCAGGCCGGGTTGCCGTCCGGACCGCTCAGCCGGAGGTCCTCCTCGGTGACCGAGCTGCCGATGATGGCGAGCCGCCCGCGCTGGCGCAGGCTGGCCTCGCGGTCCTCCGGATGCAGCAGGACCACCGGGTCCTGGCCGAGCAGGTCGGTTTCGCGCTGGCCCATCAGCGTGCAGGCGGCGCGGTTGACCCGCCGCATGCGGAACTCGGCGTCGAGCAGGACGATGCCGACCGGGCTCTCGTTGACGATGGTGGCCAGCCGCTCGCCATGATCGGCGAGCGAGACCTCGATGCGCTTGCGATCGGAGATGTCGCGCACCAGCAGGAAGATGAACTCGCGCTCGCCATGCTCGACGCGCTGCAGGACCACGTCGACCGGGAACTCCGAACCCATGCGCGTGCGGTAGCGCGTCTCGGCCTGGAACGAGCCGCTGCCCATGAGCGACTCGAGGATGTGCGCGAAGCGCGCATCGTCGAGCTGGACGTCGATCGCGCCGATGCGCAGGTTGGTGAGCTGCTCTCGGTTGTAGCCCAGCCAGGCCAGCGCGGTCTCGTTGGCGTCGACGATGCCGCCGTCGCGATGGATCTCGAGGACCATCTCGCCGGCCGAGTCGAGGGCGCTGCGCAGCGCGGCCAGGGAGGTCTCGGCGAAGCGCTCGCGGTCGAGGCGCTCGATCGTCACGAATACGCCGTCGAAGCGGCCGCGGGCGTCGAACAGCGGCGTGCGCCGTTCGCGGATCCAGGGGAACTCGCCGCCGCAGAACTGGTACTCGACCTGGTGCGGCGTGCGCTGCCCGCTGTCGCGCATGCGGCGCAGCGACTGCACGACCTCGGACTGCGCGCCGATCGGGAAAGCCTCGTCCAAGCGCCGGCCCAGCAGCTGGCGCTGCTCGATGCCCAGCAGCTGCAGCAACTGGGCGTTGCAGCGCGCGTAGCGCAGGTCGCGGTCGAGCACGGCCATGCCGCCGCGCGCATTGGACAGCAGCGTCGACACCATGGCGTCGGCGCTGCGCGTGGCCTGCATGGCGTGGCGCGGCACGGTGATGTCGCGCGACAGCGCCGTCACGTGGCTCGCGGCGCCGGAGGCGTCGCGCTCGACCACCAGTCGCACGTCGAAGGTGCGCACGCCGCTCGGGTGGGCGTAGGCGAACTTGAAGGTGCGGCCTTCGAGCGAATCGAACACGGCGCCGAGCTTGTTCTCCCAGAGCGGCGCGTAGTCGCGCAGCGCCTCGATCGCGCCGAGGCGGCGCCCGGCGCATTCGCTCCAGGGCACGGCGGTGGACATGATCATGGCCGGATTGCCGTACACCAGGGCCAGGCGACGGTCGAAACGCCAGACGCCGTCGGGCAGCTGGTCGAACAGCGCCGACGAGGGCGGCTGGGGCGCGGCCGTCGCCGTTTCAGGAGGTTCGTCCGGGACCGCCGTGCCGATGACCGGGAGGAGGGAGCGGGCCGCGCCGGCGGCGGAGCTGTCGCCGCCCGCCGACCAGGCCAGCGCGTCCGTCCTGCGATCGAAACTCATCGAATCCGCCACGCTCGACCGTTCCCCGTGCTGACCCGCGGACCGCCATGGCGGTCCGCGG
>Ga0209698_10004606_pt1 | contig 15046 bp, 13 predicted proteins | sample LitLauG_LLR_2012_FD_187203 | JGI IMG/M metagenome (GOLD analysis project Ga0209698, IMG submission 187203) | Freshwater sediment microbial communities from Pennsylvania, USA - Little Laurel Run_MetaG_LLR_2012 (SPAdes) (version 2) | ecosystem: Environmental > Aquatic > Freshwater > Creek >...
ACTAGAGGCAGAACCGATGATCGGAAAGCATCTGTCGCTGGCGCTGGTCCTGATGGCGACCCAATCCTTCCTGGCGATCCCGGCGCAAGCGGATGTCTCGCTTCCGGCCCTGCTTGCTGATCACATGGTGATACAGCGCGGACTTCCGGTTCATGTCTGGGGCATGGCTGCTCCGCATGAGGGTGTATCGGTCTCGTTCCGCGGCGAGACCAAGGCGGGAACCGCCGACGATGACGGGCGCTGGAGTGTTTTTCTTTCGCCCGGAGAGGCCGGCGGTCCCTTCCCGATGAGCATCAAGGCGAGCAACTCGATTGTCCTGAACGATATTCTGGTGGGTGACGTGTGGATCGCTTCGGGCCAGTCGAACATGGAATTTCCCCTGTCGGCGGTGGCCAACACGCAAGCCGAAATCGCGGCGGCGCAATATCCCAAGATTCGCTTGATCCTCGTGAAACACAAGCCAGCGGACTATCCGGTGGAAAATATCGAATCCCAAGGCTGGGCGGCATGCACTCCGCAGACGGCCGCCGGATTCTCCGCCGTGGCCTATTTCTTTGCGCGAAATCTAGAGCAGAAACTGGGAGTTCCGATTGGCCTGATCGAGTCGTCCTGGGGTGGAACTCCGGCGGAATCGTGGACGAGTCTTCACGGCCTCTCGGCCGATGCTTCTCTGATGCCAGTTTTTGCCGCCCGGGCTAAAACAGTTGCCGCCGAATCCACTACGGTGTTGGAGCTGCAGAAAGAGGAACGCGAATATCAGCAGGCGATCGCGCGCGCCCAAGCCGAGGGCAAGCCTTTGCCGTCTCCCTCATGGCATCCCGACTTTGACGCGTGGGGTCCAGCGGCGCTTTACAACGGAATGATTGCTCCCCTGACGGGCTTTGCGATTCGCGGCGTCATCTGGTACCAGGGCGAGTCCAATTCCGGGCCGGATCGTGCGCCGCTCTACGCGCCCCTGTTTCAGACCATGATTCGCGACTGGCGCAGTGCGTGGGGCGAGGGAGACTTTCCGTTTCTTTTCGTTCAGATTGCCAACTGGAAATCCGAGGCCGAGGAAGTCTGGCCGGTTGTCCGCGATGCGCAGCGGAAGGCGCTCGCGCTCAAGAACACAGGCATGGCTGTGACCATCGACATCGGAGATCCGGATGACATTCATCCGAAGAACAAACAGGACGTCGGGCTGCGTCTGGCGCTAGCGGCGCGCGCGATTGCCTTTGGTGAGGCGGTCGAGTGGTCCGGTCCGCTTTTGCGGCAGGTCACCCAGGAAGATCATGCGCTGCGCGTTTGGTTCGACCATGCCAACGGACTAATGGCGAAGGGTGCAGCGCTAAACGGATTTGAAGTTGCGAGTTCAGACGGAAAGTACTTCCAGGCCGAGACCAGGATAGAAGGGACATCCGTCGTTGTGTCCAACTCGGCAGTGCCGAAGCCCGTTTCCGTTCGTTACGGGTGGGCGGCGAACCCCAATTGCAATCTCTTCAATCGGGAAGGATTACCTGCTTCGCCGTTTCAGGCGCCGGAATAGCGGGTTGGCGGTCCTGTGCTCGAGGCAATCACCACAGCGAGGCTACGGTTGCTTGCGTGAAAATGGGAGTGGGACCATTCCGGCTGGAGACGTGAATCACGGCCAGGTATGGCTTGGTTTGTGGATCATAGGTGACAGAGATCGGACCTCCTCGGCCCTGGGGTCCATCCCAACCGCTGCGTCCATCAGATCCGTCTCTTCCGCTCGAGCCGCTGGGACTTCCAATGCCGCCGGAACCTCCGCGGCCGCCCCGACCGCCTCGGCCTCCGGATCCTCCCGCGCCTCCATCCGCTCCGACCGTCAACGAGCCTCCGTTGGGATCCACCAGGTACAGTTTCTTATGGCCAGATGCGGATACGCTGATTTGCAGGAGCGGACGGGTACCTGATTGCAGAGCCACCTGGACCTGCACGGGTGGCGCATCTCCGCCGGCACTTCCATCTTGACCATTCGAACCATCGGTGCCGTTTCCTCCGTCGCCGCCCGCAGTGGGATTGTTGGGATCCGTCGAGCCCATGCTGCCGCTGGAACCGTCCATACCATCGGACCCGTTCATGCCGTCCATCCCTTTGCTCGCGGAAAAATTCGCCGCAAAAGCTACGTCATATCGAAAGGGAATGTCGAGTTCTGCCCGCATGTCGGGATGGCTGGGCACGGTGATAAGCAGGTGCCCGATCTTTCCGTCGCTGACCCTGGGGTCCTTCGCCAGCGACACAACTCCCTTTTGATTCACGGAGACAACGTTCGCCGTAACCTGGAGGTCCTTCCACATTACCTTTCCCCCGCCTTTGCCTTCGGTGAGCAGAACTTTTCCGTCGGCTTGGGTGATGGCAATGACCAGCGGCGACTTCTGTCCCGGCGCCATGCCCGGAGCCTGGGGCAAACTGGCCTCCATGGATTTGATTGGGGTTCGGTCGAGGTAAACCTTCCATCCCAATCTGACTTGCACCGAGGTACATCCGCTTATGGAGAGCAATAAGAACGGGATTGCGTACACCGGAAGGGCTCGCAGAACTGCCTGTAACCTTGCCACGGTCGATCACCTGACTTTCTGTGCCTTGCGCTTCGGAAGCCGCTTGGCCGCCCTACTCAATTAAACCCTGACTCCGGTGCTGCGTTCCGTGATTGTCTGAAAAAGGCAGGTAAAGTTTTGTGATGGTTTGCCGCGGGGATCGGGAAAGAAGCTGACCCGGCGTGAACCCGAGTTACTCTGGTCACGGGGCGACGGGAACAGTTGTTGTCAAACAAATGGGGAGACCTCAATCTGTTGAGCAGGTCCGCGGAGACACCCATGTCGCAGTACGGAGCGCCCTCGTTCAAAGAAAAACTGGTAAACAAGAAGGTGATTGTCAAGGTCTCGTTGTTCACCCGTGCCTTCTCCGGGACAATTACCGCCGCGGATGATACCGGTTTCTGTCTGGACAGCGATGAACTGACCGCAGCCCTGCGTGAGGTCACCGGCGGCGCCATGGCCAACCTGGACGTCCCCAGCGTTTACCTTCCTTTTTCCAAACTCGAGTGGCTCATCTCCTCGCAGCCCAAGGCGGCTGCCGCTTCCGCCTGAAGGGTTCTTCGTACCCTGGTTTTTTGGTCCCGTTTCCTCGAACCGCCAATCCCAGGGGCTACTGCGCCTTCTCAGGCGGGATCAGCAGATAACTGACAAACGCCAACCGCTGGCTGTCCGGCGACCACGACGGGACGTTGATGGTTCCCTGGCCGCCGAACAGTTTTGCCAGCACGGTGATCTTTTTGTCGACCAGCGACATCAGGCGGAGCATTACATCTTTGTTTTCGGGATGACCGTTGACGTCGGCTGCGTAGGTGAGGAAGACCATCCATCGGCGGTCAGGGGAGATGTGCGGAAACCAGTTGTTCAGATTGTCGGAGAAGACCTGCTCCTGCTCGCTGCCGTCGGGCTTCATGCGCCAGATTTGCATGTGCCCGGTGCGCTCGGAGTTGAAGTAGATGTATTTGCCGTCGGGTGAGTATTCGGGACCGTCGTCGAGACCCTTGGCTGTGGTAAGACGCGTTTCTTCGCCGCCTGCCGCCGGAACCGTGTAGATGTCGGGTTCCCGATTGCGCATGCCCACGAAAGCCAGCGTTTTGCCGTCGGGTGACCAGCCATGCCAGTACGACGGCGACTTCTGCGTGAGACGGCGGGGCGCGCCTCCGCCGATGGGGACGATGTAAACGCGGGACTCGTGATCGTCCTGAGAACTGTCGCTGATGGCAAGTTGGGTCGCGTCGGGGGAGATTCCGTGGTCGTTGTTGCAGCGGGTGGCGAAACCAGTATCAATCGTTACGGGTGTATCGCCATCAATGGGCAGGCGTTCGATGCGGCCGTCGCGGTTGAAGAGGAAAGCCTTTCCGTCGGGCGTCCAATTCGGGGCTTCGAAGCGGCCTGGTGCCAAATAGGCCACGCGGCGGTCGGCGGATTCGACGTCGACGATTTCGAGCGCGCTGTAAAGGACGGGTTCACCTGCCGGGGCCGAAGCGGGTTGTGTCAGTTCAACGTCCGAGAAGATCGCCTGCTCGACCACATCTTTGTCGTGCGAACAGACGCCGAGCCCCACGTAGAACGGACCCTTCAGCGGGAGGCGCAACCAGCCCCCAGCCACCCTGAGTTCTTCCCCACTGCCTGCGATCGACATATACACGTATTCGCCGCGCTTGGCGATTCGCAGGCGCTTGGGCGGTATGGTGACGTTGGCCTGGATCTCGCGTGTGACCGCACCTTTTTCGTCACGAAATTGCAGCGACGTGAGGCCGCTGGCGTGCACCGCGAGGTCGGCGTATGGGGAATCGCCGTCGAGGGTCTGGCGCAGCATCAAGACAGCCTTCTTGTGCTCGTTACCGGTCTTGGTGAGGAAGCTGATGTCGGCGGTGAGGGTCACGTCGCCCGTTACCTTCTTCCATGCGAACTGAAAAGCATCGGCCACCGACCACATATTCTCGCCGCTGCCGGTGATCAGGTAGGTGTGCTTGGAGGGGTCGTAGTCTACGGAACCGGGGTGCAGTACCGTGCCCACGTCGCCGTGGCTCTCGAAGATGCCCACGGGCATGGCAGCCTGGGAGAACGTGGGCTGGTTCGTGAGGAGGAAAAAGGCCAGCGTTGCGACCAGCGAGATCGTTCTGGGACCGCGCATGAAGCCTCCACAAACGGATGCGAGAAGTTCTGATTAGTTCCGACTCGGCATTGTAAATGCGACGGCGGCAGGCCGCGCCTGATTCGTCTACCAAACTTTCTTCAGTTCTGATACAACGTGGGCATGAAACCGCAACATTTTCTGGTTATTTCTATTTGCCTGCTTGGCGCGAGTGTGCTCGCCCAGGAGAACCACTCTGTTTCCGACGGGCTGGCGTTAACGCCGCCCATGGGCTGGAATTCCTGGAACAAGTTCGCTTGCAACGTGAGCGAAGACATGATCAAAGGCATGGCCGACGCGGTGGTGAAATCGGGCATGAAAGATGCTGGTTACAGGTACGTCAACATTGACGACTGCTGGCAGGTGAGCCGCGACGCCAATGCCAACATTGTCGTCGACCCGCAACGCTTCCCGCACGGGATGAAGGCCTTGGGCGACTACATTCATTCGCTGGGGCTGAAGTTTGGGGTTTATTCTGACGCCGGTTCGAAGACTTGCGCGGGTCGTCCGGGCGGGCTCGGGCACGAATATCAGGACGCGGTGCAGTATGCGGCCTGGGGCGTGGACTATTTGAAGTATGACTGGTGCCATACCAGTACGCAGGATGCGAGAGCGTCGTACGCGAACATTCGGGCGGCACTCGACGCCTCGGGGCGGCCCGTCGTGCTCAGCATTTGTGAATGGGGGACGGCCAAGCCGTGGCTGTGGGGCAAGGAAGTTGGCGGAAATTTGTGGCGCACCACCGGCGACATCAGCGACCGGTGGGGTGGTCATGAGAAATGGCCCGACGGGAGTTGCTGCTCAGATGGCATGACCTCGATTCTCGATCTGCAGGCAGGACTGCAGTCGTACGCAGGACCGGGTCACTGGAATGATCCCGACATGCTTGAGGTCGGCAATGGCGGGATGACCGACACGGAATACCGCTCGCACTTCAGCCTATGGGCGATTCTGGCCGCGCCTCTGATTGCGGGCAACGATCTGCGCGATATGCGGCCGGAGATTCACGACATCCTCACCAATAAGGAAGTTATCGCGGTGGATCAGGACGGACTGGGCCGCGAAGGTGAGCGGGTGGCGAAGAACGGCGACCTTGAAGTGTGGGCGAAGCAGTTGCACGATGGCAGTCGGGCTGTGGTGCTGCTGAACCGTGGAGCGTCGGAGCAAGAAATTTCTGCGAGCTGGGAGGAATTGGGTTATCCCGGGTCGGTTGGCGCTGCGGTGCGCGATTTGTGGGCACACAAGGATTTGGGGAAGTTCACAGGCAAATACTCGGCTCGGGTCGCTTCCCACGGCGTCGTTATGGTTACGGTGAAACCTTAGAACCTCAACCACCGGGGTTAGGCCGGCTTCTTTAGTTCTTCCATCACGCTCTGGATGAGTTCCTTGGCGCCGGTCAGGCCGTTCATGATGATCTGGATGTCCATGGTCGGCTTGCCGGGCCAGCGCTGGCTCTGGCAATAAACCCCGTGCTGGCCGACCAGGGCCATGGCGTCGGTGATCATGTCCATGGTGACGGCGAGACGGCCGCGGGGCACGCCCATCATGGTCTCGTAGTGTTCCAGCTCTTCCTGCTTCTCGTTGAAAACCGGCATGCAAAGATTGTAACCGGCGCAGTGCGTGGAGCATAATGGGGCCGCTGACTGAATCCCTTCTCAGACGTCTATAGCTCTGGGCATTGCCACGCCACTCAAAGGAGAAACCATGCCAAAACGAATCGTCTTTCTCATCAGCCTGATTTTTTCTCTCAGCATTTTCGCCGCGTGTCAGGGAAAACCCAGTCCAGCTGCGTCGGCGTCGTGCGACCTTGGCGGCGGCAAGACCGTCAAGACGGATTACTCGAGCCCGCGCCTGAAGGGACGAAAAATCTATGGCGGCCTGGTGCCCTTTGGCGAAGTCTGGCGCACGGGCGCTAACGAAGCGACTACCTTTGTGGCCAGCAGCGACCTGGTCGTGAGCGGCAAGGCGGTGCCGGCGGGAAGCTACACGATCTTTACCGTGCCGGGCGCTGACAAGTGGACGTTGATCATCAACAAGAAGACCGGCGAGTGGGGCATCCCTTACAAGTATGAGGGCGATGAACTGGCGCGGGTCGACATGAAGGTGTCGAAGCTGCCGTCGCCGGTGGAGAATTTCACGATCGCCTATGACAAGGCCGGTAGTGGCTGCACGCTGCGAATGGATTGGGAGAGCACGCGGGCGTCGGTGGACCTCACGGCGAAGTAATTTGAGGCTCTCCAAAACCAGCGCCTAAAGGCGCATCCATCGCACGGCCCTTGCGGTATGCCTAAGGCACACGCTGACACAAACCCGGCGTGCCTGAAAGCCTGCCCTGATACAAAATCGGCTACGAGCACTTCCCGCGGGCGTACAATTCTGGCATTGGCATTCCCGCGGGAGGTTCCCATGCCCGTTTACGATTATGTTTGCCTCGACTGCCATAAACCCTTCGAAACGGTTTTGACCCTGACCGAGCACGATAAAGCGGCTCCGAAGTGCCCGCATTGCGGCAGCAAGAATGTGGAGCAGGAGGCCGCCGCGTTCTTCGCGGTGACGTCCAGGAAGAGCTGACACTTCTCAGGCAGGAAAGCCGGCGAGTTTCGCCGGCCGGACAGCCCGGGGCGGCTGTCCCCACAAGGGGGGTGTTCTGTCTCCGGGCGCCGCCCAAATCCTGGTTACGCGGTCGGCTTCCAGCGCAATACCGGCTTGCGCGCGGCGGCGGTTTCGTCGAGGCGGGACACCCGCGTCGAGTGGGGCGCGTCCAGAACGATCTGGGGATCTTCTTCCACTTCTTCTGCAATCGATTTCATCGCTTCGATAAACAGGTCCATCTCTTCCTTCGACTCGCTTTCAGTCGGCTCGATCATGAGGGCGCCGGGAACGATGAGCGGGAAGGCCGTCGTATAGGGATGAAATCCGTAGTCGATAAGGCGCTTGGCAAGGTCCATGGTGCGGACGCCCAGCTTGGCCTGCAGTTTGTCGCTGAACACAACTTCGTGCATGGTCGGCGTGGAATAGGGCAAGTCGTAGGCGCCTTCCAGGCCCTTGCGAACGTAGTTGGCGTTGAGCACGGCGTCTTCGGTGGTCTGGCGCAGGCCGTCTGGGCCATTCGCCTGAATGAAGGCCAGAGCGCGCACAAACATTCCGAAATTGCCGTAGAAAGCGCGGACGCGTCCGACGGATTGAGGTCGGTTGTAGTCGAAGGATAGGGTACCGTCAGGCTTGGTGATCACAACCGGTGAAGGCAAGAAGGGCTCAAGAGTCTTTCTGATTGCGACCGGGCCAGAACCCGGGCCTCCCCCCCCGTGCGGCGTCGAAAATGTCTTGTGCAGGTTCAGATGCATGAGATCGACGCCGAAATCACCGGGGCGCACCTTGCCAACGAGTGCGTTCATGTTGGCGCCGTCCATGTAGAGCAGGCCGCCTTTGGCGTGCAGGATGTCGGCGATTTTGTGGATCTCCTGCTCGAACACGCCCAGCGTGTTGGGGTTGGTCAGCATCAGGGCAGCGACGTCTTCGCTCGTCTGGGCTTCGAGCGCGGCGATGTCGACCATGCCGCGAGAGTCCGATTTCAAGTTCTCGACGGCGTAGTTCACCATGGCAGCCGTGGCCGGGTTCGTGCCGTGCGCGGAATCCGGAATCAGAATCTTTTTGCGCGCATTGCCTCGTGCCTGGTGATAAGCGCGAACCATCAGCAGGCCGGTCATTTCTCCGTGGGCACCGGCGGCGGGCTGCAGCGTGATGGCGTCGAGTCCGGTGATTTCGATCAGGCACTCGCTGAGGGTCTTGATGATGTGCAGCGCGCCTTGCGAAATCTTTTCGGGCTGGTAAGGATGGCCATTGGCAATGCCTTCCACGCGCGCCACTGCTTCGTTCACGCGAGGGTTGTATTTCATGGTGCACGAACCCAGCGGGTACATGCCGAGATCGATGGCGTAGTTCCAGGTGGACATGCGTGTGAAGTGGCGGATGATTTCGATTTCGCTGACTTCGGGCATGTTGCCCAGATCTTTTCGTTCGCAGGAGCCGAGCAACTTGGCGGTGTCGACTTCGGGCACGTCGAGGGGCGGCAACTTCCACGCCGCTTTCCCTGGAGAAGACTTCTCGAAAATCAGGCCTTCGTTCTGGTTGACGTGGCGGGTGGCTTTGCGAGTTTCGCGCTTCATCGCGTCACCTCTTCCACTTCTTCCTTGGCGGAGCGCACCGAACGTTCGCTTTCCGCGACCAGTCCCACAGCGGTGTCGATCGCACTGCGCGTCGTCAACTCGGTGCAGCACCACAGAGCCGCGTTGCCCAATTCGGGGTAGAACTTCTTGAGCGGCAGGCCGCCGACGATCTTGTGACCCAGCAGGCGGCCGTTGATGGCGCGAGGCTCCTCACTGCTGCGAACCACAAATTCGTTGAAGCGGGGCGAGCTGGCGAACAAAACTTCGCCGTGTTTCGAGAACTCTGCAGCCGCATAGGCGGTCTTGGCCAGATTTTGTTTAGCCAGCTCTTTCAGGCCGGCTTTGCCGTATACGGTCATGAAGATGTTGACCATGAGCGCGACCAGGGCCTGGTTCGTACAGATGTTAGAGGTCGCCTTTTCGCGGCGGATGTGCTGTTCGCGGGTGGCCAGGGTCAGCACGAACCCGCGCCTGCCTTGCCTGTCGACAGTCTGCCCCACTAACCGGCCGGGCATTTGACGAACGTATTTTTCGCGGGTGGCGATGACTCCGCAATAAGGACCGCCGAAACCGAGGGGCACACCGAACGATTGGGCTTCCAGGGCAATCACGTCGGCCTGCCGCGGCGGTTCGACAATTCCCAGCGACACGGCCTCAGCGATCGAGACTACCAGCATGGCGCCGTGTTTGTGGGCGATGTCAGCAACCGCGGACACCTCTTCGATGGTGCCGAAGAAATTCGGCGACTGCACCAGCACGCACGCGGTTTCGGGCGTGATGCGGCTTTCGAGTTCGGTCAGGTTGATCCGGCCGTCGTCACCGAATCCTGCGATGGACAAAGGCATGCCCTGATGCGTGGCGTACGTGGCCAGAACCTCGCGATACTCGGGATGCAGGCTGCGCGCGACCACGACCGAACGGCGCCCGGTGAGGCGGACAGCCATCATCACCGCTTCGGCGGCGGCGGTTGAACCGTCATACATGGAGGCGTTGGCGACTTCCATGCCGGTCAACTCGCAGATCATGGTCTGAAACTCGAAAATCGATTGCAGCGTGCCCTGAGAGATCTCCGCCTGGTAAGGCGTGTAAGCGGTGAGGAATTCGCCGCGCGAAATCAGGGAATCAATAATGACTGGCCGGTAATGAGCGTAGGCACCGGCGCCGAGGAAAGCGACGTAGCCGTCGCCGTTTTCGCGCGAGCGCTGCCGAAAATAGTCGACAATCTCCGATTCCGCCATCTGACGCGGGATCTTGAGGTCTCGGGACAGGCGATACTCGGCGGGAATCGGAGCAAACAGATCGTCGACCGAGCGGACGCCAATCGCCTTCAGCATGGCTTCGCGGTCGGCGGGCGATTTAGGTAAGTAGCGCATGAGAACCTATATAGATGTTACCGGAGATGTGTTGGATTGCGAGGGCCGAGAGCCAGTTTGATGGGCGAGTAAAATGGTCAGGAATTTTGGACCGGCACCCGATTCTTGATTGTCACAGGCCTTGGCAGCTCGGCGTTCAGTCGACAATCGGAAATCGATATCCGGCATTCCTAGTGTCCCGCCTCCTCGGCCACGAACTTCTCGTAATCCGCGGCGGAGAGCAGCGCGTCGAGTTCGCTGGGATTTTTCAAAGTCATCTTCATCATCCAGGAGCCGTGCGGATCGGTGTTGACTTTTTCCGGCGCGGTGGCCAGTTCGGCATTGACTTCGGTCACAGTGCCCGTAGCCGGAGCGAACAAGTCCGACACCGCCTTTACGGACTCAACGGTGCCAAAAGTTTTTCCGGCCACCAGTTCGGCGCCTACCTTGGGCCCTTCCACGAAAACGATGTCCCCCAGCGATTGCTGGGCGTAGTCAGTGATACCGATCGTCGCGGAGGCCCCGCTTGCCTGAATCCACTCGTGTTCCTTGGTGTACTTGCGGTCCGTCGGATAGGGCATAAAAGCTTCTGGCTCCTGGCTGCTACTTCCAGCAAATCTTTGTTTCTCTGCGGCTAAGCCGCCTTTTTTGGGCGCTTGTAGAACGGTGTCGGGACCACGACTGCTCCTACGCGCTGGCCACGGATTTCCACCATCACGGGCGTTCCGACCGCGGCAGACTCCGGCGGCACGTACGCCAGCGCGATATTCTTTTTCAGGAACGGCGCCGGCGATCCGCTGCTCACATAGCCGATCTCGCCACCGCCCGCATCGAGGACCTTAAATCCGTCGCGGGCGATGCCGCGCTCCGTCATTTCGAGACCGACCAAGGTTCGCTTCACTCCGGCAGCCTTGGCACGCTCCAGCGCGGCTCGACCCACGAACTCGGGCTTGTCCATTTTGCAGAAGCGGTCGAGCCCGGCTTCCCAGACATTAATCGTATCGGAAATCTCGTGTCCGTAGAGAGGAAGCTTGGCCTCCAACCGCAGTGTGTTGCGAGCGCCCAGGCCGCAGGGGACGATTCCAAATTCTTTTCCCTTCTCCAGCAGAACATTCCAGACGGCTACGCTGTCGCTCTCGCTCATGGCGATGTAGATTTCGAAGCCATCTTCCCCGCTGTAACCGGTGCGGGCGATCATCACATCGCCCACGCCCCGTTTGGAACCGCCATCGTCCCAGGCAAGATGGGTGAGGGTGAACCAGTAGGGCTTGATCTGGGCCAGGTTCGCTACGCTGATCTTCTGAAGAACCTCGGCCGCGCGTGGTCCCTGCACGGCAATCTGGGTATAGACGTCGGACAGGTTCTCGATGGTGCAGTCGAACTGGCGCGTGTTCTCGCGCACCCAGTTGAAGTCCTTTTCGCGCGTGCCCGCATTGATCACGATCAGGTAGCCGTAGGGGTGACGATGCACGATCACGTCGTCGACGAACGTTCCCTGCGGATGGAGCATGGCCGAATACTGGGCCTGCCACAATTCAAGGCGGGACGCGTCATTCATGCACAGGTGCTGCACGGCGGCCAGCGCTTGCGGACCGGATATTCTGATGTCGCCCATGTGGCTGACGTCGAAGATGCCAGCGCCGGTGCGCACGGCCATGTGCTCATTGACGATTCCGCAGCCGATGCTGGCAGGGTATTCGACCGGCATGTCCCAGCCGTTGAAATCGACCATCTTCGCGCCCATCCGGCGATGGACGGCGTTTAACGCAGTCTTGCGGATGGCGGGCGTGGCTTCGACCGAAGACAAAGTAGACCCCAATCGTGGGCAGTGGTACCGCTGGCTGGTGACTGATTACCGTAACACGCGGTTTTTCGGTGGGTCAAACCGGGAAGGGCGCCACCACAGGGGGCGCGGGGAGCACACGGGGAAACGCTCAATTCTTCTGTGATCCCCTGTGTCCTCGGCGGTGGATTTCGGGTTATCTGCCAAACTGGACCATCACGCGCGATCCCGCGGGGACGTGTGCACCGGGGGCGGGAGTCTGTTGGCGGGCGACCCCGCTGCCGACCGCTTCGAGTTCGAGGCCGGCGTCCTGAGCGACTTCAAGAGCGCTGCGGACGGTTTTCCCCACAAATGACGGGACTTCAATCCCCCCCCGCTCCACGTCGAGGACAACGGTTCCGGACAAGGGCAGTCTTGGCGGAGTTGCGGCTCCGAGTGAACTCGCGGCCGGCGCGGTGGCACCCGAACGATCCGGCGCAGGCCCGGAACCGGGCTCGCGCATCGCCGCTTGCAGCACCGCTGCGGTGGCGCCAGCGGTTGCGGGCGCAGCCGCCACAGTGGACGGCTTCGCCGGGGCTGCGTCGCTCTCGACTTCTGCCGTCTCCAGCGGCTCGCCTGGATGGTCGGGAGTGCCCTCCTCCAGGTCTTTGTCTTTGAGCCCTGCCTTCACCAGCAACAATTGACGCTGCGGAGAGAGCGGCAGATCGTGGGGTACGTGCAGGTATTCGAGCACCTGCTGGGCGACACGGCGGAATACGGGAGCCGAGACCTGGCCGCCCTGGTGCTGTCCGACCGCCGAGTCAAGGATGACCGCGACTACAATCTGTGGATTGTTGACCGGAGCGAATCCGGCAAACGAGCCGATATATTTCGTTTTCGAATACGCCCCCGTGGTGGGATCCACCTTCTGTGCGGTGCCGGTCTTGCCGGCCGAGGAATAGCCCTCCAGCGTTGCTCTGCGGCCCGTCGCTCCGGGGAAGGTGACGACCTTCTCCATCATCGCCCGCATCTGAGCGGCGGTGTAGGAAGAAACCACGCGGTGCGAAGCTCCGGGATGAAACGCGACCGCCTGCGGCGGTCCCTGGTCAAATGTACCGGCAACGATGCGCGGAGCAACCCAGACGCCGTCATTGGCGAAAGTGGAAACCAGTCCGGCCAGCTGGATCGGCGAGATGCCGATTTCCTGGCCGATCGAGATGGCGGCGATGGAAACTTTCGACCAGCGGCTCGGGGGTTTGGTCAGGCCGCGAGTTTCCCCGGGAAGTTCAATCCCGGTCCGCTGTCCGAACCCGAAGGCGCGAATATATTTGTAGTAACGATCTTCGCCCAACCGCAGCGCGATCTTGATCGACCCTACATCGCTCGACTCGGCCAGCACGCCCCACACCGGGAGCAGGCCGTGCTTTTTGGAATCGCGGATTCGCATGCCGTTGTAGACAATCGATCCCATCTGGCAGTCGAAGACTTCGTCGGGATTGGTGAGCTTCTCTTCGAGGGCCGCCGAGATTGTGACCAGCTTGAAGGTCGATCCCGGCTCGTAGACGTAACTGACGGCGCGGTTGGTCAGCGCGGCGGGAGTGATCTGTTTGCGCAGATTCGGATTGAATGTTGGCCGGTTGGCCAGCGCCAGAATTTCTCCGGTGCGCGGGTTTTCAACGATCACGGTCCCCGCGATGGCCTGCGTGTCGTGGATCGCCTGCTCCAGTTCTTTTTCCGCGATGTACTGGATGTTCTTATCGATGGTCAGGACCAGGTTCTCACCCGGTTCGGGCTGCGTTTCGACGTCGGAGAACCACTGCCGGCGAGCATCGACGGAGATGAACATCTTGCCCGCGCTTCCCCGAAGTTGATCGTCGAACGCGTGTTCGATGCCGCTCTGGCCGGCGTCTTCCATGCCGACAGACCCGAGTACCTGCGCGGCCAGATCGCGCGCCGGGTAGAAGCGCTTGGGCTCTTTCTGGAAATGGATGCCCTGCAGGTTGAGCGACTTGATACGTTCGACGGTCTCGTCGCTGGCCTTGCGCGCGACCCAGCAGAACGTCTTGTGGGCGCGGCAGTCGGCCAGGACGACATTCGCATCGTCACCGGTGATGCGCGAAATGAGGGAAACGGCTGTGGGCAGGTCCTTCACTTCGCTGGGAACGGCGAAGGCGGAATCCACCTGCACCGACATGGCCAGTTCGCGGCCGGCCCGGTCATAAATGATGCCGCGCTTGGGAGCCAGCGGGATGGCCCGCTGCTGCTGGTGTTCGGCCTGCTTGACGAATTTTCCGTAGCTGAAGATCTGGAGATAGACCAGGCGTCCGCAGATGGCTGCGCACCACATTAGCAGCATGGCACCTAGGAAGTAGAGGCGGGAATTCTTACCGAGGGTGGAGTCCGAGGTCGCCATGATTCTTACGACTTAGTCTTCTTGCCTAGCTGAGAACGGCTGGTTGCGGGCGGAAGAGCCTGTCTACTGGCCGGCAATCGCATTGCTGCCGGCAGGGGACATGGGTCCTTCGCTTCGCTCAGGATGACAAGCAAAAAAGGGCTCAGACAAACTGGTGGCGCCTGCCGGACTTCATTGGCCCGCGATATTCAGCGGGGCTGCGCTGGCTATCACCGGGCCCTGAGCATCAGCGGCGGTGGCGTCCATGCGGATCACCTGTCCGGGTGCGGGAGGAGCCAGGCCCATGCGGCGGGCCAGCAGGTCGATTCGCTCCGGATCGCGCAAGGAAGCATCTTCCAGGCGCAGGGCATGGTTCATCTCCGTCAGCGCGCTCAAGTCGCGCTTCGAGGATTCAATCTGGTATCCATACTCGATGGCTTTGAAATGCTGCCAGGTGTAGGTAAAGACGAGCAGGAACAAAAAGGCGAGGGCGGAGCCGAACTGCGTCATCTCGTGATTGCGGCGCGGATCCTCGACTTTGACCAGGCGGGAATTGTCGATGGCCTTGGAGAAATAGATCTCGGGCGTGCCCGTCCAGAACGAACGCCGCCCGGCCAGGGGGCCTGTGCTGTGAATTGGTGCCGCTGCTGCCGCCATTTATGCCGCTCCCATGAGAGTCGTGTCGCTCTCGGTGATCGGAATC
>Ga0209698_10004607_pt1 | contig 15045 bp, 11 predicted proteins | sample LitLauG_LLR_2012_FD_187203 | JGI IMG/M metagenome (GOLD analysis project Ga0209698, IMG submission 187203) | Freshwater sediment microbial communities from Pennsylvania, USA - Little Laurel Run_MetaG_LLR_2012 (SPAdes) (version 2) | ecosystem: Environmental > Aquatic > Freshwater > Creek >...
CTGATGAAGAAATATGAGAATTTCGACGTGTGCACCGAGCAGGCGCTGCGATTTGTTTCCCGGCAATTCGATGTGCCCCTGGAGGAAGAAACCCTGCGCGGGGACGGGGGCAGCAACTAACTGGTTCCGGCTGTCGGCTGTCGCTTCTCGGTCTTCGGACTTTTGATTTCCACATTCTTATGAAGAAGCGTCTCAAGGAACGGGTAGCGCCGCCGCGAGCAGCTGCCCCGAAATCCAACCCCAGGGCCGACCGTCCTTTTGCCCCAGGCTATGGGATCGTCGGAGCCGCAGGTGGGAAGGGCCTTCTGCCATGGAGCTGGGTGGCACGCAAGATGAATGGCTGCCGAACTTTTTGGCTCGCCACGATTCATTCCGCGCACGCGCGTCCCCACGTGATGCCGGTGTGGGGAGTATGGCTCGACGATGCCTTCTTCTTCTCGACCGGGCATAAGTCTCGGAAAGGGCAAAATCTCTCCTTGAATCCAGCGTGCAGTGTTGCCAATGACGATGGCCAGGAAGCAGTAATCATCGAAGGCCAGGCGAAACAAATTGAAAATCCAGCGACGCTCGAGCGCATGGCGGCCGCCTATCTGAAGAAGTACAAGATGGATCCGCGCAGTATGAAAGAACCCATCTTCATCGTGCGGCCCACGACGGTATTTGGGTTGATTGAGAGGAGCTTTCCGAACTCGGCGACGAGATGGAGACTGTAAGTGTGCGCAGAACTCAGTCTCCAAACTCGCGGTGGGACAAAATTCGCAATTTGTAACCGCGAAGCGGCGTCAGAATGCAGCTCTGTGTACGCGCGCTAATCTCTGTTTGGTAACAACCTGTTGTTCGCGGTTTCCCGCTCAGCCGGACTTTGTCGAGTAACGGATCGCTTCGGGCGAAGCTTCCCGGTCCGCTTTTGCGACAATTCAGAACCGGCCTTCGCTGGTATTTTATGGTTGGAAGCTCGCGGGCCGGAGGAGGACGCAATCTCCTTGGCGGGCTCGGGCCATGGGTTGTACCAGCTCGGGTCAACCTCCTGTTGGCTGTAAGCCGGAACACACAGCATTGAACCTGCCATTCCCAATATCAGCGTAGCGTTCACGACCAATGTTCTCGCAATCCTCAACGTCGAACTTGTTTTCATTTCGCGCCTCCTGCCAGAGGTCGATTCCACGAAGCGCATCCTGCACGAAATCGGGCCTAAAAGTCTTTGGGAAGCTCTCAGAAAGTTCTTAGGAAGTTCTAAAAATGGCTAGGGCCAAGCAAGGCAAGAACTTGTACGAGTTCTGGTTCGATTCTGGGGTCTGAGGACGGTCAGCAGCTAGCTTCGGCGATAGAGCCAGAGGGTAGGGAAGGTGCGCCTGGTGAATCTAGTTCCTGCCTGTGCACTTATATAGATCCTCGACGAATGCTTCCCCGTGCAGAGCGCCGAGATAAAGAAGTGGGGCGCTCCACAGCCGGCGTGTAAGACGAGGATGTTTCTTAAGTTCGTAGCTGGCAAATGCGGCGGCGGCCAATTCGGCACTCATGACCGCGAACGTGCGAGCCGGGGCAGGATAGCGGCCATAAAGCACGGATCCAGTTTTTTCGTAGCATCCGTGTCCGGAGCCGACCTTCTCCACCGTGATGGCCCCGTCGGCATAAGTGAGGAGGCCGGCGGCGGCAAATGCAGTCCAGTAGCCGGAGGTGAAGACAGGCCGACTTGCCGCCTCCTCGCCGCGGCCCAAGGTGGCCAGCAGCAGGGTGGCGATGAAAACATATCGACGCACCTTCATGATTTTTTCTGACTCTACCTCGAACCGGACACACCGCTGTTGCTCGCGGTGGTCCATCCTGATAAGTCCATCCTGATCAAGCCATCTTCCAGCGCCGCTGGAATTCCTTGCAGTGACCGCCATCACCGAAGGCGCACGACAAACGGTGACGGGATCAACCCACCAATTCGTATTCTCAAGAATTTGGAAGTGATCGAACTACAAGCTCTTGCTCTAGCCGCGCAGAACTCTCCGCGCCGACAGATGAGCTCCTGTAAGCAGCAGCAAGCCGGAGAGAAACGCCCAGAACATCAAACTCACCGAGATAGCGAATGGGCCGTACACCTCTCCGAAATTCAGATAGGGGAGCGCGAAGATGTAGGCGTACTTCAGCACTTCGGAGAGCAATCCTGTGATCACAGCGGCGGGCAGCACTCCCTGGGCGGGGACTTTGCCGTTCGGCAGCAGCCAGTACACGAGGAAGAAGATCGCGATGCTGACCCCGATGGCAAACGTTTTCATCGTCAGAAATGCCACCAGGTGCGTGTACCACGATCCGTACCCATGCATCACGGTCTTTAATATGGCGACGTTACCCGCCGTCAAGCCGACGGAGAGCAGCGCCAGCGATCCGCAGGCAAAGGCGAGGCCGAGCGCGATCAGTTGATTTCCCAGGTAGGAGCGGTTATTTGGAAATTTCCAAACGCGATTCAGCGCCACCTCGAGGGGCATGAAAATTCCCGTCGAACCGATCCACAGCATCACCAGCGAAAACAACTGGGCCTTATGGTGCGAATCGACCAGCGCGTTCAGGTTCCGGATCACGAATTCCTGTCCCGTCGGCAAGTAGTCGCGCAACAGATTTTCTACGACGCGATACATCACCTGCGAATGAATCACGCGGCGTATGAGCGTCAGGAGCAGCAGGAGAAACGGAAACAGAGAGAGGATGGCATTGGCGGCCACGGAAAAGGCGAAGGTGTGGACGTCGGTGCGCAGCAGGTAGCGGGCGGTTGAGCGCAGCAGGCCTTCCCGGGGAGTGGCGCGAAACTCAGCCGCCCCCTTCTGCTCGCTAAGCACGATGGGAGTGAGAGAAGACACTGTTTTTTCAAATCTTATCAAATAGATAGCTGACGTCGTGTAGCGAGAGGATCGGGGCGCCAGCCCTGGGCTGTGGTCGCGGTCTTATCTCCTCTCCGTGCACTCCTGGTTCGGGCCAACCCGCGGATGGTCGTCTGGCAGACAGAACAAGGTTTGACGAGTGACGATCGTCTATCGAGCCACCGCTCGCTTCTGCTGGTCACATTCTGACGTCTTTTTTCCCGCTCAAATTTCGTGCTTGCCAAGTGCGATGTTCCTGCTATTATCTGGTGCTCGTCAGCGGTCCGCGCTGGCGGGTGTGCACTACGGTTGACGTTTTTGTGTGGGCAGTTCGAAATCGCGCCTTCGTCTTCGCGGCTCCACTGTGTTTCGTCGCGGGCTATCGCCCCGGGAAATGCGGGGAGCCGTTTCCCTTGGTGCGATGCGCTCTGTAGCCGGTAGTGCTCACTGAATTCTTGCGCCCTTCGAGGGGGTGTCCCGTTTTCCCGGTTCGAGTCGGCGGGGCAAACAGAAAAGAGGCGCAGGAATAATTCTGACGACAGAAGCGAAAGGAGTTTTTTGTGAGAGAGAAGGGTACTGTGAAGTGGTTCAACGGGGCGAAGGGATACGGGTTCATCCAGCGCTCCACGGGTGAGGACGTGTTCGTGCACTTCTCCGCCATCCAGGAGAACGGCTACCGTTCGCTGAATGAAGGTGAAACGGTCGAGTTTGACCTGCTCAAGGGGCCGAAGGGCTTCCAGGCCGGCAACGTTGTGCGCGCGGTTGCATAGGTTTCTCCAACCAATTCGCAAACCCTCTCGTTCGTTGAGAGGGTTTTTTGCGACTGGATCAGAGTGCAATTCAAAATTCCACCCGGGCACCGTGCGCAACAGATTGCAGCATCGCGTACCTTTTCAGGTAACAACTCGCGCTGGTTACCAAGGTGCTAGTCCGTCCGAAAATCGACTTTAAGGTTCGCTAAATCATGCAGTTATCGATCATGCGATGCCATAGCTGATTTTTTACTTTGTCATTGCTTCGAACCTTCTAAATCCCCTACTATCGGACAGTTGCACCAAACTCGTGTTTTGCGTGCACCATTTGGCGAACATCTTGCTTCATAATAAGTAGGGTTGTGCGGTTTTTGGGCTGCGCACCCGCCGGGGATGGGATTTGTGAAAGTGAAGTTCTGGCCGCTTCGTCTTGCAACTCTTATAGCTTTGACAATCGTACTGGACGCGAGTGGAATCGCGGCCAGCGTTAGTCCGCGCGCGCTCTCCTCGCACTCCGGTTCGCATTCGAAGACCCGTTCCGTTACCGAAAGCCAGCGCGCCCGCCGGCACATGCGCGCGCTCGCTCACAGCCGTGCGCCGCTTTCGAAATCCGTACGCCGCCATCATTATTACGAACGCTTCTCCACCAGTTCGTTCGCATCGGAGATCACTGCCGGTGACATCACGGCCGGCGAAGATCCCATCGTGCGCGAAGCCGCCATTGACGCCCTCGGCAACATGAATGGCACGGTGGTCGCGATTGAGCCGACCAGCGGTCGCATCCTGGCCATGGTGAATCAGAAGCTGGCGCTCTCTAGCGGTGCGCAGCCCTGCTCCACCATCAAACTCTCCGTCGCGCTCGCCGCCGTCAGCGAGGGCCTCGTCGACAAAGAGACCGAAGTTCCCATTGCGCGGCGCACGCGCATGAATCTAACCGAGGCGCTGGCCCACTCCAATAATGCTTATTTCGAAGCCCTCGGCCGCAAGCTGGGATTTGAGAAAGTCAGCTACTATGCGCACCAGTTTGGGCTTGGCGAACTCGCTGGCTACCATGTTCCGGGTGAGCACGTTGGCGTGTATCCCGAGGAAGAAATATCTTCTAAGCTCGGCGGTGTCGGCAAGATGTGCTCTTTTGGCGAGGGCATCTCGATGACCCCGCTGCAACTTGGCGCGCTGGTTGCCGCGATTTCCAATGGCGGCACACTCTACTACCTGCAGCATCCTGCCGGCCCGGACGAGGTTGCCAACTTCCAACCGGTTGTCAAACGCCATCTTGACATCACGGAGGCCATCCCCGAACTGGCGGACGGCATGGCAGGCGCTGTGCAATACGGCACCGCCCGCAGTTTGCGTCTTAATTTCAGCGAGGAATCAATCCTGGGCAAGACCGGCACCTGTTCGCGCTCGGGCACGCGCTATGGCTGGTTCGCTTCGTACGCAAATACCGATGTGGGTCGCATCGTGACTGTGGTCTTCCTGCAAGGCGGACGCCCCACCTATGGCCCGAAAGCCGCCGAAATTACGGGACGCATGTACCGCAATCTCTACGATCACAATTTCTTCGTCGCGCGCTCCACCGGCACGACACCCACTGCGGACCTGGAAAAAATCATCCCCGCCGCGTCTCGCCCCTAGCGACCATTTCCGTATAGCGCGGGCACTCCTGCCCGCGCGTTCTTCATTGCGGGATTCCGTGACCATCGGTACTGATTCACATAATTCTTCCTCGCGAATCCGATTGCGCTGGTTCAGAATGGACTCATTCATGAGTTCGTCTGTCTCGGTCGCGAAAGAAGTGGAAGAGCCCGGAGTCTCGGCCTCCTCCAGACTATTTCGTTCGCCGGAGCAGCGCTCGCTGGTGTTTTCTCTGCTGCTGGCCGTGCTTGTGCTCGCGTCTTATGGCCCTGTAACTCACAACGGGTTCCTGAACTACGACGACGACACCTACCTCACCAACAATCCGCACGTTCGCGCCGGCCTCACCTGGACAACTGTCAAATGGGCGTTCACCACCTATGATGCAGCCAACTATCATCCTCTGACCTGGCTCTCGCACGCGCTCGACTGCCAGCTTTTCGGACTGAACCCGGGAGCTCACCACGAAGTCAACGTTCTGCTGCACGCTGCTAACGCAGTGCTTCTCTTTCTATTGGTCCGGAGCGCGACAGGATTCACATGGCGAAGTCTGTTTGTGGCGGCACTGTTTGCCATTCATCCCGTGAACGTCGAGTCCGTAGCCTGGGCTGCCGAACGCAAGAACGTCTTGAGTATGCTGTTTTTCCTGCTCGCTCTGCATGCCTATGTCTGGTATGCCCGCCGCCCGGCGCTTCGCCGTTACGCCCTGGTTGTCCTCTTCTTTGCGCTGGCGCTGCTCAGCAAGCCGCAGGTGATCACGTTCCCGTTCCTGCTTTTGCTGATGGATTACTGGCCACTTTGCCGCTTGGGCTCATCGCCGGTCGAAGCTCCGTCGGTCTCTTGCGCTTTGCCCAGAGTTTCATCCGCGCGGCTCGTCCTGGAAAAAATCCCACTCCTCCTGCTCTCCCTGGCGAGCGCGATCGTCACCATGAAAGCTCAGAGAACGGCAGGTGCCGTCCAATCGCTCACCCAATACAGCCTGTTGTTACGTGTGGAGACGGCGCTCATCGCCTACGCGCGCTATCTCGGAAAGGCTTTCTGGCCCTCGAAACTGGCGGCGCTATATCCCCATCCCACCGTTGTTTATCCCGCATGGAAAGTAGTCGCAGCCGGAGCGCTCTTAATCCTCGTCACCTTCATGGTTGTTCGCGCGCGCGCCCGCCCCTATTTGCCCGTAGGCTGGTTCTGGTTTCTGGGGAGTCTCGTTCCCATGCTTGGACTCGTGCAGGTGGGAGTGCAGGCAATGGCCGATCGCTACGCCTACATTCCTCTCATTGGCATATTTCTGATGTGCGTGTGGTTGGTTGCCGATTGGGGCAAGGCTCACCATCTCCGCAGGGAGTGGATTGCCGTTCCCGCGGTGGCTGGTCTGCTTGTGCTGGCGAGTCTCACTTACCGCCAACTGGTCTACTGGCATGATACCGCCACGTTCTGGTTGCACACACTCGCCGTGACTGAAAACAATTTCGTTGCCCACGATTCATTCGGCGATTATCTTCTCGAACAACCGGGCAAAACCGAAGAGGCAGCCGCGCAGTTCCGCGCCGCGCTCGCCGTCAATCCTCTGGACTTACCGGCCAACCTGAATCTCGGCACCTATCAACACAGCCGTGGAGATCTGCAAGGTGCCATCGAACGCTATCAAATCGTCGCCCTCCACGCGGGCGACACCGGCCTGCGCGCCATTGCCTACGGCAATCTGGGATCTGCCTACCGCCAACTCGGCGACCTCGCAAGGGCTAAACAGGATTTCGAGACCGCACTCCAATTGAAGCCCGATCGCACCATCGCCATGATTGGCCTCGGCCTGATTGCGCAGAAAAATGGGGACCTCCAGGAGGCGGTGCGCCAGTACTCGCGCGCGATGGCCGTGCACCCAACCGATGTTGGCTATTTGCTGCTTGCGCAGGCGTTGCAGCAGGAGAACCGTACAGACGAGGCCAATGCGATTCGCGAACGAGTGGCGCATCTTTCGCCCGACTTAGCCGAAGCGCAGAAAGAAGCCCAGTCGCTTCTAGGGAAGTGAGTCGGCCGCTTTCCCCGAAACGTGTAGCAACAAAAACGCGGGCGAAGATGCCCGCGTGAATTGCCAGGAAAGATTGGTAGAGACGCGGCTCGCCGCGTCTCCTTTTGCGAACAGCGAAGGACGAACAGCGAACAGCGAATCGCTAAAGCGCACAGCCTAGCGCCCCGCCTTGACCTCGTCCCGCTCCACCATCCCGTCCTTGATGTAAATAATCCGGTGCGCGTATTCGGCAATGTCGTGCTCGTGGGTAACGAGCACAATGGTGTTGCCCTCCGCATGCAGACGGTCGAACAGCGCCATGATCTCACTTCCGGTCTGCGAATCGAGGTTGCCGGTGGGTTCGTCGGCGAGGATGATGGCCGGGTTGTTGACCAGCGCGCGCGCTACCGCAACCCGCTGTCGTTGCCCGCCCGAAAGTTCGTTGGGCTTGTGGTGCATGCGCGGTTCCATGCCGACCGCTGCCAGCGCGGCTTTGGCGCGCTCGATCCGCTCCGCCGACGGGACACCCGCATAAATCAGCGGGAGCTCCACGTTGTGCAACGAAGTGGCCCGCGCCAGCAGGTTGAACGTCTGAAACACGAACCCGATTTCCTTATTGCGAATGCGTGCCAGTTCGTCGTCGTCCAGTTCGCTGACCAGTTGCTGATTCAGCCAGTACTGTCCCTTCGAGGGCGAGTCGAGACAGCCGATCAGGTTCATCAACGTCGACTTGCCGGACCCCGACGGACCCATAATCGCGACGTATTCGTTGCGCCGGATGCGCAGGTTGATTCCGCGAAGAGCGTGCACTTGCTGCTCCGAACCCATGTCATAGGTCTTCCACAGGTCCTCGGTCGCAATCATGCACGAGTCGGGGGCCGCCAGATTCATGGGCCGCTCCATGGAAAGTATCTCCGCAGTCGCCATCTTCTTCTCCTTGTCCGGCTCGGGCACGCAGATTCCTCTGGCCGTTCTTTCTTGGACGTTCCAGCCTAAGATCGGTTAGACGCCCCACGGTTCCTTGGTAACCAGCCGCTGGTCTTTCGCGGAGTACGAGTAGCCGACGACCGAAGACGGGCGACCAACGACCGAACTAACTGCTCTCTTCTTCCTTCTTCGGGGCCGAATTATCTATTTTGACACTTGTCCCCGGCTTTAAGGTACGCAAAACCTTGTAGCTCCCCGTAATTACCTCGTCACCTTCCTGCACACCTTTGGTGACTTCGATATCCGTGGTGCCGCTGATGCCGGTATCCACCGCAACAAACTCAGCCTTCTTGTTGCGAATTACAAACACGCCTTGAATTTCTTCTTTCTGCTTCGAACTTGGCGCCGGTGCTGCTGCCTGTACCGAGCCCTTGGCCGCATCCTTCGGCACCAGATCCGCCGGGTTACGCACGGTGAGCGCCTGGATCGGAATGCTGACCACGTTGCTCCGGGTCGCGGTTGTGATCTTGGCAGTCGTCGAAAGACCCGGGCGCAGGTCCTGTGGCGGATCCGTCAGCGTCACCACGACTTTGAAATCTTTCGCCTCCTGGCTGGTCGAGGTAGCCTGCGATGTGGAGAGCCCGGTCGAGCGTACGATCGCGTTGTCGCCGATTTCGCTTACCGTCCCATGAAAAATCTTGCGCGGGATCGCATCGATCGTGACCTCGGCAGGCTGCCCCATTTTGACGTTCACGATGTCGGTCTCATCCACCTTGACCTCCGCCGTGATGACCGACATGTCGGCCAGCGTCATGAGCGTGCTGCCCGGCGAATTTTGGATCCCGATCACCACCGTCTCCCCTTCGCGTACCGGAAGATTTGTAATCACCCCGTCAAAGGGCGCCTCGTAGGTTGTCTTCTGTAATACGTCGGAGACCCGCGTCAAGTTCGCTTTGTTCTGTGAAATGTGCTTTTCCGCTGAATCTACCTGGGCTTTGGCCTGGGCTACCCGCGCTTCCGCCTGTGCCAGCCCGGCCTCCGCGGATTCCCACGTTGCTTTCTTGGTGTCGTAATCCTGCTTGGCAATGAGAGCGCTCTTGTACAAACCCTGGGCGCGTTCCCAGTCGAGCCGCGCGTGATCGGCGTCGGACTTCGCGCGGTTCAAGTCCGCTTGCGAGGTCCGCAAACCAGCCTCCGACGCGATGAAATCGGTCTCCGCGCCCTGCAGGGAAGCCCGCATCGCGTTGACGTCGGCCGAGGACTGCACGTTCTCCAGTTGCGCGAGCAGTTGGCCTTTCTTTACTCGTTCACCTTCTTTGACGTGGAGCTTGATGATCTTGCCGAAAGCATTCGCGCCAATGTTCACGTAGGTCTTGGGCTTGATTTCTCCGGAGGCGCTGACCACCGAACTCAAACTCTGCTTTTGCGCCTTGCCGGTCTGCACCGTGACCAGGTTCTTTCGGCTCTGGTAGACAGTGATCCCGACAATGATGCCGAGCACCAGCAAGGCGCCCAGTCCGATTAGTATTTTTTTCCAGGTCTTCATTAGGGTATTGAAATCGGGCTGTCGGGTGACCGGGTCGTCTCAAAATCGTTGGCGGCCAGATTCCCCCATCAACACACAAGTCTCCCTATCGAGTATTACGATGACACCAGGGACAAAGTTCCCGCCTGCGATCCAACTGCTTTGTACTGAAGCCGGTTTTGGGTTTACGGATGACCCTGGGTTTGGGTTTTCAAATGACCAATGAACGGATCATCCGACTGCCCAACGATTATAGCCTGTCGACAAACGGTAAGGTATGACTTCCGAACGGCCGGGGTAATTCATCCCTCCAGTCGCAAAACGCGGATTCTTAAGGCGCTTACGAAGTCGCGCGAGCGCAGAAAATCTTTACTCCCAGGCCTCTTTTTCTTGCGTTGTTGTATCCTACAACATAGAATTGTCGGCAACGGTAGTCTCTCTCGAGGTAGGCCCTTCTATGTTCGTCTCTGATTTCCGAAACCGCTGGTCAATCGGCACGCTGGCGGTGGTGATTCTACTGGGTTTGAGCGCGCCCCAGGCCCAAGGTCAGGAAAAGGATGACAAGGATTCGAAAGCCTCCGCAAGTCCGGCCGCAACGGCACCCACCGAGGGAAGTTCGACCGACCCGTTAAAGCGCCCCATCCCCGAAAAGCAGAAAAAGGCCAACGCCAAGGCGCTCAAAGTTGAATTAAGCAAGACCTACAAGAAGTGGCTCGCCGAAGACGTGGCATGGATTATCACCGACCAGGAGCGGTCCGCGTTCATGCAACTCTCCAACGACGAGGAGCGCGATCAGTTCATCGAGGCCTTCTGGCAGCGCCGCGATCCTACCCCGGACACGGAAGAGAACGAGTACAAGGAAGAGCACTACCGCCGTATTGCCTATGCCAACGAGCACTATGCGGCCGGCATCCCGGGCTGGAAAACCGATCGCGGCCGCATGTACATCGTCTTTGGGCCCGCCGATGAGATCGAGTCCCACCCCTCCGGCGGCAGCTACGAACGGCCCATGGAAGAGGGTGGCGGTGAGACGTCGACCTTCCCGTTTGAGACGTGGCGCTATCGCTACATCGAGGGCATCGGTCAGGAGGTCATCATCGAGTTCGTCGACAGCTGTATGTGCGGCGACTACCACATGACCCTGGATCGTTCCGAAAAGGACGCCCTGAAGTACACTCCCAACGCTGGCCTTACCTTCTATGAGCAGATGGGAATGGCGAGCAAGGCGAGCCGCTTCACCAACGGCGGCGTCGAGCAACTGGGCCAGTCGCCTTTCAACAAAGATTTGCAAGCCAAGGAATTCGATCGCCTCGAGCAGTTTGCCAAGCTACAGTCAGCGCCCGCCGTCAAGTTCAAAGATCTGGAAGAGATCGTCACCCACAAGATCAGCGTCAACCTCATGCCATTTGATGTCCGCGCCGATTTCGTGAAGGTCACCAGCGATACCGTGCTGGTTCCCATCACGATTCAGGTTAAGAACCGCGACATCACCTTTCAGAACAAAGAAGGAATCGAGCGCGGGACGGTCAACATTTTCGGACGCGTCACCACACTGACCGGAAAGATCGTGCAGACTTTCGAGGATACGGTTCGCGTCGACGTGCCGGTTGAGCTGTTGCCGAAGACCGCCGAAAATGCCTCCGTCTACTGGAAGGCCGTGCCGCTCAGAATCAGCCAGAATCGCTACCGGCTCGATGTCGTGGTCAAGGACGTCAACGGCGACCGCTCCGGCAGTTGGAGCCACGCCATCGTGATTCCTGACTTCAGCGAAGACCGACTGAGCAACTCATCGCTCATCATTGCGGACCAGATGGAACCCGTCGCCGCCAAAAACGTGGGTACCGGCAGTTTCGTCCTTGGCACCATGAAGGTGCGGCCGCGCGTCGCCTCGTCCGACGGCAAGATCTCCTTCAAGCGCAACCAGAAGCTTAATTTCTGGATGCAGGTTTACAATCTGACCGTGGATGAGAAGACCCATAAGCCTTCCGCCACGGTGGAATACAACGTAACCGATTCGAAGAACAAGCCGGTCATTCATACCGTCGAATCGACCGACACGATGGGCAATGTCGGCGATCAGGTGACGCTGCAGAAGACGCTTTCAGCTTCCAATCTGCCGCCCGGCCAGTACAAGATTGAGATCAAAGTGAACGACAACCTTTCCAAGCAGACAGTCGGCCCCACCGCGACCTTCGCTGTGGAGTAAACTGATTGCTTGGTTCCCTAGAGGTGGTAGGCGTGATGTTCCGAAGGCTTGGGTTCCTCGTGCTCCTTATGGCCCTGGCTCTTCCGGCATGGCCGGAAACCGGGGCAGGCGTAATCTCGGGATACGTTCGCGACGGCAGTGGCGCGCCGCAAATGGGTGCGGCTGTTGAAATTCTTGGCTCGGCTGCCCATAAGGTATTCACCGACGATCGCGGCTTCTACTCCATCGCTAGCCTTGTTCCCGGCACCTATAGTCTCAAGGCGAGCGCTCCCTCGTTCCTTCCCGCCCTGCGCGAAAAAATCGGTCTGCGCGCCGGCGCGAAGATGATGGTCAACATCACGCTGACTAATCTTTTCGAGGCCATTCAGCTCGTCAATTTGCCTCAACAGGTGGATCAGGACGACTGGAAATGGACACTGCGTTCGGTTTCTAACCGCCCCATCCTGCGCGTTCTTCCGGACGGTACGACCGCAGTGGTGGAGGGAGGCGACGACCTGAAGGGGAATTTTGCTTTATTCGCCGGAGCTCAGGGAGCCGGGTTCGGCACTTCCTCCGACATGAGCGCCGCTTTTTCAGTCCAACGCTCGCTCCCCTCGAGCGGGACGCTGCGCCTCAACGGAAACCTCGGCTATGGATCCGAAGGGAGTGGCATTCCCGCCGCCGTTCTTCGCACCACTTACACCAGTCACTACAGCCCGTTTTTTGAACCTTCCGTCTCAATCGCCGCCCTCCGCACGAATTCGCCCGACTTCAATTCCATGCCGGGTGCAACCTTGCAGGCGCTCTCCGTCACCAGTTCCGATCGCGTGGTGCTTGGTGACCTGCTCGAAATGAAGTTCGGCAGCGAGTTGCAGACCATCCAGTTCATGGGCCATGTGAACGCCTACAAGCCGTTTGCATCCGCCGACCTGCACATCTCGCCGAACACCGTCATGGAGTACCAGTACGCCAGTTCGGTGCCCGACTCGCGCCTGGAAGATCGTGGCTCAGCGGATCATATCGATACTGCCTCCACCGATCCCGGCGCCGCCGGTCCACGCATGAGCATGACCCGGTTTTCGCCCGCCGTGGAGCGCGCCCGTCACCAGGAAATCTCGCTCTCCCAGCGCGTCGGCAAGAACAGCATGCAGGTGGCTTTCTACTCCGACAATATCGTCGATCCGGTGCTGACCGGCGTTGGCGACGTGAGCGCCGAATCCGGCGAAGTCCTGCCCGACATCTACTCTGGCACGTTTAGCTATCAGGGCAACGATTTTTCAACCAGTGGCCTCCGCCTCGTCTTTCAGCGCAAGCTGCTGTCCGATCTGACGGCAACCCTCGATTACGCCTACGGAGGCGCGCTCGATCTCGCTCATCCCGATATCGAACTGCAGGACGCGCGCAACTACATCCACGCCACGCGTCGTCAGGCCATCGCCGCCAAGTTCAGCGGAACCATTCCCAAGGCGAGGACGCACCTCGTCGCCTCATACCGCTACACCGGTGGCCGCAACCTCACTCCGGTTGACCTCTTCAATACCTCGGCGGGACAAGCCGACCCCTACTTCAATCTCTTCGTCCGCCAGCCCATTCCCTCCAGTTTGTTTGCCGGACACATGGAACTTCTCCTGGATGTGCGGAATCTTCTCGCGCAGGGCTATGTTCCGGTCATGGGCAGTGACGGGCGCACTCTATATTTAGTGCAGTCCGCGCGCTCCGTGCGCGGCGGCCTGGCGTTCAGCTTCTAACCGTTGTATGGTGGCAGAGCTTGTGTGGTGGCGGGGCGCTGCCCAGCCTGGACGCGGCGAAGCCTCGTCACCACAGAACTACTTCAGAACTACTCCCGCGAAATCGCCGCCAGCAAATCCTCCACTGGCGCATTGTCTCCAAACGTCCGGCTGATGTGCCTGAACAAGTCCACGTTTCCCGGTCCAAACACAAAACTCCCGCCCAGTTGAAACGGATCCTTCCCGAGACGATGTTGCCGGTGTCCGGCGGCGCGAGCCCTCTTGCGCGCGACGGCGTTGTCACTCCGTAACAGATGCAAGAGCGAGGCCCTCTCGAGTTGGGCGGCCCGGTACGCCTCGCGCTGCTCGTCAACCAGCAGTTGAAAATGGATGTCCGTTTCATCGCGGAAAGCTCGCGCGTAGGGCAAGTCGCCCAGGCCGATGGCGGCCAGTCGGGCCCCCTTCTGCAGAAATGCCTGCTCGTGATCGCGCAACTGCGCGATGTGCTCGCGGCAGAAAATTCACCCATAGTGCCGAAGGAATACCAGCACCGTCGGCCCGTTTTCCCACAACGAGCCCAGCCGAACCAGTCGTTCGTCGCAGTCCGGCAGCACAATGCTCGCCAGCCGCTCACTCAGTGATTGCTGCATGCCCCATTCTCTCGATACCGCTCGCAGCTGTCCATCCAATGCCACCCTTCGGTTCTTGCGAGTCTGTGCGAGAACGAATTTTCGGCCAATCCGGTGAACGAAGAGCCCGAGAATCCAGCCCCGGAGGGGCGACCGATCTTAGCCCAGCGCTTCAGCGCTGGGGAAAGCGGCAAATATGACTCAAGTCCCGGAGGGACGACCTAGTTTTCACACAGACTCTCGCGAGGCGATTCCGTGCAGGCCGCGGGATGCGCCCACGACCTCGCCCATATCCCCAAGATGACATCACAGATTCCTGCGGCAAAAATCACTTAACTTTTGGTCGTGGTCGTCTATAATGCGCCGCATCTGCAAAAGTGATCTCGTACCTGTTCGCGGAGCCCGCTCCTCTTTCCCGCGACAGAAGGAGAACGGCAATGAAAGTACGCTTCCTGCTGTTGGTTTGCGTCATCCTGATGTCGGCAATCGTACTGGGTCAAACTTTTCGTGGAACGATCTTGGGCACCGTCACCGATCCTTCCGGCAAGCTAGTCGCAGGAGCAACCGTAAAAGTGCGCAACACCGGCACCGGCCAGGAGCGTACCGGAACCACCAGCGCCGACGGCAGCTACGCGATTCCCGAACTGCCCATAGGCACCTACTCCGTTACCGTGACGCTGAGCGGTTTCCAGACCTCGGTCACCAGCAAGGTGGACGTTGACGTCGCCGCCGAACGCCGGGTGGACGTGCAGATGAAGATTGGCCAGGTGAACCAGACGGTCGAAGTCTCCGGCGAGAACTTGGCGCAAGTGGA